>Ga0070698_100000479_pt1 | contig 42410 bp, 57 predicted proteins | sample KBSK1502metaG_FD_65477 | JGI IMG/M metagenome (GOLD analysis project Ga0070698, IMG submission 65477) | Corn, switchgrass and miscanthus rhizosphere microbial communities from Kellogg Biological Station, Michigan, USA - KBS K1-50-2 metaG | ecosystem: Host-associated > Plants > Roots >...
TTCATGTGACTCCTAGAAACAGAATCATTCTAGGTATCACACCGCGTAACTGCTACATTACGAAAGGTCTGGCGGAGAGAGTGGGATTCTATCGCGGTCATCGAACGATCTATCGCGTTTTCAGCGAGGTTGTCGTAAGTCTTTCAAAATCCCGCTTGTAGACCCTCGTTCAATTTGTCTCTTCCGTGCACTATTGTCGCTGCAGTTCACTTATGTCCGGCCAAAAATGGAATCGAAATGGAATCGAAACCTGATCGTCAGTGCCTCCTTCGAGTATCCTGCCGATGTGATGAGCAGTATAACTCAGACGAATAAAAGACAGGGTGGCATTTTTGGACATGCAAGAATTTTTGCTATGTAAATCCACGCTGATCTGTGGCAGACTGCTGGCCTCTTAGGGGGTGGCTTTTATGGGCCCACCTGCGCCATCCGGAAAATCCTCTCCGCTAGAAGAAGTCCGGTCGGAGCTGTCCTCTGCAGTACCCGAGTCAATCCTGATCTTGCGTATTGCTCGGGACTTGATCCTGCCGCTGCACTTCGCAAGCGATGTAGACCAACCTGTACCGCAGATTCCCGTACGCACAAGAGCCATAGGTGATACTGCGCTTTCTGTACCGTTCCGGGTCCGGAAGCGTTTGAATGATCCGCAAACGGGACAGAGTTTCGGCCTTGCGCTCGCCATCGAACCGAGTGTCGAGCCGGATCGGGTACGGCTGGGGTTGGAATGCGATCCGATCCCCAAAGGGGGGACATGCAAGGTGTCGCTTCGGGAGGCGGAGAGGAACGAGGAACTTGCACGTATACCGATCGTGCAGCGATCGGAGACGATCGACACAAAGCTGCCCTACGGGTTCTACATCGTTGAAGTATCGCGCGACGAACATTCGCTCTGCCGTTTCACCTTCACCGTTGAACCCTTCAGCTTGCCTGAAGCACTTGAGGCTGCCCAAGATTTTCTCTCGCACGGTCAGTACATCCGTGCTGCTGCAGTGCTCACGGATGCCACCGACCGCTATCCGGCGAGTCCCGATGTGCAAGATCTCCTGTGCGTAGTACAGGCTCTGACCGCGACAGATGTCGAGTCATTTGAGCGCGAGCAGGCGGAGTTTGGGACGTTCCGGAGCGGTTGGAGCATAACAAGAGAAGCTTCGCGCGTCTTCCAAGAGGCACGATCGAAGTTTGGCGAACGCGTGGGAGCGCTGATCGCCGGAAGAACGCTCGATGCGTCAGCTGTTTCGGATGCGGCTCTCGCGCGGAGTACGGAAGCCATGGTTTCAACCGCGGTACTCAGGTCGCTCATGCTCCTCAAAGAACAACTGGAGGTACGCAAGAGCACTCAGAATGAGCCATTACTGCGGGTCTTGACCGTTATCGCCAGTCGCCAGGAACATCTGGGCACCCTCAACGGTGAACTTTCTCATCGCCTTGATGCTATTCGAAGTGATGTGCAAGCGACCGACGATGAGAAATTTGCCCTCGCCAAACAACTTCTCCAGCGGTATACGGACGAGATCGCAGAATGCCGGATAGCAGCGGCGGACTATAGGCCATTCTTTCGGGAAGAGCTGGGTGAGGCATGTTGGGATTGGATAGGAGCTGAGGTGCAGAGGGTATTTAACACGGCCGAGGATCTCTACCGGTACCAAGAAGCCAAGCCAAAAGGCGCACCGCTTGACTCTGCTGACTTTACACCCCCGGTTCTCGAAATCTGCCGCGGCTTTGAAGACCTGCTCAACGACAAACTCGGCGGGTTCTGCAAGAGTATTCAAGACGCGGTCGGTGGAGATTCTGACTGCAAGAAAATTGCTCGTCGAGAAGTCTCAGAAGACACGTTAAAAGAAGTTCTTAAAGCTGAAAGATCAATGTCCATGTGGAAGGTTGGGATCATTCTCCGCCTCGGAAGATCGATTCAAGCTGCGCGGCCAAATGTATTCGATCCAAAGCTGGGAGCACTCCTCGCGTTTTCGCCGGGACCCGCAGACATCGAGCAAGTGGTCTTTCTCAGTTACATCGCAGCCGAATTACGGAACGGCAAGGTGCACACTTCCGAGTACACATCACCGCACGGCATACGACTCGCAAGGAAGCTCGTTTTAGGACTCGATGAGGAGCAGGTGGGGTACGGCAAGATTCGAGGCTGGATCGATGCATCCCGGTTTAAAAAGAATGTAGAGGTCCGCAATAAACTCTCTGCAACATGGGTTGAATTCCCGGGCATTGTGCCTATTGTCTGGCGGGCTCTTAACGCAACTACTACCGCTGCAACTGCCGCGTAAAGCGGCGGCATGATTTTTTCCTGGGCTGCCGCGCTTGGTTTATTCCCTTTCCGTGAGCACTCCAACTTCAAGTCCGCTGATCATCATCGCTTCCGAGTTTGGAATGCGCGGACCGCGCAGCTTCGAACTTCGGAGGATGAGGAAGGGCAGCGGCCGGTCGCTTTCCACCAGCGACTTCCACCAGTTCCGTACAGCAAGTCCCATGATCGATGGGTCATGCAGGACGCAAGGCAGGGTTCCGAGCAATACCCAATCCTGTGGGTCGCGTCGATACACCTCGCCCGTTTCGGTGATGCCAAATGCGTTTTCCATACATATAAAGACGGCGGGGTGGGGGCAAATCTGACGAATCGCGAATCTCTCGTACCCTCTCTTTTGCGCAGTCTTGCTTGAAGAGAGTCTTTTCTTCGCCATCCTCGTTGTTTTCAATGGGTTATATTTTCCCTATCACTACGTAATAGGGTACGGTTCATCACTTGATCGGATCGTGTGCGCCACGATGGGACAGTTTCGATTCAGCGGCACGTGTTTGTCATTGACTGGGCCGTGGATGGCGTGCTAAACGCATGCCACGCGGAGTCTGCCGCAACCGAATTCATTCGGGAGGGCACGATGACGACTCGAATCACACACTACCTCACGATTATTTTGTTAGCCTCGCTCGTATTGGCGCGCGATGCGTTCGCAGATGGAAATGGAAAGTGCAGCAGCGCGGTCAACTGCGATGCTGCGAAAACTTTCTGTTTCGCGGCGTTGGACTTAGATCCGATCAACTGCGGTATTTACTACGGTTGTTGCTACGGCGCTCCTTCGCTTCCGATTGGGGATCCCGATTGCCGGAACCAACCGTGCGGACCCGGGTGTCCGTCTGACCTGTGTATCCAATCCGGTCAGGCGCTCACTGTGGGTTCGCCAACGATCAAGACCGATCTCGCGTTGGGTGCCTCCGCTGTAGGAAATCTTTCCGTGGAGGTTGCCACCGATAGGCAACGCCGTGTGCTCTACAACTGGTGGAACCTTGGACAGGGCGCACACGGATGGAGCGCGCTTGACGGTAGGAACACGAACGCCGCTCCAGCCGCCGCGTTGGTCGGCCGCAAGTACTTGTTCGTCGTGATCAAGGGCGTCGATGGCACCCTGTACCTGAATCAGGGTGACGTGACGAAACCATTTATCGGCTGGCAGCCGATGGGCTTCCAAAGTGCTCTGGCGCCGGGCGCGGCCTCGTCGGGAAATACGACTGCCGTCGTCGCGGCGAACAAGCAGGGAAAGCTTTTCTACACGTGGTGGACCCTGGGGCAGGGCGCACAAAAGTGGGCCGAGTTGGACGGGCAGAGATCGACGAATGTCGCCCCAGCGGCCGCCTTGGTCGGAAACTACCTCTTCGTAGTGATGAAAGGGTTGGACGGGTCCCTGTACATAAATCAGGGGGCCCTTGGAAAAGAGTTCGTCGGCTGGCAACGCATGGGCTTCCAGACCGACGTAGCTCCCGGTGCAGCGTCCGCAGGCAACGTGTCGGTCGTAGTCGCTACGGACAAACAGGGTCGCATCTTTTACAACTGGTGGGCGATCGGTGAAGGCAGCAGAGGATGGCATGAGCTCGAAGGCCACGGCCAGACGAACGCGGCGCCGGCAGCGGCCTTGGTGCGAAACTACCTCTTTGTCATAATCAAGGGCCTTGATGGGAACGTGTATCTCAACCAGGGCGATCTCGGCAAACCGTTTGTTGGCTGGCAATAAGTCAATCAGCGCCCACTGGTGGGTCAGTTCAAATCCGTCAAACTGAACCCACTACCCTTCTCTATTTTTCCTCCTTGCTGGCATGTTCCTCGCAAAGTTCCGTTAGGGTTCCTATTCGTATACCGCTCCCGACATAGCGCAGTTGCATGGACCAGATACCGTCCTTTAGCAGGTCCGCATACGCACCAAGGAAAATGGCGAAGGGTCGTTCGGTTTTTGCCCAGAGGCGCTCACTCTTCAATCTTCCTTTAGGTGACGTGGTCAGCAGTATCACGGCGTCGAAGGGGAACGTTAAGGCCACGATGGCATACCCTTCGAATTTTTTCAGGATGTCCTTCGACAGTTCCGTCCCCCGGTCTATTTCCACCATGCAGGTAGAAGTGCGGTCGGTGACCACGGAAAAGGCGGCATCGGGAATGACTGGGTACATCCAACCCAAGGCGGACAATTCCCAATGGGCATAGAAGAATCGTATGTTGATACCACTGCTCTCCAGCGCGACGCGCACATCGTTGATGGCGGCGAGATGTTCCAGATGGTCCGGTACTTTGCCGTGTTTATGCACATTGGGACGGGTCTGGCGCACTACGTCGAGACCGGCGTCGTCCAAGGAATAGAAGGAGTCGAGGAAGGACCTGGTCTGCGCCGTCTTGAGGTATTTTGCTTCTACAAGCTTGCGCAGCCGCTTTCGTACCGCGTCCAGGGTTTTGTCCTTGAAGAACAGCGCGTGGATCTGGCTGGTGGTCAGCCACTGGGCATCCGCGCATTTTCCCAGGATGCGCTTATCTCTCGCGGTGAGCATCACCATGGGGAGCCTCCGGGAGTTTGGTGGTCAGTCCGCAGCCGTGGCAGCGCACCATGCGCGGTATGCGGCCGCAGATCGGGCAGTGGCGCAGCAGATGTCCGCGATAGGTGTAATTGCAGGAACACTTCCAGATTCCCACGAGGAATATGGGACGGCCGCAGGTGCAGGCGATCGCCGCGGTGGAGGCGATGCGCAGGAAATGTATATGGTGGCGGAGCCCGGTAATTTTTCGCAGGATGAGGAAGGGACTGGCGGCTAGGGTAAGCAAGATCTCGCGGATGAACTCGTTCATACGTACGCCTCCTCCTTTCGCCGGTAGTCTGCCGCAAGCACCGCATCGAGGTCTTCCCGGGTCTTGCCTTGGTAACGCTTGGTCTGGTCCTGCCGCATGCGGACGTAGTCGCCGCGCGAGACGCGCTGCCCGAAGGACGGGTCGTCCCTCAACGCGTCCACGATCTCCCGGAACGCAGCGCCTTCGGGGAGGCGCAGCCTGGGCGTGCGCAGGCGCACCGCATAGGGACTGCGGGTCTTCAGCCACAGATATCCTTCGCGATCGGGGAGGCTCGCAATGGAGGCATGGGCCAAGGAGCGCTCCTCTTCCGGTCCGTAGATCCCGGCTTCGCGGAAGGGGTGCGCTTCCGGTCGGCGCACCCGACCGGTGAGCGGCAGCGCGGACTTGAGGAAGGCGGCGTCAGTCGGCGAGCCGCGCAGGGTGAGCGACCAGCGCATGTTGGTGTGCAGCATCTCCAGGATCCGTCCGTCGGAGACGGCCGTGGACAGGTTCTGGCACAGCAGATGGAAGAAGGACCCGTAGGCTCGCGCCATGTTCAACAGGTCCGGCATGTTCTCCTGTTGCTGCTTGGTCAGGAAAAAGTTCTGCGCCTCGTCCGCCATCCAGACGTAGGTGACCGGGGGATTCGTGGGACGCGCGAAGATGGATTGCCGGATGTCGGACAGGACCAGTCCCTGCAGAAGCAGCCGGACGCCCCGCGAGATGGTCGGGCCGGAACAGTTGATCAGGACGATCTTGCCTTCGTTCTGCAGCTTGCGGAAATCCGGCGCGGTCTCGCCCGAGAGCGCCAGTTTCACGCCTTCGGAGGCGAAGAGCGACTCCATGCGCGCCCGCAACGCCTCCTTCGTCTGCTTCCCTTCCATCGCGAAGTGGCTGGTGAAGTACGCGCGCACTTCCTCATTGGGACATTTCTCGACGAGGCGCTTGCGGAAATCCTCTTCGCCCAGCACCTGGTTGAGGTAGGTGAGGGGCAGCCCCGCGTGCGACAGCAGAACGAGGATGTATTTCAGGACATTCGCTCCCCTGAGCGACAGCTTCTCGCTGGAAGGCAGGAGATCCCGCAAGGTCTCCAGTCGGTTGGTGATGAAATAGTCCTCTTCCGCGTGGGGCCAGCGCGCCAGGATGTTGTAGGAAGAGAGCGCCTGGCGGCTGGCAAAATCTATAACCACGATGCGGTCGAGCAGCTCCTCTTGCTGGCGCCGGGGCAGCTGGTTCAGGCGCCAGGCCAGCAGCCACACCGCCCGCTCGAAGAGCTCCCCCTTGGGGTCGATGACGCCGAAGGCGAGGCTTCGCACGTGCGGCAGGAGCCGCACGATGCGTTCGAGGATGAGGAGCGCGGCCATCGTCTTGCCCGCTCCCATGCCGCCGGTCATCAGACCCACGGCGTGCACGAGATCCGTGAGCGGCACGCGGACGTCCTCGCCCCATGGCGTGGTTCCGAAGTGCACCGAGGGCCCCTGAACCGCCGCGAGGGCGCGCAGCAGGCGGGAGGTGCTATCGCGCGATGCGCGCAGAGGTCCCTGCACGAGGTCCTCGAGGCGACGCGCGGTGGCGCGCTCCAGGTCTTTGCCGGCGAATTTTTCCACTAGCCACATGGTGTCCATAGTTAGAACTCCTCCTCGATGGTGGGCAGGACCGGGGTCCGCTCCGATCCGCCGGTCTGTTGCGTTTGTCGCGATCCGCCCCCTGCACGTTCCCGTGCGGCGTAGGCGATGAAACTTGCCATCGCCAGCCCCACGACCAGGGCAAACCCTGGCAGGGCCCGCACCAGAGCTTGGACCAGCGTGGGCAGAAGTAGCAGCGCGAGAATCCCCACGAATAGCTTTCCCGCCCATCGGACCATCTGTTCGGGCCGGGCGAAGTCATCGATACGCATGTTGTCTTTTCCTCCTTCGCCGGGGAGGTAGATCTCCCCGGCGTGTCCTCTCCTATGCAAGGACGCCTCACCCGCCCTCGCGCTGATGGAATTTTTTCAACTGCGTGAATCGACGGGCAGTTTTTAGGTCAGAACGTCGTCGGTGAGACGTCTGAGAGGTGAAGAATGCACGACAATTACAAAGGGTATTCTTTGTAGTTGTATTTTACTCGTTATACGAATATACTGTTTTTCCCACTGAGCGATAGGCAGGCGATTAGAGCTACGGCAGTTCGGGATCAGTGCGCCGGGCAAGCAAGAAAAATGATCAGTGAACGCTTCAACAAGCCGTCTTGTGAGTTAGGAGGTTGGACATGCCAGTGATGAATGTGCGCGGAGATCAGCACTTGAACTTCACTCCCGAAGAAGCAGCGGCATGGCTGGGTGATGTGCCAGTCCGCTATCACACGCCGCGCGCGGACGACAACGATGACGCCATCGTCGGAGTGTTTGGTGTCATGGTGCTTGGCGTGATCCTCACGTTCATCTGGGCCGCATTCTCCGGATCGACCCAAAGACCTGTGGCGTCTAACGCGTCCGGGACTTCCATCCAACGGAGAGATGCAGTCGCTCAAGCGACGCCCACGGCGGACGCACCTCGGCAGGAAGCTGCTTCAGAGATCGTTTCGTCGCCCGTAGCGACTGCGGAATATAGGTCCGCGCCCGTCGCCTACATGCCGACCGGCTGGTTCTATGGCCGGATGCAGGGAGCACTGCCGTTGAGAAACAACGAGGGCAGGAGCATTGGCGCAGTCCCGGATGGCGGCATGTTTTTCGCAACAACTGCGGAATCCGCCTCACAGATCATCGTCGCCTCCGACGGCAGCTACTGGGGCTACGCAGTTCTGACGCCTCCAAAGAATCCACCGTCGATCCCAGTCACCCCGGCATTTGAAAATGCCGCGCGGATTATCAAGGGGATCGAAGCATTCGGCATCACCAACGCCCTCTATATGTACAACCGCCAGCCTCCCGAGGAGGCGTATCTGCCGGACGGATGGTCGATGGGTGCCGTCGCCCAAGACCAGCCGCTCGCCGACCGCATCAACGGCGCCCGGATCGGAACGATCAAGACGGGCACGTGGCTCCTCTATCAGATTGCGAACGCGAATGACTGGCGGCTGGTCGTCTCGGCCGACGGCAGTTTCTATGGATATGCGTGCATTCGTTCGCTGCAGCGCGTGCCCGACCGCACCCCTATGCGGCCGGAATGCCGAGGGGGCGTGGCCCTCATTCACCGTCTGCAACAGGCAGGCGGCCAAGGAAGGGTCGAGTTGAGGCAGGCGCTTGCGGAGAATTTCCCGACTCAATTGCCGGATGAAGGAGCGGAACAGTAATGAGGAGTCTTAGATTTTTCGATATTTTTTTAAAAAAGACGATCAAAGCGAGCACGAGCCAGGCGTCTTGGTCGGAAGAGAGGAGGTGCCGAGCACATGTCGATGCCATCGATCTTCGCAAAAAAGAACGATGACCGGCAGGTCCCCGAGATCGAAGTCAAAGGCGACGAGGTCACACTCGTCGGCAAAGACGACGATGCGGCAGACCGCACGGTCAAGTTGTCCAAAACCAAGTTCGCCTGAAATGGTTTTGGGCTCGCACGTAACGGGGGGCTTGAGGCCCCCCATTTTTAACGAAAGAAGACTTGAATAGCGATGCAGATCAACAACGTACGGTACGCGATGGAATGGCAGCTTATGCGCAGTGCCTTTCCGGAGTTCCGGGCCTTCTCCCGTCCGCCTCAGTTCGGCTGGGAAGGATTTCTCCGGGGCAAGAGAAGCGGCCGATTGTTCGGCGTCATGCTCACCTCGACGGAGAGCTCCTATCCGGCGCACCGCCCCAAGGTTTTCATCTCGCCGCGCTTTGGCGGCAACTGGCTAGGGGACGGGAGTTTGTGCATTGATGGCTACCTGAGCCCGTGGAATCCGGGCTTGGACAGTTTTGCAAATACGCTCCTGCGCGTCATTGAGTACATGGAGATAAACAATGCGTAGGCTCGTATTCACAGGTGGGATCTTTGAACGCGTTAACGAGATCGTGCATGCGGTCGACGTCGAAACCGGCGTGCGGATCTTCGGGGATATCCGCGAAGACCAGTACGTCGTGCGGCACGTCGTGGGACCCGGCGCCAATGCCCTGCAGCAACCCTACAACTATTGTTGCGACAACGACCATGCGGAACGGGAGTACAACCGGCTGCTTAAGACCGATCCGGCGCTCCAGTGGCTTGGAGAATTGCACGTCCATCCCAGCGGTTATCCGTACCTCTCCCGAACGGATCGCCGCACGGCGCGGGAGGTGATCTGTAGCACGGAGGACGTCTTCCATCCCGTGGAATTCATCGTGGGCGTCATCCAGCGCACCCCCGGCCCCGATTTCGAAGTGTTTCCGGTCGTGTTCTCAAAATCCAACCTAGAAGGAGAAACCCTTGACGTTGACTACGGTAAACCCCATCTTTGCGCGAAACCCCGAGGAGCGGAACGCGCTATCGCAAAAGCGTATCGCTATTGTCGGATGTGGCAGTATCGGCGGTCAGGTCGCCGAGATCGCCACACGGACGGGTGTAGGGGCGATAACGCTCGTCGACCCTGATATCGTCTCGCCCGAAAACATCGGGCGGCATGTTCTGACGCAAAGCGCCCTTGGCCAGCGGAAAGTGAATGCCCTCGCGTCGCATCTTGTCTCGATCAATCCGGAGCTTTCCATCACAAGGGTATGTGGTGAGTTTTCCGGGGATCTGGCCGAGACGCCCGACCTCGTCATTTCCGCAGTCGACAGCTTCAACTGCGAGTCTTTGATCAATGTCTATGCGCTGGATGCAAAGGTGCCCGCGATCTATGCGGGCGTGTGGGGCGCGGCCAGCGTCGGCGAGCTCTACTATGTCATCCCCGGCAAGACCCCGTGCTACCACTGTTTCGCATCCTTTCGGAAGACAGCCGCCGAGGAGCTGCCTACCGATCCCCGCAAGTACACGGAGCCTGACTTCGATGACTCCAAGGTGCCAGGTCAGCCCGGACTCTGGGCGCAGATCCTGGTCGTCTCGGGCCTGTGTTTTCAGCTCGGCCTGGGGCTTCTGGGGTTGCGTCCGCAACTCATTGATGAGCTGCACACGCTTTGGCTGTTCAATATGACGGATTTCGTCTCTCCTTTACAGCCGCTCGCGGTGACGTTCGGCAAAACCGAGCAGAGAGGCTGCGCGGTGTGCGACCCATCCCGTTTGGTTGATTTGGTTGATGCCGTCAGAGGCGCGGTTCAACCGGAGGGGAATCGCCACAATGTTTTTCATCATTCGCGGCTCTACTCGGACGTCTAGGCAGGTGAGGAGCAGGGGATGATCTCGAGAGCGATCACAATCCGACCCGGCTCCTCCAGGAGGTTTTCACCACATATGCCGCGACTGACCCCGTCCGAAGAAGTACAGATTCTGCGGTTCTTTGAGCAAGCGCCCTATGACAAGGCCGAGACGATGCTACACATCGTCTGCGACAAGATGCGGGAACGTAGGCCCGCAGCGATGCGCGAAGAGCGGTCTCCCGGAAGGAAAAACATGAAGAGGGCGCGCGCCTCCCCTCAGCCTGCCGATGATACCGCCGGGGGAACAAGCACCCTCGACGGATAAAAAGTGTACGCATGAAGCTTGTCCCAACGCCTAGCCAAAGCCGAATGACAACCGTTCGATACGGTCTTAGGCTCTTGTTGACTCTGCATTGGGTCGAGGGAGGGGCGGATGCCATATCTCGGACCATCGACACTTCGCGTGTGCGGGGTATCGGGATGAGGCGTACCGCCCCATATTTTTGTAAGGGCCAAACGGAAAAAACCAGCTCTGAAGACCGTCAGTTTCAAGATATATCCTGAAAAAGACCGCCAGTATTTCTACGCGGTCCTCGTCTTCCCGGATCATGCGGCGATGCATACGTATTTCCGAAGTATGGGCGGCCAAGACGAGAAATTTGCAGCGGTCACGCTGTCCTGGCCCTTCGAGATGTTCCGGAAACAAAAAGGTCTCTTCGCGGATCTGCGACAGTGCATTGGGGGGTGATTTTGTTCGATATGACCTGTGTCGGAGCCGAAGTCATCACCCATGAGATGGCCCATGCCGCCTTCCACTACCGCGATCAAGAGGATCGACCCGTTCAAGGACGACGTGCAGAACGAGCGGTTCGCCGAGACCCAGGGAAACCTGGTCCATCAGATGGTCAAGCGGCTTCGCATGCAAAAACCCTACCGGAAGAGAGTCGCCGCCGCATATTGCGGGCGGCGGTAGGGGATTTTCAGGAGTCGGCACGCCCCGTGCGACAATGGAGACGTGCACGTTCTGCCGGATATCCAGCCGCTGCCGCTCGTCCGCCGGCCTCTGCCCTTCTCCCACCCGGATTGGCTCTTCGAGCTGAAGTACGACGGTTTTCGCGCCCTTGCTAACGTGGGCTCCGACTCCACGCGGCTCGTCTCCCGCAACGGCAACGCGTTCACGACGTTCTCCGATCTGTGCCAGAGCCTGCCGCGAGCAGTTCCTTGCCCCGCCATTCTAGACGGCGAGATCGCGTGCCTCGACGGGCAAGGCCGTTCGCAGTTCAACCGATTACTCTTCCATCGCGGGTTTCCTGTCTTCTGCGCGTTTGATCTCCTTTGGCTCGACGGACGCGATCTCCGAGACTTGCCTCTGATTGAGCGAAAGCGGGTGTTGCAGTCCATCATTCCGCGAGAATTACCCCACCTTCTCTACGTTGATCATGTCGAAAGCGAAGGCGAACGTCTTTTCAGGCTCGCCTGCCAACAGGATCTGGAAGGCGTGGTTGCCAAGCATCGGCTGAGCCAGTACCGCCTCGACGCCAACGACTGGATCAAAGTTAAGAACCGGCAGTACACCCAGGCCATTGGTCGCAGCGATTTCTTCAATGAGGAGAAACGTAATAAGGCCGAGCCACGCGGGGGAATAGGTTGGGCGGTATGTACCGAGGCCTGTGCCGCATTGCCGATGAATACGCCAGGATGACCTTCCGCACGACGCCATCAAACATGCCGACTTACGAGGTCTATTATTCCGATCGCGGCGATGCCCTCGTTCTCAAGGCTGATCTGGACCTTGGCTGGGACAGGTCTCCCAAGAAACATGGATTCTGGGGCAACGCCAAAATAGATTTTCGGGGAGATAGCACCATTCGTGCGCAGCTGAGAATCACCCCCTCCCCGATCATCGTAAGGGGGGAGGTGCCGGAGTTCCCTCTGGGTAAGCTGGACTGGGACAGCAGCGAGTTTATCCATTATTCGCTCCGAGACCGCGTACTCGAAATGAAGGTGGCGCTCGTGAAAGAGCAGTGCTGGAAGATGATGACGACGGGCCGTCCGGGCCTTCACATCCGCGAGACACCATTCCTGGATATCGATGCGACTCTCCAATTCAATCTGGAGGCGTTGGTTGTGTTCTACTCGCCGCGCGTCCCGGTCAGGGATGTCAAGGAATGGGGACAGAAAATGTTCGTTTCTGGCGGACAGTTTGAGTCTGACCGGCGGAGACACTAAAACGAATCCACCAGAGGAGAAGCGCGAGGTTCAACAGGCCGTCAGGTTACTTCTTTGTTTTCGGAAACGTTATCATACCCGCCCCGAAGCTCCTCTTCGGCATCCCGCAGCCCATCGGAAACGGCATCGGTCCAGTCGTACGGACCATCGACGAAGCTGTCGAAGAATTGCTGCGCCTTTTGGTAGTGCAACTCGGTCAACTTCGTTATACCGATTTGCTTGGCGATATCTTCCACATCGGCTTTCGTCAGGATGTAGATGACATGTTCCTCGTTGATAGCCATAAGAGTAGGGACTGTCTCCCTCCACTTCCCCTCTGCTGAAATTGTTTCGCGGCACATGCCGGACGTACGTCCGGCAGCCTCAACCTTGCTGGACCTCGAAGCCATGTCTTGCTGCGAGTCTCCGAGCTTCTGCGAGATCGGCTTCCCTGGCCTTCACCGCGGCTTGCTCCATAAGAGCGGGTATATACCAGGATGCTTCTTCGATCATGGCTCCATTCACATCCTCATAGTCACCATGCAGCCACCACGATGCGCCATACTCGACGGACAGGCAATCGCCGCACTTGTCGAACTGCGAAAGAAACCGCGTGGTGTCTTCGCCGTTCTCGAAATATGTGGCGTAGAATCCCGCCCGGTCATAATGGGCGATGAAACTGCAATGGTTTGTAAGGTGCTTATAGAGCCTGTCAGAGAAATCTTCCCGACGTAACCCGTTCTTAAGGAACCGAACCCAGGCTTTGAGCACAAGGAGCTTCTCGCGCGCGCTCATGAACTGCGCATCGCCAAACGCGTACTGCTTCATAGAATCCGGAACGGAGCTGCTTAAAGGAGCAACGTCCCGGCACGTGCCACGAAACTTATGAATACGAAAATAGTCCCTGCGTTCAGGAGAGGGGAATGGTCAGGTTCCGGTTAGCCCTGCGTTTAGATTCACGAGGCTCTTAGCAAAAGGAAATAGGCAGCTTATGAGCAACCGCTGCTTCGCAGGCACGGATGAGCACACCGAATGCCCAATTGAAGTCCGGCAATTTAGGCGCATCCTCCCGTACTTGTGCAAGAATCTGTTCGGCGTCCTGCCAGGAGACCTTCCCTTCGCAGTCCGAATGGTCAAAAAAGCACCGCAACGGTTCGTTCGTCCATGGACGCATTCCCTTACCAAATCCTTGCATTTCTTCGAGCTCGAAGCCAAGCAACTGAGCCCACATCACGCGAAACTCATGGAATCCCGAATAGCTCGACATTCGCTCTCTAAAAAAAACCTCATCTCCTTTTTCGACGCTTAGGTCTAGTCCCATAGACGAAAGGGCTGACCGTCCCTGCCACTCCTCCTCTCCTCAAGGCAGAAGCTTCTCAGACCTGTCTTGCGGATTCCGCCACAGAGGTTAGAGTGTTCCCGCTCCGATCTCCTAGAGCACTTGTACTTGTTACTTCATGTCTGCGTTTTGGTGAGGCGAATGGCGAGGTTCCGGGTCTAGTCAAATTGCGCAGTGCCCTTACCCGTGAGGGTGTAAGCGGCGCCTGCGACGTTATGGACGATTAAATACCAGCGGATCGTGCCAAGATCCAGGTCAGTGTGTTCGTTTTTGGTATGCGTGAGCACACCTCGCGCGAACACTTGGCCCTTGCGGTCGCCCGCCCGATAAATGATCGCTTCCTCGAGCTGGTGATGGCCGTCGTTGCCTAACACGTGATTCAACCGGTACGCAGCAATCCCTCGCTCTACGTCTCGCATAAGCTCGGACGTACGGAGCATTGTCGGGATCGCAAACCACTCGCCCTGGCGCATGATGTTGGATCCCCGCGCTTCCGCTTCCCGAACCACCGGAGGTTTCAACGCATTGAAAGCGTCTTCAAGCGTTTCCGGGGCGCGGTCGGTTGCAAGTTCGGCAAGGAAATACATGCCGGCGCCAACGCCCGTCTCATCCACTGCGGAAAGGTAATAGTGGTCCTTGACCCGTACTACGCTGTCTCCCAGTGTATGAACCGTCGTAGTTTCTTCCTGGCCGTATTTATCCCTGGTTTTCACTTGCTTCCACCGCTCCCCTTCGCTCGAAACGACAATGCTCACCTCTTTTTGGAGATCCTTTATCGGAATAGGCGCTTCGCCCCAATCATTCTTTTCGCCATCGGTCCAAGCGGCAACGATCGAGTGGAAAGGAACAACGCCAAAGCGGCTCTTGGAGGCTTCAGCAGCCTTCAAGGTCGTCCGTTGGTGTCTCCGGATAGAGTGACGCAAGCTCGCGCCATTCACGAGGAGGCTATCATCGCTCAGCCGTACTGCCAGGGGAAGCCGCTCGGGTGGCCGGTAATTTGGCCATGTACGAGCTGCAATCGGCGAGTACAGCATGTCTTTGGTAGCCTTGACGGAAAATCCGGTTCCTCGTTGTCCTTCTTTTACAAAATTCTCGATCACCTGTTCATGGGTCATAGGTTGTGACTGTGACCTGTCCCTGCCATTCGTCTCACCAAAACACAGAGCTATTTTTCGCCGGTCCCCGTGCTGCCGAAGCTCATCTCGGCACAGCAGGATGCCACGTCGGCTTTCTATACTTCCCGCGACGCCGCGGATGCTTGAGGGACCATCGGCGGAGTCTGCGTTCATATTTCACGATAGCGAGTAGCATCGCGAGCAGTGAAAAGCAGAAGCCGAGGAACTCAAGCTCGGAAAGCATGGCGGTCTCCATAAAAAAGCGGCAGCCCCTTGCATTAACGGCTCAAGGAAGCGCCGACAGACGGGGATCGACGAAGCCGCCCACCCGCTGGGTGATGCGACTAAAGACTAGGACGCCTGGAAGCTGCGCTTTTTGACGAGTAGTTTATCTCTAATTGCTTCGTACTTCTGTTTGTCGGCTTCTGGTCCGGGCAGCGGGCACGGCACTATGCCGTTGCCCTGCTCTGTGGACGGTCGTTCTTCCAAAACGCGTACGGGCCCCACCAATCGGCGAGCACGACGTCATCGTCCTCGAACACGTCCGCATCCACCAGCTGTGTACGTAATCGAGCCCAGGATCGTCGCCGTACCCGCGCGCCATGATCATCGGCTGCGCCAGTTCGATGTCGCTGTCCGGATACTGCGACTTGAATGCCTGGATGTACTCGACCACCTGTCGGCTGGTGATGCTTGCGGACCCGTGCTCGAGTGCGAGCGCGATCTTGCCCGCGAGGGGACCCTTGGAAGATGAACGCTTGACCATAGACTTTAGGTGCGGGGGTTATGCCGCACCCTCTGCCCGGGTACCAGAACTTTGCAATAGCGGTGACTTATGACTTCTTCAAAAATGTTGCCGCACACCCGCCGGGGCGCGAAGCACCCCGGTCGTTCATTCTCCGATGACGATGCCTGAGACGTTTCCGTCACCACCTCGCTTGCGGTTCTCTCTCTGGAGATCTTCGACCATCCCGGTCATGAATCCACCGAATGCTTTGGCGCGGTTCTTCCGGTCTTGGGCGAGCTCTTGCGGGCTCTTCTCCGTTGGAGGCGTTTCCGGTCGGATAACCGTGATCTGGGACCGATCGAGCTCGAGCACGACCCGGCCGTTGTCGGAATACCACTCGAAGTACGGGTAGTCGACGTACGGATAGTAGAGTTCACCCGCATCGATCTTCGCGGCATACTTCGCGGCAACATCTCGCCAGCGTTCCTGCAGCTCAGTACCCGTCAGACCGCTTTCTTGCCAGGTAGTCTCAAGTTGCGCAATGAGACGGCGAGCAAGTTCTGCGGTCCAGGGCCCGAGCGGGAGGCCGGCGGTCATGTCGCCGACGGTACCGCGTTGCACGGGGTCAAACCCTTCCATGTACGTCCCATCCCTCTCGAGCGAGATATTCTTGTCGGCCGGACTCTCGTTTTTGAACACGATGTCCGATCCGCGGATATCCTCGTGGAAATCGCCTGCCAGGTCGAAAACGACCCGTAAGGGCTGCTTTCGGCTCCGAAAGAATCGCATCCATCCGGTGACTTTGCCCGGTACCCGGTTCGAAAGTTCACCATCAATGAGATCCGAATGTGGTCGCCAAGCCATATGACATGGGATTAATGATTAACCCGGTCTTACGATCCGGCGAGTGTGCGACTAATAGCTAGGACGCCTGGAACCTGTTCTTTTTGACGAGAAAAAGTGAGATAAACAAAAAAGTCCCTTCAGGAAGAAGGACTTGTAGAGAAAGATTCTGAGTTGGGCAGGTTCCCGCCAGCTTAGCTACTCGGTATCCGAATCCTCAAGCTTCCATTCATAAACCGCATTGCCGCGGTTGACCTGCTTGTCTTCAGACAATGCAGCTTTAACAAGAGGAGGAAGCTCAATATATGGATGCAGGAGTCTCGCAAGTTCCGCAACCGTGCCCACGCCGCCTTCGGGAAGAGAAAGGGTTGCAAACACAATCCCCATCTCGTCGTCATTGTCCAGTCGTGCTTTATCCCAGACAGTCCCGAAGAAATACTGCAGGGGTCTATCCCAGCCAATAAGAATCTCGTACTGCTTGGTTAAGATATGGTGTTGGCTCATACGTTAGAAAGCCGACCTGTCCCCGCCCACTCATCCTTATAGACGTCGCGTTCGCTCGCGAACAGACAGCATTTCTCACAAATCTGTGTAACCCTCCAAATACAACTGGACTGTTGGGAATAGACAAGGGAGGATACCAATTAAGATGTTTTGCAATCATGCGAGACGCTACTCCGGTTCCGATTTCCCTCGCTTCGATCATGCGGCGGGGACAAGCGCAACATTGACCGAGTGGCCGTCCCAGTCCAGCTCAACTTGCGAGCCTGCGGGCACTTCGCCTGCGGCGATGCTCGCGGTGAGCGGGGCTATGACCAGTTCCCGGACTGCGCGCTGCACTGGCCTGGCGCCGTACTCTGAGTGAAACCCGCGGGCGAGAATCGCCTCATCCAGTTTCGGAGTGACTCGCAGCTTCAGGTTCCTGAGCCGAACGCCGCGCCGTTCGGCTATCCGGACAAGCTCCTTCTTTGCGATTCTCCGGATTGCTTCCAGGGAGAGCGGTCGGAAGTGGATGGTCTTTGTGATCCGGTTCAAGAACTCAGGCGCAAAGTGCGCCCTCATTCTTTTCGTAAGCGCCTCTGAGGATGGTCCGCTGCAGTGTCCGCCTTCCGACGACTCCGAAAACCCCATGCGCCCTGTCCCATAGAGATCCGCAGTCAGGTTCGAGGTCAGGATGAAGATGGTGTTGGCAAGGTAGGCCGTCCTGCCCCGGGCGTCGGTCAGCCGACCGTCCCCGAACGCCTGGAGGAGGAGATTCTGCACTTCGCGGGTGGCCTTTTCTATTTCGTCGAGCAGGATGACCGAGAACGGCCTCGCCATCACTTCCCCGACAAAATCCCTCTGACTACCCCACTTCCTGTCGCCGAGAAATCCGCGGATGCCATCAAAGCCGCCGTATTCCGACATGTCATAGCGAACCAGACGCTTCTCAGTCCCAAAAACGTACCGGGCTACTTGTCGCGCAAGTTCGGTCTTGCCTACCCCGGTAGGGCCTGCGAACAGGAACACTCCCACCGGCCTGTCCGGATCGGTGAGCTCTACTTTGAACATAAGGATCGCGTCTGTAAGGGCTTCGACGGCCTCGTCCTGTTCGAACACCGTAGCCTGGAGGCACTCCACGATCTCTTGGCGGTTCAAGAGGAGTTTGGGACAGACGATGCGGGCATCCAGACCCGTTTGACGCTGGATGGCTGCGAACACGTCCTCCGACGTGACAACACTGGGAAAACTGGGCTCCTCGCTAGTTCCATCGTGCCGAACGCTTTTTCTCGAGGCTGCTTCATACAGGATGTCGAAGGCCTTTCCCGGAAAGGCCTTCGAGGGGTAGAAGCGATCGGCCGCATGCACGACCTCCTGGATGACGGCATCATCGAGCGTGAGACGAGAGCGGGCAAGAAGATGCGAGCAGCGGGAGCGCACGATCTCGATCGTCTCGGCGATGCCTGCGTCGTCCACGTTCCATTTGACGAACTTGCCCGCGAACCCGGGACTGCGGCGCAGCAGCGCCTGGTATCCGTCTGGGGTCGTGGTCCCGATCAGCATGACGTCTCTGCGGCCGAGGTACGGCATGAGCATGTTTGCAAGGGTCCTGTCTTCATTGCCATCCACCGCGCCGGCACCTGCCGCCAGATGGACGTTATCGAAGAGGAGGAACGCCTTGGAGGATCTGCATTTGTTGATGATGGTCCGGAAGCGCGTTTCGAAATCATGGACGTACGTGCAGTACGCCTGGAACGCGGTGTGGTCGCACTCCACGATCATCCGTTGCTTCAACGGAACAGGCAGGCGGGGATCGTCGGAAGCGATCCACTGGGAAAGTCTCTCGAGGAGGGCCGTCTTGCCGCTGCCGGGCGAGCCTACCAGGATGACGCTGTTTTCAAACGCGACAAGGTCTGCGAGTTCCTGCACGCGGGCATCCCGTCCGTAGACCGGCGACATGCGTTCCTGTTCGGCCGGATCGGTCAGCGTGCGACCAAGCGAGGCAAGATTGAAATCCGGGTTCATGTATTCGCGACTCATTTTTGGGACCTGAATTGCCCTGCGAATCACTGCGCATCCAAATTCATGTGATCGCGAGTCATTTTTTAGATTTGAGCTTCGCACCTGGGAATCACTGCGAATGATCCAATCTCTTTCTGATCCTCTGCATTATTTCTTCGAGCACTTCTTTGACCGGACGAGGGTCTTCGAGGTACTCATACAGCAGCTCCAGAGCAGCTATCCGCTCGGAGTTCACGCCGAATAAGAAGGTGTCCAATTCGTCTCGCATTGTTTACTACTCCTCGTCCTTGTCTTTGAAGATCTCTCGCTTCAAGAACTTCTTATCCACGGTCCTCATAAACAGCATGATGAGCAAGGCGATGAAGATCTGGCCTAAGGCGAGAAACGCAAGCAGCATGTGGTCATTCAATTCCATACATCACCTCTTCACAGTCGGATCAGCGCCGTTTGCGCAGAACCCCAAACGGCGCCATGAACAGCAGGAACACCTTGACGCAAAGAATGATGGTCGACGAGGCGGCTGCAAGCATCACGAGCAGCACAAACAGCAAGAGCATCAGGTTTTGCAAAAGTAGAGTCGTCATTGCCAATATCCCTCAAGGACATTGCTGGTCGAACCACTGAAGGTTCTCTTCTATTTCGTGAGTCCTAACCCCAGCGTGTCAGCGGCGGCGGAACCGCGCCGACCTGCGTGGTAGATTGCGATAGGGCATTTGTTCGTCAAATACTGCCTCCATGTTGGTTCCTTCGGGCTGCGAACGCGAGAAGTATGTGGGGAATACTTTGAAATCCCAGCGATGGTTTCTAAGGATCACTCCTGCAATGAACTCATTGTGTTCTTTTAGAGCTTCTTCTACGGCGTCCAGCTCGCCACGGGAGAGGCATTGCCTCTCGAACAGATGAACGTACAGTTCCCCTATGTGTTTCAGGTTCGGATTGTCTTGGCGAAGGTAGTTAAAGACCACGGTGGCGTACTCTTTGTTGCCCGAGTAATGGAGTTCCTGGTGGATAGCGTCCGGTCCGGGCCCGGCCACGGCAGTCACGATGAAATCCTGGCCTTCTTTCTCGCCGAACAGGGTCAGGCCGGTTGCAAGTTCTGTGTCGTAGACGATTGAGTACATCTGCCTCGTGATGTCGGTTGGGATAATCAATTTCATCGCCACTCCCTCGTGAGAAACATCCTTCTCGGCGTTGCCCAGTACGGTTCGTCCCTGGCCGTAACTGGTTGCTTCGCCAGGAGATTGGGGATATAAAAACCCTGCGGGTTGGCGCAGGCAGTATTCGTACGGGGATAAATATATTCGTATGGCGACTACTCGTCAAGAGAAAATCGCGTCTCTCAAGCCAAACCTGAAAGCGATGTCGCGGCGAATCCGCGAGATCCGCGGGTTTGACCTCACTCAGGGTCAGCTTGCGGAGATACTCGGCATCAGCCAGGCACAGCTCTCGAAATATGAGAAGGCGCAGAGCGTGCCCACAGTCGAACTGTTGCTCAAGTTGAAGTCGTTCTCTGGAAAGTCCATCGATTGGATCCTGACTGGCGAGGGATGAAGGTGAGCATTGGCCCACTCGGACTTATCAAAGCTATTTGGATGACAGATAAAACCTTGTCATTCGATCAATGAGTTTCGTGGACTAAGATAGCTACTGCGCTAACGTGTAGTATGGAGGCCACAGTTACTCATTGAGGAGGAACACTATGACGAATTTCGACGAGACGGTGAAGGTGTTGGGGCAGGAACGTAGTCAGATGCTGGGACGAGTAAGACAGCTGGATGACGCGATTTCGGTACTACGCAAGCTCAAAGGCAGCAGCCTGTCTGTCATGGGGAAGTCGGTAAAGAAGCGCACGATGTCAGCCGCGGGACGCAGAAAGATCGCGGCGGCGCAACGGGCGCGGTGGGCGAAGTGGAAGGCTAAACATATGAAGATAGCGGCTTAGTCCGAAACTGCGAAAAAAGGGGGCGGCGGAGGTGTTTCTTCCTGGATCACGGTCCAGCTCTATTTACGATTCTCCCTTAACTTCCAAGCCCCATGCTTGGAGCAGAGTCGATGGCACGTATTTGTGATCCTTGTTCTTTCGCACCCAGTCTTTCAGCTGAATCGAGGATTCATACTCCGTTGGGGACAAGCGCAACTTCTTGACAACCTCTTCGAATGAGCTGGCACCAGTGTACGGAACGGTATTCACTTCCGGCTTCCCCCAATTCGGATTTCCGCGTTTCTTTGCCACGAAATTGCGTTCAGCCTCTCTGTGAGCTTCCTCATTTACGGGGCAGGTTTCGCCCCTTAGTTCTCGGGACGGACGCCGTATTCTGGATGCGGAACGCCCCTCAGCGGGTCGGGCAAGATGTTTAAGAAAGTTGTAAACCCACCAGGTTCCCCAACCCTTCGGCCTGCTACCTCGCCAATTTTATAGTCTTTTCAGATCCTCAGCCCAGGTCGAAAACGGTTCTGATAATTGTTGAAAACTCTCAATGTAGATTCGTTGCCCGCATCGCGGGTTGAACCAGCCAGAACCGAATACGCAGAATAAAAGTGCGCCTGGAACTTCCCGAATCCCATTACCCGCATCTCTGCGGATGTCCTTCATGGCAAATTCGAACTCCAGCTCCTCCAAGTCATCACGGTCGCTCCAAAGGGCCACAATTCCGTTGCCACAATTAAGCTGGCTGAATTTTCCAAATATTTGATCGAAAACCTTTTTGATGTCCTTCGGCGGATTGCCATATGGTGTCAGCTCGTCACGAATTTCTTCGATCGCGGGTCCGCCGGAACGGAATCGCTTGACTTCGACGTATGCTGATCGACCATCTCGGGAGATAGATAAGTCTGGCCCTTTTACGCCAAATGGTTCGAACTCCGTTTCAAAGTGCAGTTGCGCGAACATCATCCCGAATCTGATCTCTGCGAAGTAGTCCAACATCTGTTCGGCGTCATGAGCTTGGGCAATCCTGCGGAAAGTTGATTCTGAACCTTTAAGGCGAGCGGCAACTCGGATCTGCTCGATAAGCACATCGGTCTCGGCCGATAATACCCGACTAACTTGGGTTATGGCTCTTTCCTGCCAAGTCATGTTGCATCCTCGGATGGATGTGACGCTAATTGCTACTGCTTCGACCAGCGTTGTTTCCATTCATAATAGACCTGGAATTCAGTCGCACACGGATGTTCAGGCCAACCAGCTAAGTCTTCCCGGCGGAAAGGATTGCCCACGGTAAGCCAAGGGAAGGTGAACATATGATCATCGTTGTTTGCACGAAGTGCGGAGAAGAGGTTGTGGAGTCGCCAGCCATATTCAAGGGGTGAAGATAGTGTTTCTCCTCGCTCCGTACAAGGACTGGTGAGAAATAGTCGTAGCCGTAATCTTCATATGTTATTGTTCTCACTTTGAATGGGCGGCTCGAACTATGAACGGACCTTACGCGAGCATTGAATCCGAATTCGTGTATGTTCAGAGCAATCAGGATCCACTTTTTAATGGATATGTTTCAATCATCGTCCCTGTCTATAATGAGGGTGCGCGTCTCGATGAAATATTGCAATCAATCAATGCTTCTCCCGTAGCCAAAGAAGTCGTGATTGTGGATGACGGTTCAACTGACGGGACACGAGAAAAACTGCTGGCCCTACCTTCTGCTGCTGACGCCACAATCGTGTTCCATGAGAAAAATTATGGCAAAGGGGCAGCAATCCGGACGGGTTTGGAGTACGCGCGCGGAGAATACGTACTCATTCAAGACTCCGACCAAGAATATGACCCGCAAGATTATCCACGCCTCTTGCAACCTATAACACACGGCAAGACTAACGTCGTCTACGGAGTGCGGCCGGATCGGCCAGAGCGGGGCCTTCGATTTTTTCTTGGCGCTAAGGTGCTAACCGGCCTGACGAACTTACTCTATGGGGCGGGCATACATGATGAGGCTACCTGCTATAAGGTATTTCGCCGCAGATTGTTTGAGAAGATTCGCTTGGAGTGTAAACGTTTCGAGTTTTGCCCCGAAGTAACGGCGAAGCTGTGCAGGATGGAAGAAACGATTTGGGAAGTTCCCATTTCGTATATGCCTCGCACCACAACAGAGGGAAAGAAAATCCGGATGTCCGATGGATATTTGGCGATCTGGACACTTGTGCGGTTTCGGTTCACGCCCCGGCCTCGGCTGTTTCGTTCGAATGGATTCAATAAGAATCATCCCTTCAGGGTGGAGTTCTCTCGCCGGGGACGACTTGGATTCTAGTGGTTCGGTTCACCAATTAAGATGGTCCTCTTGGTTACTCGTTTGGTCTTGAATTGACACCACGTCAGATGGGGGTCTCTGGCCATAGGGAACAAGCTGTGGTTCTTCGCTATCTGCATCCAAGAGCCAAGATGTTCGGTTTGGGAACTCTTCAAGGAGTAGCTTGTTGTGATCTGCACCCAAGTCCCTCGCCCAGATCACGTGGGAGTGCGTCAGATCGGCATGGTTGTAGACCCACTCGAAATTCACATTATGATTGGGAAAATAGCGCACGAACACTAGCTGCGGGCGGGATTGCTGCTGAAGCCAGTGTTCCAGATCGGCCCGTCGCAAGCTCCAGTCGTGAAGGGGGAGAACGCGGCCAGTTGCGCCATGCTCATCTTCGTCGTTCCACCAGTCGTTCATGCGCCCACCGATCTGGAACGCGAGCGAGATCAGGCAAGCGAGTGGCAACAAAATGACAAACCCACGCCAGGGAGATACGACTGGCTGTGATTGGAGTTTGGCGCGATGTGCTCGGCGGCGCTCGCTGCGCGTTGCTCCCACGGACAATTTTGGTTCGCGGTGCCATTCCCAGATAAAACGCAGGCCTTCGACTTGAAGAAATAAAACCAGACAGGCAGCAGGTGCGAAGTAATGGGGACGCGCCCACTTCACGAAAAACGATTCGAAGATGATCAATAGGCTAGTACCGAGGGCCAGCCGTGGCCACTGACCACCGAAGACAAGCCATAGCACAACCACCTGTCCGAGCACCAGGAAATCAATCATGAAGCGTAACCCTTCCGACCTCGGTTGATAGACCACAGCGGCACAAACAAACGCCAAAAGGAGAGCAGTCTGCAAATACCGAATCCAGCCCTTTCGCAGTAGCGCTGGCAGTACCAGGGGAGCCATCAGCAGTACGCCGCAATAGAATTTCCACCACTCAAGCAGCTTGGGTACGGCAGTCAGCAGAAGATTCTTCGACGTGCGCTGTGAGAAATACAGTTTCATCTCATTAACTTCGTAGTAGTGCTGTAGCCAAGGGCTGCTGTACGTGATCTTCGGGCGCAAAGGCAGAAATGTGAACTGTGGGCTCTCTTGGTACTGCTGTTCGTGCAACACGTATGGCGGCTTCCAAGGATCCGTAGTTATGGCGTGGTTATAGCCGGCCATAGCTGCCGCTGCAGGCAGAAGAATCAGCAGAGCAGGCAGAATCAAATTTCGCCAGAAGACTACTTCTTTGAGTTGCCCCGTCTGGCAGATCTGACGTAACAGTACGACAGCCATCGGAAGGATGGCGACAAATCCTTCGCTGGGGCGGCTGTTTGCGAGGATCACCAGCCCGATTGACATCCATATGGCGTTCGGCCAAGTAAGACGGTGCCACAGCCGGCGGGCTGCGCCGAAGAACAGAGCTCCCCCGAGAGCGGCCGCCATTCCGCCCCAATACGTCTGGCTCCAGTAGCTGAATATGCCTAACTGCACCATCATCAGGAAGCCACCGAGCAGACCCCAAGTCGGCCCGGCCCAAGCCTGGAGCATCCAGCAAGTTGCGGCACACGCGACGCCTGAGCTGAGCCAGACCCCCACGCTGGGATGGCCCGTAAGCTTTTCTCCTAAGGCGAGAAACAGTCCCTGGGCAGGAAAGTACTTCGAAGCGTAAACCGGGCGCATCAGAATGTGAAATGTGTCGAAAAACTCCGGCAAGGGTGGAGTTGGGTTAGCTATTCGCCCGGACGCGAAGGTATTAGACATCAAGACATAACTGAATTCATCGTGGATCCGCGGCACCGGTTCATGCAGCAATTCGGCAACAAGCGAACAACCCAAGACGGTGGCAAAGCCGATAGCCGTGAGCACGAACCGTCGCTTTGCGGAAAGCTGCCGAACCATGGAGACGACTCTGGAATGTTCGCTAAGGCTCACTCCAGATAAGGCTAACCCAATCGCCAAGACTACTAGGAGGAATTGGAAGAGATAAGCCATTCAAATAGGTTGTCTCGCGAACCGTTTGCGCGAGTCCTGCTTCCCAGCCAGCGAGGGCGTCATTGTCAAGGCCTCATTTTAGGAGCCTGCCTCATCATGGACCTGCGGAACTGATTTCGACGGTGAAACCGCTGGCAGCCGAAGTACGGAAATCAGAGTGCACAGATGCACTTGCCGCAATACGGTCGAGGCCGAGCCCCCAAGACCGACTTTCAATACTACCCTGCGGTCAGAGCGGCGCAAAATTGCGCTGCCGTCAGCTGCCCTTTCTGACGCCAATTCTCTTAATTAGTTGAGATACAAGGAGACTTCGCGATGGTTGCGAGAAGGATCCGGCAAATCGATGACTTGCTCACCTTTTGATAAGCGAGTCATACAGAACCCATCCGATAACTACGAGCATTACCGCCCCCGCCAATCGTACTTGGACGCCGCCCCAGCCACTATTGTATTTTTGCTCGGTCAACGAGCCCTGTGCTCGGACCCAATGAGGCAGTCGAAACCAGGCTCTGGGAGATGCAAGCATAAACAATGCATTTACAAACATTACCGCACCGACGACGACGACGATGCTCCAACCCAGAATGGTCTTCATTTATGGGCACCCACAATTTGTCAGACAGACGTTATATGAAACGCCACCCGACACAGGTATCCGGGTTCCAACCGATGGCCCTGTGACGGGTGGGCTGCCGGGGGACTTGGTCACTGTTGAGCCCAGAGCAGCGCTCGGCTGGTAGGAGAGCGAGAAGCTGAGACCGTTTGCAATTGAATTTGGATTCTGCCCGGAGGGCACCATCGCTGTGCTAGCGCTAAAGCCGTTACCTCCCCCTATGCCAAGGCCGACGACGAGCGTAGCGCCCGCGTACACACTCTTGGTAGAAGGCACATACGAAACAGTTCCACCAGCTCCAAAAAAGCTTCCTATGATCCCTCCAACAAACGCACCCGGCGGACCGCCAACCAGAGCACCTATAGCCGCCCCCACTGGAACTGTTGGAGCATTTGTGGTCACATTCCCGGTTACTATCGATGTCATCCCTTTAGACTGGCTTGCGCCACAATTCTTTTTCTTTGCGGGATCGCCGCCTGCAGATGCATTTGGGCCCGCAGATCCGCTGCCGTTCCCAGATTCGCTCCCACCACCGGTCTGGTTGCTATCGGTAGGTAAGGAGCTGTAGAAGATATAACCTGCGCCAGTGTTTGCGTTTATGAAAGACACTCCAGGGATGGTTTCGTTCACACAAGCGTCGTAGTCGCAACCTTCGAGACCTAATGGATCGATTAAGGCCAGCGGGTTGTTGAGTACGTAAGCATATCGATTCCAGCTCTGCGGGTTGGATGGATCGACCGCGCTGAAACCCGCGGGATCTGGCGAAATCCAGCGTCCTTGTGAGCTGTGCAGCTCCCGGAACAGGAAATCGTAGAGATCGGGCTTAGTGTCACCGTTGGCTCCGGTAAATGAAAACATGGGTGACCCGCTAGAAGCGTAGCGTTCCCCGAAGGGAGCGTAGGCGACTCCCCAACCATAGGTGCGGTTAGTATTGGAGCCAACACGCGGGCTGCCCAGCCAATCCAGCACGCGATACGTACTGATCGTTGCCCCGATGTACTTGACCTGGGTGCCACCGGGCAGTGGAATGAAAGCTTTACTCTGAGTCTGGCCGTTCATCAGAGCTATTTTCTTCCCCAAAGCATACACAAATTCTGTATTGACCCCAGCGTCTTGCTCCTCGACTTCTCTACCGAGCGCGTCGTAGATAAGTGTAACCGAGTCCACCGTCTTTGACCGGTTGTCGGCATCCCAAGCGTAGGTATGGAAGCTGTCATTAGTTAGGTTGCCATTGCTGTCATAAGCAGGCGCCGATCCCGGGATCGCGCTGTAGCGGTTCGTGGTCGCATTGTAGGTAGGCAGCCATGAAATTCCGGTGCCGCCGGTAGGAACGGTCTTGTTGAGGTTTCCAAAGACATCATAGGCGAAGTTCTGCTGCCAGATGCTCGCTCCGCAATTCACGCTGGCAATGCGTGCCAAATCGTCGTGCGTGTAGTTGCAGGTCTGTACATCGGCGGCGTTAAAAGGATCGGTGATGGCTAAGGTCTTCAATGTACCATTGGCATTCCAGGTTAGATTCCCGTACGTCGCAGTCCCGTTGATCGTTAATTTGTACTGGTTCATCCGCCCTGTGTTGCCATCATACGAAAACGAGGCCGGATCTCCGGAGCCAAACGTTACGCCCGTAACCTGACCGGCGAAATTGTAAGAGGTCGCGGTTACCGGATTCCCACCGGCACTGGCAGAAACAGTCGAGGTCCGCCCTTGCCCGTTAGCACCGTATGTTAACGTCGGCAGACCGACCCCGCTGATCGTTTGAAGACCGCCATTGGCCCAATAGGTGGTGACTACGTGATAATAGCCAGAGGAATGCGGCGTGGATTCGTAAGTGTCGGCCAGTTCTCCACGGGCGGAGTAGCTAAAGCCCAGATCTGTGACCTTAGTACACGTTGAACAAGTTGCCGTGTATGCTTCGGCCATTCTTCCCTTGGTATTCGCCATCACTTGGCCATTGACCGTCGCTCCGTCATATATGAAATATCTATTTGTGGTAGTAGCATTCGGTCCGCTGTACGTCGTGCTCATTACCCGGTGGAGAGAGTCATATGCGTAGCAGGTTGTATTTCCATTGGCGTCGTATCGCTTAACGAGATCGCCAGCGTAGGTGCCGGAACATGCCACTCCTGGGGTGCTTGGAGCGGTGTCGTAAAAATATTGCGTTGTTCCGGTTTCTGGGTTCGTCTCTGAAGTCATTCGACCCAGCATGTCATAGAAGTAGCTGCGGGTTTGAGCGCTAGCTTGCGCATTTTGCGTGACACTCATCAGATTGCCCAGAATGTCATAGGTGTACTTCGTCCAATAACCGGTCTTTGGGTTGCTCTGGGCACATGCGCCCCCACCGTTCGCGCTGCTGGTGATCTCGCAAACCGAGGTCAAACGTCCGAGCGCGTCATATTCGGACTGCTTGTCCTTCGGGTTTTCGCCAGCGGGCGCTGGAACTGTCTGATAGACATCATTTTTGGTATACGTATAAGTGGCCGACCCTCCGCCACTATCGGTAACCGTATTCACGCGGCCGAGGGAATCATATGTTTGGCTCGTCCCTGGGCAAGCACCGGAACACAGTGTTCCTGCTGCTGCGCTATATGGCAACGTAGCCTTCGACACGAACCCAGCTATGTCGTAATCGGTTTCCACTGAATCGTAGTTACTGGGACTCGGTCCTTGTTCCCGTTGAGTAAGAATCAGCCGGCCGAGACCGTCGACCGTGATTCGACTATCTGCTACGGACGCACCGCTGTTAAACGTCATGGTAGTTTCGATTGCGGTCGCGCTCGGGTAGCTAAAGCTCGTAATGTTGGTAAGCTGGTCCGCAGTTGTTGCTGGACGCCAAAAAAATGGGTCAGTGTACGAAGTACTCGTTATTTTTTGATTTTCATCCGTCACAGATAAGAGGACTCCGCCATTACAATCCCACGTCATCGAGCGGGAAAGTGCGAGTGGCTCGTTGACAGAGGTGACAAATGAATTTCCACAGGAGCTGGCCGAATAGTTGTACGTGGTTGTCGCACCGGGGGTCCCGCTGGAAGTGCTGACATCACTGGAGGTGTTCAGCGTGCCGGTGTCGTAGTACGTGAATTTGCGGTACAGCGTGGCGGTCCCATTCGCTTGAGTAGCCAGCGTCGTCACGTTGCCTCGCGATCCGGATGTCGAAACATGTTGAGGCGTCCCACTAGTTGCTGTCGTTCCTGTCTCGTCGTACGAGTACGTAGTGGACGATTTCACAGCGTTGCCGGCGTCCTGGACCTGTACACTCGATGGTCGATCAACTATGCCATTTCCCAAAGATGCATAGCCAATAATCTTCTTCCGGATAAGCCCTCCCACGGCGCCACTTCCAAAATCGTAGTCATCCACTTCTGTCACTAGTCCATAGGTTGCATTATAGGTAATGTCTGTCTCCGCTACCCGTCCGCTAGAATCCGGAAGATAGTTGAACAAGGTTCGCCTCGAAATCGGCGAAGACACGTTTGTCGAAAAACAATTTGCCGGAGTGCTAACACTGTTCCCGTTGTAGCACGTAATATTTGTGCTCAAAAGCGATGTGCTCCCTTGGTACGTCTTCCGCTGTGTCTCGTAGAAGTTGCTCGAAGCACTATCTTTTTGAAAGTAGATTTCTGTCTGGTTGGCAACAGGCGTCGTCGGGTCGGCAATGACCGTTTTCCACTGCAACCCTGAGGGGTTTGTGCGACTATATGTCCAGGTTCCACCTGGATTCAAGGCCCTTGTCAGGCCCGCGGTGCTGCCGTCGGCACACGTGATTCCGTTATTTACGCCGCTGTACGTATAGGTGATCGTGCCACCCGTAGGAAGAGTCACCGACTTAATTCGTCCCGTGACGTCACCAGCGAAGCCCGGAGTTGGCTCGTAGGTGAACGTGTATTGCGAGCCATCGGGCAGAGTAATGTCGCTCACGAGCGGATTGCTAGTGGGTCCGTATTCAGCGATGCCCGGGGAGCAGCCAAAATTAGTCTTCACCATCTGATTCGTATAATGCATCACGATGGAGGCAGGTCCTGCAGGGCTGGTATACGTAAAACTAACCGGATTAGGCGCGGTGCCGGAAACAGTAAGAGCAGTTGTGCCTAACGTGTCTGTAAACACCCCACTGCCGTTCGATGTGATCTGATTACCATTAACATCAATGACAGCCGAGCCGCCGGGGTTGCTGGTCGTTCCGTCCGAATTCGTCACGTAGGTGCTGCTATTATAGTTAGCATGCAGGACCATACCCGAGCCATCGGTGGCAGTGGACGTAAATGATGTAACGCTCGATCCCGGGCAAGCGCCGCTGATGAGAACCAACTGGCCGCTAAATCCGTGAACAACTCCCCGGGGATCGTAGTAGGCCCAGTTTGAGATTGTGGTAGTTGCGCCATTGGGATGGCCTTGACCATCGTAACACTGGACCGTATTAGACGACTGCGTGATGTATCCCGTGGTGCCGGCCCAAGTAGACATCCATCCCCAGTTGCCGACGGGCTGCCAAACCTGATTACCCGATACTCCCACTGGATACCAGACAGAACTGTCAAAGCTGAGATCGTAGTTGAGTGGCAGCCCTCGTCCCGCCTTATGAATGATAGGCACGGCAAAGTGAACATTCAGATTGCCGAGATTGATAGTGTCAAAGGGGCCACCGCCAAAGCTTCCGAAAGGGGGAGTGCCAGTTTTTACCTGACTCAGGCTGAATCCTGTTGCCCCCAACATCACAACCAGTAGCGCAAGCCCACGCTCAGCGGTGCGGTTCATAGGTCTCTCCTACTGAATGATGAAATCGCTGTCGGGTAGGCCCGAATTCACCACAACATTCGTGAAGACAGCGTCCAAAAAGAGCCCGCCTTGGAGGTACTGTTGGACGTGTAGCGGGACCGCCAATCCATTTACAAGCTGATAATTTGAAAAATCCACCTCGGCTGGAATATTAATGTTCGCGTCGACGTCGGGATGAACGTTAAAAGTGATCGCGATTGGCAAGAGCGTCGCAGCATCTAGATAAAAATCCATCGTACTCAACTGCGCCGACGGAATAGCCCCGTATTGGTAAGAACGGATATGTTGCACGGAGAAATTACCCCGCTTTTCCAATCCAACGTACGAAAAGACAGTGTTAGGATCCAGAGCAGATAGTGAGGAAAGGGCGGGGAAGAACCAGCTGTTGTTAGTCAAGCAATTGTGCAGAGCGTAAGGAACAGATTTGCCGCCATCGATGCTCCAGGTCCCTCTTGGCGCTCCATTAGAGCTGTTGCGAACGTCGCTTCTCTTGCTGCCACCCAAATCCAAATCAACCCGGCTCTCGGTTTCCCCTTTAGCCAAAAACGTCGCAGTGCCTGTGTCCGTATCCGAGCCAAGAGTCCGGGCCACATTCCCTGTGAGGACCACGTCGCTGATGGGAGTGCCCCCTGTGAGGAAGGCGCTCGATTTCGCGACGAAAGCCAGCGCTTGGGGATCATTTGGTGGCTGGTTCGCGGCGACCGAAAGGGTTGAGAAAGCGAGGACGACAGGCAGTACTGCAATGAGCGAAAGGCGGCACATAGGTACCTCCTCCTCAATCTAAGCGCACAGAAGCTGCTCAAAAACAAAGACCGGGCAACGACCAAAACATTAAATCGATTGCAACAGTCTGGCAAACGTTATAAGAGCGTGACAGACGGGGACGACGTCAACAAATCGTCCGATCGCCGAGCCTAACTTGACCGCATGAATACGCTACCGATGTTGTGGTGTCAAGTTAAATCTACAATCACAATGAAAAATATCGCCTGCGGGCCGGGCGACATTAGTTACTATCATCGCGCACGCATTAGGACAGCGTCATTGCATCGCCTAAATATCGCTATTTGGGTCAGCTTCAGCGTCCTAGAAATCAAAACCGCCCCTTTCAATGGGGCGGTTTTGTTTATGGCAACAATACTCCGGACCCGGACACTTACGTTGCAAAAAGACTATAGCTACGGACTCGACCAAGCAATGAATGCCGCTGCCCGTTCATGTATGGGACGTCGGTCCACCATAGGCTACTATAGCGACCGCGAGCGCCTCAAAAATGCTCATCGAATAATGCTCACTATCCCAGGGCTTCCGTTTCGCCGGTAACTTCCAGCCGATATTGGGAAAGCGCGCCGCAAGCGCTACGGCCCGTCCGTGCTTTCCCAGGCCTAGGTAATGGTCCCGAAATTCCGACATCAGCAGGAATGGCGTTGCGCCTAACTCCTTCTTCGTTTGCCGAAATAATTCCCGAACATTCTTGTCCCTTCGTTCTCCGATTCGGGCAATGACCACATCCGGTATCCAGGTTCTAAGGAGAGGACGCAATCTCTCTCTGGCGAGCACCTGCGGGTGCCTCTTTGTTTTCTGATAAGTTCTCCGCACACCCCAGTCGAGGAGCCTGTCCGGACTCTCGAGTATTACGTAACCAAAATGACGCGGATGCAGATCGATGGCCAACACTCTTGCAAAGCTCTTGTATTTCATACGACGAAGGAGGTAATTAATTTTGGCATATTAAGAAGTCGCTGCGACACCCAGTTAAATTTCTGGGCGATGACATTCGTGCTGTTCGCCATCGTAATTCTCTTTTGAAGCCGTGCACGCAGCTTCACCATCTGTCCTCTGGCATCGTGAGCCACCGAGTCATTGATGCCGGCGAACAATTCAGACACTGGCGTGCCGAATACCTCCTGGCAGGCGAGTGCGGTGCGCAGGGATGGCTGCCGGACGCGTCTCTCGTATCTCGAGAGTTCGGATTTGTCTTTCAGACCTACCAGAAAGGAAATGTCACTCTGGCTAAGTGCAGAGTGCTTGCGGTGGGTCCTTAAGTAGTTGGGCAGTCTCCGTGTGGCCATCGCGACTTAGGTGAACAATAAGAAGCGGCACAAGGCACCCTTTACGAAGATACAACTATAAGTATATGTCAAGCCAGATAAAGGAAATCTAAAATAATTCTAAAGTTTTAATGAAGCGGGGAATTTTCGCTTTGTTATGCGAAATTATGCGAAAAAGTTGCCAATCTGGCAACTTTGCACATCTACCGCAATCTGCCAGGACGGTGTTACGGTGCCAGCGTAATCATTATCCGTCCAACACATGGGTCTCGAATCCGAACCCAAAGAACACAGAGTTCCCGTCCGGACCGGCGACATTCACAAAGCGATCGCCACGACGGCGAACGCGCTCTACGACCTCCTCGACGAGGCTCTGATGTCCCATGAGCCGCACGACGCGGACGAGGACTGCCAGTTCGAGGAGTTCGCGCGGGAGATGCTGCGCGTGCTGGGCTCCTATCCGGACCAGCTCACCGTGTCGGAAGAAGACGCCGAATAGTTCTTTCCTGCCAAACACAGCTCGCGGCCTTTGGTCGCTCGCCGAAACACCTGCTCATGCATTCCAACGTGAGTGCCTGAATGCGGAGTTGCGCTCACATTAAGACTTCGCACGTGTCCAGTGGAGGGGGACCGGGTGTTTCCGCGAGCAACGAACCGTTGCTCTACTGGCTCTTTGAAACTTCAGAAGAACGAGGGACAAGAACCAGCCGGTTCACAAAAGAGAGGAAACATCATGCAACATGGTCAACTGCTGTCCCACATCGACACGGATCTCGTCACCCGGGAACAACTCGCTCTGGTGGAAACGCCGGATGCGACGCGCTCCTTCAAACCCGTCCCGCACATCGAGCTCATCGACACTCTGGAGCACGTCTTGGGGCTCAACCAGATCACCATTCGGAAAGAACAGTTCGCATTGCGCCGGGACGGGTCAACCCTCTTCGGCGTCCTGCAGCTCGCATATCAAGATACGCCGGATGGCATGGCGGCTTTGGGCATTCGAACCTCCAACAACCGCACGATGTCCATCCAGCTTTGCGCAGGATTATCCGTCTTCGTCTGCGACAACATGGTGTTCCGCGGGGATCTCATTGCCCTGAATCGCAAGCACACGGCGGGTCTGCACCTGAGAACCGAGATCAACCACGCGATCCTCAGGTTCCAGGATCACTTCGGAAGGCTCACCGGCGAGATTAACCACCTGAAGGAGCTGCCGTTGTCTGACAGTCAGGCGAAGGCGATTCTTCACGATGTCTTTGTCCAGGGAATCTTGCCAATTCGCCTTCTTCCAGAGGCGTCGGATCTCTATTTCGAGCCATTCGTGGACGAGTTTCGCCCCAGGAACGCCTGGAGTCTGCACAACGCATTCACCGCTGTCGCAAAGGAAATGCCTATTACGACGCGAATGCCGGCCATTCAGGAATTGGGCAGGTACTTCGGGATGTCCAGCGATGTGCCTCCTGCGCAGTAACAAGCCAGAAGGCTTTTCTCCTTCCGCCTACCACAACACTTCTTCTCTCTTCGGAGCTACACAATGAAAATCCAATGGACACCCTCGTTGAGGGTAAAAGAGGCGCTGGCGATCTGCGGCTCTTTAAGCAATCCGGGCAAAATGCCCTGCCACGGCTATGCACTGCCGGCCCAACGGTGCCGGCTGGGTAGCTTCTTGCAGCAACTTCCCAAAGCCATCTGTCACTACTGCTACGCCCTGCGCGGCCGCTACCTGTTTCCGAGAGTCAAGGCAGCGATGGAAAGGCGGTTCTTATCCTTGTCTGACCCGCGCTGGGCCGATGCGATAACTACGCTTATCCACCGCTCCGGAGATCGCTACTTCCGTTGGCATGATTCCGGCGATCTAAAAGACCTCGAACATCTCCGAAAGATCGTCCGGGTCTGCCGGAACCTGTCGCGGGTGAAATTCTGGTTGCCGACGCGGGAGTATCAGACGGTCAATGCGTATCTTCGCCTCAGGGAACGCATCCCGTCGAACCTCTGCATCCGTCTTTCCGCCCATCTCATCGACGGCAGATTGCCGCTCGGATATGGGCTGCCAGTGAGCGGCGTTCACTCCGGCAAAAGCCATCCATCTGCCACAGCTCACATGTGCCCCGCACCAAAGCAAGGCAATCAATGCGGCGCATGCCGGGCCTGCTGGGATCCAGGAGTGAAGATCGTCAGCTATCACCTCAAGCATGGAATCGCCCATGCCGCGCGCTAAGGTGGACTTCCAAGTAGTCAATCACGGCACCCTTTACCTGCTGTATCCCAACACGCGCCGGGCCAAGCAGTGGGTGAAAGAGAACCTTTCGCAGGACCATATCAAGTACGCCGATGCCTCGGTAGTTGAACACAGGTACATCGGCGACATTATCGACGGAATTCAGGCGGGTGATCTGGATATCGCCATGTCTACCGCCCGACTCTCCAGCTGAAAGACAAGGCGCCGGTCCATTAACACGAGACATAGGCGCCAAAACCCTTTAGGGCCGCTGGTCAACGCGCCAGCGGCCCCTTTTTCAAACAGATCTTCCATTCCTCCTTTTCTATATGAACTTCGCTCACAAATACGTGATCTTCATGAAAGGCGACACTCGAGATGAAATGGCCGAGGAGGCGCTCCACTTCGCCTACTTTTTCGTCATGCGCGCGCTGCAAGAACACCGCAGCCAAGGTCGGAACGGGGAGTATGAGGCCTTTGCCTTGGAACTCCTGGCGATGCTCCAAAGGAATCGCTACCTGTACACCAGTCCGCCCGAGGCACCTTCACCGGATTAGAACACCAATTTGTGCGGACCGGAGCAGGGTATGTTCCAGAAGGAAAAAATGCCTTTCTTATGCGATCCAGATTTTCGACGTACGTGTTTTCTAAGAGCAGGGTAGGCTAGAAACTCCCCTTAAAACTCCTCTTAACCCCACAGGTGAATACCCCCTTATATGAGGCAGTTGCAGGAGCGTCATTTTTCCCTATTTCGGACCCTGGCGGACCATTGTTCCTTCTTAACCAGAAGGCAAATTGAGCGGATTTGGACCCTGCCCACAAATATGACGAACAAAGAGCTGCTTTGGTTGGTTTCAGAGAAGTACCTGAGGCGCCGATACCGGGGGGATACCTTTGGTCATTTTCAGACGCCCGTATATCACCTGGGCGAATTAGGGTGGCAGATGATCGGAAAACCCTCGGACAGGTACCGGGGATATCGGGTTGAGATCGAGCGCAAAGCGGAGCGTGGGCTGGAGCACACTCTATTAATATATGACGTAATCCTCAAATTCCTGTTCGGCTCAGCAGTGAGGCGGATCATTGGGAGTGAGGATGGTATGTGGCAAGAAGCACTTGATCTGGGAATCATCCCTGATGCCTGGATTCAGTTCGGTGGCGGAGAAGCATTTATCGAGGTCGATCGCGCGACAGAACGCCCAACAGTAGTGAAAAAGAAACTCGACAAGTATATGGCGATGAAAAACTCGGGTCATTACAACACCTTATTTCCCAGTTGCGGATTCAAGGTTCTATTCTTCACGACAACGGAGATGAGAATCGAATCGCTAGAAAGGATTACAACGTCAGATGACATTTGGTTTTGCACCATGGAAGAGTTCTTGAGGGAACCATTGGATCATGCTCACTGGTTCGCCTTACACAATTTCTATGCTTTATCTGATCTTGGGAAGGAAAAAGTGTAAGAACTGCGGCAAGCTGTCTCACAAGGACATCCTTTTCTGCTGGCTGTGCGGTTGCTCCTTTAATCTTCGTATCTGTGTATCCGGTCATAAAAACCCGCCGTGGGTTCACCACTGCCTGACATGCGGTAGAGACCGCTCCCTAATGTCGCAGCCGCATTCGTCGAAGGATTTGAATTTCATTAAGCACGCTACGAAGCCGTCCACGTACGTTCCGGGGCTTGGTAGACGGAACTATATTCTCGCATCGCTGGTGATCTGCTTGGGCGTAGCCATACTGGGCTATGTCGCAGTAATCATCGCGCGTGGCCTATGAACACCATTCCCAGTCTTACGCTATCAGCCCTTCTGCCTGGTTTCGTCGCTTACTTGAGTTCTGAGCGTCGTTTTTCCGTTGGAACAGTTCGTACGTACCGGGAAAACGTATTGTGGATTGTTCGGAAGCGCGGAGATCCAGTTGTTGCCGATATCGATCTCCAGTGGATCGTTAATATCAAAACACAGCTCATCTCAAATGGTGCAGGGTCTTCGCGCGTCGCTGGGGTGACCTACGCTCTCAAGAATGCGCTGATATTTGCTAGGGATGTCCTCGGCGTACCGGTGATGAATGTGGCGCTCATCCGAGCACCGGGGGCTCCGCGCCGACAGGTTGTATATCTTACGACCGATGAATACAACAATTTCGCCGAGGCCATTCCTTTATATACAGGATTCGGCCTCCAGCGTTTATCTCAGTTTTGTTTCCGAGCTCTGGTCGAAACGCTTGCGGCGACTGGCATGCGTATATCGGAAGCTCTGTCGCTGAATATTGATTCGGTGGACCTCTCAAAAGGGGAGGCTGTTATCATCGGAAAAGGCAACAAACAGCGCACGGTGTTTTTCACGGAACGCGCAGTTACTTGGATCAAGCGCTATCTAGCCCTGCGGAACGACGGGAATCAACCCTTATTTACGGGCAGGAACGGACGTAGGCTACTGGTTACAAGTGTGCACGCGATGTTTGAACGCACGAACGCAGCAGTTCGCGAGCGCGTCGGCAAGCGGGTTACGCCTCATATACTGCGACATACGGCTGCAACGAATCTCCTTCAGCGTGGCTGCCCGGTTGGGCACATCAAGGAGATCTTAGGACATCAGAACTTGGAGACAACCTGCCGTTTTTACCTCGGGCAGCTCACCAAAACTGAAGTCAGAAGAGCGTTCGATACCTACATGATATATGGAGAACCGGCTCTCGAAGCGCCGCGAAATTCGGCGGAGTTTGACTCGCCCAAGAGTCCGAGCTAATTCAGTTGGCTTAGGTGGCGGTACTTTTCAGAAATATGACTAGGTCTTTGATGGTCTGCTTCGACGTGGCTGGAAACGGATTCTGGTCGAGGAAACTGTCTAGATAGTTCCATTCCCACGTGTTGTTCACAAATTTCTTGCTTAACGGGCGATTTCGTACGCTGGTTGTAAACTCGTCCGCTCGCGTCGTCGAGTTTCTTGCCTCCAACACGTCGCAGACAATCTCAAAAAAGTCGAACATCATACGCTCGTCATGACTCTTAATCGAGTTTCTGTAATCCCCAATCCACTTTCTGGCGCTTTCGTATTTCTTTAGAAGAATGTAGTCTTCCACTATCGGTAGATGGTTGAGCTCCCGCGTCGGATTAAGCCTCAATACCAACTGTCGGTCAGCTATCTCATCAGGGTAAAATTGTGGCCCTTTGTGTTTATAGGCGCGAGCCCTAGTACGATAGAGTTCTTCGTCGTCAGGTTTGAACTGGACAGCCCAGGTGGTAAGTTTTACCGCCGCATCATAATCACCAGTTTTATTGGCTGCATCAGCTATTTCGCGCAGCGTGATTAGATCGCTCTCGTCAACCAAGACCTTGTCACGAAATATCACTACCGGTATGGCAACCAGAATCACTAGCCCCAAAAGCGCCGCTGCGCCTTGTTTCCACAACGGCCAGTGCTTACGCAGCCGTTCAACATAATAAAGAAAGCCAAAGAATATCCCGATTAGAGAAGCGACGACACTGAGGTACAGCAGTGCGCTACTCCACACGGTTCACCTCCCAAACAAAAAAGGCGCCGCGATCATAATCTGGCGCCCGAAGATGATTCAACGTCTTTTTTTAAAGAGTCTGTCGCCTGCGAAAAGTGCGATTAGTAATATGGCGACGAAGGCTATTAGGCCTGAAACAAGGAACAACTGCCCTAGATTGTGAGGATTGAACATCGCTAGTCTGCCTCCTGAGGGCGAAAATGGACAGACTAAGAGACTTCCGGGTGCCCCTCAATCTGGCGCATCCCGGCCCGTCGAACGTAGCGTAGCACTACAGGAAGTTTTGTCGAGACGGTCGACCACACGAGCGGCACTCATGGCTGCGTGGCTCCGAATGGCGTAAATGGGACTTCCATATCACAGTCCCAGGTCGGCTCTTAAAGACCAATTCCAAAAAAGATTCGGTTGGAAAGATGTGCAGAGGGGATGTGCAGAGGGGATTGACGCCTTCCTTCTCAGAGCTACACTGAGGGCATAACCTTAACAACTCCATAAGCCAGGTGACCGTTGGATGCAAAAAGTTGTCGAGTGTAGGAATCTTTTACTTACATTGTTCAAAACAAATGTGAGTAAAAAGTCCGGGAAACCACTGCCAATCATTTCTTTTTAGATTTTGATTTCGGCTGTTTCAGTGGTGGTTTTTCCGCATTCTTATGCGGATATGAGTGAAAAGTCCAGAAAGAGCCACGTATGTGTTTCTTTTAGTGACATTTTACCCTTAAAAAGAATCACCACACGAAACACACAAGATGTCAAATTCTGAGCGTCGTTACGGACGCCGTGCAGTAGGGTATGGAATCGGAAGAGTATGCGGGGGTCGAACCTCGGACTCTTTCGCAGCTATACCGTATGAATCGGCTATATGCCGTTCGTGTTGATCGAAGGATGCTAAAGATCGATCCGTTCCGGGAACGTAACCCGGTTCTATTCAGGGCAACGAAAAGCATACAACGGTCACTTCTTTTTGGAGTGACCGTTTTATGTTCTCTAATAGCTCGGCCGGCGCAATCGTCCCATTTTCCGCCTCGCCCGTAGGCCCTTCGCACGAGGCAGAAGGCGGGCGACAGGCCACGATCCGCGAGCTCATGCCGTACTTCCTCGGCTACGGCAAAGTGGAACTGCGCTGGGCCGCAGGAACCCTCGCGTCATACGAGGACGCAATGGGCTGGGTCATCCGCTGGCTCGGCGAGATCCCGCCGGGCCGCATCACCTCGCAGCACATCCTCCTCATAAAAGCCGAATGCGCCAAGCGTAACGTGGGGCCGAATCGGATCGCGCATCACCTCGCGGCGCTGAAGGCCTTCCTGCGCTTCTGCCAGCTCGGCGTGGGCATCGAGACCATGGATGTAAAGCAGATCCGCATGCCCCGCATTCCCAAGCGGGAAGTGCAGTTTTTGACCCCGGACGAGATCCAGCAATACGTCTCAGCCATCCCGATCCGCAAAGGGCCAAAGTCGTTCGACATGAAGTGGCTCTGTTTTCGAACGCTCGTCGAGGTGCTTCTCGGCACGGGCGTGCGTATCTCGGAAGCCCTGTCGCTCAAGCGGTCCTCCATAAATTTCCAAACGGGGGAGGCCACCATCATCGGCAAGGGCAACAAGGAGCGCGTGATATTTTTCAGCCCCCGGTCGCTCAGTTGGGTGAAGGAATACCTGCTGCGGCGGCAGGACCGCGGCGAAGCCCTTTTTGTCATAGGTCGATATGGCAAAGGGCTTCAACAGCAGGTCGCGCTTTCTTGGTTTCGTCGCTTCCGTACTTCGATCCGCTTTTCCAAGCCCGTGACCGCGCACATGCTCCGCCATACCGTTGCCACGACCCTGCTGTTCAATGGCTGCCCCATCGGGCATATCAAGGAGATCCTGGGCCACGACCGGCTTATCACTACCTGTAACTTCTATTTGGGGGCAGACAAGCGTGCGGCGAAAAAAGCGCATGGGGATTTTCTGGATTACGAGCGGGGAGAGTGAAGGCGCGCTCGTTAGTGCCTTGACCGAACCATGATTAACATTAAGATGAGTCATATGACCGACATGAAACCTTATCCTCTGAGCCCAGAGGACTGGAAACAAATCATAACCATCCCGGCCGTTCGTGAGGCCTGGGGGCTCGAGGACAATGTAAGCCCAAGCGATTTTGCGGAGAGCGTGTACGGTGTAAAGTTTAAGTTTGTCTCGGGATCCCCGGGCTACTTTGGAGACCTTTACATTTTGCAAGGTGACGCACTCACGGGTGATCCCCCGATGGTCTTGAGACGTGACGCCGATGGCACTTTGATTGTTTCGTGACGACGAAAAACGGCTTATCCGAAATTGGGGTCAAGCCAGATCCCCGAGTCTCATCCGAGGGAGTTTCGGCATATTTTGTTGAGTAGAAGTGGCTAGGCACCGTATGCGGTTTGACTTTCGCCATATATTCGCCTACGGTGTTAGGGTGGCTGACCCGAGAGAGAACACCGCAATCTTAATTGCTGCTTCCGTGATCGCAGCGGTTCGCCTTGCGAGGGAGCCCGTAAAAAACAGCCCAAAAGTAAACGCTACTATAGAAGACAGCCTCCAGCTTGCGCGGATGATTTGGGTAAAGATTGCCCCGAATCGCTGAGATGACCGCCGCCCTGGGTCTACGTGCATTAAGCGTCGCAGAACTTCAGGATTTTGAAAATTTCGAAAAGAGCTGATGTTTTAACATGCTTACATGATGCAAACCATACGATGTATTTTCGATATCTTGGGCTACGCGAGCACGGTCGTTGTGCTCATCTCTGCCACGGTGGCCATCGTCTTGTGGTTTCGGGGCATTGTGCCTGTTCTGGTGCGGCTAGGGAATGGTTTATCGCGGCGAAAGATCGCCATTTTTGCTAAGGGTGATGCTGTGGGCAGTCTTGAGAACCTTCTGCACGATTCCAAGTTATTCGATCGAGCCAACATATTGAAGATTTCTACCGACGGAGATCTGGGCATCGCGGAAGGAGCGACCCTCTTTCTTATGAATTGGCCCGACTGGAAGCATCATACGAGCGAGATTCTTGCACATAAAGCTGATGGTACGGCGTTGATCGTCTACGCTCCACAAGACCAAGGATTAATACCGCCAGAACAACTAAAGCTTCTCAATAGCAAACGGAACGTCGTGGTTACGAATTTCCGAGGGAGGCTTCTCAACGACATTGTCGCGTGCATGATCACGACTAGCTATGAAAAAAAATGACATAAGCTCGGCATGGCGTGCCTACGTAAAACAATCTCTATCTCCCACGTCAGCGGAACGGCAGCTCGTGACAAATATTTACGAGGCACTTCAAAAGTTACTGGGCCAGGCGAATAGCCTGCAAATTGGTTCTTATCCTCGTTTTACCGCCATTACACCGCTCCATGATCTCGACGTGTTGTACGTTATAGGTCGATGGGAAGCACCGACGCCCGATGCCTCGGGAGTCCTGGCTGCCCTAAGCAGGCGGGTCGGCGCAGAATTCGAGAATCCAACTAGATACACGCTTCGGACTTCGACGCAAACGCACTCTATAACCATCTCCTTTATGGAGGGCAAAGAGGAGGTGTTCTCAGTTGATGTCGTGCCGGCATATACATTCAGCTCGAACGAATTCGGGCAAGCCACATATATGGTTCCGGAAGTGTTGAAACGAGGTCACCGGCAAAGGAAGGATTTCTATGAGGACCTCGCGAAGCGTGCAGTTGGCATGAATTGGGTCAAGTCTGATCCAAGGGGTTACATAGAGGTCGCCAAAACGGTAAATGAGAAGAACGGCGATTTTCGAAAATCGGTCAAGCTAGTCAAAGCATGGCAACGAGACTGCAAGGAACGGGATGATAGATTCGAGCTGAAGTCGTTCCACATCGAACAGGTCATTACAGGATACTTTCTCGACAATTCGCAGCTCGAGGTCTTCGACGCCGTGTTCAAGTTTTTTTGCGACGTCCCCCGATTAATAGAGCGATCCCAGATTCCCGACCGGGCAG
>Ga0070698_100000480_pt1 | contig 42377 bp, 36 predicted proteins | sample KBSK1502metaG_FD_65477 | JGI IMG/M metagenome (GOLD analysis project Ga0070698, IMG submission 65477) | Corn, switchgrass and miscanthus rhizosphere microbial communities from Kellogg Biological Station, Michigan, USA - KBS K1-50-2 metaG | ecosystem: Host-associated > Plants > Roots >...
TGGAGAGTTGAGGAATGCGGACTCTAGTACGAGAGGACCGAGTCGGACGATCCGCTCGTGTCCCGGCTGTCCCGCCAGGGGCATCGCCGGGTAGCGATGATCGGTGGCGATAACCGCTGAAAGCATCTAAGTGGGAAGCGCCTTCCAAGATGAACTCTCCCGGGGCCTTGAGCCCCCTGAAGGGCCGGAGGAGACTACTCCGTCGATAGGCCGCCCGTGGAAGCACCGCAAGGTGTTCCGAGCGCAGCGGTCCTAATCGCCCGTGAGGCTTGACTCACCCAAATTCGGGAACGCCATGTGCGAGTCACTAACGTTCCCTTCGCCAATACCAACGATCGACGATTCATTTCTCCACAATCACGTTCCTTTCGGCTGTCACTAATTTCGCTGGCGACTGGAGCGTAGGGGCCACACCCGTTCCCATTCCGAACACGGTCGTTAAGCCCTACAGCGCCGATGGTACTCCGCTCGAGAGAGCGCGGGAGAGTAGGCCGTCGCCGGCACCTCATTGAACAGCCCCCTGACGACGTCAGGGGGCTGTTTCGCGTTAGGGATTTGATTTACACGGGTAAATCAAAACACTTTGAACGCGGAGGCGCGCAGTGGACATCAACAATAAGAAAAACAGTGAACCAATACTGGAACGAATCTCTTTCGAGGTCTTCTGCGCGCCTCTGCGATCCAATAGACGCCTTTCAAGAAACCTCCGTGCGCCTCTGCGTTCAGAGCGTTTGAGGTATCCGTGTCGATCCAACCAGTGACTCGCTCCGGATTCGTCGCCGTGGTCGGCGTACCTAACGTGGGCAAGTCGACGCTGTTGAACCGCCTCGTTGGCCAGAAACTCGCAATAACGAGCCCCAAGGCACAGTCCACCCGCGATCGCGTCACGGGGATCCTCACACGCGACGACACCCAGATGGTGTTCGTCGACACGCCCGGCCTGCTCGAGCCAACGGTGGCGCTCCAGCAGGTCATGCGCGCCACCGCCCTCCACGCCCTTCGCGACGCGGACGTGATCCTGCACCTGGTCGATGCCACCGAGAATAAGCCAGCCACACTCGCGGAACTCGCATCGTTGAGCGTGCCACCACGTGCCCCAGTGCTCACCGCGCGTACGAAGTCGGATCTGCTCCCGGAAACCACGCGCGAGCAGCTTCGCCTGGCGGCATCGTCACACGAAACCGTGATCTCCGCGGTCACCGGTGAGGGCATCGATGCGCTGCTCACGCGCCTTCGGGAACTGCTGCCGGAGGGACCGTTCCTCTATCCCGAGGACGACGTCAGTACACAACACCTGCGTTTCTTTGCGGCGGAGCTCGTCCGCGAGACGACGCTCGAACAGCTCGACGAAGAAGTGCCCCACGCCATCGCCTGCGTGGTAGAGGAGTTCCGGGAAGATCGAAATCCGGTGTACATTCGGGCAGTCGTCTATGTCGAGCGGGACAGCCAGAAGCGGATCGTAATCGGGCACGAAGGCGCGCGGATCAGGGAGATCGGGCGCGCGGCACGTCTGAAGATCGAGAGCCTGGTTTCAGCGCCGGTCTACCTGGACCTGTGGGTCAAGGTCTTGCCGAACTGGCGGCGTGATCAGGCGGCGCTCAGGAGACTGGGGTACTCACTACCGGAGGTTCCGCGATCATGACGTTGTCCCAGCAGCTGCTTGCGATCCTGGTCTGCCCGAAATGCAAGGGCGAACTCGAGTATCGGCCGGCCGAGTCGCGCATTCTCTGCCAGACGTGCCGTCTCAGCTATCCGGTGCGTGATGACATTCCCATCATGCTCATCGATGAAGCGACGCCGTTGTAGTGCGATCCACGTTGCGCTGATCCTGGGTTCAACCACATCGCTTGGCGCGCAGGGCAGCGTCGGCAGCGAAGGTGGGGCCTTTCTCCTGCGGCCGATTGGTGCCCGCGCGGTTGGGCTGGGCCAGGCAGTTGTCGCCCGACGCGACGGATCGGAGGGACTGTGGTGGAATCCAGCATCACTCGCCGGCGCGACGCGCCGCGAGATGTCGATTCACCATTCACAGGACTTCTTCGCCACCGGAGACGCGTTGACGCTGGTCGTGCCGTCTACGCTGCTCGGCGTCTTTGCCATCGCGGCGGATCTGCAGAATTACGGCGAGCAGGAGAACACCACCGATCCCACGGTTCCTCCGACCGGCACGGTCCTGACGCGCTCGTTCGTGCTTTCGGCGTCGTACGCGGCGCCGATCGGCAATCGCGCCTCGACTGGCATCGCGTTCAAGGTCGTCCAGATGCGAGTCGACTGCACGGGGCCGTGTGATTTTCCTAACGAGGTGGCGCAGACCTTTGCCATCGATGCCGGCGCCCAACTCGATGTTGGCAGTGCGCGGCGCATCACCCTCGGCGCCAGCGTGCGCAACATGGGACTCGCGCTCCAGGTGCAGGACAGTCCCCAAGCGGATCCGCTCCCCACGCGCGCGCAGGTCGGCCTGCTGTACCGCTATCCGCTACCCGAGCGGTATTCGACCGACGCCGAGCTGAATCTTTCGGTCGACGTGATCGACGGATTGCACATCGACAATCCGCTCCCACGTGTTGGCGCGGAGTTCGTCTGGCAGAAGCGAGCCTTCGTCCGGGGTGGCTACGTGTTCGATTCCGCCGAGTCGGAAGCTGGTGGACCAACGCTCGGTCTCGGCTTTTCGCGGAAAAATCTCGTTCTCGACTTAGCGAGAGTATTCACCGGATTCTCCGCTGACGCGGGACAGGCGCCCACGTTCCTCTCTCTTCGCTTCGCCTTCTGAGCATGCCCCGCGTGATCGCGTGGTGGCTGGTGCTTGCGACGCTAGCCGGGCCACTCCACGCGCAACGCCGCGGCGCCGTTGGCGCAGGCACCACCACTGCATCTTCAAATGAGTGTGTGCTGAGCAGGCGCGCGCTGGACCAACCCTGCGCGCGAGTCGCACCAACGCTAACCCAGGCCGCCGCCTCCAGCTCCGCATGGTCGATCGCCGCTTCCGCCATCCTGCCCGGAAGCGGGCAGGTGATCCTCTCCACCGACCGGGCGCTGGCGTACATCGCGGTCGAGGCTTTCGCCTGGACGGCGTACCTCAATCATTCGATCGAGTACCGGCGCGGCCGCGACGGGTATCGCGACCTGGCTTCGCGCGTCGCGCGGGCAACGTATTCGGTGGTGCGGCCGCACGGGGACTTCGAGTACTACGAACGCATGACGCATTATCCGGAGGCAGGGCGCTACGATCTCAGCGCCGGCGGCGGACTCGAGCCGGAGATCGACAGCACCACGTACAACGGAGCGGTCTGGTTACTCGCCCGGCGAACCTACTGGGCCGATCCGTCGATGCCTCCAGACACGACGTCGCCCGAGTGGGAGCGCGCTGTGGCCTTCTATCGATCACGCGCGTACGATCAACTCTATCGTTGGTCGTGGTCACAGACGCCCGTCGAATACTCAGAGTTCAAGGGGTTGATTCGTGAGAGCAACGACGCGAACCGGCGCGCGCTGCAGGATCTCGGCGTCATCATTGCGAATCACGTCCTGAGCACCGTCGATGCTTACATCACCGTACGCCTGCGCCGGGTTACAGAGGCAAATGGATTTGCATTGCGTGGTTCAATCCCATTCAGCCTCTTCCTACGTCATTGAGTTGAAGCATCAAGGCCGGAGCTCTCATGCATTGCATGATGTCGCTGTCATATCTTGTTGGGATAGAGTGACTTAGCAAGCGCACGTGCAAAGCAACCTCACCGTACTGATTCTGTCAGCCGATGAGCAACCGCTTATCCCGGCGGTGGGCTCGTGGCTTGCGGACTCCGGACTGACCTCGGTGATCGTGCGTTCCGCAGACGACCTGATCGCGTTATGCCTTCGCGGCCGGCCACGATTGGTGATCGCAGATGCGCGGTCCGATCTCCCGCTCGTGGAGCAGGCGTGCCTGCGCGTTAAGACCGACTCCTATTCGGCCGTTATTCCCACTGTTGCCGTCTGTCGATCCGGCGACGCGGAAATGGAGCGTTGTTTCGCAGCTGGTGCGGACGAAGTCATCACCGAAGTCACCCCGGCGAGCGAAGCAAGGAGTCGATTGAACGCAGTCCTATCACGCTCCGACCGGGATGTACAGGTTCACCCCTCCACGCGGCTCCCCGGCACCGATATAATCGAGACCTGCATCACCGCGCAGTTGGCGAGAAACGAGCCGTTCGCGGTTTCATACGCCGACCTGGATCATTTCAAGGAATTCAACGACCGCTACGGATATCACGAGGGCGACCGCGTGATCCGCGTGCTGGCTCGAGTACTGCACGACGTCGTGAAGGGGTTGTGCGGTGAAGGGGGGTTCGTCGGTCACATCGGAGGCGACGATTTCATCTTCATCATTCCAGCTGATGCGGTTCAGTCCGTCTGCTCCGAGATTATCGAAGTCTTCGACCTCCTCGTTCCGTTTCAATACTCCGAATCGGATCGAAGGGCTGGCTACTTCTTCGGCAAGGATCGTCGAGGACAACTCCACCGTGTGCCCCTGATGACCCTTTCAATTGGTGTCGTGACCAACGAGAAGAGGCCGTTCACGTCAGCCGCGCAAGTGAGCGAGATGGCGACTGAAATGAAGTCGTACGCGAAGTCACTGACCGGATCGGTGTTTTCGGTCGACCGGCGATCAGACCCCCTTACCCCGGTTCAGCCGAGGGCTGGCTATCAGACACCGCCGAGCGTCCGCTTTCGATGAACGTTTCCTGTCCTGAGTGTCGGTCCGTTTTCCGGCTCGATCCGGCAAAGATCACGAGCGTCGCGATGCGCGCGCGTTGTTCAGTGTGCGGAGGACTCATTGCCGTTGGCGCCGCGGTCAATTGGGGTGACGATCTACAGATGGCGACGGCGTCGTCGGCCACGCCGGCTCGCCCGCCAACGCCCGGAGTGGTGAATCCCGTTCTCTCGAGGCCGAAAACTCCTTCCGCTGCTGCGTGGCCACCGCCACTGCCCGCGGAATCACGTCCGGTTTCGAAGCCCACACCTGCTCCAACGCCACGTAGCGCCGCACCAGCGACGACACCCGCACCGGTGGCGTCTCGCAGTGCCGAAACTCCCACACCACCGCGTCCGCGCACGCCGCCATTTTCGCCGCGTCAGGTGCCGGTTGCTCCCCGGGAGGAGCTGCCACCGCAGCCGGCGGCTGATGCGACGTTTGGGATGTCGTTCGGTGCGCCCCTCACGCCGCCGTCGCGCAGCAGCATTCCACAAACACCAGCCACGCCGAAAGCACCAACGCCCCCACCGGCGTTTGCATCGAGCGGAAACGTCTCCGCCGCGTTCTCAACGCCGTCGACGCCCGCACCCGCGCCAGCTGTTGTTCAGCGCCGGCCCATCAACCCGTTTCTCGCGAACGACCCTAACCAGAAAGCGCGCCGCCTCGCCCGCGCACTGGTCTCCGACATGGTGGCGTACCATCCGTCCAAGCGGGACGAGGGGCTTCAGGGCGGGACGCTGAAGCAACTCTTTCGAGACGAAATCAAGAAGAGCTACGAAGAGTATGTCGAACAAGTCGGGCGCGAATTTGCCGAATCGACGGCGCATTTCCAGGAAGCGCTCAACGACGTGTTGGCCGGGGGAAGGAAAATCTTCTAATCACGCGGAGCCGTGGAGAGACGGAGGGGAACAACCGATCTGGTTGTCCTCGTCGCCATCCGCTATACTGCCTTCACAACGCTGGACGACGCACGAGCCGTTTCCCTCCGGGGAAAACGGCTCTTCGCACACTCGGAGACAGGAACTCCCATGGCAGAATCGGAGCGCGCCCGTTCGCTGAATGAGTTGAGCGAGCGGCTCGAGGAGCTCAGGAGGCATCTTTGACCTTGCGCGACTGCGCGAGGAACAGGCTCGTCTCGACGGGCAGATGGCGGATGCCGCGTTCTGGGGGAATCAGGAGACCGCTCGTACCGTTGTTCAGCGCGTCAAGGAGCTGAAGGGCTGGCTCGACCCGTTCGATCGTCTCGCCGAGCGGGTGAAGAGCGCAGGAGAACTCGATGAGCTGCTCGAGGCCGAGCCCGACACCTCGATCGCGTCAGAGCTCGATACGGAGATCCGTTCGCTGCAGGCCGACGTGCGCGCGTTCGAAGTCCGGTCGCTGCTGCGCGGGCCTGACGACTGGCGCAGCGCGCAGATCGAGATCGCGGCTGGCGCGGGCGGCACGGAAGCGATGGACTGGTCGGAGATGCTCATGCGCATGTACACGCGATGGGCGGAGCGCCACGGCTACACGATCGAGATCCTCGACATGAGCGAAGGCGAAGAGGCCGGGATCAAGGGCGCGGTGCTGGAGATCAGTGGCCAATACGCCTACGGTTTCCTGCGGACCGAGACCGGCGTGCACCGGCTGGTGCGCATCTCGCCGTTCGACTCCAATGCCCGCCGACACACATCTTTCGCGCAGGTGTTCGTATATCCGGTCGTCGATACGGAGATCAACATCGAGATCCGAGACGAAGACATCCGGATGGACGTGTTCCGCGCCAGCGGCGCCGGTGGTCAGCACGTGAACAAGACGAGTTCCGCGGTCCGCCTGACGCACATGCCGAGTGGCATCGTGGTGTCATCGCAGCAGGAGCGGTCGCAGTTCAAGAACAAGGCGACGGCGATGAAGCAGCTGAAGAACCGGCTCTATAAGCTCGAAGCCGAGAAGCAGGCGGCGGCCAAGGCAAAGCTCGATGCCACCAAGTCGGACAACACCTTCGGCAGCCAGATCCGCAGTTACGTCTTCCAGCCGTACACGATGGTGAATGACCATCGAACGGAACTGAAGATTCCCGACGTGCAGCGTGTCATGGACGGCGACATCGACGAATTCGTGGAAGCCTACCTGAAGCGCTTCGGCGCAGGCGTCGCGGGGGGAGAAGCCGCGTGAGCGAGGAACCGAAAGCCGGAGAGCCAAGGCTCGAAGAGCCAAGGCTCGAGGACCTCAACTTCGTAATGAAGGCGCGCCGCGAGAAGCTGTCAGAGCTCGAGGCCGCCGGCATCCCCCCATATGCCTACGGCTTCGATCCCACGCACGACGCATCTTCTGCGCTGCGCTCGTTGCCGGAATCCGTGGAGCAGGGCGAGGTCGTCCGCATCGCGGGCCGCCTCGTTGCGTGGCGCCCGCACGGCAAAACGGTGTTCGGACATCTCGCCGATCAATGGTCGCGAATCCAGTTGTATTTCCGCCGCGACGATCTCGGCGACGAAGTCTTCCGACTCGTCGACCTGCTCGATCTCGGGGACGTGGTTGGCGTGTCAGGCCCGCTCTTCAGGACGAGGACCGGCGAGACGACCGTGCGCGTCGAGACGGTGACACTGCTGGCGAAGTCGCTTCGTCCGCTTCCCTTCGGGAAGGAGGAGCGACAGGACGGACGACTCGTCAGGCATTCGGGGTTCGCGGATCCCGAGCAGCGCTACCGCCAGCGATATGCCGATCTCGCGGTGCACCCGGAAGTCCGCCGGCTGTTCGTGGCGCGCGCGCGAATGGTCACAGCCATCCGGCGATACCTGGACGAGCTCGAGTACCTGGAAGTCGAGACGCCGGTGCTGCAGGCGCAATACGGCGGCGCGGCAGCGCGGCCCTTCCTGACGCACCATAACGCGTTGGACATGCCGTTGTTTCTCCGTATCGCTGATGAGCTCTATCTCAAGCGGCTTGTGGTGGGCGGACTCGAACGTGTGTACGAAATCGGGCACGACTTCCGGAATGAGGGCATCGACCGGACGCACAATCCGGAGTTCACGATGCTCGAGTTCTACGAGGCGTATGCCGACTACGACGTGATGATGTCACGCGTGGAGTCGCTGCTGGTGGCGGCGGCGGCGGCCGTCAAGGAAGTCCTTTGTATCGACGGCATTTCTGCGGAGGACCGGCTGGTACTGCCTGACGACGCTCACGTGGACGTCGTGGAACTCCATCCGCCGTTTCCGCGCATCGAGTGGGTTCCGTCACTCAATGCGGCGGCTGGAACGGACGTCATGGCACTAAACGCCGCCGATCTACGTCATTTAGGGGAGCGCGTTGGCGTCAACTCGGTGGCGACGCTCAGCCGCCCAAAGCTTCTCGACGAGATCTTCCAGGCGCTCGTCGAGGGGCGCATCGATTCACCGACGTTTGTCATCGACTATCCGAAGGAACTTTCACCGTTGGCGAAGCCGAAGCGGGGAAACCCGGCACTGACCGAACGATTCGAGTTGTTCGCCAAGGGTAAGGAAGTGGCGAACGCATTCAGCGAGCTCAACGATCCCATCGATCAGCGAGCCCGTCTGGAGGCGCAAGCGCGACTGAAGGCTGCTGGTGACGAAGAGGCCGTAGGTGTCGACGAGGACTACCTTCGTGCGATGGAGTACGGCATGCCGCCGATGGGCGGTGTGGGTATAGGGATCGACCGGCTCTTCATGTACCTGACTGACACCGCCAATATCCGCGATGTGATCCTGTTCCCGACGATGAGGCCCGAATGACGCGTTCACTCGAACTGACCATCGCGATGCGTTATCTGCGCGCGCGGCGTGGGTCGCGGCTGTTGTCGTTCATCAGCCTGATCGCAATCGGGGGCGTTGTCGTTGGCGTGAGCGCGCTCGTGGTCGTGATGGCGGTGATGAACGGCCTGCAGCGCGACCTGCGCGAAAAGATCCTGATCGGAAGTCCCGATGTCCGGCTGCTGACGTTTGGTACCGAGATGAACATGCCCGACTGGCGCACGACGCTTGAAAAAGTGAAGCGCACGGATGGCGTCGTGGCCGCGGCGCCCTGGGTCCACACCAAGGCGCTGGCGAGGTCCGGGGCGAATACGCCGGACGCGGTGTTTGTCTCGGGCATCGAACCGCAGGGTCGTGGTGTCGTCGAGGTCACGACCGTTAGGCAGCGAGCCGTGCAGGGCGACTTCCGCTTCGCGTCGTCGGACGGACTTGGCCGGGGCGCGGTGATAGGTGACCTGCTCGCCGCGCGGTTAGGCGTCGTGCTTGGCGATTCGCTCACGCTGATCACGATTTCGCCGAAAGACATTTCTGCATCGACCGGTCAGATCATTCCCAATACTCTCGAGTTCCAGGTGACGGGGATATTCCAGACCGGGATGTATGAATACGACGACAACTATGTCTTCATCGCGCTCGACGCCGCTCGCGAGCTGGCTCGACTCGGCGATGCGGTCACCGGCATCGAGGTGAAAACCACCAACCGCTGGGTGGCCGCGGACGTGGGGGCGCGCCTCGAGCAGGAACTTGGTTATCCGTATCGGGCGGTCGACTGGCAGGAGCAGAACAGCTCCCTGTTCCAGGCGCTCAAGCTGGAAAAGCTCGGCATGGGAGTGATCCTCGGCCTGATCATCCTCGTTGCCGCGTTCAACATCGTGAGCAACCTGACAATGGTCGTTGCCGACAAGACGCGCGAGATCGGCATCCTGAAGGCCATGGGAATGCGGTCCCGGTCCATCGCGCGGATCTTCTTCCTGCAAGGGCTGACGATCGGTGTGGCGGGGACGGCGTTAGGTGTCCTGCTCGGCCTCGCGGTCTCGACGCTGATCGGCGCGAAGAAACTCATACCGCTCGATCCGCAGATCTACTTCATCGATCACCTGCCGGCCATCAACGAGTTCCCCGACATCGTGATGACGATTGCGGTCAGCGTCCTCATCGCCGCCCTGGCGACCTTGTATCCTTCCAAGCAGGCGGCGCGACTGTATCCGCTCGAGGCGATTCGACATGAGTAGGCTACAGGCCAAAGGGCAAAGGCATCATGACCGCGTGTGGCCCGGCGGATGTTCGCGCGTCACAGTAAGGGTGATGCCGGCGGGGAGGGACGTCTGGTGAGTGTCCTGATAGCGCGCGACCTGGTGAAGTCGTTTCGCGGCGGCGACGGTGGCGTCGTCCCGGTGCTGAACGGTGTGAATCTGGCCGTCGCCCGGGGTGAGATGATCGCGGTTGTCGGAGCCAGCGGCGCCGGCAAGAGCACGCTGCTGCATGTAATCGGCGCGCTCGAGCGTCCCGATCGCGGCGAAGTGGTGATTGGTGGACAGTCGCTGTCCAATCGGTCGGACGATGAGCTGGCAGCGCTCCGCAACCGGGCCGTCGGCTTCGTCTTCCAGTTCCATCACCTGCTGCGCGAGTTCTCGGCCCTCGAAAACGTCATGATGCCGCTGCGCATCGCCGGCCGCGATGCGACGGCCTCCCGCGTTAGGGCGCAGGAACTCCTTGCCCGGGTTGGATTAAGCCATCGGGTCGACCATCGTCCTTCCGAGCTGTCGGGTGGCGAGCAGCAACGCACCGCTGTGGCGCGTGCGCTCGCGCTCGACCCGGCCATCTTCCTGGCGGATGAACCGTCGGGCAACCTGGACCACGCCAACGCGGAGAATCTGCACGACCTTCTGGCGACCCTCGCCCGCGACCTGGAAATCGCGATGGTGGTGGTGACGCACAACCGGTCATTGGCGAAGCGCGCCGACCGCGCACTGCAGATGGAAGACGGTGTACTACGGGAAGCGGACGTACAGGGGGTGTTTGGCTGATGTTGTGCGACGTGTGCAAGGAGCGCGATGCAACGGTGACGCTCACCCATGCCGTGAAGGGCGAGGTGAACGTCCTGCACCTCTGCCAGCGGTGCGCCGGGGAGCGCGGCATTGAAACGTCGTTTTCGACTCCCCTCAAGAACATGATCGCCGATTACTTGCCGGCGGTTCAGGCGCAGACCGTCAATGCGCAAATCGAATCGCTCCAGTGCGCGTTCTGTTCGATGAAACTCTCCGACTTTCGCGAGTCGGGCCGGTTAGGCTGCGCCAGCTGCTATACGACCTTTGACCAGAGCCTGCGCGCCCTGCTGCGTCGTGTGCACGGCAACGCGAAACATGCGGGCCGGCAGTACGAGGCACCCGCGCCGGATTTGCTCCACGAGGTGACGGCGCTCGGCGACCTGCGCGAACGTCTCCGCCGCGCGATAGCGCAGGAGGAGTTCGAACAGGCGGCCCAATTGCGCGACCAGATCCGGGGGATGGAGTGATGTTCGACCTTTCGTTGCTTCCCGATGGCGGGCTGGCCTGGCTCGATGCATCCGGTGACCAGTCGGACATCGTATTGAGCACGCGCGTGCGGCTGGCCAGGAACGTCGAGGGATACGCCTTCACCGGCCGGTCACGTGAAGGGGAGCGACTCAGGATCCTGTCGCAGGTTCGCGACGCGGTTCCTGCCGTCCCGTCGCTGACCGGGGGGGTCATGGTGCGGGTGGACGAGCTGGATTCCGACGATCGGCGGCTCCTCCATGAGCGCCACGTGATCAGCCGGGAGCTGGCCGGGCTCGAGGCCTCGTCAGGCGCGAGGGGCGGCGCCGCCGTTTACGTGGGTGACGGTGTAGGCGTCATGATCAATGAAGAGGATCATCTGCGCCTCCAGGCGGTTCGGTCCGGGTTCTCGCTCGAACCCGCACTCGCCGCGATTTCACAGCTCGATGAGGAACTCGGTCGACGGGTGCCGTACTCGTACCACCGGGAGTTCGGTTTCCTGACGGCGTGTCCGACGAACACAGGCACCGGCATGCGGGCGTCGGTGCTGATTCACTTGCCGGGTCTCGTGTTAACGAAGGAGATCCCGAAAGTTCTGGTCGGATTGCAGCAAATGGGTTTGACGTATCGCGGCTTGTACGGCGAGGGCAGTGAAGTGCTGGGCAGTTTCTTCCAGATCTCCAACCAGACGACCCTGGGTCGTTCGGAGGAAGAGCTGGTTGACCACCTGTCGAACGTCGTTCGTCATGTCATTCAGCGCGAGCAGGAAGCACGTCGAGTCCTGTGGCGCGACGCCGGCTATATTATCGAGGACAAGCTGTGGCGTGCGTACGGCACGTTGCGTTTTGCGCGCAGTCTCACGTTCGACGAGGCAATGAGTCTCCTTAGCGGCGTGCGGCTCGCGGCAGGTTTGCAACTGGTCCAGGGACTTAGTGTATACACGCTCAACAAGCTCCTGATATTCAGCCAGCCAGCGCACCTTGCCTGGTCCGAAGGGCGCGAACTGACAGATGCCGAAGCCGACATCGCACGAGCACGATTTGTGCGGCAAGCTTTGGCTGACGAGGTAGGTCCGATCCAGTAAAGGGTCGGAATGCGTTTGAGGGACTATGAACGGCTACAACTTTACCGAGCGAGTTCGAAAGGTCCTCCAGATGGCGCGGGAGGAAGCCCAGCGTCTCCACCACGAATACGTGGGAACGGAGCACATTCTGCTGGGCCTCATCCGCGAAGGTGAGGGCGTCGCTGCCGCGGTCCTCCAGAACCTGAACGTCGACCTCGACGAAGTTCAGCAGAAAATCGAGGAGACGGTCAAGAAGGGGAAAGCGGTCCAGGCGACCGGTCCCGACCTCCCGTATACGTCGCGCGCAAAGAAGGTCCTGGAACTCGCCATGAGCGAGGCGCGCGAACTCAATCACAGCTACGTCGGAACCGAGCACCTGTTGCTCGGGCTCCTGCGCGAAGAGAAGGGCATCGCCGCCCAGGTCCTCACCGAAGCCGGCGTCAATCTTGACGCGGCGCGGACAGAGACTTTGCGCCTGCTGGGCACGGAAATGCCGCAGCAAGGTGGCGCCGCGCCGCAGGCCGCCGGTCAATCACCGCCGGCTGCTGCGCCGAAGACGGACAAGAAGTCCAAGACGCCGGCACTGGATCATTTCTGCCGCGACCTGACCCAACTCGCTGCCGAGTCGCAGCTCGACCCGACGATCGGCCGCCAGAAGGAAATCGAGCGCGTGATGGAAATCCTGACGCGCCGCAAAAAGAACAACCCGGTGCTGATCGGCGAACCGGGCGTGGGCAAGACAGCCATTGTCGAAGGACTGGCCCAGCTCATCGCCACGGGCGAGTGCCCGGATGCCTTACGAGATCACCGCGTCCTGTCGCTGGACATGGCGGCGGTCATCGCCGGCACCAAGTACCGCGGTCAGTTCGAGGAGCGCCTCAAGGCGGTCATGAACGAGATCGCGCAGAACAAGCAGGTCATCCTGTTCATCGACGAGCTGCATACGCTGGTGGGCGCCGGCGCGGCCGAAGGCGCGATCGATGCCAGCAACATGCTCAAGCCCGCGCTGGCGCGGGGTGAGTTGCAGTGCGTGGGCGCGTCGACGCTCAACGAATACCGCAAGTACATCGAGAAAGACGGCGCGCTGGAACGTCGCTTCCAGACGGTCATCGTCGATCCACCTTCGATCGACGAGACGGTCGCCATCCTCCGTGGCCTGCGAAAGAAGTACGAGGATCATCACCGGATCGAAATTCCCGACGACACGCTTGTCGCGGCAGCCAAGCTGTCCGAGCGGTACATCACGGATCGCTTCCTGCCTGACAAGGCGATCGACGTGATCGACGAAGCGGGCGCTCGCGCGCGACTGGCCGCCCAGGCACCGCCGCCGGAAGTGGCGCAGTTGAAGGAAGAACTCGAGAAGGTCAACGGCGAGAAAGAGGCCGCGGTTCGCGACCAGAACTTCGAGCGCGCGGCGTCGCTGCGTGACAGCGAGCGCGTACTCCAGGGCGACATTCGCAAGAAGCAGGAAGAGTGGGAGAAGCGGCGCCAGTCACACCGGCCGTCGATCTCCGAGGAAAACGTCGCGTTCATCGTGAGCCGCTGGACCGGGATTCCGGTCACCCGACTGCGCGAAGCGGAGACGGCTCGACTGCTGCGCATGGAAGAAGAACTGCACCAGAACGTCGTGGCGCAGGAAGAGGCCATCCGGTCGATCGCGCGGTCCATCCGCCGCAGTCGCGCTGGTCTCAAGGACCCGAAGCGTCCGATCGGCTCATTCATCTTCTGCGGCCCCACCGGTGTCGGGAAAACCGAACTGGCGCGCGCGCTGGCGAAGTTCCTGTTCGCTGATCCCGCGGCGCTCATTCGCGTCGACATGAGCGAATACATGGAGAAGTTCTCCGTGTCGCGCCTGATCGGCGCCCCGCCGGGGTACGTGGGATACGAAGATTCCGGGACGCTCACGAAAGCCGTTCGGCGCAAGCCCTACAGCGTCGTGCTGCTCGACGAGATCGAGAAGGCGCATCCCGACGTCTTCAACATCCTGCTCCAGGTCCTCGACGAAGGACACCTGACCGACAACTATGGCCGCGTGATCGACTTCAAGAACACCGTCGTGATCATGACGTCCAACGTTGGCGCCAAGGATATCGCGAAGAACAAGTCGCTCGGCTTCACCGCGCCTGACTTCAAGGCGAGCTTCGAGCGAATGGCGGAGAAGGTGAAAGAGGAACTGCAGCACGTCTTCAACCCTGAGTTCCTCAACCGAGTCGACGACACGATCGTCTTCCACCCGTTGCAGCGGGATCATATCCGGCAGATCGTTGCCATCCTGCTGCTGGAAGTGAAGAAGCGGCTGTCGGAGGAAGAGCTCTCGGTGCGCTTGAGCGAAGCCGCGACCGACTTCCTCGTCAAGCACGGGTTCGACGAACAGTATGGGGCACGGCCACTCAAGCGAGCGATCCAGCGTTATGTCGAGGATCCGCTCAGCGAGAAGATCCTGGTCGCCGAATTCGCAAAGGGCGACGAGATCGAAATCGACGTGGCGCCCGACGGGACCAAGCTTGAATTCCGGGTTCTGTCGCCCAGTCCCAACGCGTAAGCCCTCAGCGTAGAATCGGTGTCGAACAAACCGGCCGGGATGAACCCGGCCGGTTTCGTTTGTGTATATTGTCCCCCATGCTACGCAAAGCCTTCTCGCTGTTGGTCTTCGCTGTCGTCCCCGCCGTCCTTCCAGCCCAGGATCTGGCGGCAGGCAGATGCGCCACTCCGGACTCCATCGCGGTGCGCGGAAATCGCCGCACCGACGTTGGCTCGACCGTCGCGACGGCCGCGCTTGTCCCGGGAACACAACTCAACTACCGCATCCTGGCGCGCTCGATTCGAGACCTGTACGAAACAGGAAACTTCGAGACGGTCACCCTCTCGTGTGAAGTCGTCACGGGAACGCCCGATCGCGCTGTGCTCACGTTCACCGTCGTTGAGCGGCCGGTGCTCGAAGCAGTCCAGGTTCGCGGCGTGAACCGGCTTTCAGAGCGCTCGATTCGCGATCTTGCTGAGCTGCCCGTCGCCCGCCCAATCGATCCCGCGGCCGTCACGCGTGCGATGTACAAGATCGATTCGACCTACGAAAAAGCGGGCTACTACCTGGCGCGCGTGCACGCCGAGTCGACCGTGGTATCCGAGGGCAATCTCGGCCTCACCTTCATTGTAGAGGAAGGGCGGCGCCTCGCGTTATCCGGTCTCAAGGTGAACGGCAACGCACACGTTTCCGATGAAGAAATCGCCGGGGCAATGAAGACGCGCCCCGAAGGATTCTGGTTCTTCCGAAACGGCGAGATCAGCGACGACGAATACGCCGCGGACCTTTCCGAACGGATTCCTGCGATGTACGCCACTCGTGGCTTCATCGACTTCAGGGTCGCCAAGGACACGCTGCACATCGATCGCGAACGCGGAAAGGCACTCCTCGAACTCACGGTGGTCGAGGGTCAGCAATACAAGGTTGGCGATTTCGAAGTCATCGGCGGGCGGCACTTTTCCGACGAAGAGATCCGCAACTACTACCCGTTTGAAAACACCAGCCGGCCATTGACGTCCCGCGTGACCGGGTTCCTCCTGCGTCGCTCGGCCGTCCCGCTCGACGTGTTCAACCAGAAGGGCTGGGAAGACGCCACGAACCAGGTTCGCCAGGCTTACGCGAACGACGGATACATCTATTCATCGGTGCAACCGATCGTCGAGCGGCGGGTCACGCGTGACAGCGTTCACTACGTGGACCTTCGATGGGAAGTCACCGAAAACTCGCCGGCAATCATCAACCGAATCGAGATCGTCGGGAACGACTACACCACGGAGATGTGCATACGCGACCAGCTGGTGATCCTGCCCGGTGACGTCTACAACCAGCAGCGGTTGATCCAGAGCTGGCAGAGCATCGGAAACCTCGGGTTCTTCGAGACGCCGGTGCCGCCACCGGATACGCGGCGCGTGAACGAACAAGGAGACATAGACCTCATTTTCCGCGTGAAGGAGAAGCGCACGGGCAACGTGAACTTCGGCGCGTCGATGGGTCAGGGCACGGGCTTTGGCGGATTCATCGGACTCGACCAACCAAACCTGTTCGGGATGTGCAAGCGCGGATCCCTTCAGTGGCAGTTCGGCAGGTACTTCAACGATTTCAACCTGACGTATTCGGATCCCCGGGTGCGCCAGTCGATGGTATCGGGATCGGTCACACTGTATCGCACGATGGCGCGGTACTACATCGCCGATCTCGGACGAAGCCTGCGGACCGGCGGTCAGGTGCAAGCCGGATTCCCCGTGCCCTTCGACTATTTCACGCGACTATTTGTATCCTATGCCGGTGAAGGCGTGAAGTTCGGTAATTCCGGCCTGCTCGGCGAAACCCAGGCGCTCTACGGAAACAATTCGTTCCGGTCGTCGCTCGGCATAACGGTGACGCGCGAAACGCGAAACGGCCTCCCGTTCCCGACGTCGGGCGGCCAGCAATCCCTCAGCGTGTCGTTCACCGGTGGGCCCCTCGGAGGGACCTCGTCCTTCCAGCGATACACCACCGAAACGAGCGCCTACGTGCCGATCGGCCAGATTGGGGGTACAAAACCGGGTCAGCAGCCGCAGGTGTTTGTCGCCGGGCTGTCCACGCGCGCCGGGGCGGTATTGGGGAGCACCGGTCCCTTCTTCTTCAGTCAGGAATTCGCGCTTGGCGGTGTTCAGTACGGCGAGCGCCTCCGCGGCTACGAAGAATTCTCGATTACCCCCGACGGGTACCTCACCGGCACGAGCACGTATAACGCGCAGCGGGCCTCCTTCGGAAAGGCGTTTTTTGCCACGACGGCTGAGATTGGATTGCGGATGAACCAGAGCCTTTACCTGAACACGTTCTTCGAAGCCGGGAACGTCTGGCGCCGGGCCCGCGAAATCGACCCGACGCGGCTCTTCCGAAGCATGGGCTTAGGTGCCTCGGTAATCACGCCGTTTGGCCCGCTGGGGCTCGACTATGCCTACGGCCTGGACCGCCTTGACTTCGCGGGCAGACGGGACCCCAAGTGGCAATTACATTTCCGGTTTGGTCAGATCTTCTAGCGGCATCCCCGGGAGGCCCGGGGGTTCAAAAGGGGGCGGGTGAATCGTCAGGCGACCCCGTCATCCAACAAGGAGCAGAAATGGCACAAATGATCAAGTTGGCTCTTCTGGGCGCTCTGGTTGTGCCTGCCGCGACGTCTTTCGCGCAGGCGCCGACTGCCGCTCCCAAGTTCGCGTATGTGGACTCCCGCGTAATTCTGCAGCGCGCTCCGGGATCGGCGGCTATTCAAGCCCAGATCACCAAGGAGCGCTCCGACGCCCAGGCGTCGGTCGCGAAGATGCAGGACTCACTTCGCAAGATGTACGACGCGTACCTGAAGGAGCAGACGACGCTGACGCCGGTACAGAAAGAGGCTCGCGAAAAGGCGCTGCAGCAGCGCAACGCGGATTTCGACCAGCGTGTGGGCTCGCTCGACCAGGAGATGCAGAAGCGCCAGTACGATCTGATTCAGCCGATGATGGCGCAGATCCGTGAGGTGCTCGATGCCATCCGCAACGAGGAGTCGTACACGTTCATCTTCGACGTCGGCAACGATCCCGGGTTGATTGTGGCCGCGGACAAGAACCTCGACATCACCGAGCGAGTCATTGCGCGACTGAAGCCGGTCACCGTCAACGTGACGAAAACGGATTCCACCAGGACAGGGGCGCCCAAGCCCGCGCCCGCCGGAATCACCAAGCCTCCGGTAAAGCCGCCAACGCAGTGAGCGGGGCCGGCAGCGACATAGGAACGACCGACAGCGGTGAGGGTGTTCGCACTCTCACCGCTGCCGATATTGCGACCGCGTCAGGCGGTGAATTGCGCGGCGATCCCACGGTGCGGGTCGGTGCGGTTGCGCCGCTTCACCGCGCGGGCGGCACCGATGTGACGTTCCTGGCCACGTCGAGGTACGCGCCTCTTCTCGCGGAGCGGAGTCCCGGCGTTCTGCTCGTTACTCCGGCGCTGGCGATGACTCCTGGAACACCAAGATCGGTCGTCGTCGTCGACAAGCCGCTCGAGGCGCTGTTAGGAATACTGCCACGACTCTACCATGCCCCCCGCGGTCCCAGCGGCATTCACACGACCGCGCGCCTCGGTCGCGGCGTGAGCCTCGGGCGCGATGTCGCAATCGGGCCCTATGTCGTCCTCGACGACGGCGTGACCGTGGGAGACGGAACAAGGATCGATGCCCACGTCGTCGTTGGCGCCGGCGTCTCCATCGGCGCGTCGTGTCATCTGTTCCCGAGCGTGACCCTTTATTCGGGGTCGCAGTTGGGCAGCCGCGTAATCGCGCACGCTGGAGTGCGAATAGGCGGGGACGGATATGGCTATGTCTTCGGCAACGGAGCCCACCAGAAGATCCCGCACGTCGGCCGTTGCATCATCAACGATGACGTCGAAATTGGCGCCAACACCACAATTGACCGCGGCAGTATCGATGACACCGTCGTCGGCGCCGGCACGAAGATCGACAACCTTGTGCAGATCGGGCATAACGTGAGGATCGGCACGCTTTGCCTCATCATGTCGCAGGTGGGTATTTCGGGATCAACTCGCGTCGGAGACGGCTGCATCCTGGCGGGCCAGGTTGGCGTGGGTGGACACGTCGAAATAGGGGATGGTGCCCGGATCGGTGGGCAAGCGGGTGTCTTCGGCGATGTGCCGGCCGGTGAGACCTGGTCCGGCTACCCCGCGCGCCCGCACCGTGAGTCATTGCGCGCGTCGGCCGCGTTGTTCAAGCTGGCCGGGATGATGAAGCGGCTCGAGCGACTGCTGGCGGAGCGCGAATGAACTCCGGACGACGGACGATCGCACGCGAAGCGGGAGTTGATGGCGTAGGCCTTCATCTGGGTCAGGCGTGCCGACTCGTTTTCCGGCCCGCGGCATCCGGCGCCGGCATCACGTTCATCCGCCTCGATCGTGACGGGCAACGCCTGAAGGCGACTGCCGACGTCGCCGTGCTGGCCGATCGCCGGACGCAACTCGGGGAAGGGGATGATGCCCTTCACACGGTGGAGCACGTCCTGGCGGCGGTCTCGGGCGCGGGCATCGACGACCTCGACATCGAGCTCACCGCATCCGAACCGCCCATCGGCGATGGAAGCGCACAGCCTTTTCTTGCCGCGTTGATGTTGGCGGGCGTTGCGTCGAATGGCGGGAAGGCTGACTATCTCACCGTTCGCACGGCGTTCGTGCATCGGGACGGGGATTCCGAGTACGAGGTCTCGCCCAGCGACAAATTTGATCTCGATGTCAGCATCGACTTTCCCCACCCGCTGGTAGGCGGACAGCGCGGACGCTGGACCCTCACGCCCGAGACCTTCGCGACCGAACTTGCATCGGCGCGGACGTTCGGTTTCCGGCATGAGCTCGAGATGTTACGGGCGCGGGGGCTCATTCAGGGCGGGTCCACCGCAAACGCATTACTGCTCGACGACGGTGGGGTGGTCGAGAATTCGCTTCGTTGGCCCGATGAATTCGTCAGGCACAAGGCATTGGACTGCGTGGGAGACCTGGCGCTGGCGGGCCGGCGCATCAATGCGCACATCATCGCGCGCAGGCCAAGTCATCGGGGAACGGTCACGCTGGTACGGGAACTGGTACGCCGGGCCGAGGAGGTCGACCGAGTGATTGGAATTGACGAGATCATGCGGACGCTGCCGCATCGCTATCCCTTCCTGCTGGTGGATCGCATCCTCGAATACGAGGCCGGGAAGCGCGTGGTCGGGCTGAAAAACGTCACGATCAACGAGCCGTTTTTCCAGGGACACTTCCCGGGCCACGCCATCATGCCCGGCGTGTTGATCATCGAAGCGATGGCGCAGGTGGGCGGCATGCTCCTGATGGCGACCACCCATCAAGGCGACAAGGTCGTGTACTTCACGTCACTCGACAACGTGAAGTGGAGGAAGCCGGTCCGGCCGGGCGACCAACTCATCTTCGAGCTGGACGTCGTCCAGATCCGCGGCGTGATGTGCAAGATGCGCGGCGTCGCAAAGGTCGACGGGTCGGTCGTTGCGGAGGCGGACATGTCGGCCATGTTGCGCGACCGATGACGACCACGGTCCATCCGACCGCGCTTGTTTCCGACAAGGCGCACCTTGGCAGCAACGTCCAGGTCGGGCCGTTCGTGATCGTCGGCGAAGGTTGCGACGTGGGAGACGACTGTATCCTCGACGCGCGCTCCATCCTCGAGCGAAACGTGCGACTCGCGTCAGGCGTACGCGTCGGCGTCGGCTCCGTGCTCGGCGGCGATCCGCAGGATCTCAAGTTCAAGGGCGAAGAAACCTGGGTCGAGATCGGTGAAGGCACGAGGATCCGCGAATACACGACGATCAACCGCGGGACGTCGGAGTCGTTCCGCACGACGGTCGGCAAGAATTGCTTCCTCATGTCGTACGTTCACCTCGCCCACGACTGTCAGCTTGGCGACGGTGTCATCATCTCGAACGGAACCCAGCTGGCCGGACACGTGATCATCGAGGACCGCGCGATCCTGTCCGGACTTGTGGCGGTGCACCAGTTCGTGAAGATCGGGAAACACTCATTTGTTGGCGGGTGTTCGCGCGTCGCCAAGGATGTTCCGCCCTTCCTGAAGGCGGTCGGCAACCCGGTGAAGCTCTACGGACTGAACAGCGTGGGACTTCAACGATCCGGATTTGACGAAGGCGTTATCCGCGAACTGAAGCGCGCCTATCGATTGTTTTTCAGGTCGGAACTGAACGTCTCACAGGCGCGGGAAAAGGCCGCGACCGAACTGAAACAGTCTCCCGAGGTCGAACACTTCCTGCGGTTTCTCGCGGACACCGATCGGGGGATCATCGTCTGAGCGCGTCACCTACGCGGATCGGGGTCGTCGGCGCCGGCGCGCTGGGCTACCACCACGTGCGCATCCTGCGAGAACTGGAAGGCGCACGTTTCGTCGGGTTCCATGACACGCGGCTGGAACGCGCCGACCAGGTCAGCAGTGAACTTGGCGTGCGGTCGTTCACCGACGTCGCGTCGCTCATCGAGGAATGTGACGCGCTCACGATCGTCGTTCCGACGCCCGCCCATCATGCCGTCGCCTGCGTGGCACTCGAGCGGGGGCGCCACCTGCTCATCGAGAAGCCGTTAACGACGACCCTCGAGGAAGCGGACGAACTCCTCGCGATCGCGGCGCGCACCGGAGCGCTCATACAGACGGGGCACGTGGAGCGCTTCAACCGGGCGATTCGCGGAGCGCAGGCCTACGTGGACCGGCCGCGGTTCATCGAAAGCGACCGGCTGGCGCCCTTCAATCCACGCGGTGCCGACGTGGCGGTCGTGCTGGACCTGATGATCCACGACATCGACCTCATCCTCACGCTGGTGGGCGAACGCGTGGATCAGGTGCAGGCGGTCGGGATCCCCGTCCTGACCCCATTCGTCGACATCGCCAACGCACGCCTGGTGTTCTCGTCAGGCGGCGTGGCGAACATCACGGCCAGCCGTGTCTCGCGCGAGCGCATGCGGAAGCTGCGCATTTTCCAGCCGAGCGGATACATCTCACTCGACCTCGCCAGCGGCGACGGCGAGTTCTATCGTCTGCGGCGCGAACTCGACTTCGGGGAGCTGTCGCGTTCGCCGCTGGCGCTGGAGGCGTTTGTGGAGCGCATCGCCATCAATGCGCCGGAAGGTGAGCCACTCCGGCTGGAGTTCGAGAGCTTCCTGGCAGCGGTGCAGGGCCGGGCGACCGTCACCGTGAGCGGCGAGGCCGGACGGGACGCACTCGAAGTGGCGCTCCGCATCCAGAAGGAGATCGAGCGCACGCTGCACGCTGCCGCCAACGCGAGTGTCACCGCAGGTGCGTGAGGTCATGATCGTCGCCGGTGAAGCTTCCGGCGACCTGCATGGGGCCGGCCTGGCCGCGGCACTGAAGGCACGACACCCGGACTGGCGCCTAACGGGCATGGGCGGCGCGAAGATGGCGGCGGCCGGCGTCGATGTCGCCGAACGAACGGACTCGACCGCGGTCATGGGTTTCGTGGAGGTCCTGCGTACCATACCGCGCCACCTTTCGCTGCTGAAGACGTTGCGCCGCCGGCTCGAATCCGGCGCGGTGCGCTGCCTGGTCACCATCGATTATCCCGGCTTCAACCTGAGGCTTGCCACGGCCGCGCGTTCCGCCGGTGTCCCGGTCCTGTATTACATCACACCACAGGTCTGGGCGTGGGGCGCGGATCGACTGCCCAAAATGGCCCGCGTGATCACGAAAGCGGCGGTGATCCTGCCGTTCGAGGAGGATCTGCTCCGGGCGCATCACATCGATGCGACGTTCGTTGGGCATCCGCTGCTGGACCGGGCCGTGAACATGCCGTCCCGCGAGTCAGCCCGCCTGCTGCTCGGCCTGCCTAACGATGTTCCGATGCTGGCGTTGTTCCCCGGGAGCCGCCAGCAGGAGATCGACCGTCATCTGGACGACTTCGTCCGCACGGCGCGCCTCCTCGAGCGCAAACACCAGGGCCTCACCGTCGTGGTCGCGACCGCGCCGGGCGTCGTGATCCCGGACCAACGATGCCCGTACCGGCAGGTCACGGAGTCCTCGCTGGCGGTGTTGCGCGCCGCGGATGCCGCCATATGCAAGAGCGGGACGACCACGCTCGAAGCCGCGGTGGCCAGTTGTCCGTTGATCGTCGTCTACCGAACGAGTCACTGGACACATGCCATTGCACGCCGGTTGGTTCGTATTCCACGCATCGGGCTGGTGAATGTCGTCGCGGGCCGCGAAGTGGCCCAGGAGTTTGTGCAATCGGCCGCGGTGCCCGAGGTGATGGCCGAGGCACTCTCACCGCTGCTCATTCGAGGAAGCGTCGAACGAGCGACCATTGAGCGCGACCTCGCCGAGGTTCGCGACCGGTTGGGCGCGCCCGGCGCCGCGGGCAGGGTGGCCGACATCGTCGGATCGCTCGTCGAATGACATCGCCGGCGCGCGCGCTGCCTGACGAGAAGCCATCAGGGTTCGGGCGTCGCCTCCGTGTCGCGGCCATCAGCGTTCTTGGCGGATTGGTACTCCGGCTGCTCGGGAGCACGTGGCGAATTCGGCGCGAGAATAGCGAAGCGTTCGACGCGATGCTCGCGCGGAAGGAGCCGTTCATCATCGTCTTTTGGCACGGAGAGATCGTGCCGGTGGCATGGGTGCATCGAGGGCGGGGATTTGCGCCGCTCATCAGCCGGCACGCCGACGGTGAAATCATTGCCCGCATCGTCGAGGGGCTCGGCTACCGCACGGTGCGTGGTTCGTCGTCGCGGGGCGGCGTTCGCGCGTTATTGGAGGCTGCGCAACGAGTCAGCGAGGGTATTACCGTCGGCTTCACCCCTGACGGGCCGCGAGGTCCACGTCACGTCTTCGCTCCCGGTGCCCTGATTGTCGCCCAGCGGACCGGGCGCCCCATCGTGGCGCTCGGCGCTTCTGCGTCCCGATCCTGGCACCTGAAGTCGTGGGATCGCCATCTCGTGCCCAAGCCCTTTGCCACGGTGACGATCAGGTATTCGGAACCGCAGTTCGTGCTTGCGGATCAGGCACGCGATGCGATCCGGGAGCAGGCGCGATTCGAGACGCTCCTCGGAACGCTGTCGGATCAACCGTGAACGTCGCTCACGTCTGGACCGGGGACTCCGGTTGGGCTTCGCTGGCACGAGCTGCCCTAACGCCGTTTTCCCTGGCTTATCGGGGCGTGGTGTCTGTCCGAAATGGCTTGTATGACAGCGGTACGCTACCAGTGATCAAACCGGCCATACCGGTGCTCAGCGTCGGCAACCTTACGACCGGCGGAACGGGAAAAACTCCGGTGGCTGGCTGGATCGCGGGCGAGTTGAAGGCGCGCGGTGCACACCCGTCGATCGTGATGCGCGGATACGGCGATGATGAACCACAGGTCCATCGGGTGATGAACCCCGGCGTTCCGGTTGTTGTGAATAGTGACCGCGTACAGGCCGTTCGTCAGGCGGCGGAGAGCGGCAGCGATGTCGCGGTACTCGACGACGGATTCCAGCACCGGCGCATCTGGCGTTCAGAAGACGTCGTCCTCGTGAGCGCTGACCAGTGGACCGACACGATCCGGCTTCTACCAGCGGGTCCGTGGCGAGAGCCATTGTCTTCGCTGGCACGGTCGTCACTCGCCCTGGTCACTCGTAAGGCAGCTGATCCTGATCAGGCGGCGTTGCTCATGCGACGACTGGCGCCGCTGACGCACACCGGCACGGGCGCCGTGGCGGCTCTGGTGCCAGGCGATTTGCGCCACGCGGTTACCGGAGAGGTGCGTCCGCTGTCTGATATTCGAGGCACACGCGTCCTGGTTGCGGCAGGTATTGGCGACCCGGTGTCGTTGGCGGCGCAGTTGCAGCAGGCGGGTGCGCGCGTCGAGTTACGGCGTTTCCCTGACCACCACCGCTACGTGACGTCCGACATCGACCAACTCGCACGTGAGTCACGCTCGTTCGATTTCACGCTTTGCACCCTGAAGGACTCCGTGAAGCTTGGTCCACGCTGGCCTCGCGAAGCCCCACCGCTTTGGTATGTTTCACTGCGCTGTGAAATCGAGGTGGGTGGGGCGGAAGTGTCCGCGCTGCTCGATCGCGTCCTCGCAGCCCGTTCAACTCAAATCAGATAGGCGCCCGCAGGCTGGCGCCTCCACGACACCTTCAGCCAATGACCACCGACCTGCGTCTCCCGACCAATACCATCGTCAGACCGGACAAGGACCGGTTTCTCCATGAGGAGAACCCGTTCGAGGGGATGATGTCCCGGTTCGACAAGGCCGCCGACCTCCTGGACCTCGAGCCCGGGCTGTACAAGGTGCTGCGCAAGCCGGAGAAGCAGATCATCGTCGCCTGCCCAACCATGATGGACAACGGCGAGATCGAGGTGTTCACAGGCATCCGTGTCTTGTACAACACGTCGCGCGGGCCGGCAAAAGGTGGCATCCGCTTCGACATGAACGTCACCCTGGACGAAGTGACGGCGCTGGCAGCGTGGATGACGTGGAAATGTGCGGTCGTCAAAGTGCCGTTCGGTGGCGCAAAGGGTGGTGTCATTTGCGACCCACTGAAGATGAGCGCCGGCGAGCTCGAGCGCCTGACGAGGCGCTACACGGCGGGCATCATCAACACGCTGGGCCCGGACTCGGACGTCCCCGCGCCCGATGTGAACACGAATGAGCGGGTGATGGCATGGATCATGGACACGTACTCCATGCACAAGAACCACACGGTCACCGCGGTTGTCACGGGGAAGCCGGTGGAGATGGGCGGGTCGCTCGGACGCCGGGAGGCGACTGGCCGGGGATGCATGTTTGTCACCAAGGAAGCGCTGGCGCACCTCGGGATGACGCTGCGTGGAACCACGGTGGCCGTTCAGGGATTTGGCAACGTCGGCTCAATCACCGCGCAACTGCTCACGCGCGAGGGATGCAAGATCGTCGCGGTCAGCGATCGGACCGGCGGCATTTACAACGCGGCTGGCCTCGACGTGGACGACGTGATCAACTGGGTCAAGCACCACAAGACGCTCGAGGGTTATGCGAAGGGTGAGGCCATCACGAATGAGGAGCTGCTGCTCCTCGACGTCGATGTCCTCGTACCGGCGGCACTCGAAAACGTCATCACGACAAAAAACGCCGCCAAGGTTCGGGCGAAGATCATCTGCGAGGGAGCCAACGGGCCAACCTCCGCGGCTGCCGACGCGATCCTCGAGGAGAAGGGCGTCTTCGTGATCCCGGACATCCTGGCGAATGCCGGCGGCGTGACGGTGTCGTATTTCGAATGGGTGCAGGACCGCGGCGGCTATTTCTGGAGCGAGGACACGGTCAATGATCGACTCCGCGACATCATGACGCGCGGATTCCAGGATGTGCTCGAGCTCTCGAAGCAGCACAAGGTGAACATGCGTACGGCATCGTACATGCTGGCGATCAGCCGTGTAGCAACGGTGCACAGGCTTCGTGGGATTTACGCTTGAAAACAACAAGCTGGTTGCCGAGTACTGGTTACTAGTACTCGTACTGGTTGCTGGAGCTGGTGCTGGGGGCCGGGATTCTTCCGGCCCTTCGTTCTTCGGCCAGACTGCTTTCAGAACTGACGTGAAATTCCGGATCATCGCAGTCGGACGGCCGCCGGCGGGACCGATGCGGGACGCGATCGCCGACTACGAAAGTCGGGCGGCGCGCTATTGGCCCCTCGAAGTCCATGAGGTGCGAGCCGAGCCCGCGAAGTCGCGCTCACCGGACGAAGTGCGGCGTCTTGAAGGCGCACGCCTGATCGAACGTGCAACGGGCTCACTCGTCGCCCTGGACGAACGAGGCCGATCGCTGTCGACCGACGCGTTCGCGGCGTGGATGGTTGAGCGCCGGCAGCGGGCAGAGGACACGACGTTCGCCGTTGGTGGTGCGTTCGGACTGGATGCGGCGGTGCGGGACCGCGCGTTGCTCGTGTTGTCCGTGTCGCCCTGGACGCTGCAACACGAAATGGCGCGCCTTCTCCTCGCGGAGCAGCTGTACCGAGCCGGCACCATCCAGCGCGGCGAGCCATATCACAAGGGCAGCTGACGCTGCCACGGGCTCCCGCCACGCGGCGCGGTCGGCGAGATTAGGTGCTGATGCGCTCGTCAGCCTGTTGTTGCCATCCCGACGATGTCGTCTAGCGTGCGCGCCCGCTCATGGCGGCACGGCGGTCGATGTTGCGCGTTTCGGCTCGCGACGGAGCACGTTCAGTGAGCAACGTGAGGATCGAGGTCGAGCCGCTGGGCGGGTCACCACTCTCCCGTCTCGCACAACAAGGTCAGGCACCCAGCGACTGGTATCCTCCGCGTCCCCGGTCCGTCGACGAGTGGCGTTCCCGTGCTGAAGCGATCCGAACCGCCGCCAGCAATAACTGGCTGGCGGCGCTCGCCGGAGCATTTGGAGACTCGTCAGGCACGGCGGCTCAACGCCTGGCGCGCGCGGCCGAGGGCGGCGTTGTGGTGACGACCGGGCAGCAGCCGGGCCTCTTCGGTGGACCGATATACACGTGGAGCAAGGCGGTATCGGCGCTGGCTCTTGCGGATGCCATCGAAGCCGAAACCGGCATTCCGGCCGCACCGGTATTCTGGGCCGCGACGGATGACAGTGACTTTGCCGAGGCATCGTACACGCTCTTGTCGCGCGCCGGCGGGTTTGATCGAATCGCGATCGAATCGACCCGGCCCGAAGGGACTCGCTTGGCGGACATTCCACTCCCGGACGTGAGTGGACTCCTCGACCGCCTCTCTGCCGCCAGTGGTTCCGCCGCCGACGGACGCGTGTTGCAGTTTGTCCGCGAAGCGTACGGGCCGTCTACGAGCCTTGGCTCCGCCACGGTCGGCAGCGCGTATGTCATGTTGCTTCGCACGCTGCTCGAACCGATGGGGATCGCGGTACTCGACGCGTCCCATCCGGCTGTCGCCACCACGGCTCACCCGTTCCTGCTGCGCGCCCTGCACGAACGGGAACGCATCGCGCGGGCGCTCTCCACGCGCAACGCGGCGATCACGACCGCCGGGTATGATCCGCAGGTGCCGGATGTCGATGCGCTGACGCTGGTGTTCGAACGCCAGGGCCTTCGTCGCGAACGGATTCCGAGAGCGCGGGCCGCCGTGGCGGCGGCGACGGCGGAACCAGGATCCCTGTCGCCTAACGTGCTCCTCCGGCCGGTAATGGAGCGGGTGCTGCTGCCAACGGTGTCGTACGTCGCGGGACCGGGTGAGATCGCCTATTTCGCGCAGGTGTCTGCCGTGGCGCGGGCCATCGACGCCGACGTCCCGCTCTGCGTGCCCCGGTGGGGCGCGACGCTCATTGAGCCGCACATCGCCGACATCATGTCCCGTTACGGGTTGCAGACGAGCGACTTCGCCGATCCACACGCGATCGAGACGCGCCTTGCTCGTCAGGCATGGCCGACCGGAGTGACGAAAGCGATGGAGCACCTTCGGCGCGACCTGGCCGAGCGACTGGCCGGCGTGCGTGCGGCGCTCCAGGGGCTGGACGGCCTCGCGCCTTCCGCCACGGTCGACGGCACCGGTCGCGCCCTTGAATGGCGGCTCAGCCGGCTCGAGCGTCGCATCAGCGCGGCGGTGAAGTCGCGTGAGGCAGCGATGATGCACGACCTGGCGACGGTGCGCGGATCGCTCTATCCAGCGGGCGCGCGGCAGGAGCGTGGCCTGAACCTCCTTCCAGTGCTGGCGCGGCACGGCATTGGTCTCCTCGATGCGATGCGCTCCAGTGCGGCCGACCACGCCCGATCGATCCTGGTGGCCGCCACCGAGCCCGCGGTCGCCACGTGACGAACGGCGCGCGGACGGGAAGCACTCCCGGGCCGCGACCTGCGAACAGCCCGTCGAGCGGGCAAGCGGCCACCCTGGTTGCGGCGGGCATTGCGGTCAGCCGGCTCCTCGGACTCGTCAGGCAGCGCGTCTTCGCCTTTTACCTCGGGACGTCGGACGCCGCCGACGCCTTTGCGGCCGCGTTCCGGATCCCGAACATGCTCCAGAATCTCCTGGGCGAGGGCGTGCTCTCGGCCTCGATGATTCCAGTCTACGCCGGGCTCAAGGCGCGCGGTGACGACGACGGACGGCGCGAGGTCGCGACCGCGGTGCTTGCCGTGTTGTCACTCGTGGTGGCGCTGGTGGTGCTGCTGGGCGTGTTTTTCGCTCCGCTGATCACGTCGGTCATTGCCGTCGGATACTCAGGCGAAAAGCTGGCGCTCACGACACGCCTCGTGCGGATCCTCTTTCCCGGCGCCGGCCTTCTCGTGTTGTCCGCCTGGTGCCTCGGCGTCCTCAACGCCCATCGCCGGTTTTTCCTGTCGTACGCATCGGCCGCGGCCTGGAACGTCGCCATGATCTCCACGCTGCTGTATTTCGGCGATCGCAGTGACCAGAGTACACTCGTCAGTTGGCTGGCATGGGGTTCGGTGGCCGGCTGCTTTCTGCAGGTAGCGGTTCAATGGCCGGTGGTGATGTCGGTGCTTGGTGGATTTCGCGCGCGGTGGCAGCATCACAGCGCCGAAGTAAAAACGGTCGGGCGGAACTTCTTTCCCGTGTTTCTCGGCCGCGGTGTCACGCAACTCAGCGGCTTCATCGACACGATGATCGCATCGCTCCCGATTCTCGGAACGGGTGCCCAGGTCACGTTGAACTACGCGCAGCTACTGTACGGCCTGCCGGTGAGCTTGTTCGGCATGGCGGTATCGGCCGCCGAACTGCCAGCGATGGCCAGCATAGTAGGCAACGAGGCGGAAGTTGTGGTGCAGTTGCGAACGCGCCTGGCGAATGGACTGCGACGGATCGCGTTTTTCGTCATTCCATCAGCCGTCGCGTTTGTCGCCCTGGGTGACCAACTGGCTGAACTCATCTACGGCGGCGGTGAATTCGGCGTCGAGCAGGCCAGGTGGGTCTGGGGTGTGTTGGCCGGCGCCTCGGTCGGTCTCGTGGCAACGACACTTGGGCGCTTGTATTCCTCGGCATTTTATGCTCTTCATGACACGCGGACGCCGATGCGATTCGCGCTGTTGCGTGTGATAACCTCGATTGCCCTGGGAGCCACGCTCGCCATCTTCGGTCCGAGGCTCCTTGGAATCGACAACAAGTGGGGAGTGGCCGGGATCACGGTGGCGGCGGGCATGGCCGGGTGGCTCGAGTTCGCCCTTCTGCGTCGCGCGCTGGCTCGTCGGCTGGGCGGGGAACGGGTCGACCTGCCCGGACGAACTCGTCTCGTATTATGGGGAGCTGCGGCGCTTGCCGCGGCATTCGCCTGGGCTGCGCGGCTGATCAACGCGGACGCGCCGATGCTGGTACGAACCGGCCTGGTGCTGGGTATCTATGGAATGACCTATTGGCTGGTGACCTGGAAGGCGGGCATTCCCGAGGCGGTGGCCCTGAGAGACCGGGTTTTCCGCAGGCGGCGTTAGGCGTGCGGGAGGCTCCCGACGCGGTGCAGGCGAAAGTGCCACACCTTCCCGAAACCCCGGGCGTGTACCTCTGGAAGGACGCCGAGGGGACGGTGCTGTACGTCGGGAAGGCGAAGCGACTGCGCTCGCGGGTGCGCAGCTACTTCACGGCCGACCATTCCGGCAGCGTAAAGACGCAGGCGCTGCTCCGCCTCATCGAAGATGTGGATACGATCGTCGTGCCGGACGAGGCGCACGCGCTCATCCTCGAGAACACGCTCATCAAGGAGCACCGTCCGCGCTTCAACATCTCGCTGCGCGATGACAAGAGCTACCCGTACATCAAGGTCTCGGTGGCCGAGCCGTTCCCTCGCGTGATCGTGACCCGACGATGGGTGGACGACGGGTCCCGCTATTTCGGGCCATACACGGACGTGGGGGCGATGCGGCGCGCGTTGAATGTCGTCAACCGGATCTTCACGGTGCGCTCGTGCCACTACGACCTGCCTGACGACGCGCCGGAGCGCCCGTGCCTCGACTACCACATCGGGCGATGCCTCGCGCCGTGTGTGGGCCTCCAGTCGGTGGTTTCCTATCGCATGATGATCGACGAGGTGTTGCTGTTTCTGGAGGGCAGGACGGGAGAGGTGGTCAAGCGCGTCAGGCAGCGCATGCAGAATGCTTCGGATGCGATGGACTACGAGCGCGCGGCGGAACTCCGCGACGCCCTCCGTCACCTGGAGCAGATGGAGGAACCGACGGTCGTTCTCCGCGTCGAAGGTGGGGACCAGGATGCCGTCGGGTTCGCGCGGGATGGGAACGACGCCTGCGTCGTGGTGCTTCGCGTACGCGCCGGCAAGCTCGTCGCCCGCGACCAGCGGTTCCTCGAGAACGTGGAGGGTGAATCGGACGGCGCCATCCTCGCCGCGTTTCTCGCCGGCCCGTACCTGACCACGGCCGATCGAGCAGCGGAGCTGCTCGTTCCCACAGACTTCGAGGATCGCGCGCTTCTCGAACCGTCACTGGGCACCACAAGGATTCGAATCCCGCAACGCGGGCCTCGTCGTGAATTGCTCGATCTCGCCGAGCAGAACGCCCGACACCTGCTCGAAGAGTTCAAGCTTGCCTCTTCGGAAGCAGACGAGCGCGCGACGAATCCGGTGTATGAGCTGCAACGGGAACTCGGACTGACGCGAGTGCCGCGCAGTCTCGTGTGTTTCGACATCTCCACGAACCACGGCACGGACACCGTCGCCTCGTGCATCTGGTTCGAGAACGGTCGTCCGCGTCGTGCTGAATACCGGAAGTTCCGGATCAAGACCGTCGAAGGGACCGATGACTTCGCCGCCATGCGCGAGGTGGTCGGTCGCTACTTTCGGCGAAGGATCGAGGAAAGCAAACCGCTCCCTGACCTGGTCGTCGTTGATGGCGGACGCGGACAGCTGTCCGCCGCACAACAGGCAATGGCCGAGATCCCGGGTGCCGACATGCCCCTCATCAGCCTGGCGAAGAAAGATGAGGAGGTGTTCATCCCCGGCCGCCTGGAGTCGCTGCGTTTGCCGCGCCGTTCGCCCGCACTGCGTCTCCTGCAGCAGGCCCGGGACGAGGCACACCGTTTTGCAATCACGTTCAACCGTGTACGTCGCACCAAACGCACCGTAACATCACGCCTGCTCGAGCTCCCCGGTATCGGACCAAAGCGCCGACGGGCGTTGCTGTCCGCCTTCGGGTCGCTCGAGGGTGTCCTCGGTGCTTCCCCCGAAGCAATTGCCGCCGTGCCTGGCTTTTCCGTCGCGTCGGCGACGAAATTGCTCGACTTGCTTCGAGAGCCGAAACCAGTGCCTGACGTCGTTGCGTCGCCTAACGATACCCCGCCCCCGAATCCCGAATCGTGAAAACCTGGACCCTGAATTGTTCATCCTGCGGCCATCAGGAGCCGCAGGACGCCGGCGTCGGCCTCTGTCCTCAATGCGGGCAGCCGTTCCTCGTCCGCTTCACGTCGCCCGCTCCCAACAAGGCGCACATCCTGGCACGCTGGGACCTGTGGCGTTATGCACCCGCGCTTCCAATACGTGACGACGAAACACCCGTGTGCCTCGGCGAAGGGGCTACGCCGCTGTTGGAGTCGCCAGAGCTCGCACGCGTGGCCGGCGTGCGGCGCCTCTGGGTGAAGGACGAGGGCGTTAACCCGACGGCGTCGTTCAAGGCGAGGGGCCTCTCGGCGGCCGTTACTCGCGCGAAGGCGCGTGGCGTTCCCGGGCTGGTGGTCCCGACCGCGGGGAACGCCGGGGCGGCGCTGGCGGCGTACGGGGCCGCGGCGGGCATGCCAGTGCGCGTGTACGCACCCGCTACGACTCCGCGCCCGATCCTCGATACGATTCGCGCCATGGGTGTGGAGCTTGTCACCGTTGATGGGCATATCGGCGATGCGGGAAAACGTTCTGCCGAGTTTGCGAAGGAGAGCGGATGGTTCAACGTGGCAACCCTCCGTGAGCCCTATCGCGTCGAGGGGAACAAGACACTCGCGCTGGAACTCGCCGAGCAACTCGATTGGAAGCTGCCTGACGCAGTGGTCTACCCAACCGGTGGCGGCGAGGGTGTCATTGGTATGTGGAAGGCGTTCGACGAAATGCGCCAATGGGGTTGGACCGACGCCGCCACACCACGCATCGTGGTGGCTCAGGCGGAAGGTTGCGCGCCGATCGTTCGCGCGCTCCGTGAAGGGGCGGATCGAGCGACCCCCTGGGAGAATCCCGTCACCCATGCCGCCGGTTTGCGCGTTCCGGGACCGTTGGGAGACCGGCTGGTGTTACGAGCAATTCGCGAAACGCGCGGCGACGCCGCAGCTGTCTCGGAAGAATCCATCCGTGAAGCGACGCTCCGGATTGCCTCCGTAACGGGAATCGATGCTGCCCCGGAGGGTGGCTGCGGACTCGCCGTTCTAACCGATCTCGTCAGACAGGGACGACTCGACCCGGATTCACAGGTAGTCCTCTACAATACGGGAAGCGGGGCATCGTATCGCTCGTAACCAGAACATGATCCGCTGGCACATGGCGGCCTGACGCGTGTAACTTCACGTCCCGTGACTATCGCGATTCTTGACCCGTTCAGCGGCATTTCCGGCGACATGACCCTGGGCGCCCTTGTGGGCGTCGGTCTTGACGCGGCTTGGTTGCGTGCCCTGCCCGATAGACTGGGACTCGATGGCGTCGAGGTGAGAATTGGACCGGTGCAGCGAGGACAGATCGCCTGCACGAAAGTCGATTTCGATATTCCGCCACAGCCACACGGCAGGCACTTGAAGCACATCAGGGAGCTGATCCATCGCGCCGATGCTCCCGGTTCTGTTAAGGAGAAGGCTGACTTGGCCTTTACGTCGATTGCCGAGGTGGAAGCCGAGATTCATGGAACGACAGTGGACCGCGTGCATTTGCACGAGGTCGGTGCTGTCGACGCCATTCTCGACGTCATGGGGTCTATCTGGGGTCTGAGCGAACTTGAAGTGTCCCGCGTTTATTGTGGCGTGATCGCTCTGGGTGACGGTTCCGTGAAGACGGCGCATGGCCTGCTCCCAGTTCCGGCGCCGGCGACGTTGAGGCTTCTCGAAGGGCAGGTTGTACGACCGGGGCCGGAAGGGGCCGGGGAACTGGTGACGCCAACCGGTGCCGCGTTGGTTCGCGTTCTTTCAGAGGGCCCGCCGCCGATGCACGTTCCGTTGCGTAGCGGCTTTGGCGCAGGTACAAAAGAATTCAGCGACCGACCGAACGCGCTCCGCATTGTGCTTGCTGATGCCGCCGAATCACCAGTTGACGCTGAACCCCTCGAATGGTTGGCGACCGACCTTGATGACATGTCGGCCGAACACGTCGCCAGCGCGACGGAACGGTTGCGTGAGCTGGGCGCGCTTGACGTGACCACAACGGCTGTGCAGATGAAGAAGGGCCGCATGGGTGTGCGGATCGAGGTGCTGACGAAAGCTGCGTTGGCGCGACGGCTCGAGGATGAATTGTTTGCAACAACAACCACGCTGGGTGTTCGGCGGACGACGGTGGTGCGGCGCGCGCTGCGCCGCGAACAGAAAACGGTCGACGTCCTCGGACACACGGTGCGGGTGAAGGTGGCGACCCTGCCTGACGGTGGTCAGCGGGGGAAACCGGAATACGAAGATGTTCAGGTGGTGTCGCGTGCGACCGGGCGGTCGATGGGCGACGTCACATCTTTGGCACTTGCCGCGGCGGAGCAGGAGTAACGCCGAAGGTACCAACGCCGCGCACCGGCGCGGTTCATCGTGAGGAGATCGATAATGAGTGCAATACGTTCTGCTTCGTTGGCCCTTTCCCTCCTGGCAACAGCCGCGCTGCCGGCCATGGCCCAGGGTGAGGCTTGCAAAATTGACTACGGCAAGCCGGGCCAGGTGAAAGACGCCAACAAGGCCGTCGAGACATCCGAGGTCATCGGCAAGCCGGAGGACAAACGCAAGGCGTTTGTCCGCGCGGTCACGTTGCTGACCAAGGAGCCGGAGAAAGTCCGGGTAAATCAGGTGGCAGCGAACATGGTCCTGGGCCGCGCGCTCATCGACCTCGCGACGCTGCCGGACATGCCGCGCACGATCAAGCGAGTCGACATCGGCTTCACGATGGACCCCGACGCGACGATCGACATGCTGGCCTCGGCGGACTCGTTGCTGGACGCCGTCGAAGCCCAGATGCCGGCCTGCAAGCAGGAGACTGAGGCTTGGCGCCGTGGACCCTACAGTACGCTCGTCAACGAAGCCGTGAACGCGTACAACGCGCAGCAGGTCGACACGGCTGACGTGTTTGTCCGCCGGGCGCTGATGATCTATGACAACTACCCGGTCTCGTACTTCGGCTACAACATCCTTGGCAACGTCCAGCAGGCGAAGGATGACATGGCCGGCGCGATCGCGTCGTTCAAGAAGGGCGCCGAATTGATGAAGGGTGACACGTCGACCGTTAACGATCGGAAGGTAACCGTGTTGCTGGTTGCCCAGCTCATGATCGACCAGGCCGAGAAGGGTGATTCCGCGACGAGGCCCAAGGCCATGAATGACGTGGTGGCCTACCTGCAGGAGTACCTCAAGGAGTTCCCGGGTGACATGAAGGCGCAGTCGGCGATCGCCTCGGCGCAGCTCAAGTCAGGCGACATCGCGGCCGCCCGCCGCTTGTTCGATGAGATGCTTTCAAATCCGGACAAATACAGCGACATCAACCTTCTCGAAGCCGGTGTCGGCGCGGCGCGTGCTGAACAGAATGCGCTGGCCGCACAGTTGTTCGAGGCAGGCCTCAAGAAGAACCCGTTTTCTCGCGACGGCTTGTTCAACCTCGCGACGGTCTACACGGATTCCGCGTTAGGAAAGGTCAACCAGATGCCCGACATCCTGAAGCGCTTGCACGCTGTCGACCCCGAGAATCCTGACAACTCGCAGCTGTCAGCGCTCTACTGGCAGGCGCGCGCGAGATCGCTGCGAGCACCTGCCGAAGGCAAGGATCTTCCCGATCCCGCCGCGGTCGCGTTCAAGGCGGCCAACGACTCGCTGCTCCATTACTACGAGAAGTACCAGAACGCGAAGGTGAAGGTCACCTTCAACCTCTTCAGCCACGACGAGGGCCGCCACGTGTTGTCGGGGTCAGTCGAAAACCGTGCTGATGAAGAAAAGAACTACACGCTGAAGTTCGAGTTCCTGGACATCGCCGGTACTGTTCTCGAGTCACGTGAAGTGAGCGTCGAAGGAGTGCGCGGGAAGGGAAGCAAGTCGTTCCGGATCGAGTTGACGGATAAGCCTGGAGTTGCGGGATTCCGTTATTCACCGTTCCCTTCGTGACGCAGATCACAAAATCCTGAATCACATAACGGCGGCGTCGGAGATTCTTCCCGGCGCCGCCGTTTTGCATGTGCCATAGCGAAGAAAATCCTTCGAGTCGTGACCAGGTTGGTGTAGATTGTGCGCTGACACCGGCCCCAACTGCGGCCGAGGTCACTAACAGTACTGCCGATCCACCGAAACGGAGATTTTCAATGCGCCGCTATTTGGTCCTCGCGTTCCCTCTCGCGCTGCTTTCCGCGTGCGACCGGGGAACGCCGCTTCCTCCCGGGGCCTCGACCGACACGGGTCTGGCGATCGCGCGATCGTCGCGAGCGAAGGACTCACTGATCATCCTGAAGGACTCACTGCTTGCTGAACGCCAGCGCCAGCTGAGCATGCAAAGCCAGATCATTGGCGATGCAACCGCCAGCGCGCGGCTCGTCGCTGAGATCGAGCGTGATCTGTCTCGCGTGCGCTCGCTGCGAGTGACCGCGGATACCAGCCAGATCGAGTCAGCGATCCAGAACACGTCCGCCCAACTGGCGACGGTCCAGAAGAAAGTCACGGCCCTGATCAACCGGCTGAACGCAAGCGAAGCGCGTCTGCAGCGGATCCGCAACGACAGCGCTTCTCACGCATCAGCCGACGCCGCTACGATGGCGCAGCTGCGCGAGCACGAGCAGTCCATCGCCGATTTGCGCGCGACGGTGGAGCAACAGCGGTCCGAAATCGCCCTGCTGGAATCGAAGGTCGATAGCGTCGTGCGCGCGAACATCGTCCTGCAGAGCAAGCATGACTCCGTCATCATCGTCGCCAACACGTTTGCCGCCCGCGAGGACTCTGTGTTCGTGGTCATCGGCAACGAGCGGGAGTTGTCGCAGAAGGGCCTCATCCGTCGTGAAGGGGGCACTCTGCTGATGTTCGGTCGCGGCAAGACACTCGTGCCGGGTCGCACCCTGGATCCAGCACAATTCACGGTCCTCTCGAAATCCCGCGACCGGCAAATCATGCTGCCGCGTGCCGACAAGGAGTACCGCATCGTGTCTCGTCAGGCGCTGGAGTTCACTGACCTGGCGAAGCCGCGAGACGCTGTTGTTCGTGGCACGTTGACCATCACCGACGGCGAGCGGTTCTGGGCTCCGTCGAAGTTCCTGATTCTGGTCGAGAAATAGAGCTCCACGCTTCTTTCCAGCCGGGTGCCCTCGTAAACGGGGCACCCGGTTTGTTTTTGCCTGTATCCTTCCTGTGAACTATGAGACGGGGCGGTCAAAGTCCTTAGGATTCATTGATTTCGCGACTCGGCCCTGCTAAGATGGTTGAGCATCGCGCCGCTCGGCGATCGATGGCCCTTGAGGGAAGGCGCTGACGTCGTCTTCCCTCGTTTCTCTCCTGCGGCAGAATGGTCACAGTCGCCCGAGTCCGCCCCGGCACTATCGCGGATCAGCTGGGCATCAAGCCCGGAACCGAATTGCTGGCAGTGAACGGACGCGAGGTCGATGATTTCCTTGACTGGGAATTCCTGACCGCGGACGAGGCTTTGCTCGTTCACGCTCGCCAGCCCGACGGAGAGGAATTCGAGTTCGATATCGAGCGGCCGGAAGGTGAACCGCTCGGCGTCGAGCTGGTGCCGCCGTCGGTGCGCCGCTGCGCGAATCGGTGCGAGTTCTGCTTTATCGAGGGGCTGCCCAAGGGATTGCGGCGCAACCTGTACATCCGCGACGACGACTACCGGTTGTCCTTCGCGTACGGGAACTTCGCGACGCTCTCCAACCTCAAGGAGCGCGACGAGCGGCGGATCGTGGAGTATCGCCTGTCACCGCTCTACGTCTCGGTGCACGCGACGCCCTGGGAAGCGCGGAAGGTGCTGCTCAACAATCCCCGCGTGCCGAACATCGTGGAGCAGCTCACGAGGCTTGCCGCGCACGGGATCCAGTTCCACTGCCAGATGGTGATCGTGCCGGGCCTCAATGACGGCGATGTACTCGAGGCATCGCTCGGCGACCTCTGGAATCTCGGCGACGCCGTCATCACGGTTGCGGTCGTCCCGGTGGGCCTCACGCAGTTCAATCACCTGTTCAAGGGTCAGTCCATGGGACGCGAGCAGGCCTCCGGCCTGCTCGCTGCGGTGGCGCGTTGGGGGGATCGAGCCGTTGCCGAGCGCGGTGCACGGTGGGTTTTCGGATCGGACGAGCTCTACCTGCTCGCCTCCGAGCGCCTGCCTGACGCGGCGTACTACGAGGACTTTCCGCAGATCGAAAACGGAGTCGGCGCTGTGGCGTCGCTGCGTACGCGACTCGACGAAGGTCTGGCGAGCTTGCCCTCGATGCCCGGTCGCCGCATCGGCGTGGTGACCGGCACGGCGATGGCGCCGCTGATGGGGGAACTGGTCGAGCGAGTTGCGGGCCAGACCGGCGCAACGATCGAAGTCATTCGCGCTGAGAACTCCCTGTTCGGTCCCGGAGTGACGACCGCGGGATTGCTGGTTGGCGCGGACATGCGGCGCGTACTCGACGGCCGAACCGATCTCGACCTGGTGCTGATTCCAGCCGAATCGATCAACGATGACGGCCTGTTCCTCGACGACGAGACGTTTGAATCGCTGCGCGGCACGTTGTCGATGCCGGTGATGGCTTCGTACGACTTCGTGGATGTCCTGGCTGGTGAGCCGGACCACGCTCTCATAGCAGGTGCCGCGTGAGTACGCCCGTTGTCGCGCTGGTGGGTCGGCCGAACGTCGGAAAGTCGGCACTGTTCAACCGGATCATTGGCCACGACACCGCCATCGTGAGTGAAGAAGCGGGCACGACGCGTGACCGCCATTTCGGTCGAGCCGAGTGGCAGGGGCGCGCTTTTTTCCTCGTCGATACCGGCGGCATTACCGATGATCAGCGCGCTCCGCTCGACGCCGCGATTCGCAAACAGGTCAACGCCGCCATCAACGAGGCCGACCTGCTGCTGTTAGTCGTCGACGCGAAGGAAGGTCTGCATCCGATCGATCGCCGTGTGGCCGACATCCTTCGCCAGTCGGGGAAGCCGTTCATCCTTGTCGCCAACAAGATGGACAATCCGGCCGATCCCGCGTGGTACGAGTTCTTCGAACTGGGCGCCGGCGACCCGGTGCCGGTGTCGGCCATGAATGGCAAGCAGTCCGGCGACCTCCTGGACCTGGTCGTCAGCCGGATTCCCGAGATCGCCCCTGAGACGCAGGAGGCACTGCGTGTCGCGGTCATCGGACGGCCTAACGTGGGGAAGTCCTCGTTTGTCAATCGACTGCTCGGCGAAGAGCGCCTGGTGGTTTCGGCGGAAGCCGGCACCACGCGGGACGCGATCGACTCGACGATGCGGTACCATGGTCAGGATATCGTGTTCGTGGATACCGCGGGGTTGCGTCGGCAGGCGCGCGTCGAAGAGGGCATCGAGTTCTATTCCGCGCTGCGGTCGCGGCGCGCGATCGAACGGGCGGATCTCTGCTGCCTCCTGATCGATGCCACGGAGAAGCTGAACAACCAGGACCTGAAGATCGCGGCCCTGGCCTGGGAGGCCGGACGAGGTCTCATTATCATCGTCAACAAGTGGGACCTCTTCGAGAAGGACGACAAGAGCGCTCCACACTTCGAGAAAGAGTGTCGTGAGAAGGCACCGTTCCTGGCCTTCGTCCCATTTCTGTTCACGTCGGCCAAGACGGGGCAGCGCGTGAACCGCGTCCTCGACATGATCGTGGACGTCGCCGCCGAGCGCATCAAGCGCATCGCGACGGCGGAAGTGAACACGAGGCTTGGGGAATTGATCGCGCGCCAGCAGCCCGCGCAGGCGGCGGGTCGCGAGGTCCGCTTGATGTACGCGACGCAAGTCGATGTCGCGCCGCCGACGTTCGCCGTGTTCGGAAACCATCCTGATCTCGTGCAGGAGCACTACGTGCGTTACCTGCATAACGGGTTCCGCGAATTCTGGGGCTTCCGCGGCAATCCGGTGCGAATTCTGCTCCGACGCAAGGCGGCATGATGCGCCTCGCAGTCGCCCTCCTCGCCGCCTGGCTGATTGGCTCGATTCCCTGGGCCTACCTCGCGGGCCGGCTGCTGAAGGGCGTGGACCTGCGGACATACGGCTCGGGGAACCTCGGTACCACGAACGTGCTGCGACTGTTAGGCGCTCCGGCGGCGATCATTGTGTACGCGCTGGACGCGGCCAAGGGGTTCGTCCCCGTCCTGTTTTTCCCGATGGTTTTCGGCTTTCCATCGCGTGGTGGGTGGGCGATTGCCTGCGGCATGCTCGCCATCCTGGGTCACGTGAAACCTGTTTTCCTGCTGCTCAAGGGCGGGGGGAAGGGTGTCGCGACGGCGTCGGGAGTGTTTTTTGCGCTCACGCCGCTTGCCACGCTGGCCTCGCTCGCCGGGTTTCTCCTGCTGCTGGCCACGACGCGCCGGATGTCGCTGGCGTCGCTCACCGGCGCCGCCATCCTCCCGATTGGCGTGGCGCTCACGCACAGCGTGCGGAGCCTGGTGTTTGGTGTTTCGTTAGGCGTCGCGGCCTTCGTGTACTGGACGCATCGGGCCAATATCGGCCGGCTGCGCCGTGGAGAGGAACCGAAACTCGATTTTCGCCGGAGCGGCAAGGACACCGGGTCCGGCGACGGCTTCTCGCTGCAGGGGAGGGCGTGATGCGGTGCGCGGTCGTGGGCGGTGGGGCCTGGGGAACGGCGCTGTCCGACCTGCTCGCCCGCGCCGGCCATGACGTGGTGATCTGGGCACGCGAGCCCGACGTGGTCGAGCACATCAACATGACCCACGCTAATCCGCGGTTCCTGGCGGGCGTCACCCTGGACCCGAGCGTGCGCGCCACGGGCGACCTGTGTGGCGCAGTGCGCGGCGCGGAGCTCGTGGTGCAATCGGCGCCGTCTCACGTACTGCGTGAAGTGCTGCGGACGGCGGCCCCGGGCATTGGCCCCGATGCGATTCAGGCGATTGCAACGAAAGGGATCGAGCCGGACTCGATGAAGCTGATGGGTGACGTCGTGAGTGAAGAGCTCCCCGGGCGCGCGATCGTCGCGCTCTCGGGACCGAGCTTTGCCATCGAGGTCGCCAGGCGCCAACCCACGGCGGTCGTGGCGGCCAGCGAGGACTCTGAGGCGTCGGCGACGGTGCAACGCGCCTTCAGTACCCCCACCTTCCGCGTCTACACGACCGATGACGTCCGCGGCGTGGAGGTGGCCGGCGCGGTGAAAAACGTGATGGCCGTGGCGACCGGGATCGCCGAGGGGCTCGGGCTTGGCCTGAATTCCCGCGCGGCACTGATCACGCGAGGGCTGGCCGAGACCACGCGCCTGGGCATTGCGTTAGGCGCGCGACCCGAGACCTTCGCCGGCCTCGCCGGGCTGGGCGACCTGGTCCTGACGTGTACGGGTGCATTGAGCCGCAACCGCGCCGTTGGCGTCGAGGTGGGGAAGGGAAGGTCCCTCCAGGACATCCTGGCCGGCACCGAGGCGGTCGCCGAAGGCGTCCGCAATGCGCGAACCACGGTGGCGCTGGCCACCCAGGCAGGCGTGAGCATGCCGATCGCCGAGGGTGTGTACCGGGTGCTGTTCGAGTCTCAGCCCCCGGGTGAGGCCATCGCCGAACTGATGAAACGGGAACTACGAGCGGAGCGGGACGAATGAGCGACAAGGCCGTCATACAGGAATTCTTTTCCATCGGCGAGGTCTGCGAGTTGACGGGCCTGAAGCAACACGTGTTGCGCTACTGGGAGAGCCAGTTCCGCTTCCTCAACCCGGCGAAGAACCGGTCCGGCAACCGGGTCTACCAGCGGAAGGAAATCGAGCTGATCCAGTACGTGAAGCACCTGCTCTATACCGAGAAGTATACCATCGAAGGAGCCCGCCAGAAGATCGACGAACACCGGAAGGACGGGGCCCTCCGCGCCGAGGCGCGCGGCGCGTTAGGCGCCGAGACGCTGGCCGATGTCGAACGCCAGGTGGTGGAGCTGCTCGCCGTCCTGGACCAGTCGAAGCCGGTTCCGGAATCGCGGGAATCCAGCGAGGAAGCCACGTAAGTGCGGATCCTCTGCACCAACGATGACGGCATCCTGGCGTATGGGCTCGAGTGCCTGATCCGCGCCGCGAAGGAAATCGGTGACGTGACGGTGGTCGCTCCGGATCGCGAGCAAAGCGCGACGAGCCACTCCCTCACGTTGCACCATCCCCTGCGGCCCGTGTCGCGGGGCCCCAGGCGATTTCAGGTCGACGGGACACCGACGGATTGCGTCATGCTCGCAGTGGAAGCGCTGATGCCCGAGCGGCCCGACTTTGTCTTCAGTGGAATCAACCACGGCCAGAATATGGGCGAAGACGTCCTGTACTCCGGGACGGTGGCCGCCGCGATGGAAGGGCTCGCGCTGGGAATCCCCTCGATCGCGATCTCATTTGCGGGAGGAGATCTTCGCGCCGATGTGTCACGTCTCGATGAACAGGTCGCCGTGCTCGGGCCGCTCTTGCGACACCTGACGAGCCTGACGCCGTTCCCGGCCGATACGCTCCTCAACATCAACCTTCCTCCCGTA
>Ga0070698_100000481_pt1 | contig 42344 bp, 32 predicted proteins | sample KBSK1502metaG_FD_65477 | JGI IMG/M metagenome (GOLD analysis project Ga0070698, IMG submission 65477) | Corn, switchgrass and miscanthus rhizosphere microbial communities from Kellogg Biological Station, Michigan, USA - KBS K1-50-2 metaG | ecosystem: Host-associated > Plants > Roots >...
GTCGAGCCGCAGGTGATGCAAGCGATCTTGTAGGGTCTGTTCGCCTTCGCATTTCCAGGCCATCCAGGCATCTGGCTGCTGACGGAGCAGATCAGGAGCGGGTATCGCATGGATCGCCGCCTGCATGCGACCAAAGACGATCCCGAGCGACCACAGCCGCCATGGTCGCGCCCGCAGCTCCTCTTCTATCGTGCGTCCGGCGAGCCAACTGAGAAGCAGCACCGGGCGATCCTGGTAGACACCTGCTCTCTGCACCTCTGGCACAGGCAGACCCGCAGCCCGCGCGGCTGTCATCACTGCCCGTTCGTACTCGCAATCCTCCTGCGCCTCTGCTGGAAACATGCGCAGAGCAGAGGTCTGGCCCTCGTGCTCAACCTTCCACATGGCCATGTCAAACCCACCCTGCACCGGCGTGACCGTGGGCATCCCGTTGATCCCAAGCGTCGAGAGCATTTCCAGGGGTGCTGGCTCAGATGGCGTCATGCGAGGCTCCTTCCTGAGAAAAAATGACTCGGTTGATTCCGACAAACCACTCTCCGTTTCCCTCTCCAGAGAAGATACCACGGAAGAGGAGAGAGGTTCAAGCACGGAGCGAGAAGCGGGATGAAGATACCTATCGATCCAGAAGGAAGTGGATCGTACAGGAGCGATCGATCCTGCTGGTCAACCCTCGCGCAGCAGGGGCACAACGTCGGCTACAGGGCTTGCTTACTCCAATTTCGTTGAGTATCCTGTGGGCTGGGAGAAGCCCGTACTCGGAACTGAAGTCGTTGCCCATCAGGCAGATGTGGCTGGGCAGCGTTGACCCGAGTACAGACGGTTTCCAGGTCTCGTTTGAGCTGGTGATCATTGAAGGGGCGTAATACCACCTCTACGGTCTCAGTGCCCCAAGTCACCTGGCCGGGCAAGCGGAAGAAAGGGACCAAGCGCAGCCAGGTCGCGTGGGCATAGGTGGCAGGGAAATAGGTGTCGCGTGTCCACATCACGAGATTGACGAGCGCTAGCTTAAGTACCGTCATCACCTGGTCTTTCGCATGCTCCAGTTCGTACATCACTCGTTCCTTCTGTTTCAGATCTTCTAACTCCCGCAGCAAGGTGCGTTGCTGGCAACAGGCGCGTTCGCAGGCGTCAAGGGCGGCGCGGGAGGTTTCCTCTGCACGCTGTTTACGTTGGTGAGATGTGAGCAGCGCGGCCTCGGTCACCTGTTGGCGCGCGACAATCTTGTCCCACAGGTGTGGATCAGGTCGTTGCGGCTGTTGTGCCAGATGCTGGCGAGCGCTGTTCAATTGAGCGAGCTCGGCGCGGTGAGCTTTCGCTTGCTGCTCTCCCTGCCGGGAGCGTTCCAGAGCCTTGGCCATCCGCTCCCGTGCGCTTTGAGCCACCCGTTGGACTCGCATCAGTTTCCGTTCCAGCACGACCCGGATCTTGGCCACTTCCGAGTTCTCCACCTGGACTTTGGCAAACCCATGATTGGTGTCCAGGCCCAGGCTCATCAAGAAATCGCGAATGCAGTTCTCTTGCGCTGGCCAGCGGTGGGTGTAGGTCTGAGCCAGTTCAAGTGCATCTGCCGAAGAGGCTGTCGTGACAATGGGAATGAGTGCGGGTTCGGTGGGAGCTGCGCAGGTGGGGGTAGCAACCCAGTCGGACTTCCACCAGTGTCCACTCACTCCCGCCAGATCCGCATCCCAGCGGTCAGCCTGCGTGCTCAGGGCAGGGTCATCCGTGATCGGACCGTGACGGCGCAGATCACGTATGAGTGCGACCGAAAGCTTCAGCGTCTGCTCCGGGTGGTTGGGGACGGGCAGGGCGAACCGTGCGGGAGCCACCTCGCGCGTCACCTGCCCGTTGCGGTCACGGCAGAGCGGCACAAACGCACCCACATCGGTGAAGGAAGCCAGTCCCGCATATTGATTCGACTTGAGGATGGTGACGACCATGCGTCCCTGGGCGACCAGTTGGTGCAAGAAGTCGCTCGCCATCCCCTCGCGATCGATGATGAGCCGTGCCACCGCCTGCCCTCCCGTCGCCTGATCATAGCGGGTCAGGAACTGGGGGACGCCTTTGGTCAGGTGCAGGTCGCCTCGGTGGGTGGTGGCAAGATGTGGATGGCCCAGGGCGTCATGCAGCAGCAGCAGGGCGCGTCCGCCCAGCACTTTGCCGGTGCGTCCGATGAGTCCGCGAGGCAGCAAATGCGCGCTGAAGACCGGCTTGCGGTGTCCATCTACATAGAAGGCAGGCGGGAGACTTCCAGGCGACGAGGTGCCAACTGACCAGAGCTTGGAGGTCCAGGCGGCCAGAGCATCGGTCAGCGTCCCATCGCCACCCGAACACGCGACCTGGGAGAGAAATCGCTCTGTGTGCCAGAAGCCGTAGGCGAGCTTCCGCCCGCTGAGCAACCCCAAGCTATCGCCTGTATACCTCTTCAAATCACACGTCCGCCGCAAGCTGACGGCTCCCAGAAAGAGCAGGGTAAGCAAAGACTGACGACGGGTGCGAGGCGTCGCGTGGGCCAACCGATGAGGAGCTTGCTCGCCTTTGGGGAGCGCATCCTCCAGGGCGGAGAGCAGGCCGGTTTCCCCTGCTGCTGCTAACAGGAGCAGGCTGCCTGCACCCTCCTGCCAGGTCGACTCAGGAGGAGGGCTGGGCTGATTTTTTTTCCACGCGTGGGGAGTGCTGGCTCAGCCACAAACGAGCGCGGACCCGATTGAGGTGGGCGATGCTCACGCGAATGGCAAAGCGCTCGTACAGCGCGGTCTGGACCGTTCGGCTACGACAACCAGGTGCCGCCTGGCAATATGCTTCCAGCCACGCCCGAACGTCATCCCGCAACTTGCTGGCGTGGCCGTGACGCCCGTCGTAAAGGGCCGTTGCAGGGTCGGTCTCGAACCGTTGGCGCAGTCGATACACAGTGGCGCGATGCAGAGGGACAGCGTTCGTCCTCAGAAGGGTCTGAACCGAGCAGCCGCGTTCAAATGCTGCCAGAACCTGCTGTTTCGCCGTTTGTTGTTCATCTGAGGTCATGGGTCGCCTCCCGGCTTGAAAAGATGGGGAAGAAAAGCCTTGCTCACAGTCTAGCAGAACAGTAAGTCGCTGTCTACTTACGCATTTTTGTCCGTGGCCCAACACCCTGACAGACTACCAATGCTTTGGGCGAATGAGCGACGGCGGCAACTTCGTGTCGCTATCGCCTTTCGCTGCATCCACCTGGGATTGGATGAGAAAAAGACTGCCGGTGAGGTCGGCTCCTCTCAAATCGGCGTCTCTGAGGTCGGCGCCGATCAGATCGGCCAGTCTCAGGTTGGTCTCTCTGAGGTCAGCTCCAATCAAATATGCCCCTCTCAAGTTAGCACCTCTGAGGTCGGCTCCTTTGAGTTTAGCCCCGATCAGATCGGCTCCTCTCAAATCCTTCTTCTGGTGTCGGACTTCGGCTCGCACGAGTTCGCTCACGCGCAGCAGCAGGACATTGACGTCTCGTTGATGCGCCGTCACATCCAGTCGCAAAAGAGCATCAGGGCTCTTGTACGTAAGACGTTCGGTCTCCGAAAGCGCGAGGCTGAGTTCATCGTGGAGCGGATGGGCTGAGGGCAGCCTGAGCGCTTCGGTCAGATACCAGAGCAGCTCATGGAGGGTCCGCATGATTGGAAACACCTCGAACATCTGCTTGGCCGTTGTCGGGGCCTGCCGCCAGTCTCGTCCTGCGAAGGTGACTTGGGAAACCTTTTGCCCTGCACCGAAGCAGTCGTAGACGGCACACCCCCGAAAGCCTTGCTGCCTGAGGCGGCTATGAATGCCGCAGCGGAAGTCCGGTTGCAGATTGGGACAAGCGTGGCCGGCCTTTTTCGTGATCGGGAAGTCTGCCGAGACTGAGAACGTCGGCGCAACACAGCACAGGGCGAAGCATCGCTCGCAGTCAGCTCGGAGGTTGAGGTGGCCTTCTTCGAAGGAGGACTCGGTATGTGTGTGCTTCTCAGACAATGGGTGCCATCTCCTGTCTTGGTCTGTAGCCAGTCTATCTGTGATGTGCCAAAAATGCGATGAGTCTCAAGCATTTGTTGGCGTCTCTCTCAACTATTTGGCGAATGAACATGAATACCTCCTGCTCTTCCTTGCGTTGTGCTTGAAAGATCCCTGACAGGTTTGTGGCACCGATCCATCTACGCGTCTTATGCATCGATAGTTCCTACCAGGGTCGTCACGCATTCCAGACGCTCTCAGCTCCTCAGTGCTGCCTGGCCCCTCTAGAGAGAGTAGCCGGGCCTCCTCCTGCTCTCACGGCCCGGCTGCGCCAGCCCATCATCACGCTCACCGCTGCTGTCCAGACAAGCAGGCCAAGCGCGGAGATATCCAACACGATGGGAAGGGCCTCTCCCGGGAACAGACTGTTCCCACTGGCGACGACGAGCAGCAGCGCCTCGACGACACCCACCCAGACGAGCCAGGGCGGCAATGCCTGTACACGCCAGCTAAGCCACGAGGCCGCCGCAATCATGATGCCAAGGATCGGCAGCTTGAAGGTGTCGATCTCCGCATTGAGTTCCAACAGGGTCCGAATGACCGCCGCATCGTGGGTGGCCGCAATGTGATTCGCCACGACCTGCACGAACAGGGCTTCTAAGCAGGAGAGGCTGGTCACGACCGTTCCTGCCACCAGCAGGAGTTTGGAGAGCGTCGAGCTTTCCCCTTCGGCCCGGCGCAACGCGCTCTGCAATGCGGCCACAAACACCATCAGGAGTATCCCGGTGAGACCGTTGGTCAGGTAGGCTTGCACTATCACCATCTGCCTGTTGGCCTCATAGTAGGCGATCAAGTTAGCCATCGGGGTCGTCACCGCCGGAGGCGAGGCCACGAGGAGGCCAGCCACCCAGGCGGCGACAAACAGCAGCCCGGAGATCGCAATCCAGCGATGATCTCGTGTTTCACTTTCTGTTTTTTCTTTCATCACTCTACCTTCTTGTTTCTTCTAACGATCACTACACACCCTTTAAAGGGAGAGCAGGGGACGCATTCAATCAGAACGTCGTTTGTGGCAAGTGTCCAAGACGCGTTTGTCATCTTGCGTTATCCCTCCTCAAGTCCGTCTCATTTTGCTTCCACACATACCCCAGGATGCAGTTGAGCGCAGCGACCAGCGCGAAGATCGTGCCCAATGTTTGCTGACCCATCACATAGAGGGCTACTACTCCCGCCGCGTCGAAGACGATACGCAGGAGCCAGTACGATATCCCTTGCAGGCGACGCTCTGATCTCGGAGCGCCCCAGATGGCCCAGACGATTATCACCACTGCCGGAGTACCAATGCCCAGCACGATTTTCACAGGAACCGTCGATCCAGTTGCGAACCCCCAGTAGGCCAGAGCAGCCAGGACACCCAGCTCCAGGAGCAATGCCAGAACCAGATTAGCCTGTTTCACCATAGTGGATCCTCCCTTTAAGCACTGGCGACTATACCTTGCTTCTTTGCCTGGCGCTCCAGGTTGTGGGCCAGCACCATGATAGCGAGGTCCATCGCCGCCAGAGGATCATTGAGGAGGCGGCCATGCCCCACGGCCAGCCGCGAAGGCGCAAGGGCCCGCAGCTTGCGTGCGCTCTCCAGGCAGGTAGGTTTATGCCAGGTGGAAAGGGCAGGCAACGGGAAAATCGTCAGCGTCCCCGACACCGCCACGCCGCCCAGCGTCTGGAAGGCATCGCCAGCGATCAGGGTTCCATCGCGGGTATCCAGGAACGAGCAGTGTCCAGGCGTGTGTCCCGGGGTCGCGATGACTTCGAGGGAGCCAACACGATCCCCCTCGTGCAGCAACCGCATGGGAGGCGTCTTGCGAATCACCCAGCCGCCCCGTAGCTTATCGGGTGGCTCATCCGCGTCCAGGCTCATCTCGCCCGTCAGGAAGCGGGCATCACGCGCGGGCATGACGAATTCGGCCTCGGGAACAAGCTCGTGCACGGCGTCGAGTCCGCCGCTATGATCGGCATGGGCGTGGGTCAGCAGAATGCGCCTGATAGGCTGCCCAAGCTGCTGCGCCACCTGCACCATCGAGCTGGCACAGCTCTGTATCGCGGTATCGATCAGGGTGAACCCGTCCTCTTCGCGCACCAGATAGACATTGACGAAGCCATAATACGTCAGTTGAATGAGATCGTTGCTATGCTGCTGTACGCGCATGTTCTTGCTCCTTTTCTTGTGCTCATCCATACAAGACATCACCTTGCATGTGACCGGTCTGTTCCCATCCGATAGCCTTTCGCGTCTTCTGGGAAGGCTTTCCTTCATGGAAAACTTTTTACGGGAGTTTGCTGCTTTCAAGCGAAAGCAGCGTTAAACCGAGACGCGAGATCTTCAGGAGGACTCCCTGGAGAGCCGCTTGATCGGGCAAAACGCCGACCAGAAGGGTCGTTCCCGACTCCTCATGGCGCAGTTCTAACCCCTCAAACCATTCCTGCCAGGAAAGATCGAGGTGTCCTTCCACGCGAATCTGATAGCTCATGTCCGTACTCCCTTGCGCGCATTTGTTTCCCTGCATGAAGGATACCTGCTTACGCATGGCGAGCGCAGTAGTCAAAAGTCTACCAGGAAGGAGTACTTTTTCCGACGGGAACGAGTGTTGGGAAAGTGTTTGCAGAGCTGGGCAAAAGAACCTTCGTGCCCTACCGTCAAAGGCTAGCGACAGGCATATTCCTGCTTGACTTGTACTTTTATCACCATCACTCGATTTCGTGACTCTTGTGCAGATCGGATGCAGGCGCTTGCTCCTTCATGGATCTGTCTGTGCCTGTTGCTGTGATGAGAAACTCCTGCACCAGGTCGGCCAGCAGTTTTCCACTCAAGCTGTTCAAATGCAGACCATCGCGATGAAAACGCCAGCCATTCAGTCGGCCAATCTCATCATGACTTTTGTGCAAGACAAACTGTCGGAACACATCGCGATAGAACGGCAGAAAATCGAAGCTGGTGAAGGCGCGACTCGGGCACGCGAGGATGCGTTCGTGCATGCGCTCATAGAAGGGAATATAGCCTACCGCTTCCTCCCGCGCGATGTCCTTGAGGATGGTGCTGTATTCTTCAATACGCCGGTTGGCCTCGGCCTGGAAAGGATTCGCCGAGTTGGGATCTTCCCCAATGGGAATCAATGAGCAGAGGGCGATGGCTGCCTTCGTCTCGGTTTTGAGGCGACGGACCACGGCTTGCATCGTCTCGCGGAACCACTGCGGCGAAGGGGTCCTGGGAAGATGCTTGGTGAGGTGAACAAACTGGGCGTGTTTCTGTGAAATCAAGGCCAGCACATCGTTCTCACCAAGCAAAATGATGACACTGTCGGGATGGCAGTTGATGACATCGGGCAAGCGCTCCAGGCCGTTGTAAGCAAGATCACCGCCCTCTGCGAAGCGGAAGAAGCGAAACGACGCGAGGGCAGGCCGCTGCGCCAGGTCGGCTATCCAGTCGTAGCTCCCAACCGCCGCCGTCGCGCTGGCTCCCAGACAGGCCACGACAGTTGTCCCTACAGAGGCACTGGCCCCCGTCACGTTCACCTTTTTCGTGCCTGACAGCCCGATTCTTCTGGCGATTCCCAACAATGGGCGGTATAGCCATCCCAGAATGGTGATCATCTCCAGCCTGCGTATCTCTTGTCGATGATTGCTTGATTTCTTCATGTTTCTTCTCCTGAATGAGAGGTATACTCTCGTTTCTATGCTGTGATTGCCGATGAGTTCGCCGCTGGCGGATCAACAAGCATCCCGCCCACAATGAACGTCACGAGATGCTCGCGTGCGCGGGAGAGCGCCTCCTAGGAAGAGATATCTTCCTGGGGGAGCATCACCTCGTATAGAGGAAGGGTGGCAAGATAGGACTGACAGATCGGGGTAATCATCGCCAACTGGATCAGCGGAGTGAACCCGGAACGCAGTAATCCGGCTTGCTCGGCCTGCTGAAAAAAACGCTCGAACGGCTCTCGATCCTCACTTTGCAAGTGGGAGACGATCTGTTTGTACGTCTGCCAGCCTTCCGCCATCTCCCAGGTCAAGATGCGCAGAAAATGGGGATGGTCGAGGAGATAATCAAACATGGTCCGTACCACAATGGTGAGAAAAGTCCTGAAATTTTCAGCATCCATCGGGCCGACGTTATGTTCAAACAAAGGGGCCAGGACACGGGCTTGAAGCGCGGTCAAGTCCCGGTCGGTTCGCTTGAGTACCTCGGTATAGAGGCCGAGCTTATCACCAAAGTACTGACCGATCAGGCTTTTGTTGTAGCCCGAGATCTGTGCGATGACATCGATGCGTGCTCCATCGTACCCGTGCTGGGCGAAGACCGCTTCTGCGGCGTCCACAATGACCTGGCGTGTCCGCTCGGCATCACGTGTGCGTCCTGGCCTCGTCTCAGCTTCTGCCATATTCTTCTCCCGTTCTGTCCTCACAAAGCATTAACTATCTATCTGTTTAGATAGTATCTGAGAAAAGGGCGCATGTCCAGTGATTTGGAACATCGGCAGGGTGTAGTACTAGTATCCACTGCAAAATGGCTAAGACGGCCTGAGAACTGGCTTCGTAGCAAGCGAGCGATGTATTTCATGGATGAGTTTTCCAATTGATGGGCTTTAAGAGATCTTTGCTTGGGCGATATGACGCAAATTGCTGGCAATGATCCCCAACCCGAGCCAGCGTTCCATGCCGTCTTGCCCATGATAGGCGCTTTGACGCCACCCGTAGTCGCGTCTGAGGCTGGCGATGCGCCCCTCGATGCCCGCCCGCCAGCGATATCCTCTCCTGAAGCTTCGCGTGTGCTCCAGGGCCCGGCGTTCCGTTGAGATTTTGCCTGCCGCTGGGATGGCCACCAGCTTCACCCCGGCGGCCGACAGTCGTGGCTCCGTCTCGGCTGAGTGGACCCCGCGGTCACCGGCCACGACCCTGGGCGGATGTGCAAAGAGTTCCTGGTGGTGGCTGACCGCCTCGGTGGCTTGCCCGTGCTCGTTGGGGTGCTCCAGAATCTCGTAGCGCGTCACGATGCCTCCCTCCACCTCATCCAGCATGACCTGCCGACCGAACTCGACGAGGGCGCCGCCTTTGTGGCGTGGGATGGCACGCGTGTGCGGCTCGAATAAGCTCAGAACTTTCTCGCCTGAGACCACCTTCTTGCCAGAGAGCACGCGTGTGCGCGTCTGGGCGATCACCCCCTCGACCAGCGGCAAGACGGGCTCGACTTGCCTGAGGAGACGCTTCGCCTGTTGCTCCGTCTGCTGATGCAGCACCGCGACCACCTGCCTAGCCTGTCGCATCATGTGCTCCGTCGTCTCGATCAGCTTCTGGTAGAGCTTCTTCTGCTCGGCCTCTTTCTCTTCGCCTTTGTGCCGCAACTGACGGTGCAGCGTTTGAGCGGTCTGCCGCGCCGAGCGCAGGCGGGAGCGACACGTCTGCTGCACGTGGCGCACCTGGTCTTTGACCAGCGCTTTGGCCCGCTGCACGAAACGGGAGAGCACCCGCACACTGTCGACCAACAAGCCACTGTCGGTGGGATGATGGATGTTGGTTTGCACGCACGTCGCGTCCAGGCGCAGTTTGCGCCCTTTGGTCACCTTCGCTTTGCGGGCCAGTTCGACCACCCGGTCATTGAGGGCGTGCAGCGTCTCGGGGCGCAGGGTGTTGGTCCAGCGGACCAGCGTGCTCTCATCGGGCACCTCCGCCCAGTACAGCCGACAGAACCAGCGCAGGATCAGGTTCTGGTCGACCTGCTCTTCGGTTTCCTGATAACTCCACTGATGCAGATGCTTGACGATGAGCATGCGCAGCAGCACTTCCACCGGCGTGGAATGCCGCCCATGCACCAGCGTATAGCGATAGCGCTTGCCAAAATCGGCGCGTACCTGTTGATACAACGCGTCATCGTCGAGTAGCTGATCCAGTTTGCTCAGCACCGGATCGATGCGCGCGGCCATATGCGGCACTCGGCTAAACACATCTTCGGGTTCATAGCGATCGACAAGCATCCTGCGTTCCTCCTTCAAGCCGTTCGTGCTCGTTTTGTCCTCTCCTTTTTACACGTTGCTTGCTACAGAGTGGCTTCACAGGCCCCATTTCGCAGTGGATACTAGTACTACGCGCTGCCGATGCCTGTGAGCTGCTTAGCCGCGGATGAAGTCCAACAAATCGCGTGTAAGGCGATCTCTATGCGTAAGAAACAGGCCATGTGCCGCCCCTTCATACACCTTGAGCTGGCTCCCCTCGATTGCCTGCGCGGTCCTGCGTCCACACAGGTCCAGGGGAGCGCCCTGATCCTTATCGCCATGAATGACCAGGGTTGGCACCGTACAGGCAGACATCTCCGGTCGGAAGTCCGTCTCATTCGTCGCCCGGCTGAACTCAAGGATGGCCTTGGGCGAGACCTCAAGAATGAGCCGGACCATCCATTGCACCATCGTGGAGGACAATACCTCGGCTCCTATTGGCCATGTCGATCCCAGACCGAAGTACTTGATCGCGCCGCTCTCCATGTACAGCGGGCGATCGGTCGTGAGCGTTGCGTTCGCCTGATCGAAAAAGACTTTGGGCACGCCTTCCGGGTTATCCTCCGTTCTTGTCAAGAAGGGCGTACGGGTGCTGGTGAGGACAACGCGGGCAATGCGGTCGGTGCCATGGCGCGAAAGAGAGCGAATGATCTCGCAGCAGCCGGTCGAGTTGCCGACTAACGTGACCCCGTGCAGATCAAGGTGGGCGAGCAAGACAGCCAGATCATCAGCCAACGTGTCGAACTGATAGCCAGAGCCAGGATCATCCGAGCGGCCATGACCACGTCGATCATAGGCGATGCAGCGCAACCCCTGTTCAGAGAGCGGCAGCATCTGATACTCCCACATCGCTCCCGAAAGCGACCAGGCGGCTACGAATACTACCGGGCTACCGGTACCCCAGTCCCGATAATACAGGCTGGTATGGTCGTTGGTTTCAAAGAATGGCATCGTATGTTTTCTCCTGTTTCATCGATTGGTGTTTCTTTCGTTCCCCTCATCATGACCCGGAAAGAGAGAGCTTTGCGCGAGCCACGATGAGGCAGGTATGATCCTGACAGGCCGAGACAGCAGGATTAGATGGGGTATCCTTTCGCTCCCTGCAGCCCTTTGAGGACCGAGATCTCGCCGCACATATTGTCGAGATGCCCAAACACCATCTGACTCAGGAAGGCCGCGACGGTCATCTGTCCCAGACCAAAACCGGTCAGATCCAGATCCTTCGCGAGATCCTCCTCGGTCAATGTCGCCAGGTAGGCATCCGTGGCGGCATGAACCGCCTGGGCGTAGCGGCGCGTCGCTGGCAGGTCGATGCGCACTCGGCGCGCCCACTCCGCCGTCGTCAGGGGTTGGACCTCGCTGATGCCGGTCTTCTCTGCCCATGAGCTGGCATAGAGGGATGTGCCTCCCTTGAGGAGCTGATTGATGGCCAGGTCCTCGCTGGCGATGGCATGGACATAGGTGGCGGCAAGCGGATTGGCGACACCGGGAGGGATCCAGTGGGCCTGCTCAGGGGTGACTCCCTCCATCGTCGCTTCCAGAAACGCATGCGCCTGTTGGATCTGCTCACGTAGGAGTGCCGTTGCGTGCATGGGTTGCTTTCCTTTCTCCTCTGGCGGGCCGCAGCCCGCAAACAATTTCTCGTAGAACATGCCGATAGCTTTCTTGAGGGGAGATCACTGTGCTGCCCCTCGCCATGGAGTATAGCCGGCAAAGGGGAAGCCTGACTTCACCTATGCTCGTGATTGCAGGGGTGATTGGTGAACACCGTTGGGTGATTGCGCAATCACCCACCAGAGAGGGCTCTGGGCAGGCAAGAGGACGAATTAGAGGAGTTGTAATTGCCGGGCAACGGCGCTGGCCTCCGCGCGGCGGCTCACACCCAGCTTGCGATAGATACTGCTGACCTGCGTCTTCACCGTGTTGAGAGAGACGATCAATTCCTGAGCAATCTCTGCATAGGTGCGCCCGGCGATGAGCAGGCGGAACACGCGGCACTCCTGCGGACTCAGCGGCTCAAACGGGGACGCTGCAACGGAGGCGCTGCTCTGCGCCCTGTTTACAGAAGAATCGGCAGCACCAGCCTCTTGCTTGAAAGGGAGGCTGCCCTTTTCCTGCTCGAAGGCCGCGAGCAGGTGCGAGACAGCAGAGGTGGAGATGGCCTCGTGCGGTGCAGCGAGCAGTGTCTCCAGCACGCGGCGCATCGGTTCGCCTGCATCCAGATACACACGCACATAGCCCTCCGGTTCCGTCAGCGCCAGCAGGCGCAGCGCGATCTGGCACGCCTGAGCGGTCTCCCCCAGACCGTAGAGGGCTACTGTTTGCAGTGCCAGCAGGTGGATGACATCCCATTGTCGCTTCAGACGCTCCATGCTGCTGAGTAACGGTACCAGCAAGCGCAGGCATTGCTCATACTGCCGCTGCGCGAGGTACACACACGCCAGCGCCAGATATTCTTCCTGGCGCAGGTACTCTGGCGCATTGGGATTGAACCTATAGTGCTCGGCCCAGGCTCCCGCCGCCGAGAGATTCCCCTGGGCCAGCCAGAGCGCTACTTGAGCAGCCATGATGCTCGCTTCATAGACGGCCAGACCCGCGCTTTGCACCAGGCTTTGCGCCTCCTGGAGCGCCTGCTCCGCTTCCGCCAGTTTCCCGGACGCCAGCAGCACTTTCACGTAGATCCCAGAGCTCCACGCGAGCAATTGCACATCCTGCCAGCGCTGCGCATGGTCCATCACCGAACGCAGGCAAGCCTCGGCCTTCTGCAACTGATTGCGTTCGTAGTAGAGGAACGAGAGATCAAAAGCGGGGTAGGCTCCTACAGCAACCTGCAGCCCCGCTTGCTCAAGAAGCCCCTGTGCCTGCAAGCACTCTTGTTGCAGCAAGCGCAGATACCCTCCATACAACAGGGCGGCCGCAATCCAGCACATGACGACAATGGCCGTGGGGCGATCCTGCTCCTGGAGCGCTTGCTGTTTCATGGCCAGCAGATCGGGCAGCAAGAGCACGGCATCACCCAGCGACCCGGCACTTACGAAGAGGCCGTAGAGCGGCAGCCACTTCCAGGCCACCTGCTCTCTTACCGTTAGCGGCTGCAACTGCTCGGCAATGGAACGAAGGCGGCGCATATCGCCTTCCCGGAAGGCTTCGCTCATGTGCACCAGGCCACGCAGCAGGCGAATACGGTTATGCAGCCGCATCTCTTCTGCCTGCTCTCTCGCGTTTTGCAAGATCTGCTCTACACGCGCAATCAGCCGCTCCGACTTCACCAGCCCTTCCTCGCGCGGCTCGTCTGGCATAGCCTGGGTGCGCCAGAGCAGATGCAGGGCTGCGACCAGGACAAAGTTCAGGCGCGTCTGCACCACATCATCAGGGAACATCAGGAGCCAGGTAGAGATCGTCCGGGCCTCACCCTGCATCCATAACTGCGGGGCCGCGCGCTCCAGCACCGAGGCGACCAGAGAGTAATCCTTCGCCACCAGGGCATGAGCGACAGTCTCATGAACATATCCCTCGCCCTCATACCAGCGCGCAGCACGTTGGTGCAAATCCATGATGAGTTCTGGCTGCGTTGCCCGCAGGCGCGCCAGCAAGACATCTCGAAAGAGGGAGTGCAGGCGATACCACTGCCGCTCGGAGTCCAGGGGGATCACAAAGAGATTGCGCTGCTCCAGCGTCTCCAGTATCTCCTGGCTGGCTGGTTCTCCCGTCAAGGCCTGGCAGAGCGCCGCGTTCATGCGATCCAGAATAGCGATGTGGAGCAGGAAGTTCTGCACAGCAAGAGGCAGGCGCCTCAAGATCTCTTCCTGCACGTAATCGAGAATAAAACGCTGACCACCGGTAAAGTTCTGGACAGCAGCCGCAGGATTCGTCTGTGTGCGCAGGGAGAGCGCTGCCAGTTGGAGTCCCGCGATCCAGCCCTCTGTGCGGGCTGCTAACAGCCCTACCTCTTCTTCCGCGATGGGGAGTCGCATTCCACCCCGCAAAAAGCTGTCGGCCTCCTCTCTGGTAAAGCGCAGCTCTGCCTCGCGGATCTCGATCAGCTGTCCGCGCACGCGCCAGCGTGAGAGAGGCAGCGCCGGGTCAACACGGCAGGAGAGCACCAGGTGCAGGTTCGCAGGGAGATGATCGAGCAAAAAGAGCATCGCATCCTGAATAACGCGATCCTCGATCACATGGTAGTCATCCAGGATGAGGATGATCTCCCCAGAACAGCTCTGAACGTCACCGATGAGGGTTGTCAGCACGGTTGAGAGCGGAGGTGGTTGCGCAGCATGCACCATGTCCAGGGCGAGGTCTCCGACCTGGGAGAGGCTGGGGCTGCTGTGCCGCAGGGCCACAATGATCGCAGCCCAGAAGCGCGCCGGCTCATTATCTGACGCATCCAGCGAGAGCCAGGCCACCTGGTGGGGCGACTGCGCAGCCCAGGCCGAGAGCAGCGTGGTCTTGCCAGCGCCAGCAGAGGCGGAGCACACCAGCAACCGATGCGAAAGCGCGGCATCCAGAACGTTGAGCAATCGCTCTCGCCTGATCAGCGTGGAAGGAAGCCGGGGCAGGGTATATTTGGTTTCTAACAGCAGGACGTGTCCCCGGCGAGGGGACGACCCAGGGGCTTCTCGAAGAGCCTGCCGCATCTTTTGAGGCGGGGCAACCCTGGCGGCTGCGAGCGCCTGAGCTTCTTGCTCCAGGCGTTCCAGCGTCACTCGAGGCGTCGGGCCGAGATAGCGCTTCCTGGTATGCCGATGATGTGTGGAGTAGGCATACCAGTACCCCGCTCCCCGGGGCCGGACCTCTTGAATGACGCTCATCTGTCCCTGCCGCCCATGAAACGCGAAGGAGGTCTGCCCAGAGAGCCAGCCCTGCCAGTGCTGCCTGTCGCCTGGATGAAAAGACTGGCGGAGGTGTCCGTGCGTAGAGAGTTCATAGCGCTGCCGCTCTGGTGACCAGGCAAGCACATGCAGAGATGGTTTCGGCATATAACCCCCTATCCGTTGTGTGTTTCACCCTTCCTCATCTCAATCACCCAACACCAGCAAGTATAGCAGAACACAAGGCACAGGCGCAAACGCTTCTCTGTACGTGAAGCGCAGACGCGGGAACAGACTAGTGTTCGTCGAAGAGGCGCTGCTCACGTGCCCGCGCAAGCGCATCGACTCGATTGCGCGCTCCCAGCTTACTGAGGATCGTGCTCACATGTTTTTTGACGGTGGCAAGGGAAACGACGAGCCGGTCAGCGATGTCCTGATTGGAGGCTCCATCCGCAAGCTCGCGCAAGACCTCCAACTCGCGCTGGGTCAGTGGCTCAATGAGCAGGGAAGGTTCACTTCCAGCGCGCGAAGCGGGCTTTCCCTCCTCAGGAAAGGCGCGCAGGAGAGTACGCACATACTGCGTCAGTTCTTTCTCCCCTGTGTCTGGCAGCAGTGTGTTGAGTAATGCTGCCATCTGTGGGCCTTCATCCAGAAAGAGCCGTTGGTAGTGTTCGGGGCACGCCAACCTGAGCGCTTGCAACAGGATCTCGCGGGCTTGCATGCGCGCTCCTTTCGCTTCGAGGGCGAGGGCTTGCAGCGCGAGGATCTGGAGTTCGCTGTGCAGGCGATGTGTGCCGTGCGCCTCCTGCTTCCAGGGCGCGAGCAGATCGAGCGCGGCGTCCGGTTGGCCCTCTGCGAGGCGGAAACGGGCCAGGAGCAAGGCCTCCGCCTCACGTTTGCAGAGGGCAGGTAGTTCGGCCTCCTGTGCATGGGTGGCTGCCCATTGCTCCACCTTCGCCAGTTCTCCACACCTCAAAGCGAGATACGCCTGGCACAGGTGGATCTCTCGCAGGACCTCTGGCCTCAGCTCCTGCACGATGAGTTCTTCAAGACGCTCTCGGGCTGCTTGGGCCTCGCCTCGTGCCAGCAAGAAACGCGTCTGGAACAACAGTCCAGGAGTCAGGATGAGGAGCAAAGGATGAAATTGTTCCTGGAGTGCATCCTGTAAATACTGCTGTGCCACCTGGAGATCATTCCATTCATAGAACAGGGCTGCCAGGCCATAGAGGGCTACCTGCTCGTAGTAGGGTTCCTCACCGGCTCCTAATGTGAGCCTGATCTGGAGGCGAGTGAATCCGGGTTGATCGTCTAAGGTAGTCAACGCCTGGCGAAAGTAGCGCGCTGCCTGCTGCAGTTCGCCACGACTGATACACCCATCGCCAAGCAAGATCGTATTGGCCATTTTCCCAATGTAGGAACCGGTGGCCTCAGCGAGCGCCTGACTTTGCAGAAGCAATTGCCGGGCCTGGATCGGCTGGCCGGCCAAGGCTTCCCCCATTCCTGCTAGCGTGAGACAGACCATGCGCCATTGCTGTTCGGACGCCGGCAACAGAGCGAGCGCCTGCCTGGCCAGGGTGTGTCCCTCGGTAAACGCGCCCTGATAGACGAGGAGAGCGGCACGCAAGGCGAGTACTCCGCCCAGCCCGGCTTGGTTCTCACGAGCGCTATACCCCTGCTCCGCCAGTTCCAGGGGGTCTTTCACCTGGTCCAGGAGGCTTGGTCCAAGTGGAGAAGTGGACCCCACTGCACTCGCGTAGGTGAGACTGAGCCAGGGTCGTTCCTGCAGCACGATCCTGGGCAGGCGTGCTAACCAGCGACGCAGCGTGGGAAATTCGTTGCGCCAGCTTTGCGGGAGAATCATGCGTTCGATCAGATCGGCTGCGTAGGCAGCGTCTTCCGCTTCGAGTGCGTGGGTAATGGCTTCCTGCAGGAATCCCTGCGCTTCGTACCAGGAAGCGGCACGTCGATGCAACAGCGGAATCTGCTCAGGCTGGCTCGCCCGCAAACGAGCAAATAAGGCTTCACGGAAGAGTTCGTGAAAGCGATACCACTGCCGCTCTTCGTCCAGCGGCACCAGAAAGAGATTGGAACGTTCTGCATCTTCCAGCAATTCCTGAGAGGCAGGCTCGCCAGTGACCGCCTCACATAAGTTCGCATTCAAACGCGTCAGAACAGCGGTTTGAAGGAAGAAACGCTGCATATGCACCGGCTGGCGCTGGAGGATCTCCTCTTGCACATAATCCAACAGGAAGCGATGACTCCCTCGCAAGTGCTGAAGAAAAGCAGAGGGATCACCCTGTTTCTGGAGGGAAAGCGCGGTCAATTGGAGTCCCGCGATCCACCCCTCGGTACGCTGTTCCACTATCCCGCTCTGTTCTTGCGAGAGAGAAAGCCCCATGACCTCTGTTAAAAAGAGGCTGGCTTCCGTTGCAGTAAAGCGTAAATCTGCGGCGCGAATCTCGATCAGTTGGCCTCGTGCACGCCAACGAGAGAGGGGAAAATCGGGATCGACACGCGTGGAAAGGATCAGATGCAGATCCGCAGGGAGATGCTCCAGAAAGAAGAACAGCGCCTCGTTCAGCGCTTTCTCTTCAATGACGTGGTAGTCATCCAGGATCAGCACGATCTGCTGGGAAAGCGAGGTCAGCTCATTGAGAAGGGCGCTCAGGAGAGGAGCCAGAGCCGTCGGTTGGGGTGATTGCAGCAGAGCCAGGGCTGCTTCTCCTACACCCGGCAGGCGGGTGCGTAGAGCTAGAATGAGTGAAGCCCAGAAGCGCGTCTGATCGTTGTCGAGACTCTCTAGCGAGAGCCAGGCGACCTGTTGGGCATGCCTGGCCGCCCAGGCAGAGAGGAGCGTGGTTTTGCCATAGCCTGCTGAGGCGGAGATGAGTGTAAGAGGATGGGTGAGTGCGGCATCCAGTTGGCTGAGAAGGCGTGGGCGCTCAACAAGCGTCCTGGGCGAACGAGGGACCTGGAGGCTGGAATGCAGGAAAGGGAGGGTTGCACCGTCTTCCAACGACGCCACTGCTTGAGGTTGCGCGGCTTGAGCCAGCGGGATACTGTGCCCCTGCAACATCCCGGCGACCTCTTCCAGATGAGCAAACGAGAGCACAGAACTCCTTCCCAGATAGCGTTTGCGCAGGCGCTGATCGGTGAAGGAGTATGCATACCAATAGTCCTCACCCCGAGGCCGGGATTCTTTGTACGCTCGAAGACGGCCAACGCGCCCTTGAAAAAGAAAGGACGTATGCGTCGCCAGCCAGGCCAACCAGGACTGCTCATCTCCCACGCTGAAATGCTGTGAAAGCTGATTTTGTGTAATGAGTTCGTAGGCATTGTTCTGGGAGGACCAAGTCAGCGTATGAATAGTTCGTTTGGGCATATGCTCTTTCCAGGATGTTAGGTTTTCCCAACACGCCTGCCTTTCCCAACAAAAATGAATATAGCAGAGATAATACGAACAGGTAAGAGGCCTTCCCGGCGTAGGTAGTGGTCAGAAAGGGAATGATGCGACCGTGTACCAGCGTAATCAATTTCAGGCCTCATTGTCCCTATCCAGGCGGGCAAAGCGCCAGAGCGCCTGACGAGCGGCTTCGTTGCGACCGGTTTCCAGTTCGATCAAAGCCACTTCTGCTCCCAGCGCCACGAACAGTCGAGCAGCCATCGCAGAATCCGGCCATCCCAGCATGGCGAAATCCGTTTGCTCAAGCTGGACGAAGCTGGCATGGCGGCGTTGTACTTCCTGCGCAATGGCAACTTCACTGCGAGCCTCCAACAAAATGGCTTTGACGGCCCGCTGCCGCAAGCATTCATTCAGATAGACTTCTGTGCCTCTGCGCAAGCGTTCGGCTCCAGGAGACAAACCCTCCACAGCTTGGAGAATATGGTCAAGCAGCCGCTCATGGAACTGCGCATGCAGCGCCACTAGGAAAGCGGCCCGATCAGAAAAATGCACATAGAAGGTGCCTTTTGCCACACCTGCCTGGTTCACGATCGCATCAATGGTCAGTCGATGCAGACTCCCCGCGCTCGCAAGCTCAAATCCAGCATCAAGGAGAGCCTGGCGGGTTGGGTGCGCGAGCTTAGGTGGATGAGACATGGGAACTCCGGTCTATTGGTAGAGTGTGTAAAAACGGGGTGATGGCCTGTAAAAACGCCTTAGGATCTTCGGCGAACGGCTCATGTCCGGTCTCTAAGATGACACGCTGGGCATGAGGGATGCTCTCTGTCGCCTGATCTCGCTCAAAGCGAATGATGGGATCAAAGCGCCCATAGATCAGCAGAGTGGGGGCCGTAATCTGTGAGACGAGGGAACGCAGATCGTGTTCAGGATGAGCAAAACTCCGCCAGATCGCAGCATTGGTAGCCACCCACGAGGGGATGGTCCAATCCTGGGCAATGCGCGCAAGGATGCGCTCGACCAGAGGTGTGCGGCGTTTCAGGTAGAACTTCGCGAAGCTGACCGCCACATGCCTCGCCACCCATTCCTGACCAAGTAACCAGCAGAAGAAGCGCGATGCCGGTGCGAAGCCGCCCGAATCGACCAGGATGAGTGCGCGCACGCGCTCTGGCTGTCTGATCACCAGGCGTGCCGCTGCATAGCCTCCCACCGAATGACCAAGCAGGATGGCTGACTCAAGCGAGAGACCAGCCACCACATCTTCCAGCACATCAGCCATCAGCATAGCGCTCGCCTCCTGAGATAGATGGAGAGCTGCTGATTCCCCACATCCCGGCCAGTCAAGCACAATGGTTCGATATGATTGGGCAAGCTCAGGCACAATGTCGTCAAAATGAAAGTGAGCGCCGCCATTGGCATGTAGCAAGAGCAAAGGGAAGCCAGTTCCATGCTCCTCGTATGCCACTGTCCCAACACGTGTTTCAAGCGTGCGCATAGCATCCTCCGAAAAAAGGCTCAAGAACAGGTCTTCTCACTCCTCCAAATGGGAGCGAGCGTTTGTCTCTTGACATGACCGTCTAGTCAGTCATAGTTTACCAGGCAGAGACCAGTCATGTCAATGTTTTCGCAGAATGGGTTCTCCTCCGGAGAAAAGCATGAAAATTCGTCGTGATGCCCAAACGACAGGGTACGGCGAGGGAAACGCCGATTGGTTAGACAGTCATTTCAGAAACGAAATGGCGCTGAATTTGGAAAGATATGCGGCCTCTCCCTGGATCATTGTTGCTCACCATTGACGACCTATTCTTTCTTGTTTTCTTCCTGCTGCTCCATCGGAGGCATTTCTGGGTATGGCACCTGCATTTCCTCATGTGAAGATTGGAGTTCTCCCGCCAGGTATAGGTGTGCCCCTGCGCGATCTAGCTCCTCTGCCCGATAACCACGTTGATATGGCTCCATTTCCTGACGTCGTGGCTGAGGCTCTGTCGTCTGGAAAGATCGCCGCCAGGCTGTGGACGCCGTTTTCCAATCGCCTACGCGAATGAGGCCGTTGAACATCGCGGTGAGCACGACGGCCACGATCACGCCGACCAGAAAGCCGCTCCAGTGACCGAACGCTTGCCAGAGCAAGTAGGGGAAAGCCCAGAACATCACGTGGATGACGCGGTAATAAAGAGAACGATGACGATACATACGAGTGTCCCTTGTGCGCTATCTTGGTCAGAAGAAGTTGGTTGTATTCAATGTATTCCCTACAGGTAAGATGGTCTCGGTCGGTTGCAGTTGTACGACTTCAGCACTTGTCTCCCACAGTTCCGCTGCTTTTTGTCTGTCATACGATTCCTCAGAAGAGGCGATGGCATCCATTCTGGCAAAGTACTTCCCAGTGACCCCTTCCATGGCAGGATCAAGCACGAGGCGAGCCAGCGCTTTTCCGGGCGTCTCGGGACTATACGTATGAGGCAGAAGGAAACGCAACGCTGGCAAAAGGACACGCCATGCAAAGCGAGCAGGCAAGGAATAGTCACGGGCGAGTTTGGTGCCTGGCATGAGACCCGGATCAAAGGCGTTGACTGCAATGGGATGCTCCGGGGTACTGTGTCCTTCTGCCTGGAGCCGGCGCGAGAGCTCGTAGGCGTAGAAGACGTCGCATAGCTTCGATGTGCTGTAGCGGCGTGTTCCAACGCTACGTGGTGATTCGGGGCGTGCTCCAGCATCGGGATATTTGTCCGGCCAGGCTAAGGCCCGTGCATCGCGGTAGCGCGGAGAAGTCGCTCCCATCAAGTGATCCAGGGTGTTGTGTGCAGGATAATGCGTCCCACTGCTGACAAAGACGATCTGTGCTGGAGCAACGAGATTGCGTAACAACAGGTTGACCAGCAAAAAATGTCCCAGACAATTGACCCCAAAGGTTGTCTCAAAGCCATCCTGGGTGTATGTCGTCCCTGAAACGATTTGAATGGCTGCATTACAAATCACTGCATGTAAAGGAGGGAACTCGCGTTCGGCAAAATCCCGCACAAAGGCGCGTATGGAGGCGAGAGATGCCAGGTCGAGTGGGAGATACTCGATGGACGGATTGCCCGTTGCTCTTTTTAACGTGTCGACGACCTGAGCAGCAGGCTTCCTGCGACTGGCGAGAATGAGAGAGACGTGCGCGTCAGACCTGGCAAGCGCACGAGCGCATGCATATCCCAACCCGCTATTGCCTCCGGTGAGAATGACTGTTCTCGATGGAACAGCTGGATGACTAGTCATGAAGGAGTATCCTTTCCATGTGATGGCAACTGTTCTGCATGTTCGCTCGTCAGTGCGGTCAGCAAACCAACGATGGTGACGGCAGAAACCACGTGCATCACGATCATGGTCCAGAAAATGGGCACATTCATGCCGGGAATGGGCAGCAAACCGCCCAGGGCCATGGCAGGCATGAGCAATGAGACGAGCAGAGCGACGAGCGCCAGTACGCGGTAGAAGCGGAGAGGTCGGCGCGCAAAGCGACTGACCAGCACAAAGGCGATCAGGGCCAGCAGCAGGTACATGATCGTACTACCGATGATATAGGTGGCCTGAAAGTACTGAAATGTCCCAGGCACTCCAAAAAATGCGACGGCGATGGTGCGTATCATACTATTGGCGAGTGCCGCACTGATGATTGTCAATGGTCCAACCCACCACAGCTTGCGCGAGGCCACGTGTTCACGGGGGAGAGGAGATGTCATAGTTTTTCTCGCTTTTCTTCTACTTTGGTTCGTTTAGTGATGATTTTCATGTGGGATATGCTTGCTATGCCACTTTTGCTGGAAGATCGACAGGAGATACCCGGCGGCGAATGCGTAAGGCCAGCCTTGCCAGCAGGCCAACCATTGCCAATCCCAGCGCGGCGAGGCCTATGCGATCAGCAGTTGTGTTGGCGAGGACCAGCAGGCCAATCAGGATATGGCAGATGACCGCGCCACTGGCCAGAGCCAGCAGATGGAGAGTACTCCAACCCTGCGCCTGTGACCAGCGGTCCACCAGCCAGGCGGCTCCTCCAGCTATGAGCAGTGAGCCCAGCGCTGGAACCAGGACGAGCGGCCAGGCCGAGAACAGTGGTTGAATGTGCCAGAGAGACCAGCAGGCGCCTTGCCAGATGAGCCCGCTGATGCTGATGACCAGGAACACCGCCCACGGATGGGGCGCATTGATCCGCAACTTTGGCCGGGGAAGCTTCTTGGGAAGTACCGCCAGAGCGACCACCGCGAGGACAAGCGCGGTCAGCAGAGCAAGGGCAGGCAGGAGCGGAGGAGCTTCGTATCCTGCAGCGTATGAGACACGGGCGATAAGCCAGAGCAGGGCGACCCCGATGGCATAGCAGATGGCGGTCACAACCAGGCCGAAGCGTCCCAGATAGGGGGTGTCGCGCCGGTCGGGAAACATGAGCTCGGTGAGCAGGATCGGAATGGCCGCGCTCCAGACGGCATGAACGATGAGTACCGACTCGGTAAAGACCCCGTTGATGCCCAGGATGCGAGCTCCCCATTCGGCTGCGTGATAGAGCGTAGGATTGAACAGGCTCTGTGAAGCGAACCCTTCCTCGATCAAGCCATAGGCTGCCCCTAGCAGCAGAATGCTTGCCCATCCGCGTCCACTCCGGCGTACGAGCTCTCGAATAAGAAGCGCGCCCGCGCCATAGAGCGGCAGATAGATCGGCAGTAAAAAGGCCAGGACAAGAGGCTGGCCCAGAGGGGTCGTGCCCGCGAGCAACTCCGCTACCAGTGGCGCCATGAAGACAAGCACGAGTGCGGGTAAGCGCCGACGCATAAGGAAATCTCCTTTCACTTTCATGCGCGCATCTCAGGAATAGATCTGTTCCCATCCTGATCACGCGCTATTTGCAACGTCTGCTGAAAGTGTAGCGAGTTCGTGCTGAGACGGCATCCTCCCGAGGGGTGGTTCTGTGGGTGATAACGATGACGGATGGCGAGGGAGGACGGATTGAAATGTACAACGGCGGAGCACACGCAAATATTAGATGAGTTTCAGTCGGCGCGCTGCTTCACTGGCTTGCAGGCGATTGCTGACTCCTAGCTTATTGTAGAGATGTTTCAGATGATGCTTCACAGTATTTACCGATACGACCAGTTCTTGCGCGATCTGCCGATTTGTTTCCCCGGCAACCAGGAGCCGCAGCACCCGCTGTTCCTGTGTAGAAAGAGGTTCGACAAGCAGGGTGTCGGAGGAGGTGGTGCCAGGAGCCTGTTTTCCATCGATTTGTGCGAAAGCTCGCAGGACGCTCTGCGCAGAGGCACGTAGCTCTCTTTCCTGGATAGTGGGTACAAGTTGACGCAGTAGGCGAACCAGCGGCTCTCCTTCGGAGAGAAAGATGCGCACAAACCCTTCGGCCCTCCCTTGGGAGAGCGCCTGCTGGAGCCACTGCCTGGCCGCGTACCCCTCCTGAAGGGCGGCGTGAGCCAGCGCGAGCAGCACCTGGATCTCGATTGCCTGACGACGATCCTGGACAGCAGGAAGCAGGCGCTCGAGCTGACGGAGCGCTTCACGAGGTTTGCCCTGCGCAAGGCTGAGGCGCGCCTGAAAGATCCTGGCTTCTATCTGTTCCTGCAGGCCAGGCGTTTCTAGCATACGGTTTGCCGCCTGGAGATCACCAACTTCCAGAGCCAGGCGAGCTGAAAAAATCAGGACACTGGGAAGCCTCAAGGCTGCTTCTGGAGTGGTCGCTGTCTGAAGACGGGCCAGAAGTGCTGCCACTTGCTGCTGGGCTGAGGTGATCTGCCCGCGCGCGTGCGCGAGCAACGCGAGTTGGAAGGCCACACTGCTGCGCAGATCCAGCTCTGACTCCAGGGCGAGGGTTTGGGCCTCATGGGCCTGCTGCTCTGCTGTTGCCAGTTCATTCCATTCAAAAGAAATGTTTGCCAGATTCCGCAAGGCCTGGGCGATGATCTCGCGATCCTCGCGCCTGCGACCTGCAGCAAGCGCCTGCTGATAGCACTCCTGCGCCTGATGCAGATCACCCAGCACGTAGCTGCAGGCTCCCACCAGCAGGAGCATACCGCCAGTGAAATGCCGGTCATCAGTGCTCAGGCTGCCTTCGTACGCCTCGAGAAAGCATGGCCGGGCCTCAGCAAACTGTCCCTTATACATGTACCCAGTCCCGACGACGAACAGGCAGATACCGCGAAACTGCTGCATGCGGCGGTCCTGCCTGTCGTCCGGCAGCCGTACCAGCGCCTGTTGTGCGTACTCCATGGCACGCGCAAATTGTCCCGACCTCCAGGCACTCATCGCGCGTACTGCCGGGATCAGGCCGAGAGAGGCAGGGGCGTCCTGGTGCAGCCAGCCCTCCTCGGCCATGCGCAGCAGCGCTTCCACTCGCGGGTTTTCTGTTGCAGGCGTCGAGTCCTCTTCCTGGGGAGCCAGGAACGACAGAGCGACAAGCCAGCAGAGCAGCGGGTGCGCGCGGAGCACCGCCTCTGGCATCTGCTCCAGCCAGCGGCGCGCCGTGTGCAGTTCGGAGCTTTGCCCATCCATGTTCACCTGCTCGATCAGCGAGGCGGCGCGCTCAAATTCGTGGGCCAGCAAAGCTGCCTCGACTGCCTCCGCCGCCATCGCGTGCCGCTCGTACCAGAAACTCGCCCGCAGCGACAATGCACGAAGCCTCTCTTCGCCCAGGCGGTGAGCGGCCTCGCGATACATTGCTTCTGAGAAGAGCGTATGAAAGCGGTACCATCCGCCCGCTCCGTCCAGCGCTTCCACGAAAAGCCCGCCTCGTTCGATGGCCTCCAACTGCGCAGTGCTCTGCTCTTCGCCGGTGACGGCTGCACAGAGCGAGCTGCTCAGGCGGCTGAGCACGCTCGTTTGCAAGAGAAAACGCTGCAAGCGCTCTGGCTGCGCATCGAGAATCTCCGTCACAAAGTAGTCCAGCAGTGTCCGATAGGGCGAGGAAAGGTCAGCATGCCGATCCAGGGAGGCGAGGGCCTGCTCGACTGCATCTGAGTTTGCCTGTCTCGACAGTGTTAGCGTCACTAGGCGCAGACCGGCAACCCATCCTTGCAGAGAGCTGTCGAGTCGCTTGAGCGCCGCATCTGAGAGCGGGACAGGGAACGCCCGCCGCACGAAGGCTGCCGTCTCCTCCGGCGAGAAACGGAGATCAGCCCCATGCAGTTCGGCAAGCTCCCCTCTGGCGCGCCAACGCAGGAGCGGCAGTGTGCGTGGCTCGGCTCTCGTCAGCAGCAGCACGCAAAGCGTCGGAGGCAGATGATCGAGGAAGAAGGTCAGCGTCTCGTGGACTGCTGGCTCTTCGATGACATGGTAATCGTCCAGGACGAGCAGCCCGCCCTGCACCTGTTGCGCGAGGTCGTTGAGGAGGAGCGTCAGAGACGTTTCCAGCGGTGGGGACGTGAAAGGCGGCTGAAGGGACTCAGAGAGGGATGCTAAAGCAGTTTGCCCGAGATCCTGCTGGAATATCTGACAGGCTGCAATGATGTAGCGCCAGAAGCGGTAGAGATCGTTGTCACCGCTATCGAGTGAGACCCAGGCCAAAGGCCTCGACCGGTTGTGCGCCCGGCGATTGTTCATCCACTGATTGACAACGGTCGTCTTGCCATAGCCAGCAGGAGCCACGAGAAGCGTGAGTTTGCACTCCAGAGCAGCATCAAGCCGTTCCAGCAGGCGCGGGCGCTCGACGAGGGGGGAGGGCAGGCGCGGCGGTAGCAGCTTTGGGAGGAGCAGCGAGGTTGGGTGAGAAGCCGGTTCCCCTGTCTCCCTGCGCTCTCGGGTGGTCTGTGTGCCGCTGACCGCACGGTTGAGTTCGACAGCAGCTTCCTCTAAGCGCGCTACCGTCACCTTGCTCGCGCCCCCAAGATAGCGTTTGACGGTGCGGCGGCCAGAGGTGCGATACGCATACCAATATCCTGCTCCTCGCAGGCGTGTTTCTTTGATGAGGGATAACCGGCCCTCTCGTCCATGAAAAGCAAAGGAGGTCTGGATTTCCAGAAAATGAAACCAGGACGGCTCGCCTTCACGACCAAAACGTTGCTCCGCGCATCCATTCCTGGTGAGTTCATAGACTTGGTCCTCTTCCACCCAGTGAAGCAGATACGTGGGCAATTTTGGCATAGCATCCTCTCAGCGCGCGTTTCGGGGTTCTGGTAGCAATTGGACAAAAACCAACGTTAAGGGGATCAACGTATCCAAACCTTAGCGTACAGTTTTCAGGTTTGGATACGTTGATCCCTGATAAACAATTGAAGAAAGTGCCCTCTATTTTATCTTAGGTGCTCTAGGTGCATCATTTGGCCAGTGAAGTGGGGGTACTGCAATAGCTGGCCATAAGCCATTCAGGTTAGGTTGAGCTGCCTCTGGATCCCAGAGGCCCCAACGTGCTGCTGCATTGAAATCCGCCCCAGGACCATTAGGTGGAAGCCCCTCAGGACCTTCTAATGGGAAGAAAGATTGTTTAACAGGACTCCTACTCTGTGGTACGTCGATTTGCACCCCTGGTCTTCGCCTCAGAAGCAGTAAGCGCCAGCGTGGAATACCTGCTTCTAGCACTGCTGGTCCACCTCCACGACCTCCTCCACTTTGCCTTCCAGCATGCCAAGCAGCACTTCCGGGAAGACTTGGATCTCCTGGTTCACTTGTGAAATAGAGGCCTGGTCCCAGTTCTGGTGGTGCAGGTTGGTGCAGTTGTGTATTCCGTATGCGAGCCAGATCAACCCCTTTCATCTCAATAGTTTCTCGTGCAGCATACCAACTAGTGCCGTGATAAAAACGTTCATTCCAGATGCGACCAGCAAGATCGCGTGCAGCTCTCCCCAGCTCTGTAAATCGTCCGAAGCGTTCTGCGGCTGTCGCAGATGGCCCAAGCCCTCGTCCTGGTGCAAAAACAGAACCTCGCCCGAAAGTTGCTGAACGCACGCCTTTCATACCAAATGGTAATAGAGACGTTACGACATCGAACGTCCCTGTCTCCCAATGTCCTTGTGAGATCTCTGATACTCCGCTTCCCACACCGTAAGCTGTTAACGGGATGGCTAGCTCTGGTGCCACGACAAGCGCTGGTCCTGCTATGCTACCTATTCCCGCAGAATAGGCAACCTCTCCAAAGCTAAATGAACTGCGTGTTCCCTCGTGAATCTGGATAGCTTGACGCGTGGCATTTATTCCCCCCCCTACCAGTAATCCTACCCCGGCAGCTATTGCTAAACCAAGCAATATTCCTGCCTCTCCCGTTGGGTCCACAAGATCAACCGGATCATGATGAACGTAACTATAGAGATTAGGACTTTCCACATAACCTAAAGCATCAGGCTGCAAAAAACGTCCTATAGAGGACTTATAGACTCTCGCTCGTGCGTCATAGAGACCGATCTTTAGCAAGGGATAGCCACCAAAACGCGGAATACCTTGAATTGCTGAAGACTTTCGCTCTGTCACACCATCTGGAGTCCAAATAGAGGCTTCTCCAAATGGACTATATCGATAACGTTCTAGCACAGCACCGGTAGCATCTGCGTATGCTAACAAGGTGGAAGCTGCATCCTGGAGCAAATAACGATTACTGCCATCACTTTCTACCACTATCTCATCTACTCCCAGACCGTAGGTATATTGAATTTGTGTTCCTCCTCCAGCACTGTACCGTTGCATCATACGAAATCCATAATATATTTGCTCGTATACGCTCGTCTCTTCTATGCGCTTGCTAACCCTCCCGACAGGATCGAACTCCTGTTCAAGTAAAGTGCTTGAAGATACCGCATCTCTCACCTCTATCAATCGGCCAAGTGCATCATAAAGGTAACGGTAATGTTGGTCCTGGATGCAGCGTCCGTCATTATCATATATGAGTACCCAACTACCAGCACCAGGGCCACTTCTATCAAGATGGGTTAGCTGGTAGACACTATTGAAACCATAGGTTTCAGTTACCACTTCTCCCGGCTTTTCCCACATGGTCATCGTACGAGCATCACTAGAATTCAAAGTATAACGTTCTGCTTGGTCAACAGTAGCGGCTTCCGCATTCGCAATGATTGCATTTGCCGCATCCTGAGAGAGGCCGCTAGTAGGCTCGGTGACGGGAAGGCCGAGGGCAACCATATGTACTCGATATAAACCATCATAGTCAAAACGGGCAGGTTGTTGTGGTTGAGGACCGGCCCACACGAGACGACGACGGTCGCCGCTATCATAAACATAGCGCACTACTGCTAACCTTTTCACTAATGAATCCAGGTGCAGAATTGCAGTCAATCGGCCAGCTGCATCATAGTCCAGCTGGGTTGTCAGACCATTGTGTAGTTCCCGCTGCGCTACCCGTTCTGGTCCGCGATAAGAGTAACGAACTACTTGCGTTCCAACATCCAGGTTTCCTGTTAGTTTTGCACTTCCTACTGCTTCCAGCGTAATAGATAAAAGACGCCCAAGAGGGTCAAAATCCAGACGATCTACACGCCCGTCTGGATAGGTAAGCTGGCCTGTTCCCTTTGTATCATCATAGGTAAGCTGTATCTTTTTTCCTTCGAAGCTCTCTGATACCAGTCTCAGATTGCTATCATAGGTCCTCTCCAACACTCCACTTCCTTGCTGGAGACGAATAGCACGCCTGAGCCCATCTCGCTCTATGTTTAAAGATGGGGTTACCGCGACTCCGTTTCCTGGCGTGAAATCAACCTGAATAAGTCCTGCATCAGGACCATATGTATATTCCATCACTGTGCCACCAGGCGTCACCTCTCTTCTCACCTGCTGATAGCCCTCATAGAAGAAATGGTGTGCCCGACCATCAGGATATACAATTGCTGTTCGACGACTGCGCTCGTCAAACTCATATCGGGTCATGTGCCCTTCCGGATCGGTATAGGCAACCTGGTGCCCTACAAGATCATATGAAAAATGATGTGTCGACAACATACCAGGAGATATCTCGGCTGTCGCTGAAAGAAGTTCTCCTTGCAGGCCAAATTCACGTTCGACAACGAGTCCCAGTGGATCGATCTCGCGTATAACGTTGTTTCGAGCATCATAGCTGCGTTGCATGATTCGGCCAAGTGGTGCAGCGATCTTTATTGGTCGAAGGCGGCTATCATAGGTAATCTGCGTGGTTAAGATTTCTGATTCATGGCCATCTGGGAGTACTTCGTGGCTCTCTATCGTGATGAGATTACCAGCTGCATCATACAACCGTGTCTCGATATTTCCTACCGGATCCTCGGCACGAATAACCCGATTCAGCCCATCATAAGCCAGGGTTAGTACATTATTTCGCTGATCGGTCTGCTTTATCACGCGCTCATCTGCATCATAGGTAAGAATCATACTCTGCCCATTAACGCGACGACGCCAAGGACGCTCACGCTCATCATAATCAGTAAAGCTTTCAAACAATGTGCCGACTCCACCTGATCCAGTAAGCCCAAAAATTCGTATATGTATGGCCTTATCAGAGTGGTTCAGCGTGAAGTCAACTTTTGTCCTTTCAGCATCTGCTGCCCCAGGCAGTGTGATCTGTTGTAACCGGTCCCAAGTATCATACAGGTAATCGAAACGATGTCCCACGGGATCAACTACCATGACGCGGTTCCCATTACGGTCATAGGTGTATCGCCACACTGCCTCGAGCGCAGTTCCCGCTGCTTCATGGAGCGTTAGCAGCAAGCCACGCTCGTCATACGTCATCAAGGTCTGAGATCCCATTGGGTCAATAATGGAGCGTATGCGCCCCTCGCCATCGTACTGATAACGGTAGATCCGGGGCTGTGCAGTGTTACTGCCATAGATTACTCGTGTCAGGTGTCCAAGTACATCATAGGCGTATTCAGTAGAGATGAAAGAATCGATGATATGATCATCCTTGTAGTTACCCTGCGGCCACTCCTCTCGCCGTAAAAAGCCATCGGGTGTGTAAAAGAAGTGCGCCTCATCAATAGTTCCATTTATGGCTGGAAAGCGTTGCGTGATCACCTGGTCTAATGCATTGAAGACCATCTCAGTGCGATTACCAAGGCCATCAACCACTGCTGATCGATGCCCCACCGCATCATATTCAATACGCTTTTTCTGCTGCACTCCATCGCTATCCCACGTGATCTCTTTCAACCATCCTTCCTTGATACCGCTCGTTGCATATGCGAACGTATGCCGATATCCTGCTCCCGTTTTGTATTCAGTGAGCTGACCGGATTCATTGTAACGAAAGTGCTCTACTCGCTGCTGCGCTGTCCCATCTGGGAGGGTGGCTGTCGGATATGTTATTCGAACAACATTACCGCTCTCGCCCATTGTCTCTTCGTAGTCATACGTCCAGGCTGTTATTCTGCCTTCTTCATCCTGTATCGATTGGAGACGATAAAATCGCTGCTCATAGGTTAGCAAGGTAATAATTCGTGAAGGGGCTGGCTTTGTCGGCGGGGACAAGAGTTCCACCTTCAAGAGATTCTGTCGTGCCCTCGGATCGGTATGCTGGTAATCATACGTGTAGAATAAGCCCAGCCCATTGGGCTCACGCTGTTCGATGATATTGCCCTGTTCGTCATAGCGATAGATATACGCAACGAGGCGGTAGGTATCGTCTAAAACCAGACGATAACGCTCATCCAGCAGGTCGCCACGATAATTGAAGGTGTAGACCCGCAGTATACCAGGGTCGATTACCTCAACACGCCGCGCTGGAACATTGATCGCTTCAGGAGTTCGCGGCACATATTGGATCGGTGTCATACTATAGTAGTTCTCGAAGCCACCAAATTCCTGGTAAATGACACGTCCAAAATCGTCCGTGTCTGGATCATCACCATATGTATTCGTAACGATAACTTCTCCTGCCGGGTTGGTCACGCTGATAAGATTGTGAATGAGCGCGGGGTGATCCCGATAGCGATCGTATTCGTAGCGCCTCGTGAGGCCCTGGGGGTATTCGGGTGTGGCCGGTGTTGTTACTGCTATAAGATGTTCGATATCGTCATCGTGGATATAGTGCCAAGTGCGTCCGGTATGATCATTGACCTGCTCTAACAGCCCGCAATCGCCATAGGAGAATTGAATGAAACGGTTGGCATGATCCACCACTTTCGCGAGCCTCCCCTGGTCGTCGTAGAACAGCAGATGTGCGTTGCCGTTACGGTCCTCAAGACGTACGAGTGGCATACGATCAGAGCGCGGCCAGGACTCAGGATAGAAGAAAATTAACTTCCTTCCTTCACGATCTGTCAGCACGTACTGATCAGGCGTTGTCGGCATTCCAGTTTGCCGTTCCAGCTTATAGAAGACCCCGATTGGTGATTCATAACCGCCTCCCGCAGCAGGAGTATAGATGTCTTCTCTGAGTATCCCCATCCAGATTGCCACACCGCCATTGTTCAGTTCACGCAGGTAGACATTGTAGTTATGATCCCAGTTATACCCCCAGGGACCAAAATAGACAGGGCCACTCTGGTAAATACGAGTAAGACGCAGTGGAAAACCGCGTGATGGAATCTGTATATCGGTTTCGGTTAAACTATATTGCCCGGTAAAGATGATCACTGGATCAGCTAGCGTGTCCTGATCTCTGCGATCATTGCGCCCGAATTGATAATGGGGTTCTCCTTTGGGTGGTTCATTATGGATGATCTTCCGCAATGCCTCATCAAGCTGATCTGGTGGGACACCTTGCTTGCTTAGGATAGCAAGAATATCATAGTTCGGCATGGGGTTCTGCTTGTCATAATACTGCGATGGCAACGATTGCCCATTTGATTCGCCTGGGTCTCTCTGGTCTAGCGAACCATTCACCTGCGGGTTTGTCTTAGGAGCATTGAGGGTATCAGCCGTTTCCCCATCGCCCCCTGGATTTCCATCTTTGCCGGTTGCGCTAGGGTCGGGTGTAGGTGCTGGTGTAGGGGGTGGCGCTAAACCCGCTCCTCCTCCTGTGCTGGCCCCACAACTCGCCAGTACCGCGTCCACAGCTGTAGATGTACTTGTATCGCCCTGTGGCATTCTCTCCTGTGCCGCTGCGGCTGCCAGAAAATCCGCCGCTGCACAAGGTTTATTGGAATCTGTGAAGGGCTGTTCTGTTCCCGCCTCTACATGATACTGATCTCCATACCGATCAGTGTAATCAAAGGCGTCACCTTTCGTTACAGTAAAGGTGGTTGGCGTAAACGATTCATTAGCCATAACGCTGTTCCTCTATTCGTTTCTCATAAGAGAAAGGATTCCATCCACAACAGAGAAGCCCTACACTGCTGCTACATTGTGGTGCCTTTAATGTGTTGTGGATATACCAAGCAGGCGTGTTTGCAACTGGGACGCCTCATCCCGGCTAGTGTTCAGGCGGGAGGCAAGGTCCTCTGGCGGCAGCGTGAGGGCTTCCCAGGTGGACAGTTCGGGTGCCCTGTCCCGCGCCAGCTGTTTCCATTCGTTAGAGAGATATTCCTCCTGGTGCAGCGGGCGCTTCAACTGCTGAATGGCGCTGGGATGGATTTTTGCGAAGAGTTCGCGCTGGACAAAATGCGCGTGGAGAAAATCCACCTTGCCCACAGGGTAGCGCTGGCCCGGCTGGAAGCTGCTAATGAAGCTATCGTGAACGAAGCGATTGACGGCATTGGCCGCGACGACCGCGTCTTGTCCTGATGTTTTAGAGAACTGGAGGGCAGTGCTGACCGTGCTGGGGAGAGTGCTCTCATAGACCACCCAGGATTGGCCGTCCCCTTCATCATTATTCTCAGGTGAGGCAGTACAGCCCTTGACCGTGCGGGAAGTGATAAACAGGTCGACGTTGTGCTGGGTCTGTGGCGGAGGGGTATCCACCGGCTTGGAAGAGATGGTGTAAACAGTCACCCTAAAACTAATATGGGCACTGGAATCCTGACCAGCGGGAGCATACCAGGCGAAAGCATGCACGCGCACATCAACATTATTGGCGGAGGGAGTGATATCAGGGTAAGCACTGTACTCTTGGGCCGAGTCGCTGCGATACTGGTTGATCTGAATGTCGATCCCTCTAGGAGGGGTATAGGAATGAACGTTGCCACTGGGGTCAAAGGTGATGTCCACCGGATTGCCGCCACGTGATTGATCCAGGACGTTATCGCCGAGAATTGGGATCTGCCACTCGCCAACCTGGTTGGGGTTTTCCCAGTCGAGTGTAGTACCAGGGACGTCGATGCCGCAATCTTTGGTAATAGTACCCTGATCTGGAGTTGGCGCTGGCGGGGGTGGCAACTGGGTATCGCTTTCGTGGAGATGGGCGGTCTCCAGCACGGCTTTCACGCAGAAATTGGGCATAGTTTTGGGACGGCGCACGACCAGGAAAAACTCCTGAATGCCCTCCAGGCGACGCGGGCCATTAACGAAGGTGTAGGGAGAATCCACCATGCGGGGGCGTGCGTTGAGGAAGAAGATCGCGCGGTTGGTGCCTGCGTGATAGCTATCCAGTACGTGATAAAGCTGCGAGAGATTGGTGGTATACGAGGACGACTCGCGTTTCTCGCGCGAGGCATCGGTAGTGATGATGTTCTCGACGTTACTGTTCAAGCTGCCCTGCGTACCAAAAGAGCGCTGGATGTTGCCTGAAGTGCTTCCTCCAAACCCTGCTGCCTGTACGCTCTGGCTAAAGCTGTAGCCCTGGTCTATATTGAGATTCTCGGTGTTATCGGTGCTGGTCGTGCCCTTGCGAACATTGAGGGAGGAGGCCGACTGGGTCAGCGACTCGCCCGTCTCCGTGACCGCCTCCACCACCTCGCGCTTCTTCGGTTCAAAGTCGGTCAGGTAGGGATATTCGCTGATGTACCATTTTCTCCCATCCGGGGGGTCGCCCGAGGGGAAAACGGCGACTTGGAGCAGCGCGCTGTAGGCCGGATAGTACTGGCTGAAGAGCTGATACATCAAATTTTGCAGAACAGCGGTGCGCAATTTGAACGGCCATATGAGGCCTTCATATTGATAACCAGTGACAGTAGCAACCACCTTGAGGAACGAGGTAAGCTCATCAGGATTGGCTAATTCCGGATCCGGTGGGGGATCATAGGTGAAGACAGCGAGTGAGGATCGCCAGAGGACCGGTAAATCACTGTCTATCGTTGTGGCGAACATGCTCTGGCTGGTAGCAAGACGTTCCCAGGGAATGTCTACTGGTAGTGCTAAAGAATTAAGTGTCATGTAACCCTCCCGATTTTCTTCAATACGAGTGACAAAGTCTCTGGTTGTTCGCTAAAGTAATGATTAATCATCTTACCAGGGTGTTTGGCAATTCCCAGAGTTGCTTATCAAGATTGGGACAACAAACCTCACTGACGCTCAAAAGAAAGTACAGTCGGAAAACTATCGACATGCCTACTGTCATCGACAGGATGAGCCTGCAATTACTGTTTTCAGTGAGTACCATCTTCTCTTGCCATCATGGCAACACAGCCTGACGAACCGCTTTCATAGCGGCTCCGTAGTCTGGCTCGCGTAGCTGGTCAGCAATATACTCTGTGTAGACAATGTGATCGCGCCGATCAATGAGAAAGACCGCCATCTGCAGCAGGTGCCACTCCTTGAGCCACACGCCATAGTCCTGCCCAAACTGCTCGCTGCGAGAGGCTGAGAGCGCCTGGTGGATCACGCCCGCAGCATCCTGCCACTGTGCCTGCATCTGGGGCAGATCCATGCTCACCGTGTAGATACATGCATCAGGTGGCAAGGTCGCATAAAGGGTCTCCCATCGCTGCGTCACTTGTTGGCAGAAGGGGTTGGCAAGGGTGTTCACCACGTTGAGCAACCGCACCATCCCTGCTGAGTCAGCAAGGCCGATGGTGTGGACCGTCCTATCCGCGAGATCCAGGTAATCCAGGCAGAAATCGGGGGCCGTCTCTCCAATCTGGAGAGATTTGCCCACGACAGTGAGTTGCTCAGTGCCAGCGAAGGCTTCGCCTATGCGTTCTTCCATGATACCTTGCTTCCTCATCTCGTCGATCTCGACTTCAGCCCTTCTTCACTCAATTCTAGCTGATGACCATGCTCGAATGCGCCGTCAGAACTGAGGAATTCTCGCGAGGAAGAGAGGGGATAGCAGCGAAGGCTCCCTCCTCAGAAATGAGGAGGGGGTCGTGTCGAGGAAGCGGAATGTCAGATGATGAGGAGAGAAGCACAGTGGCGATTGCAGTGAACGCTACTGTATTGTTGCAGGTAAAGAGGAGGCGTCCATCACAGTAGGTGATGTTCCATAGCGTAGCGAGTGGCAGCGCTACGTGAGCTGACTCCCAGTTTACTGTAGATCGAGCGCACATGTGAATTGACCGTGACCAGCCCGATGACGAGCTGCTCAGCAATCTGCGCACTTGTTAAGCCCTGAGCAAGCAGATGCAGGACTTCTCGCTCTCGTTGTGTGAGCTTAACCAGAGAGGCGGCATGCTGCACAGGTGGGGCTTGTGATGGTTCTGTTGACGGCTGTCGGGAGGATGAGATCAGAGCAGGAGCTTCGAGGAGCTGCTCCTGCGTCATCGCTTGCCCCTCGTTCCATGCTACGGCAAAGGCTTCTTTCCCCAATTGGGTGTGTACGCGTGCTACTAACCTATCATACCCCAGCCGGGTGCGCATCATCTGAGTATACCAGTGAGCAGCGCTGGGATCAGTAGAGGGAGCTATTTCATCGGCAGCTCCCCACAGTTGTGCCGCCCAGACCTGCTGGTCTTGGGCCATTGCAACAACCCCCAGTGCAATCAGGCATGAGGCCATAAACGGCTTGCGTCCCACTGCTTTGGCGATGAGCAGGCCCTCCTTGTACCTCTGGTAGGCTGTGACCAGGTCACCTTGTGTGTAGGCGAAGTATCCCAGAGCGTCTAACACACGTACCGTTGAAAAAGGCTCTCCTACCTCTCGGCAGAGAGTCAGGCTCTCTTCAGCCAGGGCATGTGCCTGGAGGAGATCACCCTGAAAATAAAAACCGTATGCCGATAAGAAGAGACCTTCGGCCAGACGCCACGGGTCCCCTATCTCTCGCAGCAAAGGCACACTCTCCTGACTCACAGCATGCAGCTTGGTATGGTCTTCTGTTGCCAGGGCAAGCTCTCCCAGGCCATTGAGGACAAGCGCGATAGCGGATTTGTCTCCTACGGCTCTCGCGATCTTCAGGGTTGCTTCACACAGCTCCGCTACACGAGCATAGTTGCCTTCGTAGTAAGCCATAACGCCCGCCCCATGCAGGGCTTTGATCCTCGCTCTGGCCTCTCTCTCTGAGAAGGTATCGCTACTGACTGCCAGGACCTGCTCAAACCAGCGTTGCCCTTCACTCAGATGACTCATCGCCCAAAATATCCAGAGTGCTCCACTCACTCGTAGGGCCTCTTCCCTCTTCTGTGCAGCCAGGAACCAGTGGAGCGCTGCGCATATATTATCATGCTCGTCCTCCAGTCGCCGCAACCATGTTGCTTGTTCAACGCTACTCAGATGCGGCTCTGCTTCCTCTGCCAAGGTCAGGTAGTATGTAGCATGCCTCTGACACATGGTCTCAGCCTCTCCACTGCCTTCCAGGCACTCCAAAGCATATTCGCGGATCGTCTCCAGCATCAGGAAGCGGGGCTCTGTCCCTTCTTGTCGCTGCACCTGGAGCAAACTCTGATCCAGCAGCGAGGTCACGGTCTCCACAAGCTGTCCACCTGGCTCTTCAGCAGTTTCATAGAGCGCTTCGATGGCTTCTAAGGTGCAGCCCCTAACAAAGACACTGAGCCACTGGAAGAGGCGCTGTTCCGCTGCGGTGAGCAGGTGATAGCTCCAAGCAATAGTCTGGCGCAATGTCTGCTGGCGTTCCGGCGCGTCGCGTGCCCCGCTGGTTAAGAGCGGCAAGAGATGTCCCAATCGTACGAGGAGCGCCTGCGGAGTGAAGAGTTTCATGCGCGTGGCAGCCAACTCAAGGGCTAAGGGTAAGCCATCCAGATGGACACAGACCTCAGCGATGGAGCGGGCATTGCATGGAAGCATCTGGAAAGCTGGCAAGATGGTGTGGACCCGTTGCAGAAAGAGTGCCACTGCCGAATACTGTGCGAGGACTTCGCTTGTGGGAAGGACAGTAAGATCGGGCAGTGCCAGAGGGGGAACCAGGAACTCGTATTCCCCACGCAGATGCAGGACGCTTCGGCTGGTCACCAGGATCTTGAGGGAGGGACATGTCTCCAGTAGATCGTTCAGCAACGGAGCTGCCCCGATGATCTGCTCAAAATTATCAAGCAGCAGCAACAAGGATTTATAGCGCAGGAATGCCTTCAGCAGTTCGAGAAGGGATTGATTGGGCAGCTCCTTGAGAGCCAATGTCTGGGTAATGGTCGAGATGATCAGGCTGGGATCGCGGACGGGAGCCAGCGAGACGAAATACACCCCATCAGCAAAGGAGTCCCTCACCTCGGTTCCTATCTCTAGAGCCAGGCGCGTTTTCCCAACACCACCTGTGCCAGCCAGTGTCACTAAACGCACCTCAGGTCGTTGCAGCAAGGCACAGAGAGCTGTTACCTCCTGTTCGCGCCCAACAAGCGGCGTGAGCGGGATCGGAGGATGGTGTTGAGAAAGGCTCGTCTCCCCCCTGGGAAGTGGTTCTGGAAAGAGAACGATTTCATTCTGCATCTCTACTCTCTCCTTTTCTGTCCATGCAATCTTCTCCGCATCCTGCCGCAAATCCTGCCTGGTTCCACGAATAGAGAGGATGGCGGTGTCAAGCGAGCCGTAGCCCATCATCTGTATGAGTCGATGTAAAAGGAACCACTTCTACCATGCGGTAGCCAAAGCGAGAGTGCAGATCGTGTGGACTCACATCAAGCACCTGTGCAAACTTGGCGTATTTGTTGATCAGAAGCCCCAATGCTTGTTAAACGTGTAGTAAACAGACTATATCCCAATTCTAAAACGCTACTGACCTCTATTTCTGGCACTTGAGTTTTCTTGTTTGAAAATATGCATATCTGTCAAGTAGGAGATGCGGATAACTCACGTTATCAGCAGTGAACTCATTCGTCTTCTGCTGATAATACGCTTTTTGGCACTCGAAAACAAGCCTTTCCGAGTGCTGATAATACGAAAGGCAGAAGAAGATGGCTTCTTTCATGACCGTGCCAGAGGCACTAGCTGCCTATAGACAATGGTTGGCTCAGCAGCCGTTGTCTACGCACACTCGTCGGACGTATCTGACACAGGTCAACCGCTATTGTACCTATCTCTCGACACTCCATTGGGAGTACGGCCATCCCCTCCGGGAACCATATGCGCGTGATTATGCTGTGCGGGACTACAAAACGGTCCTCAAGACGGTTCACCATGCCAAACCCAGTTCCGTCAATCTTGCACTGGCTGCCGTCGATCATTTCTACCGGTTTCTTGAGTTGCCACCTCCCCAGGTGAAGCGGGAGGACCTCCCCGCGCAGGCTCCTCGCGCCTTAGAGCCGCCAGAGCAGAAGCGGTTTCTGCGAGCGGTGGAGCGCTGCGTATCCGTGCGGGATCGCGCACTTGCGCTGCTGCTTTTCTACACAGGTCTGCGCATCAGTGAATGCGCAGCGCTCCAGCTTTCTGATGTGCGGCTTTCCTCGCGCAAAGGACTGGTGATTGTGCGCATGGGCAAAGGGAATACGTACCGGGAGGTACCCCTGAACGCTGAGGTGCGAGCAGCATTGGACTCCTGGCTGGAACAGCACAAGAAGCTGGTAGCACTGCGAAACGAGTCGGCACTTTTTCTCACCAAGCGAGGAACGCGCCTGGCCACACGAACCATTGATGAGGTGCTCCGTCGGTTCGGACAGGAGGCCAACCTGGACCTCTCTGCCCATATCCTACGGCACAGCTGCCTGACGAACCTGGTTCGCAACGACAACGACCTGGTGCTGGTAGCTGAACTGGCCGGACATCGGCGGCTGGAAACGACGCGCCGCTACAGCCTGCCCACGGCCGCAGATCGCGAAGCAGCGATGGAAGGGCTCAAGGTGGACTACTGATGCCAGGACGTTTTCTGAACGATGCAGAACGGGAGCGCCTGACACGCTTTCCGGCAGAGGTGCCGCCTGAAGACCTTGTCAGCATGTTTACGCTGTTGCCCAGGGACATTACAAAGGTGTTACTGCACCGCGGTCAACCGAATTACCTGGGCTTCGCCTTGCAGATCTGTGCCGTGCGCTCCCTGGGCTTTGCGCCGGATGATCTCTCGACGGCACCCGCACCAGTCGTCAAGTATGTGGCACGACAGCTCGGCGTCTCCCCGGAGGCGCTCAAGCAGTACGGCACACGCCCACAGACACGCACCGATCATCTGCAGGAAATCCTGTCCTACCTGGAATTTCGCGAGGCGAGTGCCACCGACCTGCAAGCACTCGCCGCCTTTCTGCTGGAGCATGCCCTGGAGCACGATAAACCCATGGTACTCTTCCAGATGGGATGCTCACACCTCAAATCTGAGCACATTGTTCGGCCTGGCGTGACGACCCTGGAGCGCATGGTGATCACCGCCCGCGAGCAGGCCGAACGTGAAACCTATCGTCGTCTGCAACCGTTGCTCACCGAGGAACTCCGCGTCAGGCTCGATCAGGTGCAGGTTCCTGATACGACCATCAAACGCACGCCGCTGGTCTGGCTGCGGCAAGGTGCGGTATCCTTCTCCCCGACAGCCATCGTCGGGGAAATCGAGAAGCTGTCCTACGTCCGAGGCCTTGACGTCGAACGCTGGGACCTGAGCACACTCACCCCCAATCGACGCAAGTTCCTGGCCCAGCTGGGCAAGAAATCGACCAATCAAGCGTTACAGCGGACGCCCCCTGAGCGCCGCTACCCCATCCTCGTGGCCTTTTTGCGCCAGGTTGCCGAAGAACTGATGGATGAAATTATAGACCTCTTTGACCGCTGCATGGCACAGGTTGATTCCCGTGCTCGGCGGGATCTAGAGGAGTTCCGGCGCAACGCCGCACGGGCCACCAATGAGAAAGTTGTGTTGTTCAAAGACCTGACGGGCATGGTGCTTGACCCGCAGATTGCCGATCCTGACCTGCGCACCCAGATCTACAAACGGCACCCCAAGGAGCGACTGCAGGCGGCAATGGAAGAAAGCGAGCAGCTTATGCGTCCCCCAGATGATAACTACTTTGATTTCTTGACCGGGCGGTACAACTACGTCCGCCAATTCGCCCCGGCGTTTCTCTCCGCCTTCACCTTTCGCGCCCACCGGCGGGGCGAGCCACTGGTGGAGGCGGTCTCTGTCTTGAACCGCATCAAACGGAAGGTGCCGGAAAACGCCCCGATGGACTTCGTGTCTGCGAAGTGGCGGCCCTATGTCCTGGATAAGGAGGGCAAGATCGATCGGCACTATTTCGAAATGTGTGTGTTATGGGAACTGCGTGGAGCCTTGCGGGCAGGTGATGTCTGGCTGGAAGGTAGTCGTCGCTATGCCAATCCGGAGACCTATCTTATCTCGCGTGATCAATGGGCAAACATGCGCACGGAAACCTGTCGGCTGGTGCAGGTTCCCGAACAAGCGAAAGCCCGTCTCCGGGAGCGACAGCAGGAACTGGAGGCACACCTATCCCAGTTCGACAAGGGGCTGCCACGTAACAGCCAGGTGCGCATTGAGAAGGGAGAGTTGATTGTCTCGCCCTTACGAGCCGAAGAGCTGCCAGCACGAGTGAGCATCCTCCAGGAGGCGGTGCAGGAAAGTCTGCCGCTGGTCGAGTTGACCGACCTGCTCGTCGAAGTGGATAGCTGGACGCACTTTAGTCGGCATCTCGAGCATGCCGGGGACGGGGAGCCGCGAACGAAAGAGCGCTTAACCCATCTCTATGCAGCTATCCTGGCGCAGGCGTGTAATCTGGGCATCACGGCGATGGTCCAGCTCGCAGACCTCTCCTATGAACAGTTGGAATGGTGTACCAACTGGTACCTGCGCGAAGAGACCCTCCGCCCTGCTGTGACCACCGTCGTCAACTACCAGCATCGCTTGCCGCTCAGTCGGTACTTCGGAGGTGGAACGCTCTCTTCTTCCGATGGGCAGAGGTTCCCTGTGGCAGTCAAAACACGCAATGCAACGGCCTTGCCCCGCTACTTTGGCCTGGGGCGAGGGTTGACCTTCTTTTCCTGGACGAGTGATCAGTACTCGCAGTACGGCTCGAAGGTTGCACCATCCACCAGTCGCGATGCGACTTACGTGCTGGATGAAATTCTGGACAACGAAACGGAGCTGCCCATTGTCGAACATGCCACCGATACTGCCGGGTATACCGAAATGCTCTTTGCCCTCTTCGATTTGCTTGGGCTGCAGTTCGCGCCACGTATTCGCGACCTGGGTGAGCAACGGCTCTATCGCATGGATCGGACGAAGGCGTACCGGCATATCGAGCCCTTGCTCAAAGGAGTGATCAATCAAGAGCTGATCACCAATGCCTGGGATGATCTGATCCGGGTGGCCGGCTCGCTCAAACGAGGCTGGGTAACAGCGTCCCTCTTTATCAGTCGCATGCAGGCCTATCCTCGTCAAAATGCCCTCGCGCGCGCCTTGCAGGAATATGGTCGCCTGGTGAAGTCGCTCTTCATCTTGCGCTATCTGGAAAACCCAGACTACCGACGGCGCATAAACACTCAGCTCAACAAGGGGGAGGCCCTGCATGCCCTCCGGCAGTTTCTCTTTTTCGCCAATCAGGGCTACATTCGGCGGCATCAACCCGAAGATCAAGCCAATCAAGCCAGTTGTCTCAATCTCGTGACCAATGCGGTGGTAACCTGGAACACGATCTATATGATGGATGCCATTGCGAACTTGCGCGCGAAAGGGCATGCAGTCTCAGACAGTGATCTCGTGCATCTGTCCCCAGCATTGTACGCGCATATTAATCGCTACGGGAAATACCATTTCGAGGCGGGGCCTGAACTTGAGCAGCAACCACGCCGTCCTCTCCGTCAACCATCAGTTCTGAAGGCTTAACGTTGGTTTTTGTCCAATTGCTACGGGAACCCCAAAACTGGCGGTGATATGGATCAAACTGGCGATGATATGGTCCTGCAACTTTCTTTTGCCTCGAATCATGGCCGGGAAAGGTGTCTCGACCTTTTCCAGATCGAGGCTTTCAACCCACGGGCATGAAGGCGAGGCAAACGAGTACAAAGACCATGAAACAAGATCAGTCCTTGATCGAGAAACTGACGCATAAATTCGCCAGTTTC
>Ga0070698_100000482_pt1 | contig 42325 bp, 36 predicted proteins | sample KBSK1502metaG_FD_65477 | JGI IMG/M metagenome (GOLD analysis project Ga0070698, IMG submission 65477) | Corn, switchgrass and miscanthus rhizosphere microbial communities from Kellogg Biological Station, Michigan, USA - KBS K1-50-2 metaG | ecosystem: Host-associated > Plants > Roots >...
TCCGAGCAGATAGAAGGGCAGCTGCCACGTATCCCATCCGGGAGGCATGTTCTCGCGCCGCAGGTCGTACCGTGCCTGATCCCATCTGGGATCTCGAGACGTGATCACGTGGTCGACCCGAAGCGAGATGTCGTTTTTCTCCAGGACGCCGTCCACGCGGCTCCGGCCGGGCTGCCTCTCGTCGTCTAGAAAGCGGTCGTCAGGTCTCCATTCCATCGAAACCCCTCCCGTGTAAGCAAACCGACACTACTAAGCAGGTTCAGACCTTACACACGCTTAACGAGTTGTCAAGGTTGACGAGGCACAAGCCCGTGGGCGACCGCCCAGGTCGCCACCTCCGTGCGCGAGCGGACCCCGAGCTTGTTGCGGATCCGCTCCACGTGGCCCTCGGCGGTCCGTTCGGCGATGAACAGCCGCGAGGCGATCTCCTTGTTGGTCATGCCGCCGGCGACCATCGCCGCCACCTCGCGCTCGCGCCGCGAGAGCGGCCCGGCGTCGGCCGCGGCCAGCGCCTCGAGCTGGGCCTCGCCCAGGGCGTAGTCGATGGCCTGCGCGTTGGTCATGTTCCCGGTCCCGCCCCAGATCCCGTCGCTCTTCTGCGGGCCGAGCTTCGTGCGGACGCGCTCGACGGCGACCCGGAGCTGGTCGACCCGCTGCGGCAGGGCCGAAAAGGAGGACTCGCGGGACAGGCGGTCGACGACCGACGCCAGCCGAAGGGCGCGCTCGTCGTCCTTGCGCGCGGCCGCCACCAGCGCCAGCCCGCCCAGCGAGTACACCATCCCCAGCGGGTTGTTCAGTTCACGTTCGATGCCGAGCGACTCGGTCCAGCTCGCCGACGCGCCGTCGAGGTCGCCCAGGCCCAGCTGGGCGTTGGCCATGCTCTCCAGGTGACGGCTGAGCTGGCGGTGGTCGCCCGTCGTCCGGCTGGCGGCGACGCAGTCGTTCAGGATGGCCAGGGCCGCGTCGAAATCGCCGCGCTCGTTGGCGATGATGCCGATCTGGTTCTGGATGTCGATGGCAAGCCGGCTGTCGCCCGACCGCTCCAGCAGCTCGAGCGCCTCGTCGTACATGCGCCTGGCGTCGTCCAGCCGCCCGGCGGTGTGGTAGACGACGCCCGCGCCGCGCAGCATCGTGGCCACCAGGTGCGGGTCGCCGACCTCGCGGGCCAGCGCGATGCTCTCGTCGACCAGCTTCAGAGCGCCGGCGTCGTCGCTCTGCCGCGCTGCGAGCCGGGCGGCGACGTTGAGCCCCCGGGACCGGACGGCGCTGCCGGCGGACCCGCGCTGCAGCCTCTCCGTCAGCAGCCGGCGCACGCGCGCCTGGTCGGAGAACTCGGACTCGCCCAGCTCCACCGCCAGGCCCAGCCCGGCGTCCTCGACGTTGTCGCGGGCCCACTCGAGGGCCGCCCAGAAGTTCGCCGACTCCCGCCACTTCCAGGCCTGCGTCCTGAAGAAGTCGTAGTGACGGCGCTGCAGCAACTCGCCCTCGCCCGACTCCTGCAGCTTTTCCGCCGCGTAGTCGTGGTGGGACTCGAGCATGCGATAGCGGGTGCTGCCCTCGTCGAGCCTATCCACCACCACCATTGACTTCTGGACGAGACCGTTCAGCAGCCGTAGCGTGTCGCCGTTGGCGCCAACCGCGCGCGCGGCTTCAAGGGTGAAGCCGCCCTGGAAGACGGACAGCCGCCGGAACAGTCTGGCTTCGTCTTCGGTCAAGAGGCGATAGCTCCAGTCGATCGCGGCGGCCATCGTTTGCTGGCGCTCCGGCGCGGTGCGCGGCCCGGACGCGAGGACTCGGAAGCGGTCGGTGAGGTTGGCGAGCAGCTCCCGCTCGGACATGAGGTCGAGCCGCGCCGCCGCCATCTCGATGGCCAGCGGCAGGCGGTCGAGGCGGTCGCAGATCGCCACCACCGGCGCGCGGTTGGGAGCTGTGACCTTGAAGTCGGGCGCGACCAGGCGGGCGCGGAGCTCGAACAGGCTGACCGCGTCAGGGTCGCCCAGCGGCGAGACTGCCCAGCGGACCTCTCCCAGCACGCCCAGCGGCTCGCGGCTGGTGGCCAGGATGGTGAGCTCGGGGCATCGCTGCAGGAGCTCCTGGCTGAACGTGGCGCTCTGGGCAACGACGTGCTCGCAGTTGTCGAGGATGACCAGCGCGCGGCGCGGCTCCAGCCATGACGTGACCACGTCGCGCGGCGCGCCCTGGCCGGGGAGCTCGAGGCTGGCCACCACGGCCAGGGCGACATCGGTCTCATCGGCCAGCGCCACCCACCAGACACCGTCCGGCCACGTGTCGCTGTTGGCGCGGGCTGCCTCCACCGCCAGCCGGCTCTTGCCGGCGCCGCCCGTGCCGGTCAGCGTGACCAGGCGCGCGGTGCGCAGCAGCGACTTCAAGGAGCGCAGGTCGGCCTCGCGGTCCACGAAGGTGGTGAGGTGGAGGGGAAGGTTGTGGGGAGCCGGGGTCGCCTGGTGGCCCTGGCCAGCCACCGTACCCATTCGGGTATCTTCCCGCAGTTCGGCGGCAATGCAAAGACTGCGGGAGGAGCAGAAATGGAAGAGACGGATGGGGGATCCGTCTCTCCACGCGGCGCACCTTGGGGATCCGGGGTGCGGCCGAAGGCGCCTTAGGGAAGCTGCCCGTGATCGCCACGGGTGTCGCTGCGAATCGGTTCGGTCGCCGGGAGCGTCCCGCTGTCTTGCCGGAGCACGCTGCCCGGCGCGGCGTGCACCTGCTCAACCTGCGCGGGGTTGTCCTGACGGAGGACCGTGCCCGGCGCGGCGTGCACCTGCTGGCCCTGCGCGGCGGACCCGCTGATGCTGAGCCCCTTGGCGACGTAGCCGCCCATGGCCCCGAGGCCCATGGCGACCAGGACGAGGATCGCCGCCACGAACGTCTTCGAGACGTTCGCTCCGTTTACGGTTGCCCTTGCTTCCAACTTATTTCTCCTCTCTGGATTGATTTCGGTTCGCGGGATTCGCGTTCCGTTGAGACGAGGCTAGGGGTCGAGGGGGAGGCCTCAAAAGGCTGGAAACACCTGAAAGCGGTCGCCCCCGGTACCTGAAATCAGGTACCTGTTCGCTTCGCCGAACTCGTTTGCGCCGTTAACCGGGGCCGAGTAAGGTTTTTAGGTCGGGGCGCCGTAGGGCGGCGCTGGGGTTGAGCGGTTGAGGAGGAGTGGATCGCCATGAAGCCTTTGCGTGTGCCCGCGCTGTCGAGCCTCCTGGCCATGCTGCTGGCCGTCGGAGGCGCCGCCTGGCCCGCCACCGTGCCGGTCGCGGCCGCGGCCCCGGCCCGCTGCCAGCTGAGCGCGCCGGACAGCTCGATCCAGCACGTCATCTACCTGCAGTTCGACAACACGCACTACATGCCGGACAACGCCAGCGTCGCGTCGGATCTGCAGCAGATGCCGCACCTGCTCGACTTCCTGACCCAGAACGGGACGCTGCTGACGAACGACCACACGATCCTCATCTCCCACACCGCGGGCGGCATCGTGTCCACGCAGACCGGCCTGTACCCGGACCGGCACGGGCTGGCGGTGTCCAACAGCTACGCCTACTTTCCGGCGAGCAAGGTCCCGGCGTTCAGCTCGGCATTCAAGTACTGGACCGACCTGGTCGACGACTCGACCGGCGTCAACGACCCGCTGCCCAACATGGTCTCCGACGGGCAGAAGACAACCCCAGCGCCCTGGGTTCCGTTCACCCGTGCGGGGTGCGACTTCGGCGCCATCTCCCTGGCCAACATCGAGCTGGAGAACACCGGCACCGGCCCGTTCGGCGACATGAGCGAGGCCTTCGGGACGGGGTCGCCGGAGTGGACCGCCGCCCTTGCCTCGAACGCCGCTCCCTCGGGCACGGCCGCCCGGGCGAAGGCGCTCACCGACTTCGTGGGCATCGCCGTCCACTGCGGGCAGGCGTCGGGCAACATCTGCGCGGCCAACGCCACCAACGTCGCCAACTCGCGGCCGGACAAGCTGCCCGACGAGGCCGGAGGATATGCCGGCTTCCAGGCCCTGTACGGCGCCAAGTACGTCGACCCGGCGATCAACCACGGCAGCGCATGCGTCAATGACACCTCTGGAGCGGCGGTGACCGATCCGTTCGGCCAGTGCGGCTTCCCGGGTTTCGACGGTGCGTTGGCCAAGAACACGCTCGGCTACATCGCGACGATGCAGGAGGCCGGCATCCCCGTCACGTGGGGCTACATCTCGGACGCGCACGACAACCACACCTCTTCGTTCCCGGCGCCTTTCAACCCCAACTTCCCGCGCGCCTCTGGCCCGGGCGAGGCCGACTACAAGGCGCAGCTGGCGGCCTACGACGCCGCCTTCGCGACCTTCATGAGCCGCCTGGCGGCGGACGGGATCGACAGGTCGAACACGCTGTTCATGGTCACGGTCGATGAGGGCGACCACTTCGCCGGCGGGATCGGGACGCCGCAGGCGGACGGCTCCCTGGGGTACGCGCACTCCAACTGCTCGTGGACGACCACCCCTGTATGCCCGTCGAACCAGATCGGCGAGGTCAACCTCAACATCAAACCCAAGCTGCCGGCCGGCTCGCCCTCCTTCGTGGTCCACAGCGACTCGGCCCCGACCTTCTACGTCAACGGGCAGCCGGCGCGCACCGATTCGACGCTGCGCACCTTCGAGCGCAACGTGGCCGGCCTGAACGCGATCGATCCGTACGCCGGATCGAGCGCGGCCCCCGTCTTCCTGAAGTTCGCCGACGCGGTGGAGGAGAAAACGCTGCACATGCAGACCACCGACCCCAACCGGACGCCGAGCTTCACCGCGTTCGGGAATCCGGACTATTTCGTCACGGCGGGAAACAGCGGTCCCTTCTGCGGGAGCAACCCCTGCATCGATTATCACTTCGCCTGGAGCCACGGCGACATCCAGCCGGAGATCGCCACCACATGGGTCGGATTCGTCGGTCCCGGGGTGGCGAACAACGGCATCGACTCGTCGACGTGGAGCGACCACACCAACGTGCGGCCCACGATGCTGGCGCTGCTTGGCCTGAAGGACGACTACGTCCATGACGGCCGGGTCATCACGGAGGTGATGGACAAGCACGCCATCCCGCAGGCGCTGTTCGAGCACCGCAACACGACCACCGCGCTGGGCGCCATCTACGAGCAGCTCAACGCGCCGTTCGGCCAGTTCGGCCAGAACACGCTCACCGCATCGACGCACGCGGTGCTCGAGACCGACGAGACGCAGTACGAGTCGATCGAGCAGTCGATCATCTCGCTCACGGGCCAGCGGGACGCGCTCGCAGCGCAGATCCGCGCCGCGCTCGACGGGGCCGCCTTCGACGGACAGATGATCAAGGAAAAGGACGCCAAGGCCTGGATCGACCGGGCGCAGGCACTGATCGACCAGTCTTCCGGGCTCGCAGCCGGCTCCTGACGTAGCCAGGTGGAGGGCGGCGGGCAACCGCCCTCCATCCATCTCTCTATCCTTCCCGGTCGGACCCGTGAGCATCGCCTACCGGCTGCTGTACCGGATTGGCTTCACGCCGTGGGATTCGGTGCTGCCGGGTGAGCTGACGGCGATGATCGAGGGTCCCGACGCGCTGGCGCCCGGTCGGGCGCTCGATCTGGGCTCGGGCAAGGGCGGCAAGGCGGTGTATATGGCCAGCCATGGGTGGCGCGTGACCGCGGTGGAGAACGTCTTGTCAGCGATGCGCGACGCGCGCCGGCGCGCGGACAGGGCGGGGGTGCGGATCGACTTTCGTCCCGGCGACGTCACCCGCCTGACGGAGCTGGGGCTCGAGCCCGGCTACTCGTTAGTCTTCGATTTCGGCTGCTACCACGGGCTGAACCCGGCGCAGCGGTCGGCCTATGGGCGGGGCGTGAATGCCTTGGCCGCGCCTGGAGCGACGCTGCTGCTGATGGGGTTCACCCGGCCTCTGCCACCGGTGACTCGGGGAGTGACCGCCGGGGACCTGCTGGCGCACCTGGGCTCCGACTGGGCGGTGGAGTGGACGCGGCCCGACGCCTCCAGGGGCACCTCGGCGATGAACCGGGCGGCGGCGTCGTGGTTCTGCCTCCGCCGGTCCGATCGGCAGGCCTGATTTCAGTCTCGGCGGTCGATGGGGAACATCCACCGGGTCGGTCGGTCGGCGTCAACCGGCCGGCTGTCGACGAACCCCAGGGCGACGACCAGGTCGAACGCGATGATGATCAGCGCCGTGTAGAGCAATCCCATGGCTCTAGTGTTCCCGTATTGAATCTCCGAAGCAACATCCATTTTCGTCGTAAGATTTCGGTGTGCCGGATAATTGGCAGAGCGTTGAGCTGAAGCACCTTCGGGCGCTGCGGGCGGTGGCGGAGACGGGCACGTTCTGGGCGGCGTCAGACCTACTGAACGCCTCGCTGTCGACGGTCAGCGATCACGTAGGCGCGCTGGAGGCGCTCGTGGGGCAGCGGCTGGTCGAGCGCTCGCGCGGCCGGAGGACGGTGGAGCTGACGGAGGCTGGGCGCGTGCTGCTGGGGCACGCCGAGGCGATCGAGTCGCGGCTGCGTGCGGCGGAGGCGGATTTCAAGGCGTACGCGCAGGGCCTGTCGGGTTCGCTGCGCGTGGGGACCTATCAGAGCGTGGCCAACAAGGTGCTGCCCGAGGTGCTACGCCGGTTTCAGGCGCGGTGGCCGGACGTCGACGTCCAGGTCACCGAGGCGTCGTTCGACAACGAGCTGGTCGACGCGGTGGAGCGCGGCGACGTCGACCTCAGCTTCGCCATCCAGCCCATCCCGGAGGGACCTTTCGAGGTGCGGGAGCTGATGACCGACCCGTATGTCGTGCTGACCGCGGTCGGGTCGCCGCTTTCGCGCGTCCGCCCGAAGGTCGCGGACCTCGCCGGCCTGCCGATGGTCGGCTACCGGCACGGCAACGCACAGGACCTGCCCGAGGAGTTTCTGCTCAGCCGCGGCGTCAGGCCGCACGTGGTGTTCCGGTCGACGGACAACGGGACGGTGCAGGCGATGGTCGCGTCAGGGCTCGGCTACTCGCTGTCACCGCTGCTCGCGGTCGACGAGAACGACCCGCGGGTGCAGGTGCTGCAGCTCGAGGAGCCTGTGCCGCCTCGGGTCCTGGTCATCCTGTGGCATCGCGATCGGTACCGTCAGCCTGCTGCGGCCGCGTTTGTCGAGACCGCGGTCGCGGTCGCCCGCGAGGTCGAGCGGACGCATGCGGCGTTCATCGCGCGGGCGGCTCGACGACGAAGACCAGCTCGAGACCGTCGACCTCGTCTTCCTGCGTCCCAACCTGCGTGAAGCCGAGCGCTCTGACCACGGCGAGCGAGGCCTGGTTGTCGGGCGAGACGGACGCGTAAACCTGTTTCTCGCCGCGCCGAAATGCCCACCGAACCAGCGCGCCCGCGGCTTCCTTGGCATAGCCCTGGCGGCGATGCGCGGAGAATACGCTGTACCCGATCTCGGCACGGCCGACCATCTCCGGTGGGCCATGGAATCCGCAGTGGCCGATGAGCGCGTTGTCATGGGTGCGTTTCATGAGTCGGGCCATCCATGCTCGTCGGGCTGGCGCGCGTTCCATGCGGTGCAGCTGGACGGTAAGGAACCCATCGAGCTCGTCCTGAGTCGGAAACTCTTCGGGCAGCGGCATGCCGACCAGCTTTTCGGTGTGCTCGCGATCGCCGTCGAGCAGCGCGCGGATGGCATCGGGCTCGAAGGAGACCAGCTCGAGCCGCGGAGTCCGGATGGGGCTGACGCGCGTGGGGGCTAGCGTGACAGTGGTGCGGGCCGGAGTCTCATCGCCTGGAATTGTCGGTCGTCCGCTGGCCATGCGACGCGGCGGTGACACCGACGCCATCTCCTAGAATTCGAGGTCTGTTCCGGGATAGCTCAATCGGTAGAGCAGGCGGCTGTTAACCGCAAGGTTCAGGGTTCGAGTCCCTGTCCCGGAGCCAATTCTAAATTCAGATCGCGCCTCGAACCCCCTGAGCCGCCCGGCTTACTACAACCGTTACTACAACGGCACTACAACCCGCCTCTTGCCAGCCAAACGCTGGCGACGCCTCATTCACCGAGCAACCGAATGAGGCTAGACGGGTGAACGCCATTGCCGAGCACCTGATGCTGCTCCGGCCAAACACCTGAGTCCGTCAGAGATGACAGCTTGGTCCGGGTCAGCCAGCTAGAAAGTGATCCCAATAATGGCGGCCGGACCTGAGAGCTGCTTGATTGCCAGATTGAAAGCGGCCATCAGGTGTGGCCGAGTTGTGACTTGCACAAAGTGACTGCTCCAGTTGTGTTACTTACAGTCTTCAGGTGGGATGAAGGGAGCTGCAAATGGACGAACTCCGCGGATCTGAGCTGCGCATCATCCGGGCATTTGAGAATCTCGTCGTCTTAAAAGACGAGATCTACAAGCTTCGTAATAGCTGGCCGGGGTTCGTACTGGTCGAGAACGAACCCGACCCCGGCTTAGGAATCAAGCAAGCCTTTCCACTGCAGGACTATCTGTCGGTCTACCTTGGGGACTTCCTTCAAGGCTTGCGTGCAGCTCTGGACTACGCCGCTTGGCAGTGCAGAACTGCCGACGACACGTACTTTCCGATCTGTCTTACCGAGACCGGACCGCCCGGCTCATTCGAGTGGTGGGTTGATAAGAATGGGAGTCGACAAGAAGGAAGGGGTCACAAGATGGTCAAGGACATGACGCCTGGGCAAGGCGACGTGATCCGCTCATTGCAGCCCTATAGAGGCGGGGGACACAACCATCCCTTGTGGATGCTCCACGAGTACGCGCGCCGTGAGCGCCACCGCCTTCTCTTACTTACCTCTGGAATTGTGTGGGCGACGAAGGTTGATGTCCCGGTCGCCGGAACCGAGTACGACAAGCGAGGTGAGCTACCGAGAATCGAGGTCACCGGAGGACGGCTCCGACTATCGAGGCCGGTTGGCGACCCCACTGGTCAGGTCGAACAAAAGACACCGATCACAGTCAACCTGCCGGACATAGATAGCGCACCCAACGGGAATCTATTCGCTGGGTGCGACAGAATCCTTGAGTACATGAATGAGTCTGTCATTCCAGCCTTTCGGCAGGTATTCCCGGTGAAGTAGCTAGTCACAATCGCCGCGCCGGTTGGTGTACCGGTGCACGGTCTTTCGTGGGTTACTATGCCGCCACGCGGACGCTCATGCATCGGATGACTAAGCGACTTCCGGGGCTCTTGCCGATCGCGGCTGTGATCGCTGTTGCTACGTTGCCGCTGACGCTGGGGTTTGAAGGAATTTGTATATGGAACCTCGTCCAGTTCAAGCACGCTTGCCTTTACGGCGATAACTTGCTGACGACCGCCTTCTTGATCGCGCTAGTCCCTCCGTTACTGGTAGGGGTCATGTTCGTGATTGCCAAAGTCGCGAGGGTGTTTGCGGAAACCGACAGCTTGAGCGACCGCTTCACCGACCCGAACCCATGAGCAACGTAGCAAGCCCGGTGCAAGGTCGCATCGGACATAGGCAGTTGGGACATGTTCCTTGGTGCCCGACGGCGAGATGGATGTCTTGGGCCTGCCGTGGCCACGAGGTTTAGCCGAGGAAGCCGAGAGCCGCGGGATCGGTGGCCCAACCGCCGATCCTCTTCATTTCGAAGTATCTTCCCCGACGACGATGCAGTCGCGAATCAACGCCTGGCCGGTGGTTCCTCGCTGGATCGGATGGTTTGTGTCCGCGCTGGTCGGCGCGAACGCTTGGTTCTTTTCGATTCCCGTCGCGCTCGCCGTCGTGGTCACCTGGGCCGGAACCTTGTTGTCCAGCGTCGGTGTCACATCACCTACATTCCAGCTCCCGACCGATCTATCGCACCTTGCGAAGCCAGTGACGGCACTGCTTGCGATTGGTGTCGGGTTCTACGCGGCCGGTCGAGTCGGCTGGAAGGAGCACGAGCGGTCGAGCACTCTCTCCGCTCCGAACCTTGACCTTCGCGACCCAGAGGTTGCTCAGTTCACAGGGCCGGGCGGAATCCACCCGAGGACATGGTGGCGCGTTCCTATCAAGAATCGCGGAGCGACCGCCGACATTACGGTGAGACTGACAAATACTGATCCCAAGGTTCCGATGAAAGCGCCGGGAGGCATCCTGCATAGAACGGGGGACAATCCGCCCGATGGTCTCAGCTTCCAGACCCAGTACCGGCTCGCTCGCGAGGAGACGCAGCCGTACGACCTTGTCTCGGTCGTTCAAACGTGGAAGCAAAAATGGAAAGAGACCCCGATCCAATCAACCGCCACGCCCTCAGAGGTCATCGTCTCGGGTTCCGTTCCCACAGTGCCTCAGTACGCTGGGACTGAACCGTATTACGTTTATTACGTTCACGTCATCGAGACCGAGGGCTATTCAGAGTTTGTGAGCCTTGACGGCGCGTACACATTCACTGTCACGGTCTATGCCGCCGACCGCTACTGGTCGCGGGATTATCGAGTCGAAGCCGAGGCAAGCAAAGGCAAGCTCACTGTCACCTAGGCATCGACACGATTCCAGTCTGATGTGATGCGAATACGTGCCAGCCGCCGAGAAATGATCCTACTTCTCTACGATTCTTCGGCGCTCTTCTTCTCCGGGCGGGGCGCTCCGCCTACTGACTTCATGCGGGAGCGTAGAGGGGTGTAGTTGGGGGACTGAGGGCGAAGACGGCTCGGGTGCCGTGTTTGGCTCAGGTGCGGGTTCCGTTGGCGCGCTAGGCGAAGTCGCTTCCTCGTCAGTCACCGGAGGATTATCGCACTCAGCAATCCAGCCACTACCGTCAGGCCCATCGCTGCCATGAAGAATCCTGCCTTCCACTTCAAATTCCTCCTGCCGTTGGCGAGTGAGCCCTTCTTCTCATCGATTAATTCGGATATGAGATCAGCGTTCGCTTCTGCTGCGCTGATTCTGTTTACATCGCCCGCCGTGGCCTTTCGGTAAAAGGCACCGACCTCAGGTCCGTAATCCGATCTGCGAGTCGCGATAGCTACTACCGCCGTGACTCCCGAGATCAGGATCGCCCCGGCGGGTAGCCACCAAGCGCGGCCCTGGAACACATCCTTGCTGGCAGCGAGAATCGCAGCGAGCGTGGCTATATCCAAGCCGAGCACGCCTAGAGCTTTCGTATCGAGATTGTCGCTGGCCTGGAATTGCTGATCGAGTTGTCGGAGGGCAAGGTCTCGCGCGACCTCAGTGATCGCCCGTATTTCGTCGGCCATTGCCCCGGGAGTCTAGCCGTGTGAAGCTAGCGTTCGTTGACGCGTGATGCGATGAGGTCGGCCGGGTCGGGGTTGGCTCTTGCCGCTGCGGAAGCTGCTTAACTTTCTCTACATCGGAACTCGAGGCTTGAAGGGCCCGGTTGGACTCGAACCATCCACCAGCCGATCATGAGTCGTTAGCGATCGTTGATCAACTCGTCCATTCGATCCGCCGCGTTGCGTCGAAGCTCCGGAATGACGTGAGAGTAGGTGTTCATCGTCATAGCGATCTGGGAATGGCCGAGCACGTCCATTACGACCCGTGGGGCGACGCCTTGAACGAGCAGGAGCGTCGCGCAGGAGTGCCTCAGATCATGAAACCGCCGCTGCGCTAGGCCAGCCCTGTCGAGGTGGCGATGGAAGTCCTTGCTCACCGCTGTCGCATCTAATGGTTTCCCAACCGCGGTCGAGAAGACCAAGTCGAGGTCAATCCAGGTGTCGCCGGCCAGCTCTCTCTCGACAACCTGGCGCGCGAGATGGTCATGGAGCGCTCTCGCCACAGCCATCGGCATCGCGATTTGACGCCGGCTCCTCGACGTTTTTGGTTCGACCAACTCACTACGGCCATTCAGTCGCTGCAGCTGCTTGCTGACCCGCAGGTAGCCAAGCTCGAGGTCGATGTCGCGCCATCGAAGGCCGAGCGCCTCCCCTTGGCGCAGCCCCATAGTCAGGGCGACCGTATATAGAGCTTCGAGGCGGTCCCCTTTCATAGCGTCAAGGAAAGTGCGCGCCTCGGCCGGCGTGAACGGACGAATCTCAAATGGCTCGACGCGCGGGATAGCGACGACCGCGGCCGGGTTCCGTTCGATGAGGCCCCATTTCACCGCGTGGTTGAGGGCCGCGCGGAGCGTGCCTCGTATATAGCGGATGCTCTTTGGCTTCAGGCCTTCCTCGCTCTTCTGGTTCAGCGCCTTCTGGACGTGCAGAGCGGTGAGCGTCGAAAGAGGAAGATCGCCGAGAAGCGGTTTGAGGTGCATACGAACATGAACCTCGTAACCGCGGTACGTCCACGGTCGAACGTTGGGCCGAACGACTTCCCGAAGCCACTGGTCGAGAAATTGGCCGACGGTGCCGCCGCGAACCTCTGCCTCGGCGCCGGAGTCTAAAGCGTGAAGCGCGCGCGTCAACTTGCGCCTGGCCTCCTCGCGCGTCTTTGCGTACAGGAATCGGCGGCGACCGTCGGGGAGCGAGACGATTGCTGCCCAAGTCCCATTTGCCCGCCGCGACAAGGAGCCTTCGCCGTTAGCGCGCCTATTCGGCACTAAGAAGACTGGCCGTGCAGCGTATTAGTGCCGTACAGGAGACGGCGGCCCGACACCGTTTTCTCGGCCAACTGAGCCTCGACCCATAAGTCGAGTGCTGCAACCGGTACCCGGACACAGCGACCGATGCGAATCGCCGGCAAGTCCCCGGACGCCATCATTTGGAAGGTCTTTGTTCGTCCGATGCCAAGTCGGCGAGCGACCTCGCCGCAGTCGATCAGTTGGGCGAGCTCTGTCGCTTTCGATTCCCCCATCAGCGGGGAACCGGATGCGCCGCCGGTTCCCCGCACCCCTCCGCGGCGCCCAGGGATAGCAACCTTTGAATCGATTGGGCGGCGAGACTTCGTCACAGGCGAGACCGAAGACGGCTGATACGTGATCCGAGCTGCAGTCGGCGCTTAGCAGATCGCACCAGTGGGCTTGCCAGAGTTGCGGCGCGACCGATGAGGCGGTTGGTCGGAGCGAGCGACAGCGCCGAGCCCGTGAGACTCCTGGCTACGCTGCCGGCCTGCGCGTGGGTGAAGCGGAGCGCCGTAAAGATCACGACCGGCGAGAACGCGGCGATCAGTAAGACGGCGACACCTGACGCCATCCAGTTCTCCGTGGTGTCGGTGTCGATGGGGGAGACCAGGGCATTGACGACTAGCCGGAAGCCGACGTAAACCGAGGTCGCGACTACGAACTTGGATAGCAGGAGGCCGATCAGAAACTCGGCCAGGGTGGTTGCGGCTTTGGCAAGCCGTGGCCAGATCGACATGACGCTGACCAGCGGCACGAACCCAGTGATCGTCAGGACCAGGGCGGAGCGCACGACGAGCTCGAGATGGACGACGACCGTAAGGCAGCTGAGGGTTATAGCCGTGACGATCAGGCCGAATGTGCTCACATGGGTGCCGCTGGCCGCAGTACGCGCGGCGTCGCTAATGGCCACGCTTCGCATCAAGGTCTCGGTCAGCCTTGTGAAGTCGGGCGACCACGCCGTCGCGAGCAGCGCCGAATAACCGGCCACGTACTTGACCAGCCCGAGCCCGGAGTAGGCAGCAAACGTCCCGGCGACGACACGCGGAACGAGGCCCAGACTCGTGCCGAGCGATCCCCATGCGACCCGCTCGATGAGCGCCAGAGCGACGATCGCTCCGATCACCAGCAACGCGATCGCCAACATGCGGTCGTAGACGGGAGTGATCGAGTTGAGGTCAGGCTCTGTCGACTGACCGAGCGTGGCCAGCAGCCACTGGATGCTTGCGGCGGCCATCGCGGTTGACCAGTTGGCGATCGCCGTCGCTACCTGGGTTAAGAGCTGGTCGGCCTGCGAGCTGTAGCCGTCCATCAGCTGAAGAGGTGGCCGGCATAATTCGCTGCCGCCACGCCGATGTAGAGCAGGGCCACCGAGAAGACGGCGATCGCAGCCCCACCCTTTGCGCGCTCGCCGAGCTCTCGGTTGCCGGTAAAGGAAGCCAGTACAAGGCCAATCAGAGAAACGACCAGGCCGAGTCCAGCGACGAGCATCAGAACCGCGGCTGCGTTGTTGGTTAGGTGGACGAGCCCGTGGTACACGCTTGGTGGCAGGCCGTTGAAATCGGGCGTGACGCCAATGTCGTCGAGGAGGTGAGTCACAGTTTCTCCCTTGCCGGCACAGCCGGCCCTAATCGAGCGGACGAGACAAGACGCCGCCACTCCGACACCTGGTCCCAGCGCCGAAGCTCGAGCTGGGCTGGCGGCGCATTCGCGTACAAGAGGACCCCTGACGTTTGGCGTCGAAGCTCGTCGACTGTGGCCAGCGGTCTGCCGACGCGCTGCTCGTTGGAGCTAGAGCGCCAGCGATCTGTGTGCTGGGTGCGGAAGATGCGCGTCTCGTCGCCAATGCCGCGGCTGAACAGCTCCAGCGTCTTGAGGTCGCCCTGACCGGGTAGCAGGAGTCGAGCCCGACAGTTGTTCCAGATCGTGCGCGCGTGCTCTGGCCCGTACGCAGCCTCGATCTGGGCCAGATCATGGAAGCAGAGCAAGAACTGGATGCCCTGACCGGGTCCGCTTGACGCGTAACCGGCGAGTCGCGGAATGCGGGCGAAGTTCGCCGCTTCGTCCAGCGCGAGCAGCAATCGCGGGGCCAGGATGCCGTCGAGGCTGCGAGCCCGCGAAGTTGCTCGCCTGAGCAGCGACAAGAGCAGGGCCGAGAAGAGCGGCCGGCACCGCTCTGCCTCCTCTGCGGGCGCGACAAGGTAGAGAGTGCCGCGCTCGCTGAGCAACTGATCCACGTCGAGCGACCGCTTCGAGGTCACAGTCGCCGCGGCGACCCGTTCGTCATTCCACAGCGAGAGCGACGAGCGAGCTGTGGACGCAATGGATCCGGCCTCGCGGTCCGGGGTCAGCGCGAAGGCCACTAACAGGTCGGATGCGCCGGCGTCCTCCACGACCTTGGCCAAGCCCGCGTATTCGACCTGGGCCGTTCGGTTCAGGCGAGCGAGCACTGAGTGCATGTCCCCGCCGCGCTCGCGCTCACACACGGCCAGCCCTGCGATGAGGCTGGAAGCCGCGAGATACCAGTGCGCGGATTGGCCGTGCTTTCCGGTGGCTGTGAAATGGTCCGCCAGCTCAGCTGCGGAACCGCAGGAGTCGACCGCGTCGATCGGGTTCCACGTCGCGGGCTCGAGCCCTAGGCGACGGATCCATTCGTGGTCGCGGTCGAGTGGAGCAAAAACGAACACCGGGCCGACCGACGCCCGGCGGTGAGCCGTCAGGGCGACGAGTTCCTCCTTCGTCGAGGTCGCGACTGCCGACCCGCACCAGGCGAGGAGGGTAGGTACGACAACGGTCGATGTCTTACCGGCACGCTGGACACCAAAGAGCAAGACGTTGTCTTCATGGGGCGACTGGAGGAGCCGCCCGCGATGCCAGCCGATAACGATTCCGTCTCCGAACATAGTTCCGGCGCTCGCCTCGCGACCGAGCTTTTGTCGATCCTGGGGTTTGGCCCAGCGACTGGCGCCGTGGCTGTCAGGTGCCTGGACGCCGAGCAACCAGTGGGGGAGGAGTTGGTGCGCCAAAACGAACGCCAGCTCCGTGGCGAGGCTTGTCAGGGCAGCGAGCAGGCGCGTCATACAGAGTCATCCCAACCACGCCGATGAGCCTCCATCAGTTCGTCGTGAGCCATTCGCCACGCGTACAGGCGGGCGACTGCCTGGAGTCGGAGCAGCGAGCCCGCGGGACCGAATCGCGGTTTTCTCGCTCGTGAGACGCGACGCAGCGGGCGACGATGGCGAGTCGCGCGCGGTCTGGTTTTGGAATCGAGACGCAAGGACGCCATCCCGGTCGTTTGCCGGCGGACTGGCTCGAGTGCCCTATCTGACTTGGCCATGTCGTCGAGGCCTTGGCCTCGGGCTCCACGTTGTAGTTCGATCTCTCTCGCCAGCGCTTCCTTCATCGCGGCGAGCCTCTGCTTGGTGATGTCGACCCGGCGGTAGGCCCCAGCTGCGTCCTGATAGAGGCCGGCGAGTACGAAGTGAACGTGGTGGTGCGCAGTGTTGCGGTGAACTGCAGCGATCCAGCGCAGCCCTGTAACGCCCATCTCGGCCTCCAGGCGCCCGACGGCGACGCGGATCAGCTGCTGGAGGTCCAGACCGAGGGCGTGCTCGGGCGAGACAAGAAGGCGAGACACCGCCCGGCGGCGGTCGATTAGCCGTCCATCACGCGCTCGAAAGAGGTGAGGTCTCGACTCCTCAATGGATCGCTCAACGAACGCGGCGAACTCCTTTCGTTGCTGTGTGCTCGCCGGCCCGTCCGGCCCGAAGAGCTCAGCCCGCCTGCTCGCACCGTCCCTGTAAGCCACGTACTTAAGCAAGCCGACCACCTGGCTTGCGGCAGGCGGTGCCACCGAATCGGGATGCAGATCCCGGTGCTGGATGTAGCGCAGGAACCCAGCCACTGACGGGCGGGCGCCAGGGCCGGTGACAGGGTCCCACTTGACCCGGACAAAGCAGCGCTCGCTCATGGCCGCGTCTCCTCGTCTGGATCGGTCTCCTCGAACAGAGCCAGGCGTTGCTCGGCGGCCGCGGCTGCTTCAGACGTCAGGCTGGCAACGAGGCTTCGACCTTGGGGCAGGATCGACGCCACCACAAGGAGGCTGTGCTCAGCCGCGACGAGGCTGGCGAATGCGGCTCGGCAGTCGCGACATTGGGCAGAGTCCAGACCGGACGCCAGTCGCTGTCGGACCAAGACACGCACCGCCGTCCCCAGCCGAAGCCCGCTGGCGACTGCAAATGTCTCGACCTCGGCTGCCAGGCCTAGGGGAAGCCGGACCTGGCAGCGGCGTGATTTGTTCACGCCATCCCTACTGTTCATCGAGGGGGCTCGAAAAGCGTCGTCCAGGCGTCCCTTCTTGAAGAAAAGACAAACAGGCGACGATCGGCGTCCGGTCCGGTAGCGCCTGAACTCACGGACGGCGGTTCGGGACGACGCCGGACGACGGTCAGACGACGGTCAGACGACGCCTCGTTGGGAGGCTGTCGACACCAACCATGGAGGTGTCGTATGCCGAGCAGCCTTCCGGTCGACCTGCGAGACGCCTATCGAGAGGCCGCTGCGCAACTGCCCGAGGCGGATCGCGTTGCACTGTCGCGCGTGCGCGTCTTATCCAATGCGGGGCCGCCCGGCCGAGCCGCGGCGCTGTCAGGGGTCGTGACAGCGTATCGGGCCGGCCCGAAGACGGTCTGGGCGCCAGTGTTGCTTGACTTGATCGCACCGGCCATCCTCGCCCGGCTCAGGCGCCTGAAGCCCGAAATGCCGGTGCTCGATCTGGAGGACGTCCGACAGCAGTTCCTTCTGGAAGTGCTGTTGGCGGCGGCAAGCATGCCGCTGCCCGCCAACCCACTCCACCTGCGCAGCCGACTCATGGCACGTGCCAACCAGGGTGTTCGACGCTGGCTAGTCCGGGAGCGCTACCGGCAGAAGAGCCAGTGGCTGCTGAAAGAGGCAGACATTAAGTGGCGCTGACCTTTACGCACCGGATACCAATGACCCCACGTCATGGGATTTCGGGATTTACAAGGGGCGATCAAAGGCCTACAGATGAGTCCGAGATCGAGATGGGCGCCTTGGGGGAGGCGAAGTCTGGCACGGGTGGGCGAAGCGTCCGGCTGCTCAGCGCTCTGGCCATGCCCGGAGCGGTCCGGAGCGTGGCCCTTGTCTGCGGCTACTTGGTCGCTGGAGCCTTCGGACTGAGCGCGCTTCTAACACCGCCCGGCGATCCGATCGGCTGGGCCTACATCGCTCTCGCCGCCGTCGGCTTGGTCTTCCTCCAGGCCCGTGGCCTGACGACGTTCTTGTGGGTTCTCGTTGCGTCGGGCGGGATCGCGGTGGCGGTCGCTGGCGTCCGGTCCGGCTGGATCGAAGCCGTCATCGGCCTCGCCTTGGCGGTGGTGGGTTTGATTCCGGCGTCAGGCAACCGGCCGGACCGCGCCGCCGACCAGAGCGCCGAGGGCGAAGCCTCGGCCATCTCAGATTTCACACCGAGTCTGGGAGTCCAGCCCGAACCTACGGAAGCCGCAGACCAATCGCGAGTTGCCAGCGAAGCAAGCGGGGCAACGCGCGCCGGGGTCAGCCTTCGCAGCATTGGCGCATTTCGGATTCGCCGGGACGGTGTCGATGTAACTAGTGAGCTAGAGGACCGGCCGGTGTCGGCTTTTCTCTTCAAGTACCTGCTGGCACGCTCGGTTGCTGGCGAATCTCATGTGTCCCGGAGCGCCCTCAGCGAAGAGCTGTCGCCAGCGGTCCCCGAGGCGAGCGCACGCGAACGATTTCGCAAGCACCTCTACGAACTTCAGCACATCTCGTGGATCGGAGGCCTCGTCAACGCCAACCGCACCAACGTGTGGTTGGATCTCGGAAGCGCTGAATCAGATTTGGCTGACCTTCGCCGCACATCGGAGTTGGTCCGACGCCATGGCTACCTGTTGGATTCGACCCTTGCTGAGCAGGTGCACGAAACATTGTCGCGAACGGACGAGGAGTTTCTTCCCGGTTTCGAAGAGCTCGAGAACAGGATCACTCAGGGTCGTGGTACTGCCGGCGAGGTTGTGGCGTCTGCGCGGATCGCCATCGGCAACCTGCGTGCCGAGCTGATTCGGGCCGTGGCCGAGCACGATGACGCTCTAAATCGGCCGGAGGCGACCATCGGCCTTCTCCAGGATGCATTGAACGCGATGCCCGACCGGCAGGACCTGGCCCGCCTTCTCGTCGTCGCCTATCTCAAGACAGGACAAACCGCCCGCGCTGCAGAGGTGCGCCGGCAGTTCGCTCTCAAACAGGAGTAACTCATGCACACCGAACTCGAAACCACAGCATCGTCAAACCATGAACCGGCCGCAGCAGTGGCGACAGAGCCGCCACGCCGCGTCGTCACGGGTCCGAAGCGGTCAACTCGTTGGTGGTTGCGCCCTGGCTATCAGTTGCTTGCGGGGGCGGTCATCCTCGTTCTGGTCGCGGCTATCGCCACCAACAACATGATTTCGAGGCAATACTCGCCAGACGGTACGGTTCGCGCGTACCTCGGCGCAGTCGAATCTGGCGACTCGAATGCGGCATGGATCAACGCCGAGGTCGCAGCTGCCGGCCGGAGCACAACTGCGTCGTTGATCGATCAGCCCGCAATGAGAGCTGCCTTGTCCAATGGATACCGCGACCTGAAGGGCTTTGCCATCGACTCGGTTTCCAATGTGAGTGCAGCGACCGCAGCTGTCGCAGTGACGGTGGGGACATCGAGTGGGTCGAAGCAACTCCGGTTCGTCGTCGTACGGTCAAGCGATCGGCGCTACGGGCTATACCCGATCTGGCGCGTGGAGCTGGCTCCAGTGATTCTGCAGTTCAAACTGCCGCAGGTCGCGAGCCAGGTCTCGATTGATGGCCGCAGCATCTCATTGCCTTCAGGTGCTTCGACCGTCGCGGTGCTGCCGCTGGACCATCGCCTGTTATGGGCCGGTTCAGACCTGATTGCGCCACAGACAGTCAAGGTCGAAGCCATGGTCAGCGGCGATCAGGCAGTGCCCTATCTGCCGACCCTGACCGCAAGTGGCTTAAGCAAGGCTAAGGCCGCCGTGACCGCCTACTTCAGTGACGTCTGCGTTCGAAGAACTACCACCGAGCAATCCAGCAGCTGTCCGCAAAGTACGAACGCCTACGTTACGCACACGGGTCAGTGGTCGCTCGTGGGTGACCCCACCAACGATCTCGCGATCAGCTCGGACGGCCAGAACCTTACGGGCGTCGGCCACTACCAGATGGTCTTCAGCTATGCCGAGAACGGTTGGCAGGGCCTTCGGCACGTCGCGCAGGGTGGCGGCTACTCGGCGCAACTCGACGTCAAGGCGAGCGACTTCTCGATATTGAGGATCACACGGGTCGACGGACTGGTAGGTCTGCAGCGCCCGACGGCTGCGACCGATCAGGCTGCCAAGGACGTGGTGACCAAGGCGTTCGCCCAGTGCGCGGCCGTCCCAGCTGAGCATGTGGCCGACTGTCCGCAGCAGGCTCCGGACGTGATCATCACCAACGTCCACTGGGCCCTGACGAACGACCCTGCGTCAGGCGCGGTGGTCACCTACGACGGGAACACGGGCGTCTTTACGATGCACGGCAACTTCTCGATGTCAGTCACCTACACCCACTTTGGGCAGAACGACAGCGGCAATAGCCTCTATACGTCATTTGATGCGTACCTGTTCTGGACCGGCCAAGCCTTCCAGCTGGTTACCATCGAAGCCGCCAGCTAGCTCTTCGGCCCGCCGCCGGGGGTGCTCGTCGGGGCACCCTCGTCGGCTCAGTCATCCGGCTTCGCCGGCGAGAACCGAGACGACGCCGGCGGACGTCCGGACGACGCTAAACTCTGGCCAAAACTTGGCGTGTAAAGGTGGTGACAAACGGCTCCATCGGCATCCAAAGGACGCCTTCGGCGTAACGAGATAAGGCGGGCTGCGCCCGCAAATTCCACACCGGCGACGTGAGGACAGAAGTTGTGATGAGGCGCGGTTCGAGCGGTCAGCAGTAGGATTTCGCCGGACCTGTGGCCGACACTGCCATTCGCAACCACGCCGCCTTTATTTGGTCAGTAGCCGACCTCCTTCGCGGCGACTACAAACAATCCGAGTACGGCAAGGTGATTCTCCCTCTTGTCGTCATTCGTCGTCTCGACTGCGTACTCGAGCCGACCAAGGCAGCAGTACTCAAGCGCAAGGCTGAACTGGAAGGGAGGATAGAGAACCTCGAGGCAGTTCTGAAGGCCGTCGCTGGCCAACAGTTCTTCAATACTTCAAAACTCGACTTCAAGAGGTTACTCGAGGACCCAACGAACGTTGGCGATAACCTCCGCGCGTACATCGCAGGCTTCTCTGAGGCGGCGCGCGACGTGATTGCGAAGTTTGACTTCCAGACGCAGATCACTCGCCTCGATCGGGCCAACCTCCTATACCTCGTCCTAGGCAAGTTCTCCGACATCGACCTCCACCCTAATGTCGTCTCGAACCTCGAGATGGGGTACCTCTACGAGGAGCTGATCAGGCGGTTTTCCGAGCTCTCCAACGAGACCGCCGGCGAACACTTCACGCCACGCGAGGTCATCCGCCTCATGGTCAACCTCCTCTTCATCGAAGACTCGGACCTTCTGACGAAGCCTGGCATTGTCAAGACCCTGTACGACCCCGCCTGTGGTACTGGCGGCATGCTGTCGGTCGCCGAAGACCATCTCAGGAATCTCAACCCGCAGTCGCGGCTTGAGGTCTTCGGCCAGGAACTCAACGACGAGACACATGCGATTTGCCGGTCGGACATGATGCTCAAAGGGCAGGACGCATCGAGGATATACAGTGGGAACTCCTTCGACCACGACGGCCTGCCTGACGGCCACTTCGACTACATGCTTGCCAATCCACCCTTCGGCGTGGAGTGGAAGAAGGTAGAGGACGCGGTCAAGAAGGAGGCCCAAACCAAAGGCTTTGCTGGGCGCTTCGGTGCTGGTCTTCCACGAATCAACGACGGGTCCTTCCTCTTCCTCCAGCACATGCTGTCAAAAATGAAGCCACCCGATGAGGGCGGCTCGCGCTTGGCGATCGTCTTCAATGGCTCACCGCTCTTCACTGGAGGCGCCGGCTCCGGCGAGTCAGAGATAAGGCGTTGGATCATCGAGAACGACTGGCTCGAAGCCGTGGTCGCACTGCCAGATCAGCTCTTCTATAACACGGACATCTCGACGTACTTCTGGGTGTTGACCAATCGCAAGACGCCTCACCGCCGGGGCAAAGTGCAGCTAGTCGACGCTCGCGAGATGTTCACGAAGATGCGCAAGTCGCTGGGCAACAAGCGTAACGAGGTCTCAAATGCGCAGATCGAGGAGATCACACGCCTCTATGGTGCGTTTGTCGAAGGCGAGAGGGTGAAGATCTTTCCGAACGAAGCATTTGGCTACATCAGGATCACCGTTGAGCGGCCCCTCCGACTTCGGTCCGAGGATGGTGTCGCCGTGGGTATGACGCCGGCTCGGCTGAAGGAGCTGCTCAAGACGGCCAGGCGCGACGAGAGCGCCAACCCGGTGACCGACAGAAACGGAAGCCCATATGCGGACCCAGACCTGCGGGACCAAGAGAACATGCCCCTGCCCGCGGTATCTGTCTCATATCAGCGTGATGTCACCGATCGTCTCGCACGACTTGATTACACCAGCGCGGTCAACGATTACATGAAATCCGCGGTGCTGCCTTGGGTGCCTGACGCATGGGTAGATATGGAGAAGACCAAGATCGGGTACGAGATCCCGCTCACCCGACACTTTCATAAATATGTCCCTCCGCGTCCGTTGGCTCAGATCGATGCGGAGATCAACTCACTCGAACGTGAAATCCAAGGGCTTCTTGGAGACGTTACCGGTTGACACGGTCGATCAAACTGAGGCGGATCTTTCGTCGCCGCGACGAGACGAACCGGCCGGACTTGCCGATGCTGTCCGTGTATCGAGATCTTGGGGTTATCTTGCGCGAGGGGCGCGACGACAATTACAACCGGCCTGGACAGGATTTATCTGCATACCAGGTAGTACGTCGTGGCGACCTGGTCCTGAACAAGATGAAGACTTGGCAGGGTTCCCTGGGGATGTCTGAATTGGATGGCATCGTGTCGCCTGCCTATTTCGTCGCACAGCAGACGTCAGACGATGACCCTCGCTACCTGCACTACGCGCTCCGATCCCTCCCAATGATCGCTGAGTACGCAAAGCGATCTAAGGGAATCCGTCCGGCCCAGTGGGACTTGCCGTGGGACGAGTTTGCGGACGTTGAGATTCGGCTTCCGAGGCCCGATCAACAGCGTTTGGTCGCCGACCTCCTCGATCGTGAAACAACACGTATAGACAAGCTAATTGCAGCCAAACGTCGCTTCAGAGAACTTCTCGACGCGCGCGATGCGAGTGCAGTCTCTGATCTGACCGTTCCAATCGACTGTAGATTCGTCCGCCTTCGCTTCCTTGCCCGCCTTCAGACCGGCGTGACGGTTGATGCCGGTCGCGAGCTCGGCCAAAGCGTTGTTTCGGTGCCCTACCTACGTGTCGCGAATGTCCAAGCGGGATGGTTAGATCTCGCTGATGTAACGGAGATAACGGTGACCTGCGACTTGGCGGAAAGATCCACGCTTCGGCGAGGAGATGTCCTAATGACCGAAGGCGGCGACCTGGATAAGTTGGGTCGCGGTACCCTGTGGGAGGGTCAACTCGAGCGTTGCCTCCATCAGAACCACATCTTTGCTGTTAGGCCGGCTACGGACCGACTCGACCCCCGATTCCTGGCGCTGTTGACCCGATCCAGTCATGCGAGGCGCTATTTCGAGATGACTGGCAGCCGCGTCACGAATCTAGCTTCGACCAACTCCGAAAAGATTCTCAATCTTCCCGTACCCCAGCTGTCGCTCGACGAACAGAGACGGCTGGTGACAAAGTACGAGCGGGTGGCTACGAAGCTAGGGCGGTTAGTCTCAGCCGTCGACAGGCAAATCCAAGCCTTGGCGGAACGGAGGCAGAGCCTAATAGCCGAAGCCATAGCGGGCCAGCCCCAGCCGACTGACGCAGCATGATCAAGCCAGACGAACGGCTCTTCGAGGATGCAATCACTCAGCACCTCGTCGTGCAAGGGTCTTACCGCAGCTGCAAATGGGGCACAAAGCCTGAATGGACGGGCGACTTCGACGCCAGCAAAGGCATCGACACTGCCGAACTGTTCGAATTCATCGACTCGACTCAGCCGAGGCAGTGGACGCAGTTGGTGAAACTCCACGGTGGGAACCCGGCATCTGCGCGAAAGCGATTCCTGGACCGACTCGCGAGCGAGCTTGACGATCGGGGCACGGTTGACGTCCTTCGCCACGGTGTTATGGACCAGAACGTTGAGATCCGCCTCGCATTCTTCAAGCCGGCCCACGGTCTGACACCTGAACTTGAGGAGCGCTATGAAGCCAACCGCCTCACCATCACAAGACAGCTGCCGTACGAGACCAACTCGAACAAGACGCTCGATGTATGTCTTTTTGTCAACGGGGTCGCGGTGGCGACCGCGGAGCTCAAGAACGAACTGACAGGACAGGGCATCGATCACGCCATCCACCAGTACCGCACCGATCGAGACCCACGGAATGTGACACTGGGCCGCAGGGCGGTGGTCCACTTCGCGGTTGACCCGTTGCGCGTTGCGATGACTACCAAGTTGGCAGGAGCCTCGACGCGATTTCTGCCGTTCAACCTCGGGCACAACGGCGGAGCCGGCAATCCGCCGAATGCTGACGGTCACCGGACCGCCTACCTCTGGGAGCAAGTCTGGGCCAGGGATCCATGGATGGACATCCTTGGCCGTTTCATTCACATCGAGCGGCCAACCAAGGGCTCACAGGCGCAACGCAAGGCGGCCGAGGTCGTCATCTTTCCGCGCTACCACCAGTGGGACGCCGTCCTGAAGCTCGAGGGGAGTGCCCGCAGCGACGGTTCAGGCCACAACTACTTGGTCGAGCACTCGGCCGGATCGGGCAAGAGCAACACGATCGCTTGGACAGCGCACCGGCTGGCGACCCTCCACGACTATCTGGACCACAAGGTATTCGACAAGGTTGTCGTGATCACGGACCGCGTCATCCTCGACCGCCAGCTGCAGGACACGATCTACCAGTTCGAGCATGCTCGCGGAGTCGTCGAGAAGATCGATGAGAACTCACAACAGCTCGCTCACGCTCTGGCCGGCGAGCAGGCGAAGATCGTCATCACGACGCTCCAAAAGTTCCCCTTTGTGCTGGACAAGGTCGCCGCACTGCCGAATCGGCGCTACGCCGTGATCGTTGACGAGGCCCATTCCTCACAGACCGGCGAGGCGGCCAAGGATCTGAAGTTGGTGCTCGGAGCGACTGAGGAACAAGAGCTGACCGCCGCCGAGGCGGAAGACATGGGTCTGGTCACAAGCGCCGAGGACCCCGTCCAGGAAGCTTTGGCCAAGGCTGCTGGCGCCCGTGCAAGCCAGGACAACCTGTCATTTTTCGCATTCACGGCGACGCCCAAGCAGCGCACGCTCGAGTTGTTCGGCACTAAGAGCGTCGACGGCAAGTACGAGCCGTTCCACCTCTATTCAATGCGCCAGGCGATCGAGGAAGGCTTCATCCTCGACGTATTGGCCAACTACACGACGTACCACTCCTACTGGCGGATCGAGAAGAAGATCCACGAGGACCCCGAGTACCAGGAGAACAAAGCTCAGCGTGCAATTGCCCGCTTTGTGAGCTTGCATCCGTACAACCTCGCCCAGAAAGCCGAGATCATGGTCGAGCAGTTCCGCGCCCACACTATGGCCAAGATCGGCGGCAGCGCCAAAGCCATGGTCGTGACGTCCTCACGATTGCACGCTGTTCGCTATAAGCAGGCAATCGACAAATACATCAAAGAGAAGGGCTACTCGGATCTCAAAACACTGGTTGCCTTCTCGGGCAAGGTGGGGGAGTTCAGCGAACCGGGCATGAACAAGTTCCCGGAGTCGCAAACAGCACAGAAGTTCGCCGGGCCCGAGTACCAGGTACTCATCGTCGCCGAGAAGTTCCAGACTGGCTTCGATCAACCGCTACTGCACACGATGTACGTCGATAAGGTGCTCGTTGGCCTGGCTGCGGTTCAGACACTGTCACGCCTTAACCGCATCCATCCGCTCAAGTCGGACACGTTCGTCCTCGACTTCCGCAACGACGCGGAGGACATTCAGAAGGCTTTCGAGCCCTATTACGGCAAGACTGTGGCGGCGCCGACGGATCCAAACGTCTTGTGGGATACGCGCGCCCGACTCGACGGCTTCGATGTTCTTCGGGCTGAAGAAATGCAGGGCGCCGTTACAGCGCTGCTATCGAGTGACGGCCAGAAGGCACATGGCGCGCTCTATGCGCTGCTAGATCCGGCACTCGATCGCTACCGCAAGCTTGTCGACGAAGTGGCACTCGAGTTCAAGGATGCGCTAGACAAGTTTGTGCGCACTTACTCTTTCGTGTCTCAGATCGTCTCCTTCCAGAACACAGGCCTCGAACGGGATTACATCTACTGTCGCGCTCTAGCGGCCTACATCCGGAACTCGGCCACGGTCGAACGCCTCGATCTCGGTACAGAGGTGGAGCTCACGCATCTTCGGACCGAGATGACGTTCGAGGGTTCGCTCGCTCTAAAGAGCCAGACCGGTGAGGTCAAGGGGATCACTGCCGGCAAGGGCAAACTCCACGAACCTGAGATGGAGAAGCTGTCCAAGATCGTGCAGGTTTTGAACGAGAGATTCGGCCTGGACCTGGGCGAGGCCGATCAACTCCTGTTCGACCAGTTCGAGGAGAGTTGGGCCGCCGATCAAGAGTTGGCCGACCAGGCGAAGAACAACTCGATCGAGAACTTCAAGCTCGTGTTCGACCCAAAGTTCATCAACACCATCGTCACCCGCATGGACGCCAATCAGTCGATCTTCAAGCAGGTGCTCGATGACCAGGAGTTTCAGGACATCCTGAAGGATTTCTATGTGCGCAAGATGTACTCGCGGCTTCGGCGCCCTGCCGCGGAGGCGTAACCGCCGGCCGCCTCTTAACAGCCTGGGTTGGTTTTGCTGGTCTGGTTGCGTAGCGTCACCGTGCTATCAGCTCACGGACCGCTCCTCTCGTCAATCTTCCGACGCTGGCGCATTTATCGTTACGAAGGCGATGGCCAGAGGTCCGTTTGATGTTCGTGTCTCCGGATCGCACGGAGGCCTGGTACATCGCGGGGCGCTCGCAATCGTCGGACCTGCTTTGGGGCGTCTGCATATCGCCCATGACCTTTAGAACAGGCTCAGTTACCTTAGACGTGCTTGTCGGCTGGAAGTCCGTCGAGCTCGACCCCATACTGATTAGCCAGCTAGCGGCTAAGTGGCTCACCCGGAGCTGGGTTCTGCTTCCTTGCTAGCCATCGTGGATCAGACCGAGCCGATAAGGCGTTGGTCGCGATAAGCACTCGGTATCGCAAGCGACCCGCCCGCGGAAAGCTGCGACCCAAACTGCCTGGCGTGTCGTTGGCCCGCAGATCCGCACCGCAATGAGCGCCTCACTGAGCAAAGCGAAATCACCAAGCAGTAACTGATGTGGTGATAGGCTGGCAACCCGATGATTGAGTCCCCGGCACCTCTACCTGACGGGTCCAACGAAGCCGAGAGAGAGATTGTGAAGTTCATTGACGGTGACCCTCCGCAGACCGTGCTGCCGGCTCGAAACAGGACCCTCACTGCGGTTGAGCTGCGCGAAATCTTTGCACCGTTGTTTGCCGATGTGATAGCGAGGCTTGACGATGCGGCCGCCGGAGACAAAGGAATGCTCTTTGCTTTGCGTCGAAAGGTGAGCAAGGAGCTTGAGTACCTGGAGCGTGGCAAACCAATGCAGCGACGGGCGATCAAGCGTAAGAAGTTCGAGGAGCAGGGCGGTTTATGCGCAGAGTGCCGCGAGCCGCTTGGGGCTGAAGCCGAGCTCGACAGGACTGAGGCCATCTTGGGCTACACGATGGAGAACACGCGCCTCATCCATCACGCCTGCCACCGGAAGCTCCAGCGTGACAGTCGCTTCGCATGAGCGGGTTCCGCGACCTCATCGCATAGTCCCGACGTAGGAGAATCTGCTCGTGCCGAGCGACCTCCTGTTCACCGTAACTAAGAATGTTGCGACTCCGGCGTCGGCGATTTCCTTGGCCGATGCCGGTCTACGCGAGCGCCGTGATCTCCAAGAATGGATTCTTGCTCATCCAGAAATCCTGGGTGAAGACATCATGGTTGTGACTTTCGAATTTGACCGCTGGTGGGCACAGGGCGCCGCACCAGCTGACCGGCTCGATGTCCTCGGGCTTGGCTCAGATGGGAGGCTGGTCGTTGTAGAGCTCAAGCGGGACAAGGCGCCCGATACCGTTGAGATGCAAGCAGTGAAATACGCAGCGATGGCGAGCCGCTTCACTCCAGAGTCGCTATCGACTCAGCATTCGAGATTCCTAGGGCAGCGCGGCCAAGCGGTATCTGAAGACGAAGCCCTGCAACGCCTGGTCACTCATGCCGGCGAGTTAGACGTTGAGAACCTGCGCCGCCCACGGCTAGTTATCGTCGCCGGCGACTTTCCTCCCGTTGTGACCGCAACTACCGTCTGGCTGACGGAGATGGGCCTCGATATCACTCTGATGCAAGTCCGTGCGTTTCGCACTGCGAACGAGACGTTGATTCATGTCTCACAACTATTCCCAGTCAGGAACGTCGAGGAATTTACCGTCAGTCCGCGTCAGGCAGAGGTTAAGGCAGTTGAAGAGCGCCGACGACGGCAACGCGACGCGGTACAACTGAGCGTCTTGTCGCCGCTCAGATTCTCACGGACGGCGCTTTACTCACACTGCGCCCGCAGGGCATCAACGCCGAGATCCGGACAAGCATTGACGACTGGGTCGAAAAGGACCCGCGACCGGCCCATGCGCGCTGGTTTAACTCAATGCCTGCACCGATCGAGTGGGAGGCAGATGGTCATCGATACACCCCTTCCGGCCTCGCCGCATCAATAGTTCAGCAAGCTGCGAGCTTAGAGAGATCGATTCGAGGCGGCGAATGGTGGGTCACTGACGATGGTCGGAATCTAGTTGAAATCGCTCAAGAGCTCGCGAGCCCACGCCAGCGGCTGTACGCCGAATTTTGGACGAGATTCGCAGAGCGGGTCCGCCAGGAGCGTCCAGCATGGACCGCAACTAGGGGACAGCCCACAGAGTGGAATTGGTTCGAGATGGCGTCCCCGTTAAGAAACAGCTACTACGCGGCGGCGTTCATGCATGCGGGGCGGATCAAGTACGAGTTGTACATTGACACAGGAGATGCGGAGCAGAATCGACGAGTCTTAGACCGCTTCACATCGGCTAGATCTGACATTGAACGTATCTATGGCGGGACTTTAGAGTGGCATCCACCCAATGAGACACATCGTTACGCTGCTGTCCGAGCCATTGGCGAAGGTGATGTCACTGAGGCCGAGCGCCACGAAGAGTTCATGGACTGGTTCATCCGTGCAGGCGACCATATGCGAGCGGCCCTTGACGGTAGGCTCTCGGCGACGACCTTCGGCGCAGAGACCAACAGCCAGTAGAACCGGATATCAACAGCGGGCTTCGTTTGAGGTGCTCGAATGCTTGCGATAAGCGTCGGTTATATCCCTACCGTCGACTTAGCATCCGATTGACAGATCCAGCATGCCAAATCGCAAAGTCACGACCGTCGATGGGTTGGACGTCGACCGTGCCGCCTTCCACGCGGCACACGTCACAATCGCGTTGTGCCCGAGCCACGCCGGATCGGTCTCGTCGGCTGCGTTAAGTCCAAGCTCGACAGGCCAACTTCAGCTCGTGACCTATATACGTCTCCACTATTCAAGGGTCGTCGTCGGTATGTGGAACGGACCTGCGAGCGCTGGTTCGTCCTCTCCGCCAAGCATGGCCTGGTCGACCCAGACACGATGCTCGAGCCGTATGACGAGACGCTGAAGAACGCAGGCAGAGGCGAACGCCAACGCTGGAGTGCGGCGGTCGTTAGGGCGCTTCAGCTCGAGCTCGGATCTTTTAGCTCCACCGTTTTCGAAATTCACGCCGGCGATGACTACCGGGGGTTTGGGCTTGTGGATGGAATCCGCGAACTGGGTGGCCAGGTCATTGTTCCAACTGAGCGGTTTTCTCTAGGACAACAGTTGGCGTTCTACAGAACTCGCGATTGGACCAAGTAACGTTGTCCGATCGCGGCGTCGAAGCAATTACACATCCGAGTCACCTGTACTCGCGAGCTGAGATTCTGGCGCGCCCCTCGCCAGTTCCCGACGTTCCAGGCATCTACGGGTGGTATTTCCGCACGACTCCGGGCGGAATCGACGCCAAGCGATGCATCGAGGTCCAAGACCGAAGGCTTCTGTACGTCGGCATCGCTCCTCGCCGGCCGGGACACAACAAGGCGACTCTCCGGTCTAGACTTCGCAACCATTACCGGGGAAATGCAGAAGGATCGACCCTGCGCTTCACGATCGGTTGCCTCCTTGGGCTCGAACTCAGACGAGTCGGCCGGGGAACGGTAATGACTTTTGGACCGGCCGAGCATGACCTGTCTAGCTGGATGGCCGATAACGCGTCCGTAACTTGGGTCGAAGATTCCAGGCCATGGCTGCTGGAGTTGGTCCTGATCCACACTCTCGACCTTCCTATGAATCTTGACCAGAACGCGAGCCACTCATTCCACGTCCACCTCAGCGAGCTTAGGCGAGGTGCTCGTGAGCGGGCGCTGGCGCTTCCGATCCTTGCCTAATGCAACCAAAGCGGTCAACCGGCGCCAGGCGCTTAACTGGCGGCTCGGCGATTTGGCGCAAGTTGAGTTTCCGCGGTACCCACTGCCTCCGGATGCCATTCAGGAGCCGCCTGAATGGCATCGCCGAGCGCGTATATAGGGCAGCGTGGACATTGCAATCGTCGTTGCGATAATCGCCCTCGCTGGAACGATCGCGAACGCTGGGATCACACTTTTTGGCTCACGTTGGCTCAGCGATCTTCAGCAGCGAAGCAAAACACGGGCCATCCTTGATCGGTATCGCAATCCTCTAGCGTCGGCGACTTACGACTTGCAGAGCCGCTTCTACAACATTATCCGTATGAACTTCCTTGACACTTACTACATCGAAGACCGAAATGGCAAACGCGACGTTGCTGCCGAAAGTACTCTCTACGTTATTGGCCAATACCTCGCGTGGTCTGAGATCCTGCGACGCGAGCTCCAATTCCTCGACTTTCGAAATCGCGACCAGACGCGGAAGGTCGCTCGCGCCCAGGAGCAGATCGCGACCCTGTTCGCCTCTGACGATCCCGAACTTGGACCGGCATTCATGCTCTGGCGACCAGAGCAGCGAGCAATCGGGGAGCGCATGATCTCCTCGGACACCAACGTGCCCTCATGCATCGGCTTCGCCACGTTCGCCGAGCGGCGCAGAACAGAGGCCCTTCAACGGTGGTTCGGCCAGCTTGAACAAGACCTCGAGATTGTTGCCAAATCGTCGAGCGCGCGCTTGCGGCTGCTCCAACACGAGCTCGTCGCTCTTGTGCTCTTGCTCGATTCCGATGGTCGGTTCGACCGCGAAAAGTTGAATGAGGCCTAGTGCCTAGTCAATGCAGCTGCGGGCCCCTTAACCTATTTTGCTATCGATAAGGCGCCACTATCGAAAGCCAGTATCAGGACTATTTGGCACGTGGCGACTCGGAGGTTCCTCGGTCATTTCGGTCCGACGGGCCGTCAAGTAGAACGTCAGATCGTTGGACCGACCGGGTTTCCGCTCGAGATGTGGCTCAATCGAACATGCCGTTCGGTCCGTCGCACCAACGATGCAACATCCGTCAGCACCCGACATGACGGCACGAGGGACCCTTGACATTCGAACGAGACTCTCCCGAGGTCAACGCACCCACGTGACGGTGATCTTGTCTTTTGCGGGCGAGGGCCTCACGATGCCCCACAAGAGACTGCCTGGGATCACCGGTCCGACCGTTGACTTTCCAAGTGTGCGCCCCATACTGAGGTGAGCTCCGCTTGACTCTGACCCTGCGGTGGCCAGCCCGGCGCGGCCATCCTGGGAGCATCTCGGTTGTAATCCTTAGCGCTCGGGTAGGTCTTGACCTCGACTTGGGGCGCGATGCCGCCCTCTCCGAGCCTGGTCTGGGACTGCAACGGCATTGGCCGAAGCAAAGATGCGATGGCCATCCACGCGGAATACCTCAAACAGGGGCAGCCCATCAAAGCGTCTGGCCCAACCGGGCCAGTCGGTCAATCCGACGTACACCACATCCCGCACAAGTAGAGCGGGGTGCATGAACCCTTCGATGCATTCCCGCGACAAGCATGCGCACATTATTTTCGGCCGCTGCGTTTGGCACAACGACCTGTCAGGAGTGACGACGAGAGCCAGCTCCCAAGGGAGCTGAGCCACTCAACTGATGAAGCCTTTCGAGCGGTCGCCGGTCGGGAGTTTCGCCCGACAATTGTGTGGACGACTGGCAGCACACGGTCGACGTGGATGTCCGACGTCGTGAAGAGCTCTCGTACGCTCTCGGTTGACGGAGCCTTGCACCAAGTAAACAGCGTCTCATCGTCAGGAATTAATGTTGCTCCTAAAACCCGAGGCCGCCGGTCGATGGGTAGGTTGGAAGCTACGCGGACGAGGTGTTCCATCTGAGCTGTGGCGAGTTCGATGGTGATCCCGGGCCACAGCTGTTCGGCTACGCAGCTGGCACAAACCGCATCGAAACGCACGCGGCGACGATGCGGTGCGCAGAGCCCAAGAGGATAGGGTGATTCGCTGGCTTTTGTAACACCCGAGACTTCAGGGTGTGAGGACGTCGTGGTGACTTTCAATCGACTTTGTCTGCCGACTGACTTTTCTCGTCCCCGAGATTAATATCGCCCGGGGCGCCGCATGACGCCGATCTGGGGACGCGAGCGCGAGCTCAGGTTGGTCGGTTCGTTCGTGGAGTCAATCCACGACGGTCCTGCTCTGCTGGTCATTGAGGGCGAGCCAGGAATTGGCAAGACCACGCTGTGGGGCGCGGTTAACAGTCTCGCCAACTCAAGAGGTGTAACGGTACTCTCCGCCCGCCCAGCCGAGCCCGAAGCGAAACTCGCATATGCCGCGTTGAGCGATCTGCTGGCTGAGATCCCAGACGGCGAGCTGCACCAACTGCCCGCGCCTCAGCGCCAGGCGCTTGTGGCTGCTCTACTACGAGCCGATCCTGTTGGGCGTCCAGCAGATCCCCGAGCGATATCGATGGGAGTCCTGCTCGTGCTGAGGTCGCTCGCCGCAAAGAGCCCTCTGCTGCTGGCGATCGATGATTGGCAGTGGATTGACGGGCCTACGGCACGTGTCCTCGGCTTTGCAGTCCGGCGGATCACCTGCGAAAGGGTCGGTTTGGCCGTAACGGCACGGCAAGGCGTGCCAGTGGAGATTGCTGGCATTGACCTCGACTGGCCGGAACACCGCCGCCACCGCCTTGTCGTTGGACCCATCACGCCCGCGACCTTGCATCGGTTACTGGTTGAGCGACTCGACGTCGCCCTGCCCCGGCCGTTACTAATCCGCTTGCACACTGCTTCAAGGGGTAATCCCTTTTTCGGACTCGAAATCGCAAAGGCCATGGTTAGCTCAGGGTCGCTTCCAGGCCATAGCGATCCACTGCCAGTTCCCGCGGGTCTGGCCGAGGCGCTGACACTGCGTTTGGCCGCTCTTCCGGGGCCGGCTCAGCAGGCGCTTGCCGTGGTCGGCGCCGCGGTCCGCCCGACACGCGATTTAGTCCAGATGGTAGCTGGCACCAAAGCAGCCGACAAAGGCCTACAGGTTGCCGTGCTGGCAGGTATGTTGCAAGTGGAGGACGACGGCAGGCTCCGCTTTGTTCACCCACTGCTAGGTTCCTTGGTTGCGGGCTTTGGCTCTATGGCCGACCAGCGCCGCCTGCACCGGCGCCTTGCCGAGCTGGTTCTAGACGATGAAGAACGCGCCATCCACCTCGCGCGCGGAAACGCCACCGCGTCCGATCTTGCCGCTATCGATGCAGGAGCCCGTAGCGCCTGGTTACGCGGCGCGCCCGAGGTCGCGGCTGACCTCAGCGAGCGAGGCCTTGCCCTGGCGTTCGGCGCACGCGCGGCCGAGCTACAAAGACGGCGGATCGAGACTGCCGAGTACCACTTTCGCGCTGGGGAAGACCAGCGCGCTCGGGCGCTCCTGGAGGCAGCAGTGGCGCAGGCGCCAAACGCACGTGAGCGAGCGCGCGCTCGCTGGCGACTCGGATGGGTGCTTCGGCGTAGCACAAGCCTGGCCGCTGCTGAAGAGGCCTTTAGCGGGGCTCTCCGAGACCTCCAAGATTCACGCAGTGACAATCAGCTTCGGGCGACGATCGAGCGTGATCTTGGGCTGGTGCTGATCAATGTCGGCAGATTGAGTCAGGCCGCGCCGCACGCCGTCGCCGCTATGCAGTTCGCCACCGCCGCCGACCACTCGTCTCTGCTGAATGATGCGATTGGGCCACTTGTGCTGATTGAGTTCCTTGCCGGCCGCGGTCTGCGGCAGGACCTAATTGAGAAGGCGCTCGACGGTATCAGCTCACAGGAACTCCCCGTTGGCTTGCGGACAAATGTATTAATCGCAATAGCGCAGAAATGGGGCGACCAGTTCGACCTCGCTCGGCGGCGGCTTGAGGTCGAATACAACGCGGCGGTGGAGCGCGGCGCCGAAGCAGACTTACCGTCCCTTCTCTGGAGCCTTAGCGAACTCGAATGCTGGACCGGCAACTGGGCGCTGTCCGCGGAGTACGCCCAGAAGGGCGTCGAGACCGCAATGCTTTGCGGCGGGCCCCATGACCGAGCCCTCACACTCTGTGCACGAGCCCTCATTGGCGCCTGCAGAGGAGACACCGATCAAGCTCACGCTGACGCCGTGGACGCACTACGCGCGGCGGAGCAGTGCGGGCTTCGGCCGGCGCTTGTGTGGAGCCGGCATGCACTTGGTTTCCTGGAACTGTCGCGTGGCAATCACGCAGGGGCCCACGACTGGATGGCGCCGCTTGCAGAGGTGGTAGCCGACATGGGCGTCGGCGAACCGGGCTCTGTGCGCTTTGTGCCAGACGAGATCGAGGCATTGGTTGGCGTCGCCGCGCTGCGACCCGCAGCTGCATTGCTCGCGGGGTTCGAGGACCGGGCGCTCGCACTTAACCGAACATGGGCGCTCGCGACCGGAGCGCGCTGTCGTGGACTCATCCTGGCCGCCGAGCACGACTTGCATGGCGCAGTCCGGGCATTGGATGAAGCCTTGAGGCACCACCAGAATCTTGGGATGCCGCTAGAGCTCGGTCGGACCCTGTTGCAAAGCGGCCGCATCTACCGACGAGCCCGCGAAAAACGCCTTGCCAAAAACTCCCTTGAAGCCGCCCTACAGATCTTCAATCAGTTAAATGCCCCTCTCTGGTCGGTCCAGGCCCGCAGCGACCTGTCACGCGTCGGTTTGCGACCCGCGGCAAGCTCCGACCTGTCGGCAACCGAAACCGCGGTTGCTGGACTCGCCGCCGAAGGAAAGACCAATCGCGAGATCGCAGCCGCACTCTTCCTCAGCACGAAGAGCGTGGATGGTGTGATCCTGCGCGTCTACGACAAGCTTGGCATTCACTCGCGTGCGCAACTCGGCTCGTGGGTGGCAGGGCACAAAAGGCAGTAAACCACCCTATCCCAGGCGTAGGCGCGCGTGCGAACCTGTCTTCTGGTTTTTTAGCCATGCCCGGCGGCTGGCGCCATCGAACAAGTCATAACGTGCGGGCGCGGTCGGTTCATTACGTGTGGAACTTGGGCGGGAGGCAGTTGGATATCAGAATGACTGATCTAGAGCACTCTGCGCGGAAATTATTGCGAGCTACGTACAGTCCAATCAACTCCACGCGCACCGATGCGCCCAGTCGACAGAAAGCTTGGGCAAAGTATTCTCTTGTCGCTAATCTGCAGATCATGCCTGCCGAACTCGATCGACTTGCGAGCGACCTTGGCCCAAACTCCAGGATCATGCTCGCATTGAAGGCAGTGGTCCAACAGGACGTGACCGCCTCCGCACTTGAGAACGTACCGCTATTCACCGAGGTCAATTGGGACTCTCTGGTCTCAATGACTGAAGGGCTTGTTAAGCTGCGACAGCAGGACCTCGATGAATTCCGCAGCGCTTATCAAGCGATCATAGACGCATACGAGCACCGGGTTGCAATGCAATCGAGCGGCGTTGGGGACCAAGGCGACGTAACCCCTGGCCGAGAATCTGAGTTATGAACCCGGAACGTAGCGTGCTTTTGGAGCATTCCAATCTCAAGGGCTCTGCTAACGCATCAGGGCCTGAACTCAAGATCATTCTCGAATGGGCGGTAAAACACAATGTTCAATCGGCAGCGGCTAGCAAAGTTCTCAGTTCGTTACCTCAGCTATCCTCTGATCCTGAATTAATGACAGCCAAGGACTACAAGAGTTGGTCAGTCGCAAAGCTCCATGCATCGCAGAACTCGGTAATAACGGCGACGGCGCAAACGGCAATTGAACCCATTGGGCTACTTCATCTGGAGCGTTTGAACTTCGTGCCCGCGGGAATCGAAAGGGGAGAGTTAGTCCATTCAGTGCCGCTGTCGCCAGGCGAGGAAGTAAACATCTCCCACAAGGAATGGTCCAATACTGCCGAAGAGTTCTCCAAAATTGTGACCGATTACATGGAAGCGTACAGCGAGGAGGGAGTCACTGAAAAAGCAGAGCTAACGCAATCTGCAACCTCGCAGGAGCAGCACTCGAGTGGTTTCAACACCGGGGTGACCGCCTCGGGAGGTTATGGTCCTGTCACGATCACATCGTCGCTGGCGGCTACAGTCAGTAATTCAGCTTCGAACTCGGAACAGAGCAGTCGGAATCATAGCCTTGCGACGACCCGTAAGGCATCTTCGAGATCTAAGCAAGAGCACAAGATTAGCTTTAAAGTCGCCTCAGCAGCTGGTACGGAGGATCAGCAGGTTCGCAAGATCAAGAATCCGTTTCCTGATAAGGCAACGCGGGCTGACTATTATCAGCTGGTTCGGAAGTGGCGTGTGGATCTTCTGAGATACGGGCTTCGGCTGACTTACGACCTTACGATTCCCGAACCCGGCGCAGGGCTGCTGAAGAAACTCTACGAGATTGGAGAACTCCAGGCAGCCCTTGAGATTGGGTTCGGTGACCCTAAAGCTCAGCAGGATTCTCTTGCCCACTTCGATTTAGTTCCTGGCCAAATCAAGCGTGACAACTACATTTCACTGGCGGCGCCCTTCGGAGCAGCGGTATCCGCACCTCCGGATGAGTTCAAGTGGTATGAAGTTGCCGACACTCATCACTGGAATTCATTCGATGAATCCAAAATCGGCAGCTTCTATACGCTCGAGGTTGAAGTAGATGAGCAGTACCAGGTTGACGAGGCCGTGAACAACCCAGGCAAGCCTGCCGCTCTGGTGCAACACCACTTCCACGCTTGGACCGACGAGGAAGGGCCCGTTTGGGAGCAGCAGAGCGTCGATGATTTTTTGGGAAGATCCGGCAAGTTAATCCTTGTCTACTTCGGAAGTAAGATGCCAAGCCTCTATGTCGAGCTAACCGTGCGGGCGAAGCTACGTCAGTCGGCGTTTGAAGCTTGGCAACTTAAGGTATGGGGTACCATCCGAGACGCGGCGCAGGCGCTCTACGAGCAGAATCGCCAAGCGATGAAGGACCGGTTGGCGCAACTGCTTGCAGAACTTGGAGCTCAAGATCCTCTCAGCCTCCGGAAACTCGAACGCGAAGAGGTCATGAAGGGTGTACTTCGGTGGCTTTTTGGACCGAGCTTCGAGTTTGCACCAGCAGATGTTCCCGAGGACTTGTTCGGTTCTGACATCGCAGCCTTCTCAAAAAAGCCCTTGGCTCAAGCGGTTGCCGGATACTGGATGAGCGAGGTGCTCGCACAAGGTGAAATCATTAAGTTTCTCCACCATGCGATCGAATGGGAAAACATGCTTTATTTTCTCTATCCGTACTTCTGGTCATTTCCTGCTCAGTGGGCGTTTAAGAAGTACCTCAACCATCCTGACCTAATGCACCAGGTGTTCCTGAAATCAGGAAGCGCAAGGGTTGTACTGACGATTCGACCTGGATTTGAAAAGCACTTCGTGTCATTTGTTGAGACCGGTAAATTCGATGCGCTATCTGTGGATGATCCTTATTGGAAGATCACCGAAGAGATGGAAGCCTACGCAAACACCAACTATCCAGGAATCAGGTCGGCCAATCCAACGGAAGACGTCCGGCCTCTTCTCTCTCCTTTGCAGCGTAAAGCATGGTCGCAAATGCAAGATATCATCGCAGTGCTTGAAGCGTATCGTGATAACCACGGCTCGTATCCAACTACAGCCGAGGGCCTCACCGCTCTGGGATCAACCGGGACAGTTCCAGCACAAGACCCATGGGGCAATCCATATAGATATGTATCACCCGGCGCCTTCAACGACTACGACCTAGCATCGTTTGGTTCTGACGGCCAGCCGGGAGGCGAGGGCGATGCCGCCGATATAACCAGTTGGGCAGAAGCTTCACTCATTGGGCGGTGGTATGAATATACACCGACCAGCGCGCTCGACATCGCGTTTGGCGAGACACTGCCCGAAGCCTAGTGCCGCGTGAAACGAAGGCAAAGTCGTGCCGCGTGAGTTCCTCGAGGCTTATCCTTCTCAGCCGTCCAAATCTGAAGCTCTTGAGACCTACCTCGAAGAGTACGAACTCACGTATCGGATCCCGATCCTGCTCAGCAGTGGTTCGATTTACGTCGAACGAGGGTCGGTCGGCCAGGTCCAACGAAACGGTAAATCCAATGTCAAACCTGGTGATTATGTCTCACGAATCGCGCCTTCCACTTATGAATCCACGGTCCAACAAATCCCACCAGCATCCTTCCGCGATTACGTGTGGGTCGCTATGGACGACACGGCCGGCCTGTACGTCAAACGGATGATCAAACTGCGTGGTGAAGGCTCTCACCCTGACATCATCGATATCAGTGGCGGAATCTACGACTTCCCCAATTTTTTCCTCCGCATTAAACGCCCGCGACTGAATGCTCCTCTCGTCACGAACCCTATTCGCGACCTTGTGATCTACTCCCATGCGTGGGGTACGGGTTGGCTCAACATTCCGATTGGCCCAGGCCAATTCAGTGACATCGACTACGAGATGCTCGAAACAGCGTCCAAGGACCCGACCCAGAAACGCTCCTTCGACCTGCCCAACGACCTCTTTGATCCCCGTCCCAAGAACCCTAATGGCTCACCGGGGCGAGGTCCAGCCCTTCACATCCGCGGTTGTCGGCTAGGGAAAGCCGTCCCATTCCTGCAACTCTTGAAACAACTGCTCGGCGGCACAGTAACCGTCACGGCGCCCAAGTATTGGGTGAGGGTGTCTCCGATCACCGGCCGCGTGCCTGGCTACTACGAGTACCTCGCATACAGTTTCAACCTGCTGCGGGCGGAGAAATTTGACGGACCCAAGGATCGTGAGCTTGCGGCGAAGGAGATCGCTTATAGACCCGAGAACGCACACACGGACGGTTCCCGGGTCCGTACCGACGAACTGCTTAGGTTCATGCCGAAGGACCCCAACAAAAGCCAAGATTTCACCGCACCCTTCACGATGCCCTTCGACTCGGGTAATTTCGACATATCCGTTGAGTACCATCACGTCGAGAATTTCGGTTTCGAGATCAAAGAGCTCCAGACCACCGAGGACCTCACAGACGAGAAGGAACTCCCCAAAATTCTTAATAAAATTCTGCCCGCAGCTAAACCGCAATACTCGACGAACCATCCCTTCCCGCAGTGGGCTCGTTTCGGGCTTGCCTCCCTGGACGAGCTCGTAAGGGCATTCAAGTGGGAGGCGGAAAAGAGCGGTGCCAAGTGGACGGTCCGTGCTTTCACCAACTGGTACGAAGTTCAGATTCCGGTCAGTGCGGACGGTGTCGGCAGCAAGCTTACAGGGAATTTCTTTCCAAGCGGCCCGAACGGAAGCGTACTTATCGGGCTCGATGAGTTCGAAACGAAATTTTACACCGTAATCTAGCTGCGCTGCCAGAGCGGGCGTGCGATGAACTATGGCAGGAAGTCAGGACAGAAGAAGTTCCATTTACTGCGTGTAGGATTCATTCATCTCGTCGCCGCAACGTCCGTGGACGCCGTGGTCGTTGGGTTGTTGGGTTAAAACTGAGCCCGGGGTGGGGTTCAATTAAGAGGTAGAACCCGACCGTCGGCATCCCGCACTGATCGCACGCAGTTTGCCGGTGGCCCGATCGAGCGACGTAGTCGTCTCGGCGGCTTACTCAGCGACTAATGTAGAAGCGGCTACCCGGCGACGTAAAGCTGCCGACTGACCTCTCAGACTCTTGTCTGCAGTGGCGGCTGTTTGCAGCCGAGCGGTTCTACACGGTTACGAACGGTCTCTCTACCGAGCCCGTCAACTTCCTCCAGGACCTTCGCCGTGGACTTTCCGTGAGCGAGTGGGCGAACTTCTGGCTGTCCGTATGTGACGAAGACGCTCCAGCGACCGCAATACATGGGCTTGTTCGCTATCACCAACTGTTCAGGACCCTGAAGGGTTCAGGCAACATGATTGACGCAATGCAAGCGACGGCGGCCCTTGGCTGCGACTTCTTCGTAACGAGCGATTACGGGCTATACCAGACAATGCGCCAAGTTCAAATCGACATGCATGGTCTCAGCCCAACGCCTCGATATATACCGAGTGGCGGTGTGGTGCCTGCTTCGTTGCAATCCGCCCTTCGCTGACTCCCCGATCGCACCGAATCGAGAAATCGCCTGGCAGTAAGCCTGCTGTCAATGCTGACGATAAGAGAGGACTAACAGTGTAGACCCCAGTTCTACACAGTTACTCCTCCGGTGTTTCGTGGGCCCTCGGATGAAGTTGGCGCTCCAATTCCAGAAAGTCATGTTGCGCTTCTCGATTCAAATGATCGGTGCCGCGGTTCGGCTCCGGTACGCCTGGCCGCTGCAACTGGTTGAACGGTGCAAAACCGTCGAGGTCGAAGTCATCTTCAGGAACGTAGATTCCCTTTCCTGTTCGCTGCGATCGGGGAACCGAGGCCAGAGCCATCGTCCTCGCCGTGTCGTGGTCAGCCCGGACGATCGCAGCAGTCCCTACGCGACGAAACGCTGGACCGAACCGGCGTCGCCTAGCCTGGTCCCAGCCCAGAGCGCCTTTCGCAAAGTCATCCAAGAAACCTAAACAATCGTTAGTTGCTTCGGGATCAGTAGATGCGTAGTAAGCGGACAGCATGACTTCTTCGGCGACATCAACCATGTGAAGTCTCTCAACGTCTCCCGTAGCAATGAGCGCAATGAAGTCGGACCCCAAGTCCCGGAAAGTTCGTAGTGTGGGCTCGCGATGCGGGGCAGCTAAGAGGGCTTGAAGGATTCCGCCGCAGCAGTTCGCCGCATTGATCCTGACCATCGTGTCCACATCGGGTCGCGCAGGAATGGTGAACGTGAAATGGCCCAATTTGGCGCAAATTCTGTCCCACGTCGTCCAGCCCTCGCGGCGATTACGTCGGCCACCTGCACGGGCAGTTGTATAGACAAGCCTCGGCAGGCTCCGTTCAGCCATCGGCGCTGTGAGAAAGTGCGTCGGCCCCAGCTTCCCTGTCCGGTCGGCCTGGGAAATAGCAATGATCGCGTCTACGGCCTCCTCGGCATGAGGTTCGGCCATCAGCGCATCTGGAAATCGCTCACCAAGGTTGAGCACCATGTCCGCTAGGCCCGACGAGACCCAATGAGCAAGGTAGGGGTCATCCGACAGAGCTCGGCCAAGCGATCTGAGGGATCGGATTGTCTCGCCAGCTGTGTTGACCTTGCTCGCATCGAGTAACGCCGTCCCTATAGCGGTAATGCCAACGATCGCCTGGCCGGCAGCTGGTGAAAGATGCGCACCCACAGAGGTCGCGACGGCAGCTTCGAGGCATCGGTTTGAAAAATAGACCCCTTCGTTGATGCCTTCGTTGTACGCCTGGCGATGGTGGGCAGCGGTTACGCCAAGGTCGACTGTTCCAGCAATTAGCTTCGGAAGAACAATGCCTGATGAGCGCCGACCATAGATTTCTATTAGCTCCTGAGCGCGCGCGAAGAGCCAGTCGATGTACAAGTCACTGTAGAAAAGTTGGCCTTTCGCCTTGATGTATTCAGCAAAGAGGCGGCGCCACGAGGCCATTCCGTGCCCAACTATGGCGACATCATCGTTCTGGGCTCCACGGACAATTAGGTCGAGTAGCGGCTGGGCAGCTGTGATGACTGTATTGGGCTCCATTCCTCCCCGCTTGTGGATCATGGCGAGGCTCTCCGCGGTCACGACCTGCATCAGTCGCGAGCTGTCAAATCTGGTCAGTAACTCCTGCAGCACAAGGCCGCTCTCGACGAGACCAACCCCTAGGAGGATCAGCGCAGCCCATCCGGTCGCAAGTGTTGGTGCCGCGAGGGAAAGGGCGACTGCAAACAGCACACCGACGGCCTCGAACGATAGGATCGCGGGCCAGTGCTGCCGATTCCGAACGGCGCCGACGACCGCTTGGGTGTACGTCTCTGCGAAGTGTTGGGCTTGGATTCCGACTACGCCAAACGTCACAGATACGGCGACAAGATTGAGGCCGACGATGGTC
>Ga0070698_100000484_pt1 | contig 42229 bp, 38 predicted proteins | sample KBSK1502metaG_FD_65477 | JGI IMG/M metagenome (GOLD analysis project Ga0070698, IMG submission 65477) | Corn, switchgrass and miscanthus rhizosphere microbial communities from Kellogg Biological Station, Michigan, USA - KBS K1-50-2 metaG | ecosystem: Host-associated > Plants > Roots >...
CCCCAATTAGAACAATCATTATATGAAGTACCTACTTGCCCTTGACCAGGGCACCACCAGTTCACGCGCGCTCGTCGTCGATCATGACGGGAAAGTCGTAGCAGTCGCACAAAAAGAATTCACTCAAATCTTTCCCCAACCTGGCTGGGTTGAGCATGACCCAAAAGAGATTTGGGCCAGCCAGATTGGAGTGGCTGCCGACGCTCTAAGTCACGCCGGCGCCTCGATCAAAGATGTCGCCGCGATCGGCATCACCAATCAACGCGAAACCACCGTTGTGTGGGATCGCAAGACCGGCGAACCGATTCATAACGCGATCGTTTGGCAAGATCGTCGCACCGCGCCTTTCTGCGACAAGCTGCGCGCGGCCGGACATGCAAAAGTGATCCAAGAGAAATCTGGGCTCGTGATCGACGCCTACTTCTCCGGCACCAAAGTGAACTGGCTGCTCGACAATGTTCCCGGCGCTCGCGAAAAAGCCAATCGCGGCGAACTGGCGTTCGGCACCGTCGACTCCTGGCTGATTTGGAAACTCACGGATGGAGCTGTTCATGTCACGGACGAAAGCAACGCTTCACGTACTCTCTTCCTCAACCTGCACACCAAGCAGTGGGATGATGAGTTATTGGGCATTCTGAACGTTCCACGATCGGTCTTACCGGAAGTGCATAGTTCCAGTGAGGTCTACGGAAAAGCCAAAGGTACGCTGGAGGGAATCCCGATTGCGGGTATCGCGGGTGATCAGCAGTCGGCTCTTTTCGGGCAGGCCTGCATGAAACCGGGTATGGCCAAGAACACCTATGGAACTGGCAGCTTCATGCTGATTAATACCGGCAATGAAGCCGTACCGTCGAAAAACAATCTGTTAACCACCATTGCGTGGCGTGTGGGTCAAGAGAAAACCGTATACGCACTGGAAGGCAGCGTCTTCATCACGGGTGCTGTCGTGCAATGGTTACGCGATAGTCTCAAGGTCATTCGTACGTCGGCGGAAGTAGAAGAGTTGGCCCTATCGGTTCCGGATAATGGGGGCGTCTACTTCGTTCCGGCGTTTGTCGGATTGGGAGCGCCGCACTGGGATGCGTACGCACGGGGCACCATCGTTGGTCTGACCCGTGGTTCAACCTCGGCTCACATTGCGCGCGCCGCCTTGGAGGCCATAGCCTACCAGGTAGCAGACGTTCTGTTTGCAATGGAGGCGGATTCTGGCGTAAAGCTGGCTGAGCTCCGCGTCGATGGTGGTGCTGCCGGCAACAATCACTTAATGCAATTCCAAGCGGATATTCTGGGCATTCCCGTTGTTCGGACCGCTAATCCGGAGGCGACCGCGTTCGGCTCTGTGTATCTCGCCGGGTTGGCCGTAGGCTTCTATAAATCGACCGACGAAATCGTTGCCCAATGGGCATCAGATCGCACTTTCGAGCCCAAGATGTCAGCCGATCAGCGACAGAAATTGCAGGCCGAATGGAACAAGGCTCTCGGGCGTGCTAAGGGCTGGCTCAGTTAGAGTTGTGACCAGGGAGATTGCTATACAGGCAATCTCGGACCGCTCGCAGGTCTGGGATTGCCTCGTCATCGGGGGCGGTGCCACCGGGCTCGGCACCGCTCTAGAGGCTGCGTCGCGCGGATATCGGGTTCTACTGGTCGAGAGATATGATTTCGCCAAAGGCACATCCAGCCGATCGACCAAGCTTGTACACGGGGGCGTTCGTTACCTCGAGAAAGGAGACATTGCACTCGTTCGTGGAGCGTTACACGAACGCGGTCTATTGTTGCGGAACGCGGCCCACCTCGCGCATCCGTTGGCGTTCGTTATTCCTGCCTATCACTATTGGCAGCTGCCCTTTTATGGCACCGGCCTAAAAATTTATGACGCCCTGTCGGGCAAACTCTCCTTAGGAAAATCGCGCGTCCTCACTAGAAACAAAGTGGTTTCTCAGCTACCCAACGTTGAGACATCCGGACTCAAGGGCGGGATTGTTTATTTCGATGGCCAGTTCGACGATTCCCGGCTGGCAATTTCTCTTCTCCGTACCATCCAGGACCTGGGCGGGTATGCGGCCAACTACGCCGAAGTGGTATCTCTCATTAAGTCCAATAACAAACTTAGCGGGGCGGTGATTCGGGACACGGAGACCGGACAAGAGTACTCCGTTCGTGCGAAAATGATCATCAACGCTACCGGGATTTTCACCGACGCCGTTCGGGACTTGGATGACCCGAAAGCGATCGACATCATTGCGGTGGCTCAAGGCTCTCATCTAGTCCTGCCGGAAAAATTTCTCAAAAGTAAATCGGCTTTAATGGTACCAAAGACCTCGGATGGTCGAGTTCTCTTCGCCATTCCCTGGCACGACCGTCTGGTAGTTGGAACAACCGATTTCGGTGTCCCCAAGCCGGTGGAAGAACCCCAAATCCAACGCCATGAGGTCGATTTTATTCTTTCCGAAGCCGCTAAGTATCTGGCCGAAGATCCGACCGAAAGCGACGTGTTAGCCTGTTACAGCGGGCTTCGTCCCCTGGTGAAGCACGCTGGCGCTAAGAGCACGGCTGCGCTATCTCGCGATCACACCGTGCTCATCTCTGAGTCCGGTTTGGTAACAATTACCGGTGGAAAATGGACGACCTATCGTCACATGGGAGACGATTGTTTGAACCACGCCGAAGAGGTGGCTGGTTTCGAGCGCAGATCATCGAAGACCGCGGATTTGAGTCTCCATGGTAATTCGGCTGCTCCGGAGATCTTTGCTTCACCGGAGCATCTCGCGGTGTACGGAACTGACCGGAGAAGTATCGAGGAAATGGCCAAGGCCGACGTGAAAGCGGGCGACCGGCTACACCCTCGTTTGCCTTATCTGACCGCCGAGGCAGAGTGGGCCATCGACCACGAAATGGCACGAACAATCGAAGACGTATTGTCGCGCCGGACTCGAGCGCTTCTCCTCGACTCTAAGGCGGCGGTGGAAGCAGCGCCTCGGGTAGCTCGACTCTTGGCCGAAAAATTGTCGCGCGATGCCGCTTGGGAAGCCAAACAAGTTCAACAATTTTCCGAGCTAGCCAAGCACTATTCACTCGATTAAGGGTTAGAAGGTCGCGATAACCGACCGCCCGCCTTCCGCGGTTTCCACCGGCCCGTCTATCTTTTGGTTGAGATTGCTTTCTCCCGCGTTAAGGCTGCCTCATGCGGGCCGCAATGTTCTCACTCATTTGGTTGGGCTGCGTTGCACTAGTAGAAGCCCAGACCGCGGCACCAACGCCGAACGCTAGCCTGTCGCCAAAAAACGTGGTCGAAGCCGTAGCCGATCCGAGCAAAGCCGAGAGCCAGAGCTCCGATATTGAATACCTGAGTCGATCGTTTGCGTTCTCCATCGATCGTCTCAGTGTGCAGTTGAGCCAGACTCTGGGCCCCTGGAGCAAATACAATCTGTTTTTACAGATTACACCGGCCAAGATCATTCTGGGAATACTGTCGGCGCTGGTTGCTCTTGCGATTTTGCAGATCGTCCGGCTGCTGTTGGCCGCAGTCCATCGGCGACCGCACAACGAACCGTCGGAACGGTTTTGGGTTGGTGGAATCCTGCGCGCGTTGCGCAAAGGCGTCGGAATTTTCTTTTGGGTAACAGCTATTTTCCTTTTCCTCTCGCCATTGCTTCCCCATATCGCAATCGGCCTGCAGAACGAGGGGATCTTCCACATCGTCAGTAAACTGACCGAACTAGGCTATTTGGCGGCGCTGATTGTTTTCTGTTATTACCTGGTTCTCCTCATCGATTCCTGGTTAACGCTTCACGCCCAGCGAGAGCCGCGCCAGTGGTACTATCCCGCTTTTCCATTCCTTGGGAAATTACTCTTTTACAATTTCATCCTGATCTCGCTTCAGCTGTGCCTAAACTTGCTTCAGCTGCCCGGATCGGCCCAAGCCCTCGGCTCAAAGTTCGTGTCGATCGCCAGTGCCATCGTTAACTGCGTCACCTTCATCCAGATGATCAGAGCCGTTGAAGACATGCTGGTTAGCCGGACCAGCTTGCGCGACCACGATATTTATAAATTCCGCGGCTTCCTGACCAGGTTGCAGGTACTCCGTCGGCTCCTCGTATTCCTGGTTATCATCATCAGCATCGGAGTGATTTTGATGAACATTGACGCGGTCCGACAAGTCGGGACTGGGCTACTTGCTTCCGCCGGCGTGGCTGGCGTCATTTTCGGTTTCGCCGCGCAAAAGTCACTTTCCACGATTATTGCCGGTTTGCAGATCGCTTTGACTGGTCCCATGAAAATCGACGATGTCGTGATCGTGGAGGGAGAATACGGTACAATCGAAGAAATCACGCTCACTTACGTAGTCGTAAAGCTGTGGGACCTGCGTCGAATGATCCTGCCGATCACCTATTTTTTGGACAAGCCGTTCCAGAATTGGACCCGCACCAGCTCTGAGCTGATTGGAGCGGTGCTCCTGTATACCGATTTCATGATCCCAATTGAAGAGATCCGCCGCGCCGCCGAAAACATTGTGGCAGCTTCTCCACTCTGGGATAAACGCGTGTACGGCGCTCAGGTCACCGATTGGAAAAACGAGACGATCGAGCTTCGGATCTTAGTTAGCGCCGATACGGCCGGCCGTCTCTTTGATCTTCGATGTGAAGTCCGAGAAAAGATCTTGAACTACCTCCAACAAAGAAATCCTGAGGCGTTCCCGCATGTCCGAACTACGTTCTTTCCGGCCAACGGCTCACCGTTCACCGATCAAAAGCCTCAACGCTCATCAAAATAAGGAGAAATGCGGATAAGGAGAAATGCGGATTGCGGAACAGGAATAAGAGAAATGCGGATTGCGAATCGCGGATTGCGGAACAGGAATGCGGAAGATTCCTATGAAACAGTCTGTTCCAATGAGCGGCGTTCAATTCCGATGTCCGCGTTCTACGTTCCGCAATCCGCGATTCGCAATCCGCATTTCTCTTATTCCTGTTCCGCAATCCGCGATCCGCAATCCGCATTTCTCTTATTCCTGTTCCGCAATCCGCAATCCGCAATCCGCATTTCTCATCTCCTCGGATGCACTTTCGCTGCGACTTTCAGTCGCAGCCCATTCAAGGAAATGAATCCGGTCGCATCAGATTGGTTATAAGCCTGCGTCGGGTCAGCCTCCATGGTGGCAATCTCTGGATTGTACAGGCTCACCGGACTCATCCGCCCGGCAGCAATCACGTTGCCTTTGTACAGTTTCACGCGCACGACGCCGGTGACATGCTTTTGCGACTCCGAGACTAGCGCCTGGATCGCTTCTCGCTCCGGCGCAAACCAGAAACCGTTATAGACCAGCTCCGCGTACTTTGGTCCGAGCGTGTCGCGCAGATGCATTACTTCCCGGTCCATCGTCAACGACTCGATCTGTCGATGCGCGAAAAACAGAATTGCTCCTCCTGGAGTCTCGTACACTCCTCGGCTCTTCATTCCGACAAAACGATTCTCCACCATATCAACTCGGCCGATGCCATTTCTGCCTCCGAAGAAGTTGAGTAGCTTCATCACCCAAAATGGCGAGAGCCGGATTCTTCCTTCGGCGGTCTTAACCAGATCGCCCTCAAATCCAAGCTGATCCAATCGCGCTTGTAGTTCCGGATGGCCAAGGGCCCGACAAACTCCGCTTTCAAATTCCAATTCCAAATATTCCGGCTCGTCGGGTGCATCTTCCGGAGCGACACTCAACTTATACATGTCTCGCATCTCGGCGGTACTTGCATCAATCCAGGGATCCTCGAGAATACCGCTTTCATAACTGATGTGGAGAAGATTACGATCCATGGAATAGGGCTTCTTCGCCGTGGCCGCGACTGGGATACCGTGTTTCTCGGCATACTGGATCATTTCTGTGCGGCCGGGAAATTGCCGCCGGAAAGCTTCGTCCCGCCATGGCGCAATGACGCGAATGTCCGGAGCAAGCGCTGCTACTGCCAGTTCAAAGCGTACTTGATCATTACCCTTGCCCGTTGCGCCGTGAGCGACTGCTTCCGCGTTCTCCGCCCGGGCTATTTCGACCATTCGTTTCGCAATGAGCGGGCGAGCAACGCTGGTGCCGAGATAATATTGATTTTCATACAGCGCCGAAGCCTGGAACATCGAAAAGATGAAATCTCGAGCGAACTCGTCGCGCAGATCGTCGACGTAACATTTCGATGCGCCGGTCCGCAGCGCCTTGTCTTCCAACCCCTCCAGCTCTTCCTCCTGGCCGATGTCGGCACAAAATGCGATGACCTCGGCCGAATAGGACTCTTTAATCCATTTCAAAATGACCGACGTGTCGAGCCCTCCCGAGTATGCGACAACGATTTTCATGGCGGCTGCACCAATACAATAGCCGATAGCCGATAGCCAATAGCCAATACCAATATTTCGGCGAACATCAGCAAACGTCAGTTCGTTGTCGTTCGTTGCGTAATATGCGGTTCCTTCAGATAAATCGGCTCGCTTAGAGGCGTGTAGCTGCCTGCTTTATCCAGGAGAAATCGCGCGGAAGGAACCTTCACTTCTACCTGGGGTAACTCCTGAATTGGCCCGACGGCAAAGAGCGGAATACCTCGCCTATTTCCAACCAGATTAGATAAGTCGGCCTTTGGCAGCAATTCTGGCCCTTCCGAAATCTCTCCATTGGCAATGAGGGCAAAAAAAACCGATCCGCGACGCGCATCGCCAATCACTGCGTAGTCGGTTTCTGCAAACCCAAGAATTGAGGGACATCCCCATCTCCGGCATCCAGTGGCTAGGCTTAATCCAAAAGCAGTGGCTACGGCCACACGCAAACCGGTGTAGGAGCCTGGACCGATTCCAACGATGACTTCATCTAGTTGATCAACTAATCCGATCGCTCTGGCCATCTCGGTCGCCAGCTCTCCCGCGCCGTGAAATATGCGCTCGCGAATCACAATGCCGTTCCTCGCGAGGACCAGACTGCCGGGCGCAGCGGAGTTTTCAATGACGAGATTCGTACACTCTTTCATCGGAATTTGTTGTGCACCCCGTTCACCAGACAATCAGCCTTTCGTTCCCTGGGCTAATTTGGATTTCGACTCGGATTGCGTCTCGCGGTATCCGATCCGGAAATCGGTCGGCCCACTCGATGGCGCAGATTCCCCATTGGCGGAGATAGTCGTCAAAACCTATCTCATCCAGCTCTTTTGCAGTCTCCAAACGATAGAAATCCATGTGAAACAACGGCAACCGGCCACTGCGGTATTCATGAACCAGGGCAAATGTTGGACTGGTAACCGGATCAATACTGCCCAGACCGTCTGCGATGCCTTTCACAAACTCAGTCTTGCCCGCACCCAGATCTCCGCATAAGCCGATTACGGAATTCTCTGGCAGAGCCAGGCTGAGTTCTCTGCCCAGCGCGCGAGTCTCTTCCGGGCCGTGCGCCAATCGTTTCATTTGTTCTTCGTGACGCGGAAATGGTCGTACCCGGAATCGGTGAGTTGATCAAATCCGGACGCACCGAGTTCTTGGAGATTCGGCTCGGTGAGTCGCCCAATTTGGGTCAACGCCAGTGTCGGGAATTTTTTATTCCAGCGTTCTTCCAGGGTTGGAACCATTTCCGGCGGGACGGCGAACAGGAGTTCGTAATCTTCTCCGTCTGATATCGCCTGTTCGATTGAGCATCCTTTACTCAAGGGCAGGCGTTCACGATCGATTTCGAAGCCGGTGCTACTCGCCTTGGCCAGTCTTGGCAAATCGCTACCCAGCCCGTCGCTGAGATCGATCATCGCATTGATTGCAAAATGATCAGCTAACCAGAGCGCTTCGGCTAGCCGTGGCTCGAAGCGAAGATGCTTTCCGCGAAACGATCCACCCAATTGCCCAGTCACATAGAGAAAATCGCCGGGCTTCCCTCCCGAGCGCAATAGCGCACGTCGCTTTTCAACAATCCCAGTCAGTGCTACCGAAATAAATGCAGGACCTGGCGAACGCGAAGTCTCACCGCCTACCAGGTTCACTTCATACCGCTGAGCCGCTTTCCGGAGCCCGGAGTAAACGCCACGAAGCCAGCGTAATCGCACCTGCGGAGCCGCCGCAATTGTTACCAACGCATCCATTGGTCTGCCGCCCATCGCGGCAACGTCGCTAATCGCTCGGCAGAGTGCTTTCCAGCCAACCCAGATTGCCGGTGATTCTTTCGAGAAATGAATGCTTTCTACGATGCAGTCGGTTTTTAAGAGTTGCCAGCGTTTCCCGAATTTCACTATGGCGCAGTCATCTCCGGGACCGATCTTGACCCGCGAGTCGAGTCTTAAGCTTCTCGTCAGCTCAGCAATCAGATTGTCCTCACCAATATCCGTCAGCTCGACGTCCCGCATTCTGCCTCGTTTTCCGCTCGCCTCCTTCATTTCGTTTGGAAGGCGATTGCGATCAGATTGAGGGTGTTGAAAAGCGCATGCATTGTCATCGGCACCAGCAGGCTACCGGTCGCCTCGTACGATACCGTAAACAAACAACTCAGAATGAAGAGCGGGAACAAGGTCGGCACATTTAAATGGATAATTGCGAAAAGAACCGCGGTAAACACCAGCGCCGGCAGCGCCCCGAAATAACGGCGCATGACTCCATAAAGATAACCTCGAAATGCCAGCTCTTCCGCGATCGGAGCAATCGCGACCGCCAGCAATATGATCGGCAAACGCTGCCCAATACTACCCGAACGCTCGAATACCTGAATGATCTCCTGTGAATCGGTCGTTGGATCCGAATGCAAAAAATATGATGCCAGATAACTGGCAGCAAGAATCAGCGGCAGCGCACACACCAACAAAGAGATACCCCAGAGGATTGATTTTCGAAGGGGCAGTTGATCCATGCCGAACACGGTAGATAGCCGAAATCCCCTGAGCCGGAGCGAAAGCAGAATTGTGCCAAGAATCAGCCCCCAGAAGTAAAGTGCGCTCAGGAGCAGGCTCCGGGTGTCAACATTTGCCGGCAGCGATACCCGAGTCGAGTCGACGTTCGCAAACAGTTGAGTCACCACTATGAGAATGAGTCCGCCGGCCAACAACCCGTCGAGTAGCGAGTAAGCTCCGACAAAGACCTTGCCCGTGTGGTTTGCGTAAACGCGCCAGAACATTCGCCCATAAATCCCCAGCGCAACCGGAATCAGTAAAAGTATGATTATAGATAAGACGAGATCCATTCCTAAAAATGAGAAACTCACACTACACTGGATTGGCCTTCGGTCTACCCGCCGACCAATCGCACGAAATCCGGTGATCGTATTCGGTTCACAGAGTAATGAAGTCTCGGAGCATTGGTAGCGGCGACTAGCTTGTCCGACATAGTCTGTGGCTTCGAGATGGCCGGTCGGTGAGACTGAGACGACGTCGGATCCCGATACGCTCTGTGTTTTGGCGAGACAGAAAGACATTGGCTATTTACCCTGTTGCCCTTGTTCGTGATCTTCGTGTTCTTCTGTGCCAAACAATACAGATGCGCGTATTACTACAGCGGGTCTTGAGCGCATCGGTCGAAGTCGAAGGCCGATTGGTAGGCCAAATCGGTCATGGTCTGTTACTGTTCGTCGGAATTGAAGCGAGTGACACAGCCGAGGATCTCAATTGGCTAGCGGGCAAAGTTCCCCGCCTGCGGATATTCGCGGACGAAAGCGGCGCAATGAATCGGTCGCTGCAGGATATTCGTGGAGCGTTGCTGGTCGTTAGTCAGTTTACTTTGTTCGCCAGCACCAAAAAAGGAAATCGCCCCTCCTTCATCAAAGCCGCGCCTCCTGAAGCTGCCGAACAGATGTTTAACGAATTCTGCGCACAGCTCTCGATGCAAATGGATCAACCGGTCGAGCGCGGCATCTTCGGAGCACACATGACGATCAATCTAGTCAACGATGGGCCCGTCACTATCTGGATCGACTCGAAACAACGAGAGTGACTGCGGCAAGAACGCGCTCCGCGCATAGGTTCTCTCGCTCTAAATCATCGATGACGTGGACAAACTCCCCGCATTGCCACGCTCGATCAGATGATTGCACTCATCGAAATCGGTAAACGGTTATCGGCCGAACGGCGCGCCGCCTCAGCCAGAGCTAAGGAGCACAGCCCGTCATGAATGGTTACGGAGAAGGGCGCGCCCAATCGAGCCTGGGAAACAAAATCGTTCAGCAAGCGCTCGTAAGAAGAAGCGTATCGCTGGGGGAAGAACTCGTACAGCGGCCCTCTTTTCTCCCCATCTTTGGTAAACCATTTGACATGAGTGGGGCGTGGATTCTCCAGAGCGATGGTACCTGCTGAACCAAAGATTTCGATTCGCTGCTCGAAACCGTAAGAACATCGTCTGGAATTGAGAATAGTGCAGGTCTCACCACCGGGACCAATCAATTGAACGGACACTGTGTCGTAATCATTGAACGCCCGGATATCATCGGAAAACAGGCAGCTGCCATGTGCAAACACCGTAACAAACTCAAAAGGCGCGAAGGAGCGTACGGTGTCGAAATCATGAATGGTCATGTCGCGAAAGATTCCTCCCGACTGACTTACATAAAGCGGAGGCGGCGGAGCTGGATCTCGTGATATGACCACAATTTGTTCCAGCGTACCGATATCTCCTTGCTCGACCGCTTGGCGAATAGCAGCCAAAGAGGGATCAAATCGGCGATTGAATCCCATCATCACCCGGGTTGCTCGATCACCGAGCTGCTGGACGCAAGCCTTCGCGCGCCCTAGGTCGAGATCGACCGGCTTCTCACAGAAGACATACTTGCCGGCCTCCACGGAGCGTACGACATAATCGACGTGAGTGTCGGTCGGAGAGCAGACAAACACCGCTTCGACACCGGGTAAATTGATAGCCTCCTCGAACTCCCAGACCATCTGGCATCTCGCCATCTCCGCGATGCTCTTTGCCCGTTCCTTGTCTTGCTCGAGTACGCAGAGAAGACGGGCACGGGGGTTTCTCACCATATTTCTTGCGTGAAGCTGTCCGATTCGGCCGGCTCCGATCAAAGCAATTCCTAGAGGCGCTGTACTCATCAAGGCGATTTGGTTAAGAGGTGGTTCTTGTTGAGCCGAACTTCTTGTCCCCCTTGAGCCGACGACTCGTAGCAGGCGGTGATCAATTTCAGAATGTCGCGGGCGTGAGCAGCGGGGATTTCGACCGGCCGCTCGCCGAGCGCTGCAGCAAGGAAACTCTCCACTTCCCGACGGAAGAAATGCAAGTTACCAATCTCGGCCAAATCAGGCGTGTACTCAGTCTTCTCCGAGGCCCAGGCAATTGGAAACGAGGTCTCGTTCCACCGAGTCCAGCCCGCATTGAAGCGGCCCTTTGCCTCTTTAAGGAACAGCTCACAGGTCGCTGGCAACGGCCTCGCATGCAGCACGCCTTCGTGGCCATAGAAAGAGATCGCCCAACTTTCCACCCACGGCAGGGGATCCCAGGAGCTAAAGTCGAAACTCACGATTTTATTCGAATACTCGAGCACGACGATACCGGCGTCTTCACGCGATCCCGGGCCGAACAAGCCCCCAAACTTCGGAATCTTGGCATTGGCCGAATCTGGCATCCCCAGGTGGTGAACGAGCAAATCGATCAGGTGACAGCCAATGACAAAAAATGCCCCGCCAATATCATCCGGCTGGTTGAGATGCGATGTCGCCGCTTCGTCAAGAGAACAGCCGCCATGCAATCTTACTTGAAGAACCCGTCCGAGCATACCCGTCTCGAGCACTTCGTCCGTGATCCTTACCGCCGGTGAGAACCGATAGGAATAACCGACCTGGCAGATACCATTCGTTTCTTCAACAGCCCGGACGAGGGTTTCTAGGTCCTCGAAGCTCTTGCCTCCCGGTTTCTCTACCAACACTGCTTTTCCAGCGCGCAACGCAGAAGACGCCAGCGGCACCATTGAGTGGCTTTTACTGTGTATCAGGACAATATTGACGTCACGGTCGTCCAGAATCGAGTCTAACGACCGCTGCGGGATCTCGAACTTCTTGGTGAAATGTTCTATGACCGGGTCATCATCCCATGCGCCCAAAATCGGAATCGATTTTTCGATGAGAGCACGAGTCCGACCCGACGTATGCGGATGAGTTACTCCAAGTAGGGCGGCTCCTGGTTTGGCAGCTGCGCGGGTCATAGATTTCCTAATCAGGCAAGCGACGCCTTTCGATTTAGTCCGAGGTCATCGACGATTGAAGTTATGCGGCCGGCACAATCCCGAGATGGGCCGTTAGTCCTTGGGGGTGAACAGCGAGACGAGTAACAGCTCCAATTGTTGATCGGCGCGAAAGATCACGGCGCTGTCTTTTAGTAGCAAAGCGGCCGACCCGGCCTCGAGGCGAAAGCCTCTGCCATTGACCTCCAGCTCACCTGTTCCGGTAATGACATATGCAGCGACTTCCTTGTCTTGCTGGCTCAAGGTAGCTGGCGCATTCGTCTGAACAATCCGCCTTTCGATGGAGTCCCATGGTCCTTCGAAACAGCTCGCCAGGGACTGAATCTGGCCACGTTTTACCTGGAGGAATTCACCCGGCATGCTGCACCTCCAGTTCATCAGTCGGACGCCGGCGCGGCAACTTTCGGGAGATGGCCGGTGGAAATACTTCGATCACGATGTATTCCAACTTTTCGGAGCCATCATTGATTACGCTCTGCCAGGAATTCAAAGGGGTCACCACCAAATCGCCTGGACCAACTCTGCGTTCATCTCCGTCCATCGTTACGAGTCCAGTGCCGCTCAGAAAATAGAAAATTTCCTCGGTGTGAGTATGCGTGTGTTTTCCCACCCGATCGCCCGGCCCAAGCGCGACCCACTCAAAACCGTCCCAATCGGCCTGCAAATGAGATCCCGTAGCTAAACGTTTCCAAAGCAATGTTCCCGTTCCACCGTGTATTCCGAACACTGTCGATGGATTCTTGGTATCCGAAAGGATGACTGTGCTGTATTTCATTGGTTTCTTTCTTTGCTAACAACTCATAACCGCCCTCGAATCGCGCCCCGGCATGCCCTTCGCTCCACCGGTAATAAAGGCGGTTCGACCTTGGAGTCGATAATCCATAAAGCTTCCAGGGTTAATCGTTGTTTGGCCACTACTGGGGGGCAGGCGAGCTAAGTGTATACACTTCTAACTGATTCGCAATAGTTCTTTTCCCCTGTCCTCCCGATCTCGCTACTGTGCCGTCCAACCGCCGTCCACTTTCACGCTCGAACCGGTAATGAGAGACGCCGCATCAGAGCAAAGAAAGACAACTGCCGGTGCGATGTCCTCCGGCCGGCCTAAGCGGCCGGCTGGAATCTTGGAGAGCACCGATTCTCGAAAGCTTTGGTCGGCGAACATCGGTCTGGTAAACTCGGTTTCGACGAAGGTTGGTGCAACGGAATTGACTCGAATGCCGTGGGGAGCAACCTCAATGGCCAAAGCTTTGGTGAATCCTTCCACCGCGTGCTTGGCTGCACAATAAACTGTCCGGTTAGCGGCACCCACATGTCCCATTTGCGAGGTAATATTCACAATAGCGCCTTTCACCTGACCCGCTATCATCGCGTTGACCACTGATTGGGTCAGAAAGAACAAGGCGCGCATGTTCAGCTCAAAGATCTGATCGTAATGAGACTCCGTCACCGTCACAAACGGCTCGGGGATATTCATCCCGGAATTGTTGACTAGAATGTCTATCCGGCCCAAACGGCTGATCAACTCGCTCCGATCAGGCGGATGCAACAGGTCACAAATGAGTACTTCCGCTTCCCGGCCAAATCCGCGAATCGTAACGGCTACGTCCGCCAGATCTGATTCTGAGCGGCCGAGCAGCACGGTATCCGCTCCTTCCCGCGCTAAAGCGAGAGCGATGGCCTTGCCGATACCCCGACTAGCACCGGTAACCAGTGCGCGTCTACCCAGCAAAGCCAATCCGGAAGAGCTTCCACCATCCATCAGAATGCGCGCTCGGCCGTTGGCAATGAAACCATCTTCATTGCGGTACGGACTGCAGTTGGGTCGTGGTCAGGAGCCAGCACACCAAGTAGTCCCAAGACCACGGATGAATAATGCCGGGCCAATCGCTCAGCCGCCAGCGAGGGATCCCGCTTGATACATGCATCCAGGATGTCGCGATGTTCCTTTATCCCCTTCGACCAGGCTCGCGGAGTTTCAGTGGTGTAGGCGTGGCGGTAGCGTTCGGCATGTTCCGACAATTCGACGATTTCTCTTAATTGCCGCTCGCCGATATGCCGGACCAAGCCGAAGTGAAACTGACGATGCGGTTGCTCCCAACCAAGATAATCTTCCTCCGCCGCGTACCGCTCCATTTCCCCAAGGCACTTTTTGATTTCTTTGAGTTCGCTTTCCGACAGGTGAGGAACACTGAGGCGAATTGCCAATCCTTCCAGCAAAATGCGCATTGCGTACAGGTCTTCCAGTCCGCGCAACGACAATGGAGAAACGCGCAAGCGCTTGTACGATTCGCCTTCGATCAGCCCCTCGCGCTGCAGCATGCGCATCGCCTCCCGCAGCGGCGTCCGGCTCACGCCCAGCCGCTTGGCTAGATGAACCTGATTCAGAATCATCCCGGCCGGCAGTTCGTTCTTTAGGATCGCTCTCCGCAACCCGTCATGGATCTCTTCCGCATTCTCCCACTCACTCTTGCGGGGGAGCGCGTTTAACTGAGGAGAAACAGCCTTAACCATGCGTACGGGCGCTTTCGCCGAATCGAATATTCCTGGTGTATACAGAATGGGTTACTGCCGGTCGCTTTGATAACCCGAACCGCACTGTTTTCCAATCTATTTTATCCCCTCTTCCATCTCGATTTGGTTTACGTCTGATCTCCGGGGCTCAATCCCATTCCGATCGTGCACGGGATTGGCCAGACGCCCGATCTTTTCGATCGCAACCTCCACTATATCACCATCTTTCAACCGCACTGGTGGTTGGCGCTTGAAGCCGACGCCCGCCGGCGTACCAGTCGCGATAATGTCGCCAGGCTCCAGCGTCATCAGTTGGCTAAGATAGGAAACGATATAACTTACACTGAAGATCATGTTCTTGGTGTTGCCGTTTTGGAGCAGCCTCCCATTTACTCGCGTCTGGATGGCGAGATCTTGGATATCGCCTAACTCATCGCGGGAGACAACTGCCGGGCCACAAGGTGCGAAAGTGTCGATCGCTTTTCCGGCCGTCCATTGACTGGTCGCCAACTGAACATCCCTCGCGCTGACGTCGTTCATCGCCATTGCACCAAACACGTACTCGAGCGCCTCCTCTTCTGCGACGCATTTGGTCCGACGGCCGATCACGATGGCAAGCTCAGCTTCGTAGTCGACGTTTTCGTTGGCGTACGGCAGTTCAATGCGGTCAAACGCCCCAATCAGCGAATTCCGAAATTTAGCCAACAACATCGGTACCTTCGGCAAGGCCAAACTCGCCTCTTCCGCATGATCGCGATAGTTCAACCCCAAGCAGATAATCTTATCCGGATCCGATACCGGAGGTCCCAGCCGGACATTGTTCGGTGCGAACGCGATTCCATCCTTGATCCGGGATTCTTTGCCGCCTTTTGCGGTAGTCTCCAGCAACCGGAGAGCACGATCACCACTGGCGATGACTTCCTTGGTTTTGGACCAGTCCGTCGACCGATACTCCAACGATAATCCGGTCGCGCGAGCTACGGCCGAAGCGTCGTAAATCGTGTTTCCGAGTTGGATACCGCAGCGCGTGCTCCCCTCCGTACCGTAGGAAACCAATCGCATAGATTTTAGAAAAACCCGCAAATGTCGACTGAAAGTGTATACACCTTCCAATAGCGGTCAATAGCCAATTCGTCTACCGATTGATCCCCAGGCTGCTCAAGTATCGCAAACTTTCCATCATCGCGGCGGTCGCCGATTCGCACCTACCCGGCTTACGGTCCTGCTCGATAACGGCCGGTCCGCTGAATCCATTTCTACTCAGCGCTTCACCAAAGGATCGAAAATCGACATTCCCTTTTCCCAGAGGTTGAAATATACCCAGGTCAACCGCGTCCAGGAAGGCGACTCCCTCGGCCCTGACCTGATCGAGTAGCTCAGCCGAAATATCTTTGAAGTTAACATACGGCGTGCGATCAGCGTGGCGGCAGTAAAGCACCGTCGGATCGATCTGGCCGTACAGGCAGTGTCCGGTATCGATCGCCAACTGGATCAGCTCCGGGTCAGTATGAGCGAGCAGTTCCTCTACCTCGTCCTCAAACTCAAGGTTGGATCCCGCATGTGGATGGGCCACCGCCTGGACTCCGAACTCACGGCTAATTTCACCGACTTTCTCAATTCTTGCCCAAAACTCGCGCTTGGCTCGACCTTCTAACCGGCGTGCTCGTTCAGAACGCCCGGCAGTTGCGTGCCTCTTCTCGCTCCAATCGACAATCACCAGAAAGCTGCCACCGCTGTCGGAAATCAAGCGCGCAAGCCGACGCGCCTCATCCAGAGCATGGCCGGTAAGGTTTTCCTCTTCAAACGACGCCAGTAATGCCGCTCCCACACAGGCCAGCTGCCGCGCCGCCAGTTGTGCCTTGACCAGTTTCCCATCCTCCGGCCAAAAGCCGAGCGGCCCAAGTTCAGTATACTTAAAGCCAACTTTAGCGATTTCGTCGAAGACCTCCTGCCAGGACGGCAGACCAGCGCGACCCAGGTGATCCACTCCCCAGGAGACCGGCGCAGTGGCCAATTTAATTTCCCTTAACATAAATCTCTCCATTCGTTGGCTTTCTTACGACCGCTCGATCAGCGGCATACCATAATCGCGGAAGTTAGCTGGAGGCATCGGACCCCAGATGTTGTTCCATTCGGGAATGTCGCTCCAATCTTTCCATTGGTAGCTCTCTTCTATCTCCACCCGTAAAATATCCGCGAAGTACTCAACCAAAGTGCCGTTCAAATCCGCGTGATAAGTAAAGAGGTTGCTACCAGGACCATGCCTACCCGGTCCCCATACCAGCTGTCGGCCGTGGCTTCGCAGGACGTCACCCAACTGCTTGAAGACTGCCCAATCGTCCACCTCCCAGGCATAATGATGCAGGCCAGGCGCACCCTTGATCAGATTAATCGAGTGATGAATTTCACTGCAACGAAGCCAAACGATCTCGCCGTTGAGCCCGCGATCCGAAACTCGGAAATTCAGGTATTGAACTAAAAAATCTTCGACCGGCGCAAGATCCTCAACTTTTAGCAGCGCGTGTCCGAGCCGTCGCGGTCGAACCCCTGGAGTGCTGTAAAACAAACGTTCCGATCGATTGGAATTCTCGGCCAGTTCAAAGACGTGGCCAGAGGGACCAATAAATTGAAGAACCCTGGTTATTCCAGGATACGGATCCGACAATTCACTGAAGGGAATGCTTCCGTCTTTCAACCTGCTTTTAAGTAAGGGCAACGAGTCTTCGTTCGATGCTTCCAGTCCTATTTGTTGCACACCGGCGGCCGCTCCGGATCGTAGCAATAGTTCAAATTTCCGCTCTCCCGATGTCAGGTAAGCGATATCGGCGCTACGTCCGACCAGATGCAAACCGTTGATTTGTTGAGCTTCCTCGACCGCGGCCTGGAGATCGGGTACCGTCAGGGCCAGATAGGCGAGAGATCGGGTAATTGGATAATGGTTGGCTTGATCCATGGGGCGGAGCCTGGCTATAGTGTATACACTTTTTGTTGAGTCGGGTCAATCGAATTTCTTGATCTCGAGTGCGGTTTTCTGACCAACCGACGGAAATAGGTTCATTGAATGATCTCTCGATCCGCGCTTGAAGTGTATACAGTTATTGGCTAGATTAGGTCGGCCGTTCAACCGTGCCGGAAAACGCTCCCGGTCAAAGAAGACCTGCATTCTGCCCGCCCACGAACGAGAGTCAAAGCAGCAATACCGATTTTCATTATGATTACCACCCTTAAAGCTGGCCGTAACCTCGATGAAAGACAGCAGGCGGAACGCAATATCCGCGCTACCGTCGAAGAAATTATCGAAAAGGTCCGTAACCATGGCGACGCCGCCGTCCGGGAGCTGTCGTTGGGATTCGATAAGTGGGACCGCGAAAGTTATCGGCTGAGCACATCGGAAATCGAGCAGCTGCTCGATTCCGTTCCCAAAACTGTGATCCGGGACATCGAGTTTGCCCAAAAGCAGATTCGCACGTTCGCCCGGGCGCAAAGGAAAGCGCTTACCGATGTCGAGATTGAAACCATTCCGGGAGTTCGGTTGGGGCATAAGAATATCCCGGTCAATAGTGTCGGAGCGTACGTTCCCGGTGGAAGATATCCGATGGTGGCTTCCGCCCATATGAGCGTGGTCACCGCTAAGGTAGCAGGTGTAAAACGGGTGATCGCTGCTACCCCTCCGCTCAAAGCAGCACCGCCAGCCGCCACTGTCGCAGCCATTGTCCTCGCCGGGGCAGATGAGGTTTTTGTCCTCGGAGGAGTTCAAGCCATCGCAGCGTTCGCGCTGGGAACAGCAACGATCAACCCCGTTGATATGCTGGTCGGACCCGGCAACGCTTATGTTGCAGAGGCCAAACGCCAGCTTTTTGGAACGGTCGGTATCGATCTTCTGGCTGGCCCGACCGAGACCTTGATCATTGCCGATGATACCGCCGACGTTGAAATGGTCGCAACCGATCTCCTCGGTCAAGCCGAGCATGGTCCGACGTCGCCCGCAGTCCTGCTCACGACCTCCAGATCACTGGCTGAAGCGCTTCCTGCGGAGATCGAGCGACAACTGAAAGAGTTGCCCACGGCGGACGTTGCCGGTGCCGCTTGGAAGAATTGCGGGAGCATCATCTTGGCCGACTCCGAAGAGGAAATGATCGCCCAAGCCGACAAAATTGGCTCCGAGCATGTCCAAGTGCTTACCCGCGATCCGAAAATCTTCCTGGATCGGATGACCAACTATGGCGCTTTGTTTCTCGGCCCGGAAACCAATGTAGCCTTTGGCGATAAGGTGATTGGAACGAACCATACACTCCCTACCAATCGCGCTAGTCGATACACTGGCGGCCTCTGGGTCGGAAAATTCCTAAAGACGGTCACCTACCAGTCTTGCACTCCGGAAGCGAGCGTGCTGATCGGCGAATACTGTTCAAGGCTATGCGAGATCGAAAATTTCGCCGGCCACAAAGCCCAGGCAGATCTTCGGGTGCGTCGTTACGGCAAGCGTTCATAGAGGAGCGACCGAATGTCAGCCGTCCAGATCGCCGATCACCGAGGCAATAAAGTTTCTCATGGCCGTGTCTTAGTAAACGGAGTTCGATTGCATTACGTAACCGCGGGCTCGGGAGCTCCCTTGCTGCTTCTGCATGGTGTCCCAAAGACATCGTTTTACTGGTACCGAATCATTCCTCTGCTGACACCGCATTTCACGATCATTGCTCCGGATATCAGGGGATTTGGCGATTCCGCCAAGCCGCATGGCGGATACGACATGAAGACGATTGCCGAAGATCTTGCCCAGCTGATGAGCGCGTTAGGTCACGACACTTTTTCCGTGGCCGGGGAGGACTGGGGTGCCGCCTTCGCCTATGCCCTCGCGGCATCGAATCGCGATCGAGTGAAGAAACTGTCCTTCGGTGAGATGCTTTTGCCTGGATTTGGTATCGAAAAATGGTCGTTCCTGAATGAGGAGAACGTCAATTCGACGCACTGGTCCTGGCACGTGAACTTCTTTTATCTGCGCGACGTTCCAGAGATGCTCATTCAAGGCCGTGAGGAGATATTCTGGTCGACTTGGATAAAAAACGAAACGTTCGATCCAAGTTCGATTTCGGATGAGGCGCTAGCTGAGTGGGTTCGTTGCGCATCGGCACCCGGCGGCCTGCGCGGCATTTTCGAAGTCTACCGGGCGCATTTCGAAAATGCCAAACAGACCGTTCAATGGGCGGCAAACAAACTCGAAATACCGGTCCTTGCTATCAGTAGTCAGTACTTCATGAAGGAAGAACCCTTGCGCCAGATGCAACAAGTCGCACGACAGGTCGAATATGTGGAACTTGAGCGTTGCGGGCATAGCATGGCACTTGAGCAACCGGAAAAACTAGCTGCGACGATGCTAGAATTTTTTCGAGGCTAGGCAGTTGGCAGTTGGCAGTTGGCAGGTTTCGGGGAGCGGATTGTCCAGAACTCGACCGATGCGCTAGAACCCTGCAAGCACAACCTTACCCAGCATATGGCCGCTTTCCACCAGAGCATGCGCACGTTTGAGTTTAGCCGCATTGAGCGGCCCTAGCCGCTGCGTTACCGTCGTGCGCAGCGCGCGAGCGTCGAGCAACGACGCAACTTCGTTGAGAATACGCTGCTGGACGATCATGTCTGGCGTAGCAAACAGCGGACGAGTGAACACCATTTCCCAGTGGAGCGAAGCGCTTTTCGTCTTTAGTGGCGCGACATTCAGGCTATCGTGGTCGTCGATTACTGCAATCATCGGTCCTCCTTGCGCAGCGGAAATCCAGCCGAAGCGATTTAGGTGGGCGGGCGGTTGAGCGCCCATGTCTTGGAGTATCACCCGCTAAATCAGAAACGTGATAGTTCGCTCAATCACAGATTGATCGCGCATAATCCTCCAATGCCCCGCTCTGGACGTCGCGATTAATTCGGCGCCCGGCCACGCGGCCGCGATTGCCTCACCGTGCGAGAAGGGAAGATCCCGGTCTTCTGGATCATGAAAGATAAGGACTGGAGCATCGAATCTGCTGGCCATGAGCGGGACTGAAACAACTTCGGCCAAGTAACGAGCCGCGAACCTTTGCCTAAGCTCCGCAGCGACTGGTCCCGGGATTTGGCGCAAGCGGATGAATTCTTCCAGCAAAGAAGCAATCAATGCCGCCGGCGCGAGAAGTACGACCCGATTGGCCCTGAGACCTTGAGCTAGAGCAATGGCGCTTCCCGCCGCGCCAAGCGAATGTGCGATGATTCCATAGACTGCATCGCCGGCAACCGCTCGAGCAGCTCGCGCGAACGCCGGACCACTAGCGAATGAGCCGGAAGAAGCGCCATGGGCGGGAGCGTCAAAGGCGATCACCTCAAATCCGGCCTCGAGCAACGGTCCAACAAACGAAAAGAACTGAGCCGCTTTCCCGCCCCAACCATGAACCAGCAAGATCCGGCGGTCCGCTTTGCCCCAGCGATAAACTGCCACTTCTTCTATGTCATTTTCTGTCCCCGGAACAATCTTGAGACGGGTCACCTCCGCCCGCTCAAGGATCGCCTCCTCACGTTTCAGATTTCGCAGAGGAGGCGGCGGGCGCAGGAATTCTTGTAGGGCTAAAGGGGAGTCCATTGGGCGGTGTCTCGGCTGGCGATCGGTAATCAGTAATCGGTAATCGGTGATCAGTAAATAGCCGGTCGGCTCCGAGGCGCGAAACGTTGGCAGAGCGCGAGCCCGGTAGGGCGGTCCGTCCCGGCCCGCCGCAAACGTTCCAACGCGTGCGTACGCCTCGGATTCTAGCCCGCCTGCTCCAGATGGATGAGCGAAGCGAACCCTAGGACAATTAGTGGAGCGTTCCTTTGGTCTGATCGTAAAACATCACACTGCTGGAGGACGAGCACGAGGCGGATGCCTCGGGATTTGGATTAAAATCTTGGGGCGTACGCACGCGTTGGGGACGTTTGCGGCGAGCGGGACGGCCCGCCCTACCGGGCCTCGGCCTTGCGAGCTTCGAGCCTCGCCGACCAGCCCCAAAACTTTCGGCGCCAGCGCTAGTTCTTTACTCTCCAGGAAACGCCGTGAGCGCCGACATTGCCGCGAACGAACTGTCAGCTTGCAATTGAGCGATTGCGGATTTGACATTCCGCAACCCGCATTCCGCGTTCCGCAATTGAGTGTTTCCTGTCCCCACCAACCAGCGTCGCTATTGAGGTTACTGATTACCGATTACCGTTCACTGCCCACCAACCCCATTGTCCCCTTAAATTTCGGCGCCTCCTCTTCAATCCTGAAATTTACGGCGTATAACGATTCGATCCGATCCATCTCGTCTTGAGTCAGCGCCGGAGTGTCAGGTGCCGAAGCGAATTCGGTGAGCTGCTTTTCATCGTAGATGTTTGGCAAAGTCGACGCGACCCTCGGGTCCTGGAGCAGCCATTGCAGCGCCGCCTGCCCAAGAGTTCGCTCTGAGCTCTCCAAAAATCGCAATTGCTCAACCTTCTTAACGCCATTGAGCAACCAGCTGCGCGGACGGTGATTGCGATGATCATTGGGCGGAAATTGCGTTTCGGCGGTGTAGTGCCCTTCCAACATCCCAGACGAATGGGTGACGCGGATCAGGAACATAGTATCGCGACTGGCTTCAGTAGCGGCCTCCTGGATCGCTCTGCCCGGGTGTTGTTCCAAAATGTTGTAAATATGCTGGATACTGGTTGGGTTCCTGCGCTGAACACAATGTACGCCCTCATACAACCAACCAATTGCAGGTCCGAGTGCCGCCCCGAAATAGCGGATCTTCCCCGCCTGCTGGAGATCCATCAACGCTTCCCAAACCGAATCGTCGTCGACTTGCTCCATTCTGATGTTGTGCAGTTGCAGGAGATCGATCCGATCAGTTCGTAGTCTGGTCAAAGCCGCGTCCGTTGCTCTGCGGATCGCCTCCGGGGAAAAGTCCTGGGGTATTTCTCGCTGTCCTCTTCTTTCGTTGCCATGATGCACAAAATCGTAGCCAACCTTGGTGGCGATCACAATTTCACCGCGTTGCGTCGGGAACGCCTCAGCAATCAGCTCCTCGCTCAACCCATTTCCGTAGGTATCGGCTGCGTCAAACAGCGTGACTCCAAGATCAAACGCGCGGTGCATGAGTGCTGTCGCCTCAGACCTGGTGAAGTTGCCCCACCATCCGGTAGACAGAGTCCAGAGACCAAAACCAATTTCGCTTACTGTTAGATTGGTGTTGCCGTAGGTACGATATTTCATGGCCCAAGCGTCACTATTGTGTGGCGCTTCGCGAATAGCAAATGGCCGATAGCCGATAGCCTATCGCGAGGGGATGACAGGTGATGCAAAGTATGCTGAGGCTTAGCCTCGTGAAGGCGATGCATTGTCGGCCGAAAACGCCGGATCGGGAGCCTTGCGGACACGTTGCGCGCCTGGCTCCAGAGCCAGGAGGATTAGGCTTCTCGAAGCGACGGCGCGTGCTTAGCGCCGCGCGGCTTGTTTCTTGCTGCTATTCGAGGTCATCGCGAAGCGTTTGGCTATCGGCTATCGGCTATTGTCTGTTCGCGAAGCGCTTTTCGGGCTTGCTTGTTTCTGAATCAGTGAGTGATGTAGCGATTTCGAACCCGACTATGGGGGGGAACTGGACAAAAAGAGTAGGAGAACCTATCCATGCAACCTGTTCGGACTTTTAACGTGTCGCCTCGGCTTCCCGCGGTGTTGGAACCGCTGAATGATCTGGCTCGGAACCTCTGGTGGACTTGGGAGCCTGACGCCCGCAAGCTTTTCCGGGATCTGAACCCGACGCTATGGGATAAAACCAATCACAACCCCATCCGCATGCTGCAACTTTCCAAGCAGGGCCGCCTCGAGGAGATCGCGTCGGACGAAGATTACCTGCGCAGCATGCGCCACGTCCACGATCAGTTTCGAGCATACATGAATCGCACCGATACCTATGGGAAGCAGCGCGCCGGCGTGCCATGTATCGCTTACTTTTCTGCGGAATTCGGTTTTCACGAGTCGGTGCCGAATTACTCGGGCGGTCTGGGAATTCTTTCGGGTGATCATTGCAAGTCGGCCAGCGATCTCGATCTGAATTTTTATGCCGTTACATTGCTCTACCGGCACGGCTATTTTAAGCAACAGATCGGCAAGGATGGTTGGCAGGAAGCGGTCAGTCTGAACCAAAGCTTTCATCATTTGCCGGTGCGTGACGCGCGCGTCGGCGATCAGAGCGTGTTTGTGACCGTGGATATTCTCGGGCGCGATGTCACCGCCAAAGTGTGGGAGCTCCAGATCGGTCGAATCAAATTGTTCCTGCTGGATACCGACATACAGCAGAATTCGCCCGAAGACCGCTTAATCACCGAACAACTCTACGGCGGCGACTTCGAAATGCGCATCCGCCAGGAAATCGTTCTTGGGATCGGGGGAGTTCGCGCTCTGGATGCCATGGAGATCAAGCCGGACGTCTATCACATGAACGAGGGACACTCGGCATTTCTGTCGCTGGAAAGGATTCGGCAGTATGTCCAGGAAAAGGGCATGAGTTATTATCCGGCGCTGCAGATTGTAGCTTCCTCAAACGTTTTCACGACTCATACGCCTGTTCCCGCCGGCAACGACGCTTTTTCCCGTGATTTGATCGGACGCTATCTCGGCAAATACGCACACGATTTTGGCCTGAGTTTCGATGATTTATTCGCGTTAGGGCAGCCGATGCTCAATCCGCCTCCCTTGTTCAGCATGACTATTTTGGCTCTGCGAACAACCCGACATGCGAATGGCGTAAGCAAGTTGCATGGCGAAGTCAGTAAGAGCCTGTGGCAGGATGTTTGGGCTGGGGTCCCGTTGCGAGAGGTTCCAATCACCAGTATCACCAATGGCGTTCATACCAAGACCTGGACGGCACCGGAATTTCATCGGTTATACGAAAAATACTTGGGCGCAGATTGGGCCGACCATCTGACCGATGTCGAGTATTGGCGCCGAGTGATCGATATCCCGGACGAGGTCCTTTGGGAAACCCATCAGCTGCTCAAGCATCGATTGATCGAATTCGTTCGTGAACGACTACGGATCCAGCGCGTCCGCATTGGCGAATCGCCTGAACAATTGCGCAAGATCAACAGCGTACTTAATCCGGACGTCCTGACCGTTGGTTTCGCTCGACGGTTTGCGACCTATAAAAGAGGTACTCTCCTCTTTTCCAATAAGGAGCGGCTGCTCCGCCTTATTCAGAATGCTGAACGGCCAGTACAATTCATTTTTGCCGGAAAGTCGCATCCGAAAGATGAGGGGGGCAAAAGGATCATTCAGGAAGTGTACAATGCCTCACGCGAAGCAGGCTTCGAGCATGCCGTTGTTTTCGTTGAAGATTACGACACCTACATCGGCCGTCGCTTATACCAGGGAGTCGACGTCTGGCTCAACAATCCGCTTCGTCCGCTCGAGGCCAGCGGAACCAGCGGAATGAAGCTTCCACCGAACGGCGGTTTGAATTTCAGCGTTCTCGACGGGTGGTGGTGTGAGGGTTACAACGGTAAAAACGGATGGCCAATCGGGCCGGAAATTTCGGGCGGTAGCGTCGAATTTCAAAGTGAAGTCGATATCGATAGTTTGTTCAACATTTTGGAGAACCAGATCGTCCCTCTTTACTACGCAAAGCCTGACGGCCGTTTGCCGCTGGCCTGGTTACAGCTGATGCGGGAGTCCATGCGCAGTGTGACCCCAGTGTTTAATACGCATCGGATGGTGAAAGAATACAATGAACGGCTATACGAGCCGGCGGCGAAAGCGATTCAAGCCTTGAGCGCCAATAGTTATCGAGCAGCCATCGAATTGGCAAAATGGAAAGAAAGAACCCGCGCCGATTGGACTAAGATCCGCATCGAAGAGGTGAGCGCTTCTCCCTCCGAGATCGGCGATCTCTTTGTTGGTGAGACCTTGCAGATCGAAGCGAAAGTATTTCTCGGTCCGGTTGATCCCTCTCATGTCCGGGTGCAGGCCTACATTGGTAAGAGCGACGATGGATCGCTCAGCGAACCGTTCACCATCGATCTTCAAGAGATAGAAAAAGGCGCCGCGCCCGGGCAATTCACGTTTAAGGGAGTCATCAAAGCTACTGAGAGCGGAAGTTATGGATTTAATGTTCGCGTTATCCCCACTCACCCCTACTTGAATCAAGGACATGAGCTGCGCCTGATCACCTGGGCGAGGTAAAAGCCGGAAACCAGAATCGAGAACCTGGGCGAGAAAGTTGTCACTAACCACTATTCAGTAATCCGTATGGCAGCGGCAGGTCCAATCAAACGGGCGCTCTGGGTGTTCAAATTGGTTTGCATCACAAGTCTGTGACCTTCTTGACCTACCGCCACCGATTAGCGATTGCCGAGCAGTGATTACTTCATCGCATCTGCGGCCCTTGGTTATTTTGCATTTCGCCGTTACCGCTGACGGTAAAGTTTCCACTAGTAACCACACACCTGCTCGTTTTACGTCTGACCGCGACAAGCAACGGTTGCTGGAGGTAAGAGCGCTGGCGGACGCCATTTTGGTGGGACGCGGGACGTTGGAGACAGATCGCATGTCAATGGATTTGCCCGACCAGCGCTTGCGCGAACGGCGAATCAAAGAAGGTAAATCCGAATATCCGCTGCGAGTAATTCTTTCCGGATCCGGGAATATCTCGATATCACTGGATGTCTTTCAGAAGGGAAACGCTCCAATAGTGATTTACTCGACCGAAAAAATGGCGCCGGCCCAACGACGCTTACTCAGCGAGCATGCGACGGTTCATCTCTCCGGCAGTGACGAGCTCGATGTTTTCTGGCTACTCTGGCATTTATATGAACATTACCAGGTCCGGTCTTTGGTCTGCGAGGGAGGACCTACCCTCGTGAAGGCTTTGGCCCAGGCCGACCTCATCGACGAAATATACCTGACGATAGCCGCGAAAATTTTTGGCGGCTTGGCTGCACCCGGATTGACTGGATTGCCTGGAGAATTTCTCCCTGCCAGTCGCCAATTTCAATTGATCGATTTCGATCGCGGAGACAATGAATGCTATCTCCGGTACCGACGGAAGCCCTGACCGCATGCACCAAGTCAACTCGATCGTTATGCGCGCGCCGAAAGAGCGCATATTTGAAACAGCAGCCGATCTTGAAAAATGGCCGACCTTCCTGCCCCATTACCGGTTCATCCACTATTACGAACGAGGGGCTGATCGCAATATCGTCAGGATGGCGGCGCGCCGTGATTTCATCCCAATTTCTTGGGTCTCCGAAGAAATTATCGATCGGAGCAAGCTCGAAGTTCGTTTTAGACACCTTAAGGCTTGGACGAAAGGTATGGAGGTGGTATGGACCTTCGCGGAAACCGACGAAGGCATCCGTGTGTCCATCCTTCACGACCTTCGCTTTCGCGTTCCGGCTCTCGCACCCTTGGCTGAGCCAATAATCGGCGATTTCTTCATCGGCCATATCGCCAATCAAACTCTCAAGCACATGAAAACGCACGTGGAACGCGCATGAGACGAGTCGTCATCACTGGATTAGGGCCGATTACAGCCATCGGCGTGGGCAAGAAAGCTTTTTGGGAAGGACTGACGAACGGCAAATCCGGAATTGGACCAGTGACACGATTTGATCCCAGCCTGTTTAACGCTCGCAGCGCGGCCGAAATCAATGACTGGGAACCGGAGAAATTCTTCCCGTCGCAGCGGCTGAAGCGTTTGGATCGGTATGCGCAATTTGCCGTCGGTTCGGCCAAACTCGCTCTGGAGGACAGCGGCCTCTCGTTTTCTCCAGAGGATCCCCAATCGCGAGTTGGCGTCAGCTTCGGAACCGCTTTGGGCGGCGTTTCCAATGCGGAAAAGCAACATGTCTCCTTCGTTCACAGTGGCCCAAAATCGGTTCATCAGACTATCGCGCTCCAGGTTTTTGGCGGTTCCGCTCATTGCAATATTGCGATTGAGTTCGGCTTGCGCGGCGTTGGCACCACGAACTCTAACAGCTGCGCGAGCGGCAATGTCGCGATCGGAGAAGGCTATCGGTACATTCGCGACGGATGGGCTGACGTGATCATCGCCGGCGGCGCAGAAGCGCCTCTGAGTCCCTTATCGTTCGGCGCCTTCGCCTTCATCCGAACCATGAGCCGATGCGACCCGTCAGTCGCATGCCGGCCGTTTGACCGCAATCGGGATGGATTTGTCATGGGTGAAGGCGCGGCCAGCCTAATCCTGGAGGAGTATGAGCACGCCAAAGCGCGTGGAGCGCACATTTACGGTGAGGTGGTAGGCTACAGCCTCAACAACGATGCGTATCATATGACTTCACCTTTACCGTCCGGTGACTCGTGCATCCAGGCCATGGAAGACGCATTAAACGCGGCACAAATTAATCCGGAGCAGATGGACTATATCAGCGGACATGCGAGTTCCACCCAACTCAATGATGCGAATGAGTGCGCCTGTGTCAAAAAAGTGTTCGGAAGCGTGGCGACGAAAATTCCAGTCAGTGGGACGAAGGCCTTCTATGGTCACCCACTTGGAGCGAGTGCCGCGATCGAAGCCGCTGTCTGTGTGTTGGCGATGCAGCACGATTTTGTTCCGCCGACCCTCAACTACGAGACTCCGGATCCAGCCTGTGACCTGGATGTCGTACCCAACCAGCCACGGCAAAAATCGATCAATTACGCGCTGAGCAACGCCTTCGGTTTTGGCGGGATCAACTCGTGTGTGGTGTTCCGTAAAATTTGATCATGGGACACATAAGTCTCATGGGTCCTATGGGACCCATCGGTCTCATCGGTTCTCGGCGCTTCTCAGGGGAGTTCCCACTTTTGTTTCAGACTCAAATAGGTTGGCTCCGGCAACTGGACAAGCAAGGGATGCTTTTTCGTATCTAGCCAGTGAACAAGGAATTTGAGGTTGCCCAGATCCATCGCCGTGCAGCCAATAGTTGGAACTCCTTCGTCCGGCCAAAGGTGCAGAAATATGCAGGAACCGAAGCCAGGATAAGGCTTCCAATTATGCTCGATAATGACCACCCATCGATACAATCCATCCGGTCGAAGCATCTGCTCAGCAGCTGACCAGTCGACCCGATCCACCGCGTTGCGATCCACCACTCGGTTATAGTAAAGGGATGTTGGATCGTAGACCGCTTCCGTCGCGGCGGTTATCTGCCGATAAGGAAAATGGATCACCAGCGCTTGTTGGGCCGAAGCGACACCCATGCAACTATTCAATTGGAAGACGCCGGCTGGTGCCCGTCCATCGCCTTCCCTCTTGCGTGGATCTCCACGTGCGCCAGTTCCATGCAGACCTATGCCCCAACCCAACCCATTCTTTCCCACAACGCAGGGGAAATCCGGCCGTATCTTGATCCATGGTCCAGTCGGGTTCCGCTCGAATAGCTGGATCCGTCCACTGATCGATTTCCACCTCGGCGTCAGAACCAGGATAATCTGTTTGCATTCGGCCAATTCCTTCCTGGGTATGAGCAATTGGTAAGGCGGGTCTCCGCCTCGGACACATCCAAGCGGAAGGAGCGTCAGGACAAATCCGACGAGCTTGTATCCCATATTCCGTGATCCGTATTCTGCATTCCGACTTCTATCCCGCTGCGTGTTTGCGGATCAGATAACGATCTAGTACGATCAAACGGCCTTTCATGAAAAGTTTTTCGCTCTGGCTTTTTCTGTGTGCTGTTCTCGTCGTCATGAATACCGGCTGCACGCCTAACGAATCTGCCGGCAATGACAACTCTGCGGCTCTGCACTCGATCGGATCTACGACCGATGAGAGCAACGATTATCAACCGCCTCGCAGCCCAGGCTTTGATGACAATAGAGGTTCGCGTTGACCCGGGGCCAGGACTCAAACAGGAGTTCGCTAAGAAAGATTCTTCAACAAAGAGATCGCAAAGATCTCAAAGAGGGCGGATTTGGGTTCATACCGCGGTCTTGCATCCTTCGAAAGATACGGCCAACTGATCCTATCTCTGGGACAAGTACCACCTTCTTTGGGATCTCTGTGAGCTCCTGTTCAAAACTCTGTCTTCGCGAGCCTTCGTAGAACTGGTTCCGTAAAGTAACGCGTGGCCGGGACTCACCGGAGGTCACGAAGAAAAATTCTTCAACAAAGAGATCGCAAAGATCTCAAAGAGGGGATTTGGGTTCATACCGCGGTCTTGCATCCTTCGAAAGATACGGCCAATTGATCCTATGTCTGGGACAAGTACCACCTTCTTTGGGATCTCTGTGAGCTCCTGTTCAAAACTCTGTCTTCGCGAGCTTTTGTGGAACTGGTTGCCGCGATTTCTACGTCAACGATATCTCCCGGTCTTGTGACGAAAATGTTACATGTTCCGTCGTTACGCTGAGAACGTCGCTAGCGTAAACAGGATGTGCTCGACGAAATCTGTCGCTTGAAAGAACTCCGCTGTTTTCCCTATATCGACGATACCGCCCTTGTTTGCACTAAGCTGGCGTTTTCGATCTGGGTAACGCGGGTCAACTTGTCGATCAGTTCTTGTCGGCAACCCCGTCCGAAAAACCAAAGAAATATATGCGCTCAACTCAAAAATTTTGCCTGGCCGCTCTGTTGGTGGCCGCGGCGTCTGTCCATCCCAGCATTGCGGGAGAGGACGATGACAGTAACAATACCGCTTACCCAATCAATCACGTGGTAGTGATCTTTCAGGAAAACGTCTCCTTTGATCATTATTTTGCGACCTATCCATTCGCGGAGAACCTGGCCGGCGAACCGACTTTCCACGCGAAAAAAGACACTCCCAGCGTCAATGGCCTGAACGAAGCTTTGCTAACAAACAATCCTAATTCGCTCCGACCGCAGCGAATTGATCGTTCGCACGTGAATACCGCTGACCAGGATCATGATTATCAGGCTGAGCAGCAGGGTTTTGATCATGGTCTCATGGACAAATTTGTCGAGTTCACCGGCACACCGGAAGGAGGCGGACCAAGCAAGGTCATGGATTATTTCGACGGCAATACGGTGACGGCGTTGTGGAACTATGCCCAGCATTTCGCGCTGAACGATAACTCGTATGGTACGACGTTTGGTCCATCGACCCCTGGAGCGCTGAACCTCATTTCTGGTAATACACACGGAGTTACCCCAACCGACTTGGCAGACACGACCGTTCAGGGGACGGTAATTGGTGATGCGGATCCGACCGGTGACATTGCGTCAAGTGGCACGACCATACAGCTCTCCGGGAAAAACGTCGGTGATTTGCTGAACGCAAAGGGCATAATTTGGGGCTGGTTCGAAGGGGGTTTTGACAATCCCAGCGCATCCCATATCGGAAGTAACGGCAGCCCAAAAACCGATTACATCCCACATCACCAGCCCTTCCAGTATTATCCGCAAACTGCGAATCCAAGCCACCTTCCCCCCAGCTCTGTGGCAGCGATCGGCAAAACGGATCAAGCCAACCACCAATACGACATCACCCGTTTCTGGGAGGCGCTGCATGCCCACAAATTGCCCGCAGTTTCATTCTTGAAAGCGCCGGCTTATCAAGATGGACATGCTGGTTATTCTGATCCGCTGTTGGAGCAACAGTTTTTGGTCACTACGATTAATGAGCTCCAGAAATCGCCTGAGTGGAACCATATTGCGATCATCATTGCCTATGATGATTCTGACGGCTGGTACGATCACGTCATGTCTCCGATCGTCAATCAATCGCAAACACAGTACGACGTATTCACGGGCTCAGGCGCTACCGGCACAAACGCTCCTCTAGGCGGTTTTCAGGGTCGAGCTGGGTATGGTCCGCGGCTCCCGCTCCTGGTGATTTCCCCGTTCGCGAAAGAGAACGTTGTTGATCACACCATTACGGATCAGTCCTCGATCCTACGATTCATCGAAGACAATTGGAAATTGGGTAGGCTTGGAAACGGCTCTTTTGATGCATTGGCAGGGTCACTGCTCAATATGTTTGATTTCGATGACCGGGACGAATCCAATCGTCGCCTCTTCCTGGATGCCAACACCGGCGAGCCCTACGGATTCTAAAGGTTTGCTTTAAAAGTCCGCGTTTCTGTTGGGCGGCACGCATGCAGCGTGCCGCCTCGCATTTTGAACGATAGCTGCAGATACGCACCCAGCCGCAACCGGAAGCCTTCCGTGGGAGGTTCCACTGAGCCTTCGGCGCGAGCTCAGTCGAACACTCAGATCGAAGGGGAAGGCCGCCACAGGCATGGCATTAGTGTTACAAAATCGCTACAGTCTAGCACTTATTTGTTTTGATCGTCGCAGTTGAGGTAATGGTACTGCGAGCCGAAACCGCACTCCTATCGCCGATGAACTTTTTCTCACCGTTTGCACCGTGCCCCCTTCAACGTTTTCAAAATCGCAGCGCTGTGCTGATTTTTGCCGCGATGGTTTTGTTTGCTGCTGCCGCGCTTGGCCGCAACGTCATCATCTTCGTTGCGGACGGACTTCGCAATGGCTCGGTGAATCAGACCGATGCTCCCACTTTATACGCGCTGCGGCAACTCGGAGTCGATTTCTCGAACAGTCATGCACTTTTCCCGACATTTACGACGCCCAACGCTTCCGCGATTGCTACCGGCCATTATCTGGGTGATACCGGTGATTTCAATAATACCCTCTACGTGGGGTTCCCCATCCCGCAGCGAAATGGAATCCAGGTCGCAAATACCGAAACACCATTTATTGAAAACGATGCGGTGCTCGGTTGCATTGACGAACACTTCCTTTGTAACTTTCTGGATGAAGAGACCTTGTTGGCGCTTGCGCGCAAGCACGGCTTCGCGACCGCCGCCATCGGGAAGCTTGGTCCAACGCTGATTCAAGATATCGCCGCAGGGTGCGCGAAAAATGGTTCGGTTCCGATCCCTGAGACGGTCGTTATCGACGATACGACCGGCAAAGATGGTGGCATCCCACTCGATCCAAAAATCGTGGCGGAACTCAAAGATGCGGGACTCAACCTAATCGCTCCTGATCGCTCGAACGGGCATCCCAAAACTCAGGAGGATAACGGTAGCGCGGGCAACAGCGACAAGCCGGGAACGTTATCGCCTAATTTGAAACAGCAACAATTTTTCGCTGACGCCCTCACCAAAGCGGTTCTACCTAGTTTCCTCAAATCGGGCAAATCGTTCGTCGTTGTTTTTTGGAGTCGAGATCCAGACGGAACCCAACACAACCAGGGCGACAGTCTCAATCAGCTGCGACCGGGTATCAACGGTCCCACTTCGGTGGCATCCATCAAAAACGCTGACGCAAATCTCAAGCAAATTCTTGATTTCATTAGTAATACTCCAGGGCTGGCAGCAGAAACCGATCTCTTCGTCACTTCCGATCACGGCTTCTCCACCATCAGCAAACACGAACTCGACGCCGATGGAAAAGACCTGGTGAAGAGCTACGCGGCTTCGCACATCTACAAGGACACCACCGGACGCCAGGAGGTGCCAACTGGATTTTTGCCGCCGGGGTTCGTTGCCATCGACCTCGCACATTTTCTTAATCTGCCGCTGTTCGACCCCGACAAGGTCGTCAGCATTGATGGCAAGAAGAGCTATAAACCCGTGAGCCCTGAATCCCCCAACAGCGACACATCAGAGCAGCGACCGGTGTCCGGGGACGGTTTGATTGGTGGTACGGGTGCTTTGACGCCGGCTGACGCGAAAATAGTCCTTGCCGCGAACGGCGGTTCCGATTTGGTCTATCTGCCGACCAAGGACCCGCAGTTGCTCGAAAAGATGGTCGAGTTTCTCGCTGCGCAAGATTATGTCAGCGGGCTGTTTATCGATCCAGATTACGGCCCAATCAAAGGCGCCTTAACTCTCGCTGACATTAACTTGAAAGGGATCGGCGTGTTACCCACTCCCGCCTTGGTCATCAATTTCCGTAGCTTCGCTACCGAATCTGCCAATCCGCTGATGAACGCGGTTACTGTCTGCGACACTGCCTTACAGCAAGGACAAGGTATGCATGGCAGCTTCAGTCGAGCCGACACGCTTAACTGCATGACCGCTTTCGGTCCGGACTTTAAGGAACACTTTACCGATCCGGCACCGGTCAGCAACGTCGATCTGGCCAAAACATTCGCACACATTTTGAAGCTGGAGCTTCCTGTGCATGGCCGCCTCGAAGGCCGCATTCTGAGCGAAGCATTGAAAGGCGGACCTGAAAACGTCGCATTCGAAACAAAATCGATAAAATCGGAGCCAGCTGGCAACGGTCAAGTAACGAAGTTGAATTACCAGCTCGTCGGAAAAACAAAATACTTCGATACAGCAGGATTTCCCGGCAGATCGGTGGGGCTCGATGCAACGAACGACAACGAACGTCAGTGAACACCAACGAACGTCAGTGAGATGATCGACAACGAACGTCAACAAGTGACAGCAGCGCTGTCGTTCGTTGCTGACGTTCGCTGTTGTCATTGGCGTTCGTTACATCAGTCCAGCTCGATCGACTCGGTCATCGGACCGGATTTGAAATAAACACCGTCAAAGTAAGCGCGGGCGCCGTGCAGATAGCCATCATTGTGCGCTTTGATTTCAACGCGCCGGTCATCCAGGATGTTAAATCTGATTTCTGCCGGCGGTTCATCCTTCGGCGGATCCGGATCTCGATAGACGCCACTTCGATTTTTCAAAAGAATGCGACCGCTTACGTCGCCGGTATGCGCGCTTGGACCGCGAACGACGCTCAAACGGAATTTGATCCCGCGGTCGTCCTTTTCCAAATCCAGCTCCCCACCATATTCGTCGTGGTATTCGGCACTAATACCGGCAGGTAGGCTATCGTTAAGCAAGCTGCGGACAAATTTGATCCGGGACATTGTTAGGTCTCGAAGAGTTTGCAACCGAGCAACCTTTTCCGGCAAAGACTCGGCATTTGCATTGATTCCAGCGCTTTGATCGGCAAAGTAATCCCGATACGCGATCCAATCTGCCTCACGCTTCTTCAGATCGGCAAAAGAGCTGGTAGCTAATTTTTTCTTTGCCAGCTGGTAGATTTCATTCAGCCAGGTATCTGCCACGTCGTAGCGCAGTTGTGCTCGCTGCTGCAATTCTGTGTTCGATAATTTTCGGTAGGTGCCGCTAAGCTCATACTCCTTCTTTCGCCAGTCGATCAGCCCAGATGTCTTGACTTCCAATTGTTCACCCTCCAGATCTCCTTCAATGACGACCCTGGCATTACTTTTCTGATCCGATGATTCTTCTAATCGATAAAGCTTTCCGTCCAACTTTAGGCTACCGCTGAAATCAAAATCCTCTTCGCCCGGCGAATCGGCGAAATGAGCAAAGCCGAAAATACCGCTCGCATCGGGAGAACCAGGCGGATCAACGCTGAGCTCAGTCTTAGCGTCACGCGCAAATGTGGCCGCCTCGATGTTAATCGATGTACAAGGAACCAAAAATAACAATGAGAGGATGAAGCCGTACACTGGCAGCAAACGGAGCGATCGACCTGATTTCTCTGAATCGGAAAGAACCATAGGATTAGAACGAGTAAGCGATATGCTATCATAGGGATTTGTCCGCCAAAAAGCCCACATTCTCGGACATCGCCTAGTTTGATTCGCGTCATTAGCGTGTATTCTCGGCTTAGCTCAAGAATAGCCGCAAGAGAACGCAAAGAGCGCAGAGATAATTTGGCTATCTGCTCTCGTTTACTCGCGACGGTGGTCGATGTTTTCTGTGCCGCGTTTTCCTTTTGTCAACTTCCTTGCCATCTCTGTACTACATTGCTCTAAATCTTGTTTTTTCGCGAGGACTCGCGCAAGCGGCGTGGGGTTAAAGCACCGCTCAGCGCGCCAGGGCCTCGCCTCGAAGACAGTTGAACAGGAGGGAACAGAGGGTTCTCCGTTATCTCTGTTTGCTCCTGTTCTCTGAGTTTGGTTGCAGCTATGCCGCGCTAGTTCGGAAGTCCTCTAGGATCTACCCACTACTGCACAGTCTGCAAAAGAATGGCTATTTCTCCGTCGAAGTGCAACAAGAGAAAGCTCTTTAGACCCGGTCGACTCAAGCTATTCTGATCGGCGACACGCCACTTATTCTTTGGGTAATTTTTGCGTTGGCTGCCATCTTTGAGGTGGGAGGAGACGCCGTGATCCGAATGGATATTAAGAATAACAATATCATCTTGATGTTCCTGGGCGCCGCCGCGCTCGGAGGATATGGCCTGATCGTAAATTCGAGCGATTGGGATTTCTCCAAGATTTTCGGGGTATACGTTGCCGTGTTTGCACTGTTCGGCGTCCTTTTTGGCAAGTTTTTGTTTCGAGAACAGATTCAGCTAACCAGTTGGTTGGGACTCGCGGTCATCATCGTGGGCGGACTCATCATTCAGTTCGGATCAAACCAGTTTTGACTCGGGATTGCGGAGCCTCCGGGAAATCGGTTTCGCCGATCTTACCAAGGGATGCGCCCGCAAACGGAAAGCTAAATAGGAGATTGCGTTTTGCCCGAGGATTTAACTGGACCGTAACCGGAACGTCACATCGGTGCACTAGCGTTTGAGGTCTTGAGCGAACCCTGTTCCCTCACGGAGAGACACCCAACCTCAAACCACAACCATGACCAACTGCATCGCGAAATTGCCGCGGACAGCCCTCAAAAGCGCCGCGACTGCTACCCTCTTGCTAGGCTTCGTCCTCGCGACAACATCCGCCAGCCGTGCCGAAGACGACGAGTGGAAACCGTTGAGAAACCTCAATGAGATCAAGCACATCATTGTCATTTACCAGGAGAACTGGAGCTTCGACTCGCTCTACGGGCAATTCCCGGGCGCCGACGGCCTCGCCAATAGCTTCGACGCCATTCCCCAGCTCGACGTAAGCGCCACCCCAGCGTATTCGTCGCTGATTCTGCTGACGCCGTCGCCGCTTACGGGATCTCCGTTGGCGATCGACCCACAGTTCCCTAGCGCGGGCGGGAAACTGGCTCTTGCCTCGAATCACAACTTGGCGTTGCCATTAATTCCCTACGACTTCTCAACTTATATTCCCGCCGACGGCTTTACTGGCGACATTGTGCACCGCTTCTATCACGAGCAGTTGCAGATCGACAACGGCTTGCTTGAAACGAAAAACGGCGATCTCGATAAGTTTGTTACATGGAGTGACAACTCGGGTCTCGTCCTCAGCTATCTGGATGCGACCAACCTGCCGGAGGGCCAGCTCGCGCAGCAATACACGCTGTGCGACAATTTCTTCCACTCGGCCTACGGTGGTTCGTTCCTGAACCACCAGTGGCTGATCGCGGCGGCCGCCCCGCCCTGGACGGCACCGATTCCTGCCGGTTGGCAGTCGAGTTACGATCCGGTGGCCAAGGTCTTGAAGGACAACCAACTGACGTTCGACGGCAAACACGCGGTCAACACCACCCAGCCCTTGCTCTCGCCGTTTGCACCTGGCACACCGATCGCCAAACGCCTTTTGATCAATAACACCGACCCGAGCAAACCGGGCTACCTGCCCAACATTGGCAACCGGCTGGATGACTCAGGAATCAATTGGAAGTGGTATTCCGGCGGCTGGAATGACGCACTAGCGAACAACAACACAGCCAACAATGAATTGTTCCAGTTCCATCATCAACCTTTCGCCTATTACACGAAATATGCACCATTCCTGAGCGCTCCGACCACCGACTATTCAACATCTGCTCCGCCACAGCTGAACCCGGCCACAACGGGCCCGAACGCACATCTGCAGGACGAAGAAGATTTTTTTGACGACGTCGCATCGGGCAAGCTGCCTCCAGTGGCATTCGTCAAGCCGATTGGTAAGTACAATGAACACCCCGGCTATGCGGATGAAGTTACCGGCCAAAAGCACGTCGCCGAACTCGTCGCGGCCGTGCGGAAAAGCAGTATTTGGAAAGACTCAGTAATCATCATCACTTACGATGAAAACGGCGGGCGCTGGGATCATGTCGTTCCGCCGGTGCGAAAAGACGGCTGGGGTGTCGGCGTGCGCGTTCCCACAATCATTATCTCGCCGTTCTCCCGGCATGGCGGGATCGATAACACCGAATATGAGACGGTCTCGATCTTAAAACTGATTGAACGGCGCTTCCATCTCGCCCCGCTATCTTCGCGCGACGCAGATCCAACCATTAATGATCTCACGCACGCGTTGGGCCACACGGACCGAGATAAAGACAGCGACTAACATCTGATCAGTCATGTGCGCCAAAAAACCCCTTTGGCGCACACAGTGTAAAATACAGGAGTTAGGAGCTAGAAGCTAAGACGGCCAACCTCGAATCCAGCCCATCAATTCTATCGTGCCATAGAACGCAATGCGGATTCTCGAGGGTATTCTCCCTGACAATTCGGTTCGTAGTGACCGATTTTTCTCCTAACTCCTAGATCCTCCCGGTGAGATGGGAAGATTGAAACCCCTTTCGAGCCGGGTGCAACCATGGACCAAGTGTTTTCTTACCATCCGGTAGATGCAATTTGGCTGGAGCGACCTAAAACCCCTGAAAGAATTGGTAAAATTTAAGAATGTGAGTGGAATCAACCCGTCTCTTATGTAAGAGACTTTTGTGTCGCTCGATTTAAGCCTTGAATCGATTGTTAGTCGCTTTTGTGCGACGCTTTACCCCGCGACCCAAAGTAGATCGGGGGCATCATGAATCATGAGACAGCGCTTTCGAAAGCAAGAGAGATAGCCGATCACGTGCTGGCCCCGGCCGCCCGGCAGAACGATAAGGAGGGTCGGTTCTCGACCGAGGCGGTTGACGCGCTGGGGCGAGCCGGGTTTCTTGGGCTGATGCTGCCGATCGAGTTCGGCGGTACGAGCCTCGGGCCACGCACATTCGCAGCTGTCACCGCGACACTTGCCGAGGCGGACGCGTCGGTCGCGATGGTCTATCTGATGCATATCTGTGCCACTGCGATGATCGCCGCGGCTCGACCAGGCGCCGCTGTTGCGCAGATGCTGAAAGAGATTGCCAGCGGCGAGCATCTATCCACTCTCGCCTTCAGTGAGTCCGGCTCGCGCAGTCACTTCTGGGCGCCTGTCTCGCGCGCGCGCCGGAACGGCACGAGCGTGCGTATTACGGCGAAAAAGTCGTGGGTCACGAGCGCTGGCTGCGCGCAAAGTTATGTGGTCTCGTCGCTCGCGCCCGAAGGAGCAGGTCCTCTCGATTCGACGGTCTACCTTGTTCCGGCAGGCGTACGCGGGCTGTCAGTAGAAGGCTCCTGGGACGGCCTGGGGCTACGGGCCAACGCCTCCGCTCCAATGATGCTGGACGACTGCAACGTGCCGTCCGGGCTCCAGCTCACGGACGACGGCAAAGGTTTCCAGGCCATGCTGGACGTGGTGCTCCCGCAGTTCAATCTAGGGGCGGCGGCCGTAGCGCTAGGCCTCTGTCGCGCCGTGGTCGCAGCAACAGCGGCGCATCTCAAGAGCGCTCGATTCGAGCATTTGGGCCAGAGCCTCGGAGAGAGCTTACCGACATTGCGCGCGCAGCTCGCAACGATGCAGATCGACACCGATGGCCTCTCGGCGCGCGTCGACGACCTGGTTGAGCACCTCGAGCGGCCTCGGGATATGACGCTGCTACGCGTGCTCGAGACCAAAGCCGCCGCGGGCGACATAGCCATCGGCGTCACCTCAACGGCGATGCGGGTGTGCGGGGGTGCGGCGTTCTCGAAGCGCATGATCATCGAGCGACTGTTCCGCGATGCACATGCGGGCGCCGTGATGGCGCCGACGGGCGACGTCCTGCGAGAATTCATCGCAAGGGCGGTCCTGGGAATGCCGCTCTTTTGACCGCATACGCACAAGAGTAACCGAACTAAATCACTAATCGACCGGACGATCGCATTCGGTCGCAACGCATTCTAACGAGAAAGCAATCATGAGCCGAACAATCTGGGTAGGTGCCGTCGCGTACGATCCGAAAGTGGTCACGATCTGGGAAGGCATGCGACGCTACTTTCACGAAGAGGCGCGCCTGTCAGTTGAGGTCGTGCTGTTCCAGAGTTACGAGGCGCAGGTAAGCGCCCTGCTCGCGGCGCCCAGCGATCCCACGCCGCGCATTGACATCGCGTGGAATACAAACCTTGCGTATCTACAGGCCGACGCGTGGAGCGACCATCGCTGCCGGCCGATCGCCATGCGCGACACCGATATTGCCTGGACGACCAAGATCGTCGCGGTCAGCGGGGGCCCGATCGCTGCGCTTGCCGACCTCAGAAATCGCACCTTGGCGCTCGGCAGCCGAGACAGCGGCCATGCCGCGATCCTCCCGGTCCATTTTCTGGGGCGCGAAGGCTTGGTCGAGGGACAGCAGTACCGCACGCTGCGCTTCAACAGCGATCTCGGCAAGCACGGTGATACTGGCGCAAGCGAGGTCGAGGTCGTCCGCGCGGTCCTCGACGGCCGCGCCGATGCCGGCGCGATCGGCAGTCCGTTCTGGAGGAAAGTGCGCAGCGAGCGCTTGGTGCCGGAGGGCGCGCTGACCGAGATCTGGACGTCGCCGCCCTACAATCACTGCATGTTCACTGCTCAACCCGATCTCGACCCGTCATTGGAGCAACGGTTCGCCGAAGCCCTCTCCGGGATGAGCTACGACAACCCGAGCCATCGCGCCGTGCTCGATGCCGAGGGGCTCCGCCGCTGGGAGCCGCCGCACCTTGATGGGTACGACGCTCTGCGGCAGGCGTCTGCGCAACAGGGGTTCTTCAACCGCCCGACGCCGACCGAGGTGTGAAACAAGTTCCGGCTCGAGTCCGCTTTTTTCTTACCAGATATCACGCGCAATTGAAGATCGTCGCCAATCGGCGCCGATGCTCGCTTTCGCGCTCGAAGGCGCGACGTACCGCAGCGAACGACTCGGCGAGCGGAAAGATGTCCGGCTTCACGAGCAGATCGGCGTCCTCGGCTCCTACCGGATGCCAGTAGACGCCTTGCGCTGTTATGGTGATCTCAGGCACCAAATCGGCGCGTGCAAGTGCGACGCCCTCCGTGGCGAAACCTCGCAGTGCGATGCGGCGGATCACCCGGTCCTGCTCGCTGATCCGCTGGGCATCGAGGAAGCAACGGAACTCCTCGGCCTCGTGGTCACTGGAGACGGTCGCTGCCAATCGTACCCGGAACCCTTCCGCGCGAGCGCGCTCAATACCCTTCCATGCACGCACCCATGTGCCCTTTCCACGATGGCGATCGTGCCGCTCGGGCGTCGGACTGTCGAGGCTGATCTGCAGCGTCAGGCGATCGCTCGGCAATGAACGGAGCGTTTGGAGCCGCCGCCCCGTGAGCAGCATGCCGTTGGTGAGCACCGTCGTCGGCGCGGTGGCGGTGCACGCAGCCAGGATGTCGCCAATGTCTGCAAGCAGAAAGGGTTCGCCGCCGGTCACGAAGATTTCGCTGACGCCGAGTTCAGCTGCTTCGCTGGCGATCCGTTGCACCCGCGCGAGGCCGAGCTCCCGTCGTGCGACTTTGGGCGAGGAACGCACGCAACAATAGTCGCAATGCAGGTTGCAGTCGAAATTCGTGTAGAGCCAAAGGCGAGAGCCGACGGCGCGATTGGCGTCAGCATTCGCCGGAGCCTCTCCGCACCGGATCAACCACCGCGTGCGGCCCGCCTCAACAGTCGTATCGACCAAGGTGTTGCGCGTGAAGCGGCACCAAGCCTCAAGGTCGGCGCCGAGACCCCCTTCGCTGCTAATGACGGCTAGGAGATCGCCCGAGCCACATCGGCGCAGCGCAGCAATTAGCTCGGGCAGCAGGCCGGTGGCAAACGATTTAACGCCGGCGTCGAGCTCGATGTTCGCTTTGGTTCGCATACGCTATTGGCTCTCGATCCGCCAAGCTTTCGACCTGCCTTGGTTTCATCCTCGGCCTTAAATCGATAATCCTAAGGCGGCTTCCATCGAAATCAAATCCCGGGCACCTGCTGTTCGGTAGCGGTCAGCTAAGGCCCGAAGATAAGAAAGTAGTCCGCGCCGTCAGGCTTGACGAAACCGTAGTCCGCGGCCAGCACAAAGCCCGCCCTTTCGACCTCACCGATCACTACATCGCGATTCACTCCATGATCGTCACCCCGGCCGTTGCGATCGATGATTCCCAGGCGGGCACCAGGACGCATAGCGGCGCGGACGTGGCGCAACAGCACGATGGGCTGCGCCACTTCATGGTAGGTTTTCATGAGGAGCACCGCGTCGACGCTGTTGGGAGGGAGCAGAGGGTCATCGCTCTTGCCCAAGATGGTGCGGATATTGGGCAGCTTCTCCTTTTGGGCGCGATCCCGGATGTAATCGAGATAGGACCGGTTGATGTCGACGGCATACACCCGACCGCCGCTGCCCACCCGGCGTGCGGCACGCACGGTGAACCAGCCCGAACCTGCACCGATGTCGGCAACTGCGGACCCGGTGTGTATCACCAACAAGTCCATGACCCTGTTGACCTGCAGCTTCTTATCGCGTTTGGGGTCCTCAAAAACCGACAGATCCCCTGTGTAAGGCTGGCTGGTGGGTCGGTGGATGATATCGGTGCTTCGCGGCTGGACCGCCGGTGACGGAATGGACGCGACTGATG
>Ga0070698_100000485_pt1 | contig 42212 bp, 36 predicted proteins | sample KBSK1502metaG_FD_65477 | JGI IMG/M metagenome (GOLD analysis project Ga0070698, IMG submission 65477) | Corn, switchgrass and miscanthus rhizosphere microbial communities from Kellogg Biological Station, Michigan, USA - KBS K1-50-2 metaG | ecosystem: Host-associated > Plants > Roots >...
CACCAGGCACGTTTGCGAGGAAGGCTGGTGCGCTATCGCCGAGTGGACGGGAGTGCCTCTAAGCCGCGTGCTCGACGCCGCGGGCATGATGCCTACGGCCCGTTTTGTTAGCTTCTACTCGTATGATCAGTGGGCCGATTGTATCGACTTGTTTGACGCACTCCACCCGCAGACCCTGCTGGCTTACGGCATGAATGGGCGGGACCTTTCCATTCCTCACGGCGCGCCGGTGCGATTGAGGGTGGAAAGACAACTAGGTTACAAAAGCATGAAGTATCTGCAACGCATCGTCGTCAGGGACGAGTTCGACGACGGCGGCAAGAGCGGGAACATACAGAACGGGTGGTCCTGGTATGTAGGCATCTGAAGGTTGACACCAGGCTTCATGCTGCCGTCTGCTCGGCGGACTATTCGTTGCGGAACGCGTTGACTAATGCACGGGCGCGATCTGGATCGATTGGGTTCGACCAGAGGCCGTCCTGCTTTATCGAAGAGCCGACGATAAGCGCGTCTGCGTTCTCATAACGGGCGATGTTCTCGGTTGTGATTCCGGAGCCGACCAGGGTCGGTACGCTGACTGCGCGGCCAACGGAATCCACTTCGTCGGGTGCCGCAGGCTCGCCAGTTGCAATGCCGGTGACTATCACGCCGTCGACGAGAAAAAACTCTGCGGCCTTTGCTGTTTCAGCGATGTCAATATCTGCAGTGATCGAGTGCGCTGAGTGTTTCTTCTTCACGTCGGCAAAAACCCGTATGTGGTCAGCGCCGATCGCGCGTCGATAGCGCAACAAAGCCCCAGCGCTGCCTTCGATCAGTCCTTCGTCAGCGACGTGTGCGAACACGAAGCCCTCAACCCGCACAAAGCTTGCGCCAGAGGCGAGCGCAACCGCCAGCGCGCTCGAGTTGGCGCCGGCGAGTACCTGGACGCCAAGCGGCAAGTTCGTTGCCCGTTTCACTTCCGCGCCGATGACGGCCATCGCAGCGATAATCTCAGGCCCGACGGCAGCTTTCAGGTAGGGGCGATCATGCGTGTTCTCAATCATCAGGCCGTGGAATCCTGCCTCCTCGTATTGGCGAGCCTGCTGGACAGCGATCGAGGTGATGGCCGGGATGTCGAGTTTACCTGCAGGAGTGCCGGGCAAAGCCTGTAGGTGAACAACGCCGATGAGCGCGCGCGGTACGCCGAAGAGGGAGTTGATAACGGCAAGCTTGTCCACAGAAGGTTTTCTCCTTTACTCCAGGTACGGACCTATTGTCGGAGGTTCATTCGTTGACATGACACAACGGTCGGGGAAGTAGTTTGACAGTTTAGTATCCTTAACGCTGAAAGCGTTGGCAAATTAAAGCCCAGGGTTTGTTTTGAAACCCTGGGTTCAAAAGTGTCTCCTTCAGAGTTGCGTCTTCGAGAATGAAATGCGCTTCCCGGGGTTGCGAAAGCGCAACCCTGGGCTGGAATTGGCGAACGCTTTCAGCGTTAAATCTTTTGACAAGTCGTGGTCGATCATTATACTCCGCTCATTACGCTCATGGATTCAACGCCCCGTTATTTCATCGTCGTGCTCTTCCTCTTGCTATGCGCGGCGGGGTCGCCTGTTGGTGCGAGTGCCGGCTCAAAGCATTCGAAACCATGGCGGGCCGTACATCTGCTCGACTACAACAGCGACAGCGCACTCGATGCACTCGGGCAGAATCTTGAAAACCTGGCGAAGCAGGGAATTAACACAATCATTCTCGAGGTTGACTACAACTTTGCCTTCAAGTCTCACCCTGAACTCAGGCGAGGAACAAGTCCGATTACGCGCGATGGGGCACGAAGATTTGCGACGCTGTGCAAGAAGTTCAACATCCGGTTGATCCCTGAGTTTCAATCGCTCGGCCATCAATCCTGGAAGGCTGAAACTTTTTCTCTTCTTACGGTCTACCCGGCCTTCGACCTTACGCCTGGAGCGTTTCCCAATAACGAGGGTCTCTATTGCCGCGAATGGGATCCGCTCAACCCGGACGTCTGGCGAATCATCTTCCAGTTGATGGACGAGATCATTGACGCATTTCGTGCCGACGCCCTTCACGTCGGCATGGATGAGATCTTTTTGTTAGGGTCGGAACTCTCGCCATCGACGAAGGGCAAAGAGAGTGGCGCACTCTTCGCCAAAGCCGTCAACGAAATTTACGCTCACCTCGTGCGCAAGCGGCACGTCGAGATGTTGATGTGGGGCGATCGTTTGATTGACGGCAAAAAGTACGATTTTGGAGAATGGGAAGCCTCCACTAACGGAACCGCTACGGCTATCGACTCGATCCCGAAAGATATCATTATCTGCCCCTGGCATTACGAACTGAGGGAAGACTATCCGTCGATCCCCATGTTCATAGAAAAAGGTTTCAGGGTCCTGCCGGCTGGCTGGAAAGACCTTGAGGCGACGAAGGCGTTAATCGAATTCAGCCGATTGCATGATGATCCAAAGCTGCTCGGCCATATGTTTACCACCTGGGGAGTCAAGAAGGATGCGCTCTCGGATTTTCCGCCGTTGGTTGAGGGGTTGAAGCTGCTGAGAGCCGAGCGCCGTCCGTCATAGGCGTTACACTTAAAGCGTTTCGCGATTCAAGAAATAACGCTGAAAGCGTTGGCTAATTTCAGCCCGGGGTTTGCTTTGAAACCCTGGGTGTTGAATGCAGCAAGAGAATCTTCGCAACTCTGAAGGAGTTGCGATTCTACGGACGGTGAACGCAACCCTTTCAGGGTTCCGTCTTGAGACATTTGAATGTGCTGTTCCCAGGGTTGCCAAAGCGCAACCCTGGGCTGGAACTCGCGAACGCTTTCAGCGTACGCGCGATCAGATATCAGTCCGCGCCGCGGACGAATGATCATAACCCGGCTTTATGCAGTCGTCTGCTCCGCGGACTCGTCTTTATCTTCTTCGCTGTTCGCGATTTGCTCGCTGTTTTCGCGGGTGTCTTTGTGGCGTGATTTGTTTCCGACGGACCACTGGCTTCCTCCAACGACGCAGTGATTAGTTCGTCGGCTGGTCGCTGAGCGTCGACGAAGGCGAAGACGTGGTAATTGGCGCTCCGCTCGCGGATTACTTCAATACGACCCTCTTTCTTCAGGCGCGCAAGTTCCGTCATCAGGAAAGTCTGTTCTTCACCACTCATGTACCGATAATCGATGTCGAATGCCAGTCCGGTCGAATGTGGCGGCGTATCAATCAGTACTGCGTTTCTGTTCACTCTTCTCAAGTCGTTTTGGTACTGTTCCGGTCTAACCAGCGAGCTTACCGGTAAGGGCCGACCAAACTTGTCGTGATAGGCCTTCGCTACTTCTTCGAGAATTTTCAGTGCCTCGGGTCTTAGGGAACTCAACATCGTCACCTTCATCGCCTGACGGTCGGAGGAGTCGTCGAGGTTAAAGGGGCGTCCGCCTAAATTCTTTGCCAGCGTAAGCAGCGACTCGTAATCTCTAAATAGTTGGTTTCTGTTCTCGGGTCGCCCGTAACTTTGATCGAGGAGCGCTTTTTCTTCGTCGTTCGATTTCAACTCCGCCTCTCGCGCGGTGATTTCCTTTTGCAGTTCGCTCCGTTTATTACGATCGCCCTTTTTCAGTTTGGCCAACTGAGTCCGCAAACCCGACATTTCCGTCTGCAGTTTTGAGCGCCGAGAGTCGAACCGTCCGTAGGCATTGCGAAGTTCGGCTTCGTTGTAGAGTTCGATGTTGTGGTCATCTATATGTCGATTGAACTCGCTGCCATCCGCCCTGGCGCCGACGCCGAAAAGTATGTAGGTATCGGTGACTGCAGGCAGCGACACAAGTTCGCCACGCTCAATCATCGCTGCCAGATCCACAAAATCCTGACAAGACTGCAGACTGAATTTCCGAACCTCGGCAACCTGGGTAGCCAGGAACCAATGGCGGTCATCGTAATGTCGGAGCTCTGGCGGAATCTCGACAGCACCTCCGGTCCGATCTTCTTTTACTTTGTCGACAGACCGCGTCCACAAATCAGGATCGGCCGAGAGAACTGCTGCCGGATTGGACAAGTTGCCGGGTTGGCGAAGGGCCAGACGTTTTAGCGCGTTGAAGCGCAGTATTGCCCACACACCAGCAGCTACAACCGCACCCAGGACGATCAATAGAAGAAGCTTCCGCACTTTCTCGTTCATAAAATCGACCACGAAAAGATGAGGCCCTCGCCTGGCCTCATCAAGTTTTCCAGCTTTTCTATGCAAATTTGAGGCAAAGCCAAAACGCTGGAATGAGCACTTCGGAATAGGTGAAAGCGTGGGGAAAGAATGCAGACTGGTGGAGGGAAATCAGATTGCTGTTTCGATTCTGGACAGCCGACTAGTGATTGTCGGCGAGTCAGACTTACCCCCGGCTATGGTCTGTCATGGCTACGCCGTGAAGCTCGGGCACCGCCGACGAAGATGACACTAGAACAGTTGGAACTTGATGGTCAGATACTTCTTGGGATTCTGGCGGAAGTCGTACATTAGCTTCACACCTTCGGATGAGAGTTGATTGACGTTGGAATAGAGCGCGTCGTCGGTCAGAAGTTTGCCAACAGTACCTTCCCCGCGTTGCGCAGCCGCGACCATGTTATCAATTCGGCCGGCAGTCATATTGAAACGCGCGATTGCGGCGCGTGCATCGTTGTACATCTGCTCGTCTTTGATGAGTTTTCCGAGAGTGCCGTGACCGGCGTTGATCTCGGCGATCATGGAGTTGATTTGGTCCACTGAATGATCGAGCCGATCAGCAGTGCGATTGACGCGATTGTAGAGTTCGTCGTTGGTCAGCAGTTTTCCGGCCGTCCCTTTGCCAGCGCGTAGATCTTCCGCCAGGGTGCGCAGTTGCACGGCGAGATCGTTGGCGTTGTTGTAGAGCGCCGGGTCGTTTACAAACCGCCCCGCAGACCCATTGCCCGCCTTAATCAGGCGCATCACTTCTTCGGTCTCGCGCACTGTAGCATTGAGGTTGTTATAGAGAGCTTCATCGCTAAAGAGGCGTCCAACTGTTCCTTTGCCCTCCTGCACGTCCTTCACAATGGTACTAAGTTGATCGGAGAGCTTGCTGAGACGTTGGGCCACGTCGGTTCCTGACGTAGCAAAGTCGTTAACGGTATTGGAGCTCGAGGAACGCAGAATGTCGTAATCTTTTACTTGCGGGGCCAGCGCAGTTCCAGGGCTAATATTGATTAGCATCTCGTTCCCCAGCAGGCTAGGCGATCCCTGTTGCGCGGTAGAGTCCTGGCGAATACGTTCCGTTGCCGGCCGGCCATCGATAACCGCATCGATTGTCATCAGGGCCTCGACGCGCTGAGCACTTGGTTCCGTCGAGGGCGGGAGCAGAGTTATCTTGTCGATCTGTCCCACTCGGACTCCGGAGAGTCGGACCTCTGATCCTTCGCGCAGGCCATTGGCGTCAGCGAAACGCGCCTTCAAGTGAAGCCGCTTCTTAAACGGGTTGATGTCGCCGGAGGCATTCAATATGAGGAAAATCAAAATGACTATTGAAACCAGCACGAATATGCCGACGCGCAATTGGTTTAAGCCGACCTGCTTCGTTGATCTTGGCATGGCGCTCAATAAGGATGAAGCGGAAGGATGAAGGAAGTCAGCAGTGGCTAAGTGCCAACCGCTGTCATGCCTTCTTATTCATCCCTCATCCTTCACCCCTCATCCTTTCTGTCAGTGTCCGCGAAGAAACTTCTGAATGTACGGGTCCTCAGCCTTGCGCAGAGTTTCATCGGTACCGCTAAAAATTATCTTGCCGTCCTTCATCATCATCACTTTACTGTTGGTCAGACAAAGGCGTTCGCCTTCACGCTCAAACACGACCTGTCCCTCTTCGTTTACCACGGCGTACTCAGAACACAGGTAATCCAGGTTATTCATTTCATGGGTGACGAATATTGACGACACGTCTTCGAGGTCGCGCAGCTTCATGGCGAGCTCGCAAATAGTGCGCGCGGTTGGGGGATCGAGGCCGGCGGTTGGCTCGTCGAAAAGCACGATTTTCGGATCGCCGATAAGGGCCCGGGCAATACCGACGCGCCGTCGCATGCCGCCTGATAGTTCGGCCGGCATCTTGTCGATCGCATCCTCCAGATTGACGAAGCGAAGCATCCGGCGCACTTCGGGTTCGACTTCGTCTTCGCGTCGCCCTTGTTCGTGCAGGCGATAGGCGACGTTGTCGTAAACGGATAGCGAGTCAAAAAGTGCGCCTTCCTGAAACACCATCCCAATCCGCTTGCGCACAGTCATCATCTGCACTTCGTTGTAGTCGGTGATGTCTTCGCCGTCGACAAATATTCTGCCCTCGTCGGGCTTTAACAAGCCCAGCACCAGCTTGATGATCGTTGACTTGCCGCCGCCGGAGCCGCCGAGAATAATTTTGGTCTCGCCCTTCAAAACCCTGAAACTCAGTTTGTTCAGGATTACGCGTTCGTCGAAAGCCAGCACCACGTCGCGAAACTCAATCGCGGGAACGATGCGATGGCTGTCATCGACTTCCGCGAAGGTTGAGCCGGCGGCATTTCGGCTTACTTCTCCGGAACCAGGGTAAAGGTTTGACTGTGTAGGTGAAATCGACATAGCGAATCAATTCTAACTCGTCGGCATTCCCAGCAGATATTGAAGTGCTCTGGCAAGAAAGAAGTCAGCCACGATGACTACTATCGACGCCGTCACCACAGCGCGGGTAGTTGACCTGCCGACTCCAACCGTGCCTCCTTCGGTTGTTAGACCCTTGTAACAGGCAACCGACGCGATGATCACCGCAAAGCAGATCGGCTTGATTACGCCGCCAATAATATCATCGGCAGTAATGCCGTCTCGAACCGAAGTCACAAAGGTATTAATCGAAAGTCCGTAGAGGGTCGTTGCCGCTATGCCGCCACCGCCGATGCCGACGACGTCAGCGACGACAGTGAGCAATGGCAAAGTGACTATCAGGGCAATCAGACGCGGAGCGACCAGCTTCTTAATGGGATCGGTACCCAGTGCGCGCATCGCATCGATCTGCTGCGAGGCGGTCATTGATCCCAGCTCGGCAGCGATAGCTGAGCCTACCCGGCCACATACCATGAGCGCGCACAGCACCGGTCCAAGCTCGCGAATCAAAGAGATTGCAACCAGACGTCCCGTTTGTCCCTGAGCTCCGTAAAACGCGAGTGTTGGAAAAGTTTGCAACGTCATTACGCCGCCAGTGAAGAAGCCGGTTAAGAGAATGATCGTCAGCGAGCCGACACCAATCACATCCATCTGGGTGATTGTTTCGGAGAAATAGCGCGGCCCTCGGAAAAGGCCGCCGACCGCTCGCGCGGTCATTAGCGTTGTTTCTTGCAGCTCGAAGATTGAGCGCGTAACGAAGTTCATTAGGGACTAAATAGGGAAGTTAGCTGTTAGAAGTCCTGCCTGTTGCTGGTGGACCGTTCCGGACTGCTATTGCGACGACTGAGAACAGTGACCACCCTCTGAGCCTCGCAGAAGCTTGAGACTTGTTGGAAGGGGCCACATTTTGAAAAAGAGCGGCTTATCATGCGCAAAATTTGCGCAATGCGTCAAGCTTGAAGATATTGAGGGCAAAGGACTGGCAGCGACGAACGGGAGATTAGATACAAAAAAGCCAGCCAGGGCAGTGCCGGGCCGGCTCAGTTTGCCTGGTGGCTGGCGGTGACGTGGTCTAATCCAACTTAAATCGGGGGCGTGGATTGTCGCGGCGAGGAAGGATTGGTCCGAGTCCATTGCGCTGATTTAAACCTCTTGTCCGCTCGTCGCGCCTTTCCTGTCTCTGCACGGCGTTGTCCAGGCGACGTTCTCGTCGCGACTGTTGCGCCTCCAATTGCAATGCCCGCAAGAGCTTTCGCTGTTCGGAAGTTAAGACTCGTCGAATTCTGATTTCAGTCAAGATCCTCATACGCATCGCGGCTGCCTGGGCGGACGCGACCTCCCGCAAACGTTGTTCTACTAACGCCTCGTCAGGAGTCTCGGAATTGAGCTCGTCTTCCAGCGCGCGATTGGCGTCGTCAAGGTGGTTCTTAATGGCTGTCCGTTCGCTATTGTTGTTCACGCGAATTGAGCGAATTTGTTCACGCTGTTCGGGGGTGAGATTTAGTTGGCGAATAAGATCACCGCCCTGTTGAGGCTCCGGCGCTGCCGAGGGTTGCTGAGCACTCTGTGCGGAAACAGAACCCGCTGTAGCAGGGAAGCCTATCACCGCAAGCAACGCAAGCAAGGTTAAGGTTCGACCGTTGAATTTCCCGCTCTGTTTCATATGAACCCTCATTCTAATCTTCGAGTTCGCTCAAAGTTCAATACATTGGCTACTGATTTATTCTATCATCGAGCAAGTCCAGATCGCCGTCATTCTTTGCGGATACCAGCCTCAAATCGGAGGCCAGTTGTTCCCGTTCAGTTTTTGATAGCGGCCGCCGCGCCTTTTGAGCACTAAGGGCAAGTTGCGTACTACGATTCGCAATCAGCTTGTTAGGATTCCCAGGCGATACATTGTTTGCTGATAAGGGAGCCGGGGCCGTCGCCTTAGAGTTCTTAATTCGATTGAGCTCCTCCTGCACACGCAGTTCGACAAGCGCTTTTATTTCTTGTTGCGAATTGGTGCCTGCGCCCGGCGTAATCGCTACAGCGCGCTGCGGTTCTTCGCGCAAACGTGCCAGAGCCAGGCCGGCAAACACGCAGAACAGAACTGCGGCGAAGGCAACTGCACCCTTCATCCACAGTGGCGACAGATTGAAAAACTCTCGCAGGGCGGCCAAGGCTGAGGGTGTTGCTCGCCGCGTTTCGGTCGGGGTTGTCACTTGAGCAGGGAGCGCGACACCGCCGAGCGATTCGTTGCGCCAGGCCACTACCGATTCACGAACTTCTCCAAAATCGGAAAGCTCGGTGTTACAAGCCGCGCACTCCCGAAGGTGACGCTGGAAAGCAATTGTCTCAACTTCACTAAGCTCACCATAGAGAAAGCCGATCAGGTCATTCTCTCGTCCGCAAATTAGGGTATCGTTTCTCATTTCACTTACTCCACGCTTCTACGCTGAGTGTTGGCTAAATTTCTCTAGTCGCATTTGCAGCTGTTTCAACGCTGTATACAGCCGGCTCTTAACAGTGCTTAGAGGCAGATCGAGCGCGTCGGCAATTTCCTTAAAGGTAAGCTCCTCGAATTCCTTCATCACCACAACCTGACGCAGCTCTACCGGTAAACTATTAACCGCGAGTCTTACGGCAGCGCTAGTTTCACGTCCCTCAGCCACACGCGCCGGCGAGTATCTTGTCGGCGCTGCAAAGCTCGCTGAGTTCTTTTCCTCTTCCGTCTCAAGCGCGCTCTCGCTTCTTACCTTGGCACGCCGCTGCCGCGTAATGCATTGGTTAACGGCAATTCGGTGCAACCATGAGGAGACCTTTGCCTCGCCACGGAAGGCACGCAGATTCCGGAACGCTGCCAGAAACGTTTCCTGGGTAGCGTCGCGAGCATCCTCTTCGCGCCCAAGCATGCCAAAAGAGAGCACGAAGATGCGTCGCTCCCAGCGCTGGACAATCTCGCCGAAAGCTTCTGCGTCGCCCGTCAAGGCACGCTCTACGATCTGCTCGTCGCTCGTAGCCGTTCCCATCCTGTCTGATTTGCAAAGCCCAGCTGCCGGCGCTCCTGATTCCTGTCAAGCTGCCATTCAGGAGTGGCGCTCATCCACTTAGACGTCATTCCTGCCAGTTAAGTCTATAAAAAACGCCTAATTCTCCTGTTGTTGCGCTTCGTATGCTGTAGGTCCGAAGCCGTCAGAGTGATAATCAAGCCTGCCAACCCAGTTTAACAAACGCGTTGACATGCCTAAGTTTACTAGACATAATGAGCTAGCGGCCAATCTGGCCGGTTCTGCACGACCCTCCTTGAGGGAAATTCACTTCTCAGAGTAGTCCACACCCTTCTTCAACTCGATGCTGGAAAAAATTGGGCGAATTCGCCTGCTATACATAGTCCTCGCCGTGTTACTGGTAGTCGGCCTACTGCCTTTAGCGTTTGCTGGAACTCTGCTTTCCGGACGAAGCGCTGAGGAACTGAGGTCCGTAGAAGGGCGCTATCAGGCACAGTTGGTGCAAGACAAGGCCAGGCAAATCGAACTTTACGGTCAGCGTTACCGGGACGTGGTGAATGGTCTGGCGCAAGCATTTGAAATAGCTGGCGGAATCAAACCCCTAAACGACGCGGGTTATGATTCCCGTCTGCAGAAAACTCTCGAAGAAGATCCTAACCTGATTGCCCTGGCCATCTGGCCAGTTAGCGGCGAGCTTCACAGAGCCTTTCAACCTGACTACATTCAGAAAGCGGAACTCGATCAGCGCGTCAGTGAAGTGCTCGCCAAAATGAGTGGTCGAGGCATGGTAGTAAGCCGGCCGCAAATCATTCGTTCAGGTCAGGAGATGGCAATGACGGTGGCAGCACCGGTCATGGGTGGCGAAACGGGACATGATGTGGTGGCCGCCGTGGTGGCGATCGTTTCGTTTCAGGAGGTTTTCAAAGCCGTTCATCAATCCAGTTCGCAGAGCGAGCACGAACTACTCGATGCCGGTCTGCCCGTGGTTTTTGTGGTCGACCAAAATGGACGGGCAGTTGCCCATCCGGAAGCGAGTGTGGCGTTTTCAGAGAAGCCGATGACCGACCTCAAAGTTGTGCGCGATTGGCAGGAGTCGGGGAAGCAAGTGCAGTCGGCCCTGGAGCCTTTCACACTCGTGCGTGACGGGCGCAATGTTGTGATGCTTGGCTCATACGCCAGCGCGGAGTTGGACAGGAACTCGCGACTGGGCGTAATTGCCATTCAGGACGAATCCGCAGCTCTTGCTTCGATAAGCGACATGCGACACCAGACTATCTGGATCAGCATGGTCGCGGCGATGCTGACCCTTCTCATCGGTTTCTTCTTTGCACAAAAACTGACGCAGCCGGTTCAGGAATTGGCCGTGGGTGCACATCGCATCGCGGGAGGAGATTTTTCACAGCGCATCAACGTTCGGAGTCGAACAGAACTGGGCGATCTCGGGGACTCGTTTAATCTAATGACGGATCGCCTTGAGAGCTACATTAAAGACCTGCAGCGCTCCGCCGATGAGAATCGGGAGTTGTTTCTGGGAACCGTCAAAGGCCTGGCAGCAGCGATCGACGGCAAAGATCCCTACACTCGTGGCCACTCCGAACGGGTGTCGAGAATATCCGTAGCGATAGGGCAACGCCTGGGCCTTCCCGACGACGAATGTGAGAAGATTAGAATCAGCGCCCTACTTCACGACGTGGGCAAGATTGCCATCGACGACAACATCCTGAAGAAGCCTTCGGCCTTAACAGATGATGAATTCTTGATCATGAAGCAACATCCGCAGAAGGGCTACAAGATCATGTCACAGATACGGGCAATGAAAGAATTCTTGCCCGGTATGTACATGCACCACGAAATGGTCAATGGCCTGGGATATCCGCAGGGGTTAAAGGGCGACGAAATCCCACTGATGGCGAAAGTGGTTGCGGTGGCTGACACCTTTGACGCCATGACAACAGATCGTCCATATCAGCAGGCAATGAAATTTGAAGAGGCGATAGAAAAAATACAGGCATTCGTAAACATTCGTTATGACGCGACTGTGGTTGCGGCGTTCGTAGCGGCGTGCGAAGACGGACAAATCCGTCCCGGTTCTGTCAAACTCAAGAGCCGCATCGGGCCCGGAGCGAAGACTCAGGCACCATCCATCGAGGCAGCGGAACTGGAGTCAGTCGCGCAGTACCTTAACCAGCTAAACTGAAGTCGGCTACATGATTTGAGAGTCGCGGCAGCCGCGTCCTTTTTGTTAGGACGCGGCTGTTGCGCATATAATCAGCATTTCCGTTTCAGCACTAATTCTTGATGGATCAATTCTATGGGGCTTTTCTGGAAACGCAAGAGCGGCGATCAGTTTGTTTCACTCAAACTAAACGAGCCGCTTCCCGAAAAAACTGGTACCACAGCGGTCGAGTCTGCGGAGACCAACGGCAGCGAGGCTGACTCGCGTAAACCTGTTGCCAAAGCGGAAATGACAGCGTCTATTCCGCTGCCGACAGCGACCGCGGCCACAGTTGAACCAGTTCCGACCGGTGCGGGACCAACTCCAATTCCGGCTGAGCCGCCTCCAACGAAAACTCCCGTTATTGAACGGCGGCCGGAGGTTCCAGCGAGCGGAGTCGCCGCTCTCCGAACCGAAGTTCGACAGGCCAAACCTGTGGCTTCCGTACCTTCTCGCTCGCCTTTTGCGACCTCTGTACTGGGCCTGAATCTCTCGATGGAAGAACTGCAGGCGCAGGAAGCTGCGCTTGAGCAGGAATTTTCAGCGCGGTTTCGTCGCGCAGTTTCCGCTACTCGTGAATCGCTGTCTGAACGGCTTGATACAGTTTTTCAGGGTCTCAAGCAGATCGACGAGAACCTCCTGGACGAACTTGAAGAAGCTTTGATCGCGGCTGACATCGGCGTGGCTACAACCCAACACATTCTGGAAACTGTGCGGCGTGGCGTCGCGCGGAAACAGATCAACGATCTCGACGCGCTCAAAGCTGCGATCAAAGACGAGTTATTGAAAATCCTGCGGCAGTCGGAACAGCAAGGCGTTGCTTCTGAGACGAGTGTTGCTGCAAACGTGTCGCCTTACGTGATGATGATCGTTGGTGTAAATGGTGTGGGGAAAACGACCACCATCGGCAAATTGGCGCAACGGATCAAGGCGGAGGGGAATGATGTTTTGATTTGCGCCGCCGACACGTTTAGGGCGGCTGCTTCGGATCAGTTGGCGATTTGGGCGCAGCGTACCGGCGTTCCCTTGATTCAACAGAAGCAGGGAACTGATCCGGCTGCGGTACTGTTCGACGCTCTGAAAGCTTCAAAGGCGCGCGGTTCGGATGTGCTGATCGTAGACACCGCCGGCCGGTTGCACAACAAATCAAACTTGATGGCCGAACTCGAGAAGATGAAACGCGTCGCGGGCCGTGAGGTAGAAGGCGCGCCGCACGAGACTCTGCTCGTTGTGGATGCGGTTACGGGCCAAAATGGTCTTGAGCAAGCGCGTCAGTTTCTCAAGGTTGCCGGCGTCACCGGAATAGTGTTAACCAAGCTCGATGGCACGGCGAAGGGCGGAATCGCCGTTGCAATCGCCAACGAGCTGGGTTTGCCAATTCGTTACGCAGGAATCGGAGAGAAGGTTGACGATCTCGTTGTGTTTGATCCGGAACTGTATGTGAACGGTTTGTTCGAATAGCAAAAGTGAAACATGCTCTCCTCATTCTTGTGTTAGGTCTGAACCTGATGTTGGTTGCTGCTCAATCCAGCAAGCACGCTCGGAATGTCGTTTTACCGGATCGGATTTCCAGCCCGGTGCCTATAGTGTTTGGGACACATCAGGATGGTCTGCCGGACACAATGCTTCTGCAGGGTACGATCGTCGATCTAACATTCGCTGAAGTTGGTTGTGGGTATATCGCCTGGAGTGGAACTCTTCAGGTAAGGCAATCCCAGCCAATTGCGGGCTATCCTCACCAGGACGTTTTTATCGTGCTCTCATGTTTTCCAGAGTTTGAAAAGTTCAAAAATAACAGGGATCTGTATATTAATCAGCCAATCTCTTTAACGGTTTCAAAACTCTATCCGGAATTTAGATTTGGTGCTATTAAGGACATCAAGAAGGTTCCTTGCGCGTATGAGTTAATCGTTAACAATCTCGATTCCAAAAAAGTTCCCTTCTATTGCACGCAGGAAAGCATCTCCGAAAGCATTGAGGCGACTCAGAATAAAAAGAGAGAGAAACAATAAGTGTCGTTTGAAGCTTCACGCTTGATGAGCGCAACTTCAGCTGAGTTTGACTCGGAAATGATGCGGCGCGCACTCCACCTAGCCAGCCAGGGACAGGCTTTGGTCAGTCCCGGTCCGCTGGTTGGGTGCGTCGTCGCAACTCCCGAGGGCCAGGTTGTGGGAGAAGGGTTTTACGTTTACGAGCAACTCAAGCACGCGGAAACCTATGCGCTCGAGCAGGCGAGTGAGCGCGCGAAGGGCGCAATTGCTTACGTTTCGCTGGAGCCTCATGCGCACCACGGTCGCACGCCTCCTTGCACCGATGCCCTGATCAGGGCCGGCATTGCTCGCGTGGTGGCTCCGATCGAGGATCCAAATCCAAAAGTTTCCGGAAAGGGCTTTGCACATTTACGAGCCGCCGGGTTGGAAGTCTCCGTTGGCTTGCTGAGCCGCGAAGCCGAGCGGCTCAACGAAAAGTATTTGCACTACATGCGTACGGGACGTCCGTTTGTTCATTTGAAACTCGCGTCTTCTTTGGATGGAAAAATCGCCACGCGAACCGGAGACTCACACTGGATTACCGGCGCCGAGTCCAGAGCGCAGGTTCATGAGTTGCGGCACGAATATGATGCAATACTCGTTGGCGCCGGCACGGCCCGGACCGATGATCCTTTACTGACAGATCGCTCCGAAAAGGAGAGAAGGAGGCCTCTGGTTCGCGTGGTGCTGGACGAGAGGCTTGAGCTCTCGGCGGAGTCCAGGCTGGTTTATACGGCAAGCGAATCGCCAGTACTGATTTTCGCCGGCAACGCCGTTTCACCGGGGAGCGACGCAATGCCGCGCGGATTAGAGGTCATACGGGACGCTGCGAACGGTCGCGACCTCGGTGCAGTTTTGGACGAGTTGGGGAAACGCGAGATTCAAAGCTTGTTGGTTGAAGGTGGTGCGAATGTGGCCGGCAAGTTTCTTGACGCGGGGCTGGTCGACAAGGTTTCGTTCTTCATTGCCCCGAAAATAATCGGTGGACTTGACGCACCCACAGCAATTGGTGGCCGGGGCGCTGAGAAACTGGCGGAAGGCATCGAGCTGCAGGACGTTAAGGTGACGCCGCGAGGCCAGGATGTTGAATTCACCGGTTACCCGCGGAAAGGATGAAGGCGGAAGGATGAAGGATGAAGAGGAGCGACGTCGCTCTAAGCCTTCCGAGCGGTTCCAGGTCCGTGCGTCTCCAACTCCTCCTTTCCGTCCCTCGAAACGTTTCGGCCAAAATTTTCTCACGGATCCAAATATCATTAATCGCATACTCGAAGGCCTTGACCCGGGAGCAGACGAAACCATTATCGAGATTGGCCCCGGAAAGGGTGCTTTGACAGCGCCGCTGTTGGAGCGCTCGGGGTCGCTGGTGGCAATTGAATTTGATCAAAACCTTATCCCACTGCTCAGTGACAAATTCAATGGCAATCCGAAGTTTAAACTGATCCAGAATGATGCCCTCGTCACCGACTTCTGCGATGCTATTCGTCCAGCGACTCAAGCGCGAGTAGTCGCCAATCTTCCTTACAACGTGGCCACTGCAATTCTGCAGCGATTGATCGAGCAGCGCCGTTGTCTGACTGAGTTGGTTGTGATGTTGCAAAAGGAAGTGGTTGACCGAATAACGGCGCCACCAGCGACAGCCGAACGTGGCTACCTCTCAGTGTTTGTGCAAACGTATTGCGAAGTGGAGAAACTATTTGACGTCGCGCCCAGTTCGTTTCGTCCGGCACCGAAGGTCTGGAGCAGCGTCATCAGGTTAACTTTACGGCCGGGTCTCGCAACGCCGGTGCGGAACGAAAAGCTTCTCTGGCAGGTTGTTAGTGCCGGATTTGCTCAACGGCGCAAGACGATGCTCAATAACTTACGAAACGCGCCCAGTCCGTTACAGGAGATCGTCAAGAATCACGGTGGCGCCAGCATTGTACTTTGTCAGGCTGATGTCGATTTGCAGCGGCGAGCTGAAACGTTGGAGCTCGACGAGTGGACGCGCATAGCACGCGTGCTTGAGTGAGGTTCTTCAATCTACCAACGCAGCTAGCTTCCTGGGCGCAAGTTCCTGGTACGCTCGGCGCGCAAGTTCCGAGACCGTATCCCAGTCTACTTCATCCAGGTCAAGCCGAATTGCAATCCATCCTTTTGAACCCAGGTAAGCCGGCACGAAGAAACTAATCGGATCGTCTTTTATCAGACGACGTTGTTCGCTGAGGCTCGACTTGCAGGTGAAAGCGATCATGCCGTCGCCGTGGTGATCGAAAAGATAATAGGCAAATATCCGCTTGCGAATGCGAAACGCGAGGTGCGATTCGCCGGCAACCTCGACGTTTACTTCGGGAAGCGACTCACAGATATCGATGAGACGGGTGCGTCGTTGAGTTGATAATGAACGCTGAGGGGAGTCGATTTCCATAGCTACCTTCACTACAATGCAGCTTTTGAAGGGTGCTCGGCTAACGCAGAGAGCAGGATGAGCTCAAGCGCTACTGTTAAGCGAAAGAGCCGGCGTCTTCGCGACGCCAGCTCTTTTGCGACAAAACTCAATCAGGCCATTACTTCGGCCATGAGCCCCAAACCGCACACATCCCTCCGTCATCGATAGGAAGAGGTGTATGTCGAATGCCCGCGTAGACCGGATTCATCACCGCGTCCGGCGGTGGCCCAAAGTGTCCGATCCCCAGCGAGTGTCCGTTCTCGTGTAAGCCGACAGTTTCCACATCGATGCCAGGCAGCAGGATGTTGATTCCCCACGGATTACCTTGACGGGGTCCGCCCGGAGTACCGAAGTTGTCGTTGTAATAAACCTCGTTCAAAGCCGTGTCGAGGTAGTTATCGCCATTGATGTCCGTTGGATTTCCCAGGTCATCAGTGAATACGAAGCTCACGGAGAAGGCAAGAATTCCGTTACCTCCGCCGGGACCACCCACCGCGTCAAAGAAAGCTTTGGGTAACCAGCCTGCCTCAACTATGTCGGCGAGAAACGGATCTCCAAAGCCCCCGAATCCGAAGAAGGCGTCAAATATGTCCGGATCGGCGCCCGAATCAGCGCGCTTAATAATGCTGGTCTTTTTGAGACACTTATCAGCATTCCAGGTGGCCAGGGCACGATCAAGGGCGGCCTCTGTTTGCGCGTTGGTGAGTCCGCTCGCAGTCGCACCGTCGCTTTGGTCGACCAGGTAAGTAATGTTATTGCCGTCCGCCGCCCGGCGCGCGTCGCCGGCGACCCAGCGGAACCCTTGCTGATGGATGCGATTGGCCGGCCGACCTTGTCCGATGCTAATGAACTGGATTTCCTCGACCGCGATTCGTAAACCTGACCCCCGTAATTGTTCGTTGATTTGATTCATGCGGGCCAGCACAGCCGGATCGCCCTCACCCTGTTGAGCGGTAACTTTCGGAAGGGGTAGAACTGTCAGGCTCAGGAGTAGTGTGAGAAGCGTAAGAATTTTGAAAGACCTCATTGACATACGTTTTGTCTCCTTCGAAATAGTTTTTCGGGAATTTGGTCGCGACGCGGCCAACCGCACGGGGAGTCGAATTAAAGCTGAGACTGACGACTTGGTTCGTAGTCAACGGACCGACGTGGAACCGTTTCGCTATGAATAGGCTGCTCAGGTTGGCTGACGATATACGAGGAGGTGAGAATTAGTCAATGGCTGGAGCGCGCATGCTGGCCGTTTTATTTTGAATCAGCAGCCTGACGTCGAGCTACACGCACGTGAATGCCCTCAGCCGGCCGGAGTGACATGGACGGCATCAGGCTCACCTTATGTTCGGGCAGAAGTGAGAACTGAAATCGTTGACCTATCGTCGCCAGCAACAGCACAACTTCCATCATCGCAAAATAATTGCCGATACAGGCGCGCGGGCCGCCGCCAAATGGGAAGTAAGCATATTTCGGTAAGCTGTTGCTGAATTCTTCCGTCCAGCGTTCGGGATAAAACCGGTTGGGCTCGGAAAAGTATCGCGGGTCTCGTTGCGTGACCCACTGAAACATGAACAACTGGGCCTTGGCCGGAATTCGGTAGCCGCCGAGTTCGAATTCCTTAATTGCTTCGCGCCCAACACCGTAGGCGGGTGGGTAGAGCCGCATCGACTCTTTCGCGATCTTCTCCACGTATTTCAAACGCGGCAAGTCGGCAACTCCAGGCAGTCTTCCTTCCAACACTTCATCTAGTTCCGCGTGAAAGTTCTTTTCGACTTCGGGATTCTGCGCCAGCAGGTACCAGGCCCAGGATAACGTTAGAGCAGTCGTCTCATGACCGGCGAGAAAGAGCGTCATCACTTCGTCTCGCAGCTGGCGGTCCGTCATCCGGCTGCCGTCTTCATCCGGCGCAGCAAGCAGCATTGAAAGAAGATCACCCTGATCAGCACCACTTGAACGACGTTCAGCGATTAAGCGGTAGACGATGTTGTCGATTTCCCGGGCATCGGCATGAAAGCGGCGGTTTGTTGGTGTGGGCAATCGATTATCGAGAATCCATTTCACGGTCGCTTGTGAAGCAAACGGCTTCACCATTTTTGAGAGCACGCGTCCAACCTTATCGGCCTCGCCGGAAATATCGGCGTCGAAAAGGGTCTTAACAACAACCTCCAAGGTTAGCCTCATCATGTCTCGATGAATGTCGCGGACTTCGTCCTGATTCCACGCTGAGATCATGCGGTCGGCGTATTCAACCATTACTTCGCCGTAGCCGCTGATGCGTTGCCGATGAAACGCCGGCTGAGCCAGGCGACGCTGACGTTTCCATTCTTCTCCTTCACTGGTTAAGAGTCCGTTGCCAACGAGTCGCCGAAAAAACGGTGTGCGGAGTGAACGCGACTTGATGAAGTTTTTGGCGTTAGTTGATAGGACGTATTCAATATGATCAGGGTTATAGAGGAAGTAAACGGTGAGGTAGAAAAATCGCATACGGACGACGTCGCCGTAGTCACGCGACTGTTCGATGAAGGCGAGGGCATCGCGATTGAACTCGGGCATGACGCCGAGAATAAGGTTGCCTTTGCGTCCGGGCGCGAGCTGCGCTGGCTCGGGCGTGGCATCTCTCAGCGGAAGATCTCGAGTGGTCTTCATAAACTTGCGCATTAAGGTGTTTCGTACATCTCGGTCACTTCAGGAGATCGACATAAATCCCGGGATCGCTATCAGGAATCACCACTGCGCCAATCGTTTTCTCATAAAACTCAATCGGTCCGGCCCGCCCGATGACTCCATACACGTAACCCATCTCGCGTAGCCCCCAGAGACATGCCAGCAGCAGTGCCTTACCGACGCCCTGACCCCGCGCGTTCTCAATAACACCGGTTGGCCCGAAGAAACTGCGGCGTGTGCACTCGTAGGCTGCGAAGCCGACGATTTCTTTTTCCAGCGTTGCGATAAAGACGGAGACTGGCTTACTGGCAAAACCTATAGACACTTCATCAGCCCAGGTGACAGAAAAATTATTTTCGATAAAGGAACGCACGAGCGTGATCTCGAAAGGTTGCGCGCGGCGAATGACGATTCCGGCGACACCCATCTCCTGCAAAGCTGGTTCCAGCGGTGGCAATTTGAGAAGGTTGACCAGCATGTCAGGCATAGTTGTTTATGAGTCAAGCCGCACTAAATGCAACCCAGTCTGTGGAGCAGGCGAAAGCAAGACGCCAGTTCTACTATAAGGCTTTATTGGTGAGGACGGTAAGTGCACTACTATCCCGCGACCAGGCAGGCTTAGCCTTCTCGCGGGAAGTTCGAACAGTTTACGCGAATGGAAGAGTAGTTTGTTACGCCGGCTTTGCCGTGACGAGGATTGCGCCGAAGGCCCCGATTATTGTTTGCCACACTGCGCAATGCAATGTCGATATTCGGCGAGGCATTGCCTCTCTTCGCCATTCCAGCCACCTGCGGCTATGAAGCACGCAAAATGCTGCTGCTGACACGAGAGCATGCAGGCAGGATCAATTACCGGCCGATCCATCGGGGTCGCGCGAGAGGTCAGGGAGAATCCCGAGCCTAAAACCATTATCAAGAGGAAACAAAGAAACATAAGGTAACGGACGTGTTTTTTCATAAAAAACTCCACGTGGGGCGAACCTAAATTGATACTACGAGGGTTATAAACGCACAATAGACCGGCAAGCTCAGCAAGTCAATGTTTGAGACTTTTGAGTACAGGGTCGGTTTGATGTTCGATAAGCTTTAGCTGGTCGTGGTGCTACGACAAACTGAAGTATGTTATTGAGTTCGAGATGTTCTTCTCCCAGTCAGGCCGGAGCAAGCCGTAATAGAAGGCATCCTGGATTTCACCGTTCACCTGCCAGCGCTCGCGCAGATATCCCTCGCGCTGAAAGCCCAGGCGCTCCAAGGTTCGCACTGACGCCGCATTGCGTGGATCCACGTCCGCTTCTATGCGATGAAGATTGAGGACTTCAAAAGCATAATTGAGTACCGCCTTAAGCGCTTCCTGCATGTAACCCTGGCCCCAGTATGCGCGTCCCTGCGCATAGCCAATCTCAGCGCGGCGGTGGGTGGCGTCTATATGAAACAGGGTGACACTGCCAATCAGTTTATCGTTTGAACGCAGGGCAATGCCCCACTTCAGCATGTCATCGCGCTCAATGCCTTCGTGGATTTCGTCGATTAGCTTGCTCGCGGCATCCTTGTTGGTGAGTGGCGGCGTACTCCAATAACGCATCACCTCGGGGTTTGAGTAGACTGCGTAGAAATCATCTACATCCGCCGCGCGAATCCAACGCAGAGAAAGTCGACTGGTGTTCAGTGTAGGCAGTTGTGCGCCGTTCATGGGTGAGGCGGATTGTAACAGGATGCAGGCCAGGAGGCAGGGGCAGAAGCTTGCGTCAAGTGATTTGCTGGGACCGCGGGCGTCCCGCCCGCAAACGCGCCGAAGGTGCGCAGTCTCGCGGAAGAAACTCCCAATTCATTTTCGCGCTTCGCGCTCATTGCGGGCGGGACGCCCGCGGTCCCAGCAAATCACTTGACGCTAATGTCCGCTGGCTTCATCTACCGCTTGTAATTTCCAAACCATGCGGCGCATAACTAACGCGACGCATCTCTCGCATCCGTCCGTCATTCACCGTGCCTTCAACAATTTCATAGCCAAGCAGCGCGAGAACACGTCCACCGAAGAAGAGCGGGCGCGCATTGCCATACCAGTCAACGCATGACGCACGGCAGGCATCGTCAACCGCCCGCTCAGATCGCGCTGCAAGCTCGCCCGCTTCCTCGAAGTGCAGTCCGTCGTTGCGTAGGAACAAGATCGCGGCAGACGAATCAAAGAGATGGCGATAGCCGGCCCGCGCAGGCACGCTGATTGGTAGCCCGAGCGTACCTGAATCCGGACCATCGGGTTTGTAAAAGAAACCGTGGCTGCGCAGTTCGCCCTGCGAAGCTTCCTTGCGTATGTAGCTGTCGGCGATTGACGGAGACTCATCCAGGCGAATTGCAGTGAAATGCAAATCTACTCCGTCGGCGCCGATTACCACGGCGTTGGCGCCCATCTGTTCGATCCGGTCAACTCCGTGAGTCAGTGCGATCTGATTCAACTCACCGTCCGCCCAGGCGACTGCATACAGTTTGGATCGCACCATGCTGTTGGGTTGTCCCCAGCCGCTGCCCGTGCCGTACAAGAGGTAGTCGCCCACGAAGCGATTTTGAAAAGTGTAGCCAGAAGGCTTGGGAAGCTTTAGATACTGGGATGATTCCACTACTTCACTCCCATCCGAAAAGCTCGCCAGCGGGACGCGCATCAACGCCACATCGCCTGCAGCCGACTCTGCTGACCACATGCCATCGCCCGCGGAGTCGGAACGAACCAAGACGTTCAAGTGATTGTCTTCGCTTTCCAGGAAGGAGAACTGGTCGACTGGACTGCCGGACACCCCAAGCGCGCTGGGTTCGGAGCCGTCAAGCGGCATGCGATATAGCATCGAGTCTGCGCGCATCTGTTGACCGCGGTGCATCCAATCGCTGACCCAGACGTAGACCGAATTCTCCGATACGTAGAACACGCGTCCCGGAGGGCCGAGTACGGCGGTGGCGTTGCAAGCGAAACCTCCATTAGCAAGATCGCAGACCGTAACGGTGTGCAGTGCCGTTCCGTAGCCGGCTTCAAATTCATGTTCCGGTTTGTAGACTCGGCTCGCGGAAACTATGCGCTGAAATTCCTCAGGCTTCGCGTCTTTATGCCATTTGCGTACAGCGGGAAAACTTTGAAACGGATCCTCGGCGCCGACGGACAGGTAGAGCGGGGTGTAAAAAATAAGTTTGCTGCCGATAAGCCGACTCGCATAGTTTCGAGAAGAGTAATAGTCGTTGGAGCGCAGATGATAGGTCGACTGATAAGCGAGTTTTCCGAAATCATCTATGTGGAACAAACCAACTTCGGTGCCGCCGCGCTCGTAGCTATAGCCGATCACCGCGATGGTGTCATCCGAAACGAGCATCTCGTCATACCAGGTAGAGCTTGGGTTGATCTCAGGACCAAACGCATCAACAGATGAAATCGCCTGCAACGCGCCATTACCAATTTTCACCGTGAATAGCCGGCCGCGCCGCAAAACTACCAGGTGGTCGCCGTGGAGTTTGACGATCCCGCCCTCGTCGACACCAGCTTCCTGGGTGTTTGTAATTGACTCACCTTCCTTGCCCAAAGTGGCCGGTTTAGCCGGGGTTGCACTCTCCGCGACGCCTGAGGGAGATTTCATGTCCAGGCTTTGAGCCACTTGTTTTTCCACTCTCAGCTTCTGCTTTTGTGCAAGGTCGCGGAAATAACTCGCCAGTTCTCTCTCTGAGCGAAAAGGTCTCATCGTTTTCTTTACGGGCAGAAGAGCGACCGGTTGCATGGGAGGAATGTCTTCAGTGGGCCATTGCGCGTATCCAACCAAAGCCAAAAGGAAAATCGTAGTGATGGTCGCGATTAGGAAAGAAGTCCTCATGGTCAAATCCACCTCACTTTAGTCAGTCTGTTGCGCTGCTGCGAGCGTTAGGAGATGAACGGTTGGCGCGATGGAAACTTGCAGGAGGTCATCGGGCGAATGTCTGGTGTGGGCCGTGCTCGAATTCTTGGAAGCCCTCAATGCAATGAGAGCAGGCTTTCTCGAAAGGTTGAGGCAGTCCAGACCTTCGACGAGAGCAAGGGCCAAAATACGAGTCTCGAAAGCTAATTCAGACGAAACACACGAGGAGCGTCTTCAAGGGTAGAAAGGTCGAGTTCCAACTTTGTTTGTCCACCGTCGGCAGCGATCCCAACGGTGTACGCGCCATAACTTTCAACCTTCAGTATGGCCTCACCATTGACGGCCTCAACTTTTCTGGCTGGGGGAATCAGCGTTGGATGGAGGAAAAACTTCACCGTCCCTTCCAGCGGATGTTGGGGATCGGTTGAGCGAACAGTGATAGTTGCCTCGAACCATGCCGGATCCAGCTCACGAACAGTTGCGCCAACCTCGCGACCATTTGCTTGTGCCGATCTGCCCCATTTTCCCTTTTCCGGATCGTCAGGAAAAAACTCGGTCGCAGTTTCCATGTTCTCGGGACGCGAGATCTCCTCTTTAGCCTGCTTCCATCTTTCACTACAGCCCTCTGTGAGATTGTGGAGAATGTCGATTAGGCCGCCATGATCTCCTTCGCTGTTATCGTAAAAGACAGGCTGGACCCCGTATCTGGTGCGCAGCCGGTTTCGCTCCACTGATTCTCTGATGGGGCGTTCCAGCCCCATGATCGCAAAGTGTCGAGGATCTTTTGATTGGACGGTGGCGTTGACGTCTCGCAAAAGCGCCATCAGGTCAGGGTCGTTCAGGGAAAAACCGATGAACAGCACTCGCTCGATTGTGAAGATTGCGAATAACCTGCGCATCGCGCCACCTGTTCGCACGTATCTCTCCGTGTAGTCGTTATCGGTCAGGACGATCGACTTAGGTTCCCGATAGCGGCCGTGGAGGTATAGTAGCGACCTCGCTGAGTTACTGTTTCTCAAGCTCGCGATGAAGGTGCGAACATCATCCGGCTCAGACCAATTGAGCACGCGTGGTTCAGGCCGACCGGCCAACTTATGAGCCGCCAACAGCACATCGTCGTAATTGGTAGTCATGAAATGGCGAAAAGGTAATTTCACCAGCTTGACGACGGGATCCGAGTCTTTAAGTGTTGGGTTGATATCAAATCTCTTCTTCAAGAAATCCCAGAAACTCTCTTCACCGATGAGGTCACGATACTCCTGGGCCCGCCAGAGAAAATCCGTTTCGTCTTCCAGAGCTTTTCCATGTTCAAGACTCACCGTTGGTGGGGGAGGGAGATGGGCATGCATCTCAGCCATAAGTTTCGGCCAGGTAGGCATTCCAGCGGAGACGCTCAGACCCGCACCTACGAGGGCGAGAGGGCCCTCGCTCGACGTTACCGCCGCAAGTTCTTTTTGCGCGTCATCGTTTGCTTTAGACTTTCCTAATTCACCCATTTGAGCCTCCAGAGTGAAACTGAAGATGAAAGAAATTTAACCGGATGGATTTTAAAACTGGCGCGGAGGATGAGAGTCTTGTAAGGACAAGGCCTGACCTGAGGACCAGCCTACCCGTTGGTGAGCCACCGGTTTGTCAGCTGTGATTCAGTGCTTCAGCCAGGACGCACGAATCCCAAGTGGCGCGAACGATATTACAAGTCGCGCCGGAGGTCAATGGGCATTTAGCGGGTCAAACTTCCTACGAACTTGTGCGCAACAAACTCTGCCGTCCTATCATTTCGCTTTGTACAAAGCCGGCAGCTGCTTCTTCAGATTTTCGACCTTAGGCATGTCGTTGATGACGATGTACGGCTCATCCGGATGATTTACGAGGTAATCCTGATGGTAGGCCTCCGCCTCATTGAATGATTTGAGCGGCGCGACTTCAGTAACGATCGGTCCTCCAAACACCTTAGCCTGGTTTAATTGATCGATATAAGCCTGCGCGATGCGCTTTTGCTCATCGTTGGCGTAGAAGATAGCAGAGCGATACTGCGTACCCGTGTCAGGTCCCTGACGGTTAAGTTCAGTCGGATCATGGGCGACGGAAAAAAAGACCTTGAGCAGTTGGCCATAAGAGATCTTCGCGGGGTCGTAAGTGATCTTAACTGATTCGGCATGACCAGTTTCTCCGCTACCGACTTTCTCATACCGAGCAGTCTCAGTTGAGCCTCCCGAATATCCTGACTTGACGTCAGAGACTCCTTTCACATGTTCGAAAACTGCTTCGACCCCCCAAAAACAGCCTCCCGCGAGCACAGCAATCTGTTCGCCTTTGGCGCTGGCGAGTGGAGCATCCACAGCTGGATCCGGTATTGACGTGGCTGACGCCGCGATTGAACTGCAGGCGACCAAAGCGGCGCCCACAAGAAGAATGACCGCACTTAGGAAAAAGTATTTTTGCATGTGATTATCTCCCTGACCCTAATATACGTCATGACCCGCTTATTGGATTGCCGGGGGATCCCAAACGATAATGAACAATTACTTCCGTGACTTGGGACCAGGCCGGCGCTTCTTCGGATAAATCGCTTTTACTGTGGAAACCACGCCAGCAACTGGCGGCGCGGTTTCACCCAGCTTGCGCGCATCATCAATTGCGACCTGGCGGGCGCGGCGAACGTAACCCCGCAGCTCGGGACGCGCGAGATCTGACTGACTTCTGATCTTGATGTGTCGAATCTGTTTGCCCTTACCCTCAAGGATTCCACTCGGATCAGCAAGGGTGGCGCCCTGATTGAAACCCAGGTTCACGCCTTTCGAATACACTGCGATGTGGAAAACACCATCGCTCAGGCGGTCAGTAGGGCCATAACCGATCGCCACTGCGCTGTACGCATCGTAAATATTCTCGTGACAGGGAGCCATTTCCTCAAGCACCAACGAACGCAGATCCAACGCAAGCTTCTGAACCTCACGGTCATAAGGTTTGAGAAACTTGATTAGTGCGGCCGGCGGTTTGTAGCGAGGCAATTGGTTTTAGCTCCCGAATCGATTTGAAATAAACGCATAACCTCATTGCGCCCAATCTAGCCGTTTGAGTACATCCTGATTATTCGTTCAATCGCGCGCCGGCAAACAGCGCAAAAATGATTAGTGCGCGAAAACATGATGCAGTCCACTTCCGGCCGGTAATAGCCTCGCGCTTCATAGATGGCGCCTTCGAAAGCGCCAACCCGCCCGGCATATTTTTCTTTCGCAAACAGGGCCTCCTCATGCTTCAGTTCTTCGCGGAAGAGTGCCTCCATCTCGCTTTCCGCTCGCTTGTCCTTGCGTAGTTGACCCCGGCGCTTTTGGATCTCGCGCGAGTAGGTTTCAAAAGTCTCTTTGTCCCAGGGCGTTGGGACTGGCGTGTCAGCGGAAACCAGATCTTTCCATTTGAGAACCCCGCGCAAGTATCCGGGATCCGATCCGCTGTTGAGCAGGGCGGTAGCATTCGGTTCCCATGGCTCGACGCGTTCGCTGGCTGCTGCATAGGCGACTGACGAAGTGTAGTACTCATCCGCAAGCCCCGCGAAGTGATGGCCAAACTCATGCACAAAAACATAATTCGCAAAGGCGTTGTCAGCGGCTACGGTGCTGTACAGATTGAAGATGCCACCTCCGCCATAAGTGCGATTGTTGACCAGCACCTCGATGAACTCGTAAGGAGCAAACTGCGCCGCCCTGCGCAGCGCATGATTATCGAAGGTCAGCACATAGCGTTCAGAGCCAAAAGCATCGTAGGTCGCGCCCAAAGGAGAATTGTGATAGACGCCGGTCGACGGTCTTGAGACTCCACTCTCCGCGGCGGGCGGACACAAGGCCCAGACGTTGAAATCGCGACGATGTTCCTTGAAGGGCGAGGTCGCGAAGAGTACTTCCGTTAGGCGGCGTGCATCAGCTGCAAACTTCCCCTGCTCGCGGACAGTGTAGCCATCACCGAGAATCACAAAATCGACTTTCGTCGCCGGATCGCCCATTTTCTGAATCGCAATCAGACGGGCCGGCGCCGTAACCCTGGAACGATCGATAAACATATCTTTGGGATCGACGTCGGTTGTCCAGATGTCACGCCATAAATTCTTCGCGTCTCTTTTCTTAAGGACGATTTCGACAGGAACATCCGGAGCAGGGAAGCGCAGCGACTCGCTGAAGGTCCGCATCATCGTCGTGGCTTCATCAGTCGTTTCCCACTCGCCAAAGATGGAGGCGAAGCCGCGTGAATAAAGCACGCGTTTAGTCGCGTGGTCGCGAACCTCAAAAAAATATTTACCGAGATTTGTATCGTCGATGGTCTTGCTCATGTCACCGGGCCAGGGCAGTGGTTCGATCTGGATTCGATCGACACTGAAAATTTCCTGCTTCGAGTTACCGGTGTGGTAATAGTCCACGCGCATTGTTTGTGGTGCGGCAGAAACGGCGACGGAGCAAACGAGGAGCAGCGCTGCCAGCACAAGGAAGAGGGCCGGAATGTTATTTGTCATGGGCGCAAACATAGCCCAAAAGCGCCTTCGCGAAAAGGGCGCTGGAGGCAGGAGCAGGAGCAGGAGCAGGATAGACCAAAGCATTTTCCATTTGTCATTTGAGATTTTTCATTTGTCATTGATAGCAAGCTTGAGCAGGTACACGTCAATTGAAGCTACGGCTATTACTGCGTATGTACTTGATGTCTCACCGAAAGACTTTCTCCAATGACACCCTGAAAGACTTTCTTAAATATCAAATGACAAATGTCAAATGACAAATGGAAAATGCTTCGGTCACTCATGGTCGGCGACGAGCATCATCCGCTTCCGCACCCCAGGTAAAGCAAAAGGGCCCAGAACCGAAGTCCTGAGCCCTATTGGTAAAGGTCGTGCCAGGTACGACTAGGGAATACTGGATCCGGCCGCACAACTTTGCATTGCATCCTTTTGTGCGCTCGTGATGATCCCAGCGGTGACCAGAGAGTCGCCAAGCTGAGCCACGCCACTCACAAACTTGCCGTGGTTCTTGGAATTGGCAGCGATGTGCGCTATCAAATCCGAGATCGTACAGCCACTTGTGAACAGAGTATTCGGTACGCCCGAACTGCACCCGCCAATCACAACCGTGGGAGCGAGATTGGAATTCGGTTCGCAATCGAAATTGTCAGCCGAACCATCTAGGTCGGCATCTGGAAACCAACCGATGTCTCGCAAGAGTTCCAACGTCAGATCGTCCGGAGCTTTCAGGTTGTGCGTCAGGTCGGGGTTGATTGCCGGCTCCATAAGCAGGTTCCTGAAGGCGATTGTGTCGTAGTGAGAGCCGGACGAACCGCTGGCCACAGGGTTCGGCATGTACAAGCGAACTCTGCCGAGTGTATCAGCACCGGCACGTATGGTTGGGTCTTTGCCGATGGACCCGGTGGCGCCAGGTTGGCCCACAATAGCGAGGCCATCAGCGCGCGTCAGACTCACCGCCGGAATAAGGACGAAGGCATCATTAATACCGTCGCCCGCCATTCCCGGAGGTGCTGCGTTTGCGTTCGCCAATTGGTTGTAAATGATCACCGCAATGGCTCCGGCATTCGTTGCACTTCTGCCTTTGACCGCAAAACCGCAGCCGCCGCGTTCGACCAAAGCGATTTTGCCGGCAACTGCCGCGGCATTGGTAAACGGCGAGCAGCCATCTGCCGTTGTAAAGGCCGCTGCTACTCCGTCTTCATCGACGTCAACCGCCGGCACGATAGTGGCTGATAAGGGAGAAGCCAGGGAACTGATCGTTGGTCCGAAGGCCGCGGTCCCGAACTGTTTAGTTCCGGCGATGGCCGCCGGTGTCAGTACTCGCACTTCGGGACTGCCAAAAACAAGCACCTGCGGCGCGTCTGCCGTCACGTTTGCGCCGTTCCAAACGACGTTACCGAAGTTTTTGGCTGAGATCGCTCTTTGGGCCTGAGTCATTTGATCCCATGTCAGGCCGGTGGTGATATCGAGCGAGTGACGAGCGTAGATGTCCGTCTGACCCAAGGGCTGGCTTCCGTCGAGTTCGTTGACTGCGTTGGCGAAATTCAAGCCGTGACCCAACTCATGCAAGAGCACTGTGACCAAATCGTTTTGCGCTCCGTGGTTGTTGTCCACGCCCAAATAGAAGTTGAAGTTGCTGCTGAACTGAGCGTTGATGTCGGCAGAGCCGGGATTCAGCTCAGCGCCGGCTCGCTTATCCGCCAGGCTTGAGAAATACCAGGTGTTGGGGAATTCGGGTCCGGGATAGAGACCGACACTGCCAAAATCTGAGAAAATGGAAGTCGCACCAGCACTTCCTAGCACATTCGGCGCAAGTGGGTTAAAAGCAGCCTGGATGACAATCGGTACGGGACTGTCAAGAGTTGCGCCCCAAACATTCGCCGCAAAAGTGAAGGCGTAAAGCCGCTGTGCACCGAGAGTGGTGCCGGGATTGCCACCAACAGGAGCTGCCGGCGTCGGGTCGTTAAATCCCTCATTGGGTCCGTCAAGATTAATTATTGTAATGGTAGCTCCGCCGGCAAACGCGCTGCTGGAGCAGGCGAGAACCACCATCATCGCGAAAAGAACAAGTGAACGTTTTGCATTGAGTATATTTTTTCGCATTGTGGTTCTCCTTTACTCCGCTTCCAATCCCAGAAAGTCCGCGGCCTCTTGAATGGTAAACACGCACCGAAGCTCGGTGGTGCCGTCGGCGTTGGCTCTGCCCAGCATTACGCTATTGAAACGGCCCTGCAGGTCCATAGACTTCATGCCGTTCGGACTTTGGTTTACGCTCAGACCCTCGCTGGAGCGATTGGTCAATACGCTGATCTGACTGACCATCGCGTCTGTTTCTTCTTGTGTTGGTATACGAACTTTTCCGGTAGTTTTGTCTAAAACGATCTCTTTGGTCGCTCGATACTTCTTGGGCGAAGCCTGTGACGAACTACGAGGTAGAGCGATGCTGGCAGCAACCGCAGCGCAAAGTAGAACGAGGGTAACGACTACTCCTACGCGTGTGCCCTTGCTCCATTTTGTTTTGCCTGAATAGCTTTCTTGTTTTGATCTCATCTGTGCTCCTTGCTTAGTGGGTTAGGAGACGCCCAGCACCCTTTGCTCCGCCAGACGAATGGGGAGAAACGGTAGCAGACTCTTGGATACGTCTCGGGGGCAGAGTAGAACTCTGATTTATGTTGACTGAGTTTTCTGGAGAGAATCGATTATTGCCTCGGCATTACGGTGAAATTCAGACTTCCCGGCCAACTCTGAAAGGCTAAGGCTGCACCTTGCTTTTCGTTAACCGGAGAGTTTTCAGATACAAAAACTTATTGAGTTCTTGATTTTGGCTCTTAGCCAGCAGAACCAGCTGAGGCAAAAAGACGAACCACCGCACGTTTGAAGCGCGGGCAGTCTAGCTACGAGTGTGAAGCCTGTCAATCCTTTTTCTCTCGGCAGACTACGAGCAGTGATAGGAGTTTGATCAATGACTGCCAGTGATAGCGATTGTTTCTATCGCTTTGCTATCGAGGTCGTTTGCCAGGTAGCGAGCTGCCAACGTCCGCCGATCTTTGAATAGGATCTTATGAATCGTTCTTGATTGACGTTGGTGGGAGTCTGAGATTGGGTCAGGGGTCTGGACGTTTCATTCTCCATGAACTGATAACGGATCGTTGTGCGGCCAACTACGGCAGCACTGTCACCGTGAATAAGAATGGTGAGACCATCGACCGTAATCTCCGGGCCGACCGAGACACTCCGTGGGCGGGCGCTGCGCACACGCGATAACGTCAGGACATCGGTTTTAGTCTTTAGCCCGCCCTGTGCATTAATCTCGACGTAATCGTCCGCGATTAGGTGATCGAGCGTGCCACTGTCGCCTTTCGACAAGGCGGTTGCGAGTTCGCGCTCAAGTTGTTTGATCGCTTTTTCGTTCGCATTAACCTGCCGCTTGGATTTAACCGCAGGGGAATACCTGGGCTGGAGCTTTGGTGGGTAGCTGAAAACTACAGAAGAGATCGCGACGACCAGCACGAGCGCGGAGCAAAGTTGCTTTGTCATGCAAAGAATTTAGCAGTAGACCTTGAACCTTGCCAGGACAATCGCCGTTCAGTTTCAAAACAGTTCAATTCTCATTGAACGACGAAACGCATACGCTGCACTGCGATGCTCTTTGATCGTTTGTCAGTTGCAGTGACCTGCAGTTGATAGTATCCGGGTTTAAGGTCGGCGAGGGATAACTCTGACCAGTAAGGAACTGCGTTGTCTTTGAGTGACACTGCAGGAACCTTAGCCGGCGGCAACGCAATCATCGTTGCTCCATCATGTAAGACGCGCGCCTCAACCTCGAGATCCGCCGCAGTCCCGCCGCTGACGTTATAAAGGTAAGTCTGATAGCGGAGCGCTGAGCTACGCGCAAAACGCTGAGTCACGTTCACCATCAAAGAGCCTGGCGCCCCGCCCGCTTCGCCGTCCCCGACTTTTCGTTCGCCCGCGAACACGCTGCTCATCTGCAGAGTTCCCTGCAAAACCGCAGGGACCTCGATCCACTTCTGCACACTTCCAGTGCGGCCACTGCCACGCTCTCGCAGAGCGACGCGCACCTGGTAAAGGCCTGGCGGCAAGCGCAGTTGCTGATTCCACTGCACCGGCTGCGAAGCCTTCTGCGCTGCGGCATTCGGGGTAACGGTCAGTAATTGTTTGAAACTGACGATCATGCCGCGGTCGTCAATGGCTGCGCCGATCACGTCAACCTCTTTCTTCTGATCAGTTGAAGAATCAAAATCAAAAGCCCAGCGCTCGATTTGCATCGACAGTTTAAGGGTGGCTCCTTGATCCGCGCTGTTGACGTAGCCGACTGAGAGTGATGCGGGGAGGGTCTTGTGAGGGTAAAGCGAACCCAATGCTGCCAGTAACTCGACTTCAGGTTGCGGCTCGGCTTTAGGAGCAATGTCGCTCGAGTCTGCATGGGAATCTTGATCCGCGGGGTTCTTTGGCTGCTCAGATACCGCAGCTTTTGCTGAAGGAATGAAAAAGCTTCGCCGCAAGCGAACTCGCAACTCCGGATGATTCTTGAGCGAGACCTTCAGCTGTGCTTTGCCGTTCTTCTGATCCTCCGCTTCCGGACGCCAGGCCAGGAGATAATAGGACGACGTTTCGTCGAGCGCCTCCTGAATGCTGCCGGGAATCGAATTGGAATTGAGCAACGCGCGTCCGCCTGTATCGTCTGCCAAAATCCGCAAAGGTTCGCGCAAACCCGCGCTCTCACCGGTCCAATTTCGAGCTGCTACGCCCGACCCAAGGCCGTCGGAAAAAGCATTTGTGGACGCGTCAATCGCCGGATCGTAATAGACACCGCTGGCTTCCATCGTGTAGACGACAATGCCAACGCGCGAGGCCAGTTCTGTAACCCGCTTCAGCATCGTCATGGCGTTTGAGCCGCGCGTATCGGTTATGAACCCATCCGAAACGAAGAAGAGAAGCTTGCGACCGGGAAGAGGCGCCGATGAACGCATCAGGCCCAACAAGACCGTGAGCGTATTATCAGTCACCGACCTTGAATTCGCCTCAATTTGACGAATCCGATTTTTCACGTTGTTGACGGCGAGGCTGGCAAGGCCGCGTGGGTCGCCGCCTTTAGCTGGAACTAACTGGTATTCGTTGATAGTGGACGAGACCAGGTAATTAAACAGAGCACGGTCGTTATATTCGGCGACCCGGTTCGCCTGGTACTCCGTGATGATCGTTCTGCCGGCATACGTCTCAGTATTGCGTTTGTAGTTGAGGCGCTCGATGGCTTCATGCAGCACGGCCTCGTTATCAGTTAACTGTTGCAGAAACCCTATCTGTCCACTGGTCGAGACGATTGCAACCTGATCGCCGTCGTGCATGCGCTGGTCAAGAAACTCCGTCAAAGCTTTACGCGTTCGGATCAGGCTTGCGTTGCTCAGATGCACATCGTCTACAAAGAAAAAAACTACGCGGCCCGGCCTGGCCATGCCTGCCGGCGTTGGTGCTTCAGTCTTTCGAATTCCGTTTGCTGCAGACTTTACTTGAGCTGCCTCCTGCGAACTGCCCGTCTTCACGCTCTCGAAGAATGAGATCGGCTGAGGCTTCCCATCCAGAGTGAGCACGAATTCATCCGGCGTGAGTCCCTCGACCAGGCGTCCCGACTTATCAAACACCGTCACGTCGGTCTGGACGAGTTCTGTATTGATGGTGATTACGTCGCTTGGGCTCGCAGCAGGCAAAGCCGGCGGCTTCGCGGTTTGCTGGGCGAACGTGCCGGTGGCTCCGGTAACAAGAGCACACGATATGATTATTAAGAAGAAGGTTCGCATAGTAATTCGCGCAAGCCCGGATATTTATTCGACCTGAAAACTTAGACGCTGAGATGCTGAAGACCTGGCAATCTGATCAGTAATTTTAACGTTGAGTTCATAACGTCCGGTCGGAAGACTAGCCAGTGAAAACTGACTCCCAAAGGGGATGCGTTGCAAATCGCTCATGCCGGTCAGGTCCAGTTTTCGCACCGGACTTTTCATGACCGCCTGGCCGTTAGCGTTATTCAATACTTCAATCTCGGCGGTCAACTCAGGGGTGGAGGCATTTGAGCCGCGCGTTGCATTGTAGGTGAAGATCCAGAAGCCAAGTTGTGAAGACTTCTTGAAACGGCGATCTACGCTGAACAGAACCTGAGGTTCGGCAGCTGGCGTTCCTTCTTTGGTTGGGTCCGCCTTCGGCTTAACGTCGACCACTTGCGCACCCAGCAGCAAACTACTGAGCGTCAGTTGATGTTTTGAGAGGTCGGGAATTTCAATCCACTGCGAAGCGCTGCCAACCTTGCCGCTCTTCTGGTCACGGGCCGCGGCGCGCACTTGATATAGACCGGGCGCCAGCGGTGCCTTGTAGGTGTAGACAACGCCGGCGCCACTTTGCTGTTGCGAGTCGAGATGAGTCACGTTCAAACGGGTCTTGAAAGTGGCCGCGGTTTTGCCCTGATCGTTTAAGACTACGCCCGCCAGATCAATAGCGGCCGCTTCCTTGTTGTCGGCGCCGTAATCAAGACTGGCAGTCTCTGTCAGCACGGACGCCGTGATGATTGGTCCGTTGTTGGGAGTATCAAGAAAAGTTACTGAAACCATGGTCGGCAGCGCGTGACGGGGAGCGGGAGCTGCAAGCGCCTTGCGAATGTCAGCTTCGACAGAATTCGCCGCGCCTGTGCCTTCCCCTTTGCCATCCTTCTCCGCCGTAGGCACAGCTCGCGCTGAATTGGCCGCATGATTGCCGCTTGCGTCCACGCGCGCCATCTCCGCGTCCGCTTGTAACTGCATGTATCCCTTTGGCAGTTTCACTACAAGTTCGGGATGGCCAATTACACTAACTTCGATGCGCTTGTAGTTTTTGGCCTTTTGCTCTTCGGCGTTCGGTCGCCACGCCAGCAGATAATAGTTTGACGTTTCGTTCAGCGCCTTAGTAACCGCGCCCTTCAGCTCGTCGGAATTAAGCAGGGCGCGTCCGCCAGTGTCCTCGGCAAGTGCGAAGAGCGGATCCTGCGAGGCGGCTAATTCGCCAATGTTAGAGCGCGACAGGTGTCCTTCCGGATCGGGCCGGTTATTGGAGACATCGGTCATGCTTACCAGACCGCGGGCATCGAGGGTGTAGATCACGGCACCCGTACGCAAGGCTGCGTCCGTGATCTGCTTCAATTTGTCTCCGAAACCGGTGTTACGGTCGTTGAGAAAGAAACCGTCGGAGAAAAGGAACACTAATTTTCGCCCGGGCAACTGCGCCGAAGAGCGCATCAGACTTTCGAGTCCAAGCAAGGTGTTGTTCGTAACCGCGCCTGATTGTCTAAGCATCACGTTGGCACGTTCTTTAATCATTCGCTCGGCCGATTCCCGGGTCATTCCAGAAGTAGGGCCCTCACGCGGGATGGGTTGACCGGCCGGTCCTCCTCGAGGCGGCCCAAGGCCGCCCGCACCTGGAATCTTGACATTGGTTTCTTTCAGTAATTGAGTGGCGTAGTACTCAATCGCATCGCGGTCCCCTTGATCCACTCGCAAAGCGGTGTACTCGGTCATCGTCATAGTGGCGCCCGAGTCGGTTATCGTGTAGGGCCGATAATTCAAGCGGCCGACCGCGGCGCGCAGTACGCTCCTGTTGTCGGTGAACTGTTGGAGAAAACCGATCTGGCCAGTCGCCGATGCGATAGCAACCTGGTCACCGGCGTTCATCTCTTTTTCGATGAACGCGAGAATCGCCTGACGGGTGCGCTGCACACTGGCTGCTGAGAGATGTAAGTCGTCAATGAAGAATATGAGGGTACGTCCCCGTCGCTCTCCGTTGGAACCCAAGGGAGTAGATCCGACAGCAGAATTTTTTCGTGAATCCAGTTGCGCTTCCTTTTGTGAACCCGAAACTACCCGGTCAAACAACGAAAGCGCCTGCGGTTTGCCATCGACGCGCAACTCAAACTGATCGCGCTGGAGGCCGTCGACAAAATGCCCGTCCTTGTCAAAGACCATCACATCGGTTTGTACTAGTTCGGTAGAAACGCGGACTACCTCGATGTCCTGGGTTGTTGGCTGAGCCGCTGGAGTTACCTGTCCCTGAGCAACAGCTGGAAGGAAACAGAGTACGATCGCGAGGCAGAGTTTTTTCATTTTGGATTCCACCGGTTAGGTTCAGCGGGACTAAACGCCTGGTTTCTGGGGTTGTAGTATTCTACATCTCATAGTGTGGGAATTTGAAGGGAGTTTGAAACAAACAAGCAGGAGTTATTACGTTATCCGATGCGTCGTGTGTCCTTTGCTTTCAAATCGAGAAGGGCATCCAGCCGCCGTTGATCGGCAGGAGTAATCCTGGTGAACCGTACTCCGAAGCCTAAGCTGGGCATTTGATAGATCACCACCCCTTGCATCGAGATGTATTCGCCATCATGTAGGGTCAGCCTAAGATTGAGCGTCTCACCAACCTCGACTTGTCCGAGCGTGTCGATAAAGCATCCGGTGGCACTGATGTCCACTGTGCGCGCAAGCGAGTGGCTGCAGGATCCCTCCCATGATGCTTCCATCACAAGCGGAAGGCGCTCAGTTTTCCTTCTTTCGTCGCCCATTGTCTGCCCGCTGCGGTTACTGCTTTGGTGTCATTGCTGAGGCCGTCAGGGGCGTGACGACTGTCTTTGAGGATGTCCAGGGGCGTGGGCAACCAGGTTTGGAGCCATAATACTCCAGGCGAGAGAGATCAACTAGCATCTGATTCGAAGTATCTGAGTATCGGCCAGGCTTGCACAAAAGTCCCTCCGGTGGTTTCGGGAGCGGTGAGACACAAAATCAGAACTGGGAGCGACAGCGACCAGCCGAAGAGTCAGCTCATGAAATGCGCACCAAACAGGCGCTCCAACTTCTGCAATGGTGTGAATGTTCGGCTGGTCGCTATCGCTCGCAGTTCTGATTTTGTATTGCCGACACTCAATTCCAGAACCGTGACTAGACTTTTTGGGCAAGGGATTTCGGAGGACTGTCACCAAAGAATTGAGAGCACTCCGAGGAGGGTTCAACGGTGGCTTTCGACCTCGATCTTTCGATTCTATGGCCGTTGGTCCTATACAAACGCTGATTCGCATTAGCGTCGTGCTATACTCCGATGTTCTTCCAGCGCGCCGTCTACAGCAAGTTACAGCCTGGCCTAGCCCCGGAGAGTTGAGTAATTACTAAACGTGAGTAGTGTCTTAGAGATCATTCCGCTCGGTGGAATAGGCGAGTTTGGAATGAATTGCATGGCAGTGCGTTACGAGGATGAGATGATCATTCTCGACGCCGGTATGGGGTTTCCTGAAGAGACGGCGTATGGCGTTGACGTTTGTATTCCGAACTTCGATTTCCTCGAGGAGTATCGTGAAAACATCACGGCCATCGTCCTTACTCACGGGCACGAAGACCACCTCGGCGCGCTTCCTTATGTCCTGAAGAAATTCAACGTCCCGGTTTACTGTTCCCACTTCACTGCTGGACTGGCCGAGAGCAAGCTCCAGGAACATGACCTGCTTGGCGATACCCTGATGCACCGCGTTGAGCCGCGTGACGTGGTTGATATCGGCGTGTTCAGCGTAGAGTTTATTCGAGTTTCTCACTCCCTGATCGATTGCTTCTCGCTGGCCATCAAAACGCCCGTGGGGACGATCATTCACACGGGTGATTATAAGGTTGACGAGACGCCGGTGATTGGGGAGCCCATCGACCTGCGTTCCTTCAGGCGTTACGGACAGGAAGGCGTGCTGGCCTTGCTGTCCGATTCCACGAACGCCACGGTCCCCGGCCGAACGCCATCCGAGCGCGCCGTCATTCCAGCATTTGAGGAAATTTTTGCCGAAGCGCGCGGACGAATTATCGTGGCAGCGTTTGCATCTTCAATTCATCGATTACAGATCGTTCTCGATATCGCACAACAGTTTAATCGTAAAGTCTGTGTGCTGGGCCGGTCGATGCTGAAGAACGTGGAGATTGCCGATCGACTGGGTTACCTGGATATTCCCGACGGCTTGCTCATACCGCTAAATGAAGCCAAGCAGGCCCGTGACCACGAGGTCGTGTTTCTGGTGACTGGCTCCCAGGGTGAGTCTCGCGCGGCCCTCTCACAGATGGCATCGCAAAGTTACAAAGGAATGACGATTGATGAAGGCGACACGGTGGTGCTCTCCGCGCGCATCATTCCGGGAAACGAGCGTCTGATTTCTCGCATGATTGGAATGATCTATAAACGCGGCGCAAACATCATCGAGGAGAAGCGGCGTCTGGTACACGTAAGCGGGCACGCCTCTCAGGAAGATATTCGGATCATGACCGAGGCCGTGCGCCCTAAGTTTGTGGTTCCGATTCATGGCGAGTATCGCATGCTCTTTCGTCACAAGGAGTTCGTCAAGAACCATCTGGGCTACGCCGAAGAGAACATTATTCTGATTGAAAATGGTGACGTGCTGGAGCTTGATGGCGAGCGGGCCACGGTCGTTGAAAAACGCGAAGTGCCGCGAACGTTTATTGATGATAGTGGTTTCGAAGAGATTACGAGTGAAACTGTAAAGCAGCGCCGGCAGATGGCCTACGAAGGCCTGATAACTCTGATTGTGACGGTTGATGCCGAAACTGGTGAGGTCCAGGGTGACCCCGAGATTGTCACGCGGGGTGTGCGCGGTTTTGATTCCACGAATGGGTCCTTGAAAGACGCGCGGCGAGTTGTCGCTGCCGCTATCGCCGGCGCCTCGCGTCAAACGCTTAGCGATGAGAGTCTGCTGAAGGAACATGTACGCGTGGAGTTGAAACGATTCATTCAAAAACTGACCGGTGCAAAACCGGTGATCTTGCCGGTTGTGGTTCAGGTTTAGTCTCCAGTTTCGAGTTTCGAGTTTCGAGTTTCGAGTTTCAGGCATCGGTGTTCGAACTCGAAACTTGAAACTCGAAACTAGAAACCCGAAGAAATGAATTCCTTCCAGGACAAAGTTGTCATGATCACCGGTGCTTCATCTGGCATCGGGCGCGGACTGGCGGTTGAACTTGGCCGTCGCGGCGCGAAAATCGGTCTTGTTGCAAGGCGTGCCAACGTGCTCGAGGAAGTAATCCGCGAGATTGAGGCAGTTGGCAGCAAGGCGGTTGCCGTGCCTGCCGATGTGCAGGATGCCGCCTCAATGTCGGCTGCGGCGGAGAAGGTGCGGTCCGAGCTGGGCCCAATCGACATACTCATCGCGAATGCGGGCATTGGACCTACGAGAGACGCGGCCGAGATTAGTGCTGAGGAAATCGCAAGCGTCATTAACGTGAATGTCATTGGTGCGTCGAATAGCGCGGCGGCAGTGATTCCTGACATGGTGGCCCGCCGAAGTGGACAGTTGGTAGTGATCTCGAGTTTGGCTGCTTATCGGGGCCTGCCAAAGTCCGCTGCTTACTGCGCCAGCAAAGCTGCGGTTTCAGCGTTTTTCGAAAGTCTGCGCCTGGATCTTATGCCGAGAGGCATCGCCGTTACGATAATCCATCCGGGTTTTATCAAGACACCGCTAACGACCGGCCGAGACGCGCAGATGCCTTTCCTGATGGAATTGGATGACGCGGTGCAAAAGATGGTGCGGGCGATAGAGGAGCGCCGCAAGCGTTATTCATTTCCATGGCAGCTGGCGACGATTGTTCGCCTCGGGATGATTATGCCGTTTTGGATGTATGACCAGATTTCACGCGCGAATTCGTTTAGAGAATAGACGATCTTTGGACTTTGATCTTAGTACTTGGTCTTAGGTCTTTGGCTGTTGGTCTTAGGCTCTGAGATCTGAGATCTGAAATTTCAAATCTCAAAAGACCAACAGCCAAAGACCGAAATCCAAAGACCAAAGTCCAATACCTGAGTTCAAATTTCAAACGCCCAATTTCTTCTTGCCATTTTATGACAATTCTTCAAGCGATCATCCTTGGTGTCGTCCAGGGATTAACCGAATTCATTCCCATCAGCTCCACCGCCCACCTTGTTTTTGCATCGCGCCTGATCGGTCTTTACAACGGCGTTGACGCTACACTCAAGGCCGAACAAACGACTGCCACCATAGCCGTCATTCAGCTCGGCACTCTTTTAGCTGTGCTTGTTTATTTTGCGCGAGATATCGTCAACATTACCCTGGCGTTTGTTCGCGACCATGTTGCCTTGCTGAGCGGCAAGCGTCGAGTAAACGGCAGCGTGCAGTTATCGCCAGATGCCTGGTTGGGATGGCTGGTGATTCTCGGGTCGATTCCGGTAGCTGTTGTTGGCTTATTATTCAAACATCAGATCGAGGGAACGTTTACCAAGAACCTGTGGGTGATCGCTACGATGATGATCGTGGTGGCGGTTCTGTTGACGGTTGCAGAGTTTGTTGGAAAAAGAGAACGTTCCATGGAGCAACTGGGAATCAGCGACGCGTTGGCAGTAGGTTTCGCCCAGGTGCTGGCTCTGATTCCGGGATCGAGTCGCTCCGGTTCCACGATCATGGGCGGCCTCTTTGCCGGCCTGACGCGTGAAACGGCAGCCAGGTTTTCCTTCCTGCTCTCAATCCCTGCCATCGCAGCCAGCGGCGTCCTGGAACTCAAGGAAGCAATACATAAACTTCCCACCGGAACTCATTTGCCGCTGATCGTAGCGACAGTTGTCTCGGGCGTGATTGGCTATGCCTCGATTTGGTTTTTGCTGCGATTTCTCAGAACACATTCCACCGGGGTCTTCATCGTCTACCGTTTGCTGGTGGGCGCTGCCATCCTCTTTGCACTTGCCGGTGGTTACATTTCGGCGGCTGCGTGAATTTGATTTGAGAAATATTTTTGTCGGAATCGCGCGAGCAGGCGGGCGCTGAGTTTCAGGCGGCCAATTCAGCTCCTCCCCACACAGATGGTTGTTGACTATTACCGCGCTAAACGCTCAACGTTTGCCTCAACTCATATTTGGAAGTTGCTCACGACAGTTCCAGAATCAAATCACTATCAAAAGGTTTCCCAGTTCAGGTAAACTTAGCAGGCCCCCCTCTTTGCATTGACCTGAATGCAGGTCCTCCCAAATAATTTTTGAAGGCGGTGAGTTTTTAATGAATGACAAGAATCTCCGAGGCGCGACTGTGCCCTCCCAAAGACCGCGCAGTCCACGCGTACCGGTGGAGTTTGCGCTCGGAGTAGAGGGAAAGACGGCCGGCGATGAATCCTTCAACGTGCAGGCGCAAGCGATCAAGATAAGCCGGGCGGGCGCCACCATCCTTTTAGACGTCGATGTCGCGCTGGGATCTATTCTGAAACTGACCCCTCCATTTGGTCGACCGCTGGATGCGGAGGTGAATGGGGTCTGGACTGATGCCATTGATGGACGGCGCCGGATTGGTGTTAAACTGCTCGCCGATGATGGCTGGTTCGCAGACTAGTTTTTTCCGAATAATATGAACCTCACATGAGCGTCAAACGTTGGATCTTGCGGGAGCAGGACGCGCTTCACGTGGCCTCGCTGGCTCGTGCTTTGACTGTCTCACCTACAATTGCTGCTTTGCTTCTTTCGCGCGGGTGTGAAGACGAACAATCTGCCCGAAGTTTCCTTAGACCCTCCTACGATCAACTCCATGATCCTGACTTGATGCTCGGAATGAGCGAGGCCGTACCTCGTTTGCTTCGGGCCATTGAGCTTGGTGAACCCATACTGGTTTATGGCGACTATGACGTGGACGGCACCACCGGAACCGCCGTTTTGCTGCGAGCGCTGAACCTGCTTGGGGCGAAGACTGGTTTCCATGTTCCGCATCGCTTCACTGAGGGCTACGGGATTCAGCAGGCTGCGCTTCAAAGGGCTGTGGCCGAGGGTTACAAACTTGCGATTAGCGTCGACTGTGGCATCCGTGCGCATGAACCGCTTTACTGGGCCCGGGATAATGGACTCGATGTGATCATCACCGATCACCACTTGCCGGATGAAGGTGAAGGTGTTCCACCTGCCTATGCCGTTCTGAATCCGAATCAACGCGGCTGCAATTATCCCGATAAGAATCTTGCCGGCGTCGGCGTTGCTTTCAAACTCGTCCACGCTTTATTTCGCAGACAGGGACGGGAAGCGCAAGTGAATGCTTTTCTGAAGATTGTTGCTATTGGCACTGTCGCTGATGTTGCAAAGCTTACGGGTGAAAATCGCACGATTGTCGCGCTTGGTCTGCAGGATCTCCCTAGAGCCACCAACCCTGGGTTGCGCGCGCTGATGGAAGTGGCCGGATGCGGGGAAGGCATGACCGCCTACGACATCGGTTTTCGTCTTGGGCCGCGCATCAATGCTGCCGGGCGCATGGATGCCGCACGCGCGGTTGTGGAACTCTTCGGCACCAGAGATATGGAGGAAGCGCGCCGGCTGGCTGCGCATCTCGATACGCGCAACCGCGAGCGAAAAGAAGTTCAGCAGCAGATCGTCGAGCTGGCGATTACCGAACTGGAAAGCACTGCCGCCGAGCCCGCTAATTCTTATGTGGCGGTAATCGCCGGCGAGGGTTGGCATCGGGGAGTGATCGGCATTGCGGCCTCGAAAATTGCTGAACGCATCAATCGTCCCTGCGTGGTGCTGTCGATTGACGGTGACGTGGCTCATGGCTCAGGCCGCAGCATCGAGCCCTATCACCTGCTCAATGGACTGACGGAGTGCGCGGATCTGTTTCAAAAGTTTGGCGGACACTCTCACGCGGCGGGAATCACGATACGGCCGGACCGCATTGCCGAGCTTCGCCGGCGATTAAACGAGCATGCCGCAAGCTGTCTAACCGCGGAGGACCTGCAGCCCTGTGTTTACCTTGACGCGGAGTTGCCGACCCAGGAAATCACCTTTGAACTGATTCGTGAACTGAACACATTGGAGCCCTACGGCGCGGGGAATGCTCGCCCGGTTTTCCTTGCTCGCAACTTGTGCATACTGTC
>Ga0070698_100000486_pt1 | contig 42205 bp, 52 predicted proteins | sample KBSK1502metaG_FD_65477 | JGI IMG/M metagenome (GOLD analysis project Ga0070698, IMG submission 65477) | Corn, switchgrass and miscanthus rhizosphere microbial communities from Kellogg Biological Station, Michigan, USA - KBS K1-50-2 metaG | ecosystem: Host-associated > Plants > Roots >...
GAATCTTGCTAAGAAGGAGGTGAGCCCGGATGGCCGCAAAGAAGAAAGCAGGCGGAAAGAAGAAAGCCGCGAAGAAGTCGTCGAAGAAGAAGTAGGCTAGCTTTTTAAGCTGACTTCAATACAGCCGGTGCCATCGGGCGCCGGCTGTTTCGTTTAGGCTTGCGGGATTTCCCGCATGTAGGATTTGTGGGGCATGATCGACCTCGATCGCGCCCGCCACTTCCTCAAGGTGCGGCACGACGGCATCCTGGTCACGATCAAACGCGATGGGCGACCGCAGCTCTCCAATATCCTCTATTTCCTGGATGACGACGGCCGCATCAAGATCTCGGCCACCCAGACCCGGGCCAAGACCCATAATCTTCGCCGCGATCCGCGCGCGAGCCTGCACGTCCAGGGTCGCGATCGTTACGAGTACCTGGTCGCGGAGGGCACGGTGGACTTTATCGAGGGCGATGGTCTGGCGGAAGCGTTACGGCACTACTACCGCAAGGTGCGCGGCGAACACCCCGACTGGGCAGAATACGACGCGGCGATGATCACGGAGCAGCGTCTGCTGCTGTCGATCGCGGTCGAACGCGCGTACGGCCAGCTCCGTTAACGCACCGCCAGGCAGGTAACGGTCTTGAAGACGCCGTCGATCTTCTGAATCTTCTCCACGATGATCGAGCCGATGCCCGCGACATCGGGCGCCTCCACCTGGGCGATAACGTCGTACTCGCCCGTGATGGCGTCCGCCAGCTCGATGCCCTTTACGCCCTGAAGCGACCGAGCCACTTCGATGGCCTTTCCCGCCGACGCGTTGATCAGCACGTACGCTCGCATGACTCCCTCCTGCCCGAATTTCGATTCTCAGAATACGGGTTTGAGCGACGTTAAGATGAGACGATGACGTCCATGACGGCAGTGGTGAAAGCCGCTGCCGGTCCGGGCGCCGAGATCGACCAGGTCGCCATCCCCGAGCCCGCCGGCAAGGATGTCCTGATCGAGGTCGCCGCCTCCTCCATCTGCGGAACGGACGTTCACATCTTCGATTGGAACGATTGGGCGCAGCGCCATATCCATCCGCCGCGCGTCTTCGGCCACGAGATGTCCGGTCACGTGGTCGCCACCGGCCCAGACGTGACCGACCTGAAGCCGGGCACGTTCGTGGCGGCGGAGACGCACGTCGTCGACCACACCTGCCGGCAGTGCCTTCGCGGCCTCTACCACCTCTGCGAGAACGTCAGGCTGCTGGGCGTCGATCGCGACGGATCCTTTGCCCGCTACGTGCTCCTGCCCGCGGAGAACTGCTGGCGGAATGCCGCCGGGTTGAGTCCCGAAGTCGCCGCGCTCCAGGAGCCCTTCGGCAACGCCGTCCACGCCGCCCTCGCTGGCCCGCTCAAGGACAATGCAGTGGCGATCTTCGGGCTGGGTCCGATCGGGCTGTGCGCGGTCGGCATCGCCCGGGCTGAAGGGGCGGCCGCGGTCTATGGGGTCGAGCCCAACTCGTTCCGGCGCGAGCTGGCGCTGCGAATGGGCGCCACCACCGTTTTTGCCCCCTCGGACTCGACGGTGCAGGATCTCAAAAAGGCCAACGGCGGTCTGGGTGTCGACGTTGTCCTGGAAATGTCGGGAAATCCGGTCGCCATCGAGCAGGGGCTGCAGGTGCTCCACCGCGGCGGCTGGATCAGCCTGCTTGGGATCGGGGATCGGCCGGTCACGCTCGACCTCAACGATCTCGTGGTGACCAAGGGGATCACGATCTACGGCATCTTCGGCCGGCGCATCTGGGATACCTGGGAGCGCACCTCGAGTTATCTCAGCACGGGAAAAGTCGATGTCACACCCCTGATCACGCACCGGTTTCCACTCGATGACTTCCAGGAAGCGATGGCACAGATGAAAAGCGGCCGCTCGGGCAAGGTCGTACTGCTGCCCAACGGTGGTTAGGAGGACCAGATGATCACGGAAAAAACGCGATTCCTGAACGACGAGCTCGACCAGCTTCGCGAGCAGGGCGTCTTTCGACCGCTGCGGGTGCTCGGCTCCGCCCAGGACACGGAGGTCCTCGTCGATGGCAAGCGAGTGCTCAACCTGTCTTCGAATAACTACCTCGGACTCACGACCCACCCACGGCTCAAGCGCGCCATGATCACGGCGACCGAGGAATGGGGCGCCGGCTCGGGCGCGGTGCGCACCATCGCCGGGACGATGACCATTCACGAGGAGCTCGAGCGTCGGCTGGCCGAGTTCAAGCACACCGAGGCGTCCCTGGTCTTCCAGTCGGGCTTCACCGCCAACCTCGGTGTCCTTCAGTCGCTGGTGAAAGAGGGCGACGTCATCATCAGCGATGAGCTGAACCATGCCTCGATCATCGATGGCATCCGGCTCTCCAAGGCCGAGCGATCGATCTTCAAGCATCGCGACATGGACGACCTGGAGCGGCACCTGGAAAAGCACCGCGACAAGCGGGTCAAGCTGGTGGTCACGGACGGCGTCTTCAGCATGGACGGGGACATCGCCCCCTTGCCGGCGATCGTGGAGCGAGCGGAGCGGTTCCAGGCACTGGTGATGGTCGACGACGCGCACGCCAGCGGCGTGCTCGGCAAGAATGGCCGCGGTTCCGTCAATCACTTCGGCCTCGATGGTCGCGTCGATCTACAGATGGGCACGCTGTCCAAGGCGATCGGCGTCCTGGGTGGTTATGTGGCCGGTGCGCAGCCGGTACGCGACTTCTTGATCCATCGCGCTCGGCCTTTCCTCTTCAGCACCTCCCATCCGCCGGGGGTGGCAGCGGCCTGCATCGCGGCGATCGACGTGCTCATCGCCGAGCCGGAACGGATCGACCAGCTCTGGAAGAACACGAAGCGGTTCAAGGATGGCCTGAAGCGGCTCGGCTTCGAGACCGGCGCCACCGAGACCCCGATCACGCCGGTGATCGTGGGCAAGGGTGCGGTCGCCATGCAGCTCTCCGATCGACTGTTTAGCCTGGGCGTCTTCGCCCAGGGCATCGGATACCCGACGGTGCCCGAGGGAAGGGCCCGCATTCGGACCATCGTCACCAGCGGCCATAGCGACGCGCAGCTGGATCGGGCGCTCGATGCCTTCGAAACCGGTGGCCGGGAACTTGGGGTGATCGCGTAACCTTCACCACGCAAGGCGCATATATGAGTGGGTCATCGGCGTGACCGAGCGTTCGGCGGCGGAGCTGCAAGACGAGGCGCGCTTGATCGAAGCCGCCAAGCGGGATCGCAAGGCGTTTGCCACGCTGTACGACCGCTACTTCGATCAGATCTACTCGTACTGCTACTACCATTCCGGCCGGCGCGAGGAAGCGGAGGACCTGGCGAGCGAGACCTTTCAGCGGGCGCTGGAAGGGCTCGAGAACTTTGAGTGGCGAGGTATCCCGTACTCAGCATGGTTGTACAAAGTCGCATCGAACCTGATGTCGAAACGGCGGCGGCGGCCGCCCTGGATCGAGCTGCCCGATCCGATCGCGGGCAATGGCGATGACGATCCGGAGCGGCTCTGGTTGCGCCGGGAGCAGGGTGATGAGCTGCACCGGGCGGTCCGCAAGTTGCCGCTCGACCAGCGTGAGGCGGTGCTGCTCAAATTCGAGGGCCGGCTCAAGAACAAGGAGATCGGGGTGATCATGGGTCGCAGTGAAGGCGCCGTGAAGTTGCTGCTCTTCCGCGCGGTGCACGGCCTGCGGCGACGGCTCAACGAACAGGAAAAACGACCATGAATCCGCCGCCGGAAGACATCGATGCCCTGTCGCGCGCGATCGATCGGGTCGTGTTCGCCCAGCCCGACGCCACGCCCGGCCGCGAGGCTGAGTCGGCCGCACTCTCCCTCGTGTCATATCTGAACGACAGTTTCCCCCGAATGGTGCTGCCCGCCGGTCGTCGAGAGCGGCTGCAGCGCCGGCTGATCCGAGCGCTTGGCATTCCGGCCAGCCCCGCGCCGGCCGGCTGGGTGCGGCTGGAGGCCGAGATGAATCGTCGCCTCGGCAACCTCGATCCGAGATGGAGGCCGGTCGTCGGCGGCGCCGCGTTGGTCCTGATCGGTGTCCTCGGCTTCGCCGTATGGCGCCAGCGCGGCGCGGTGAAGCCGGCCATCGCGTCCCTTCGCTAAAAGCGAAACCTGGGGGGCCCCGGTGCCGTTGTATTGGCAGCCGATGGGCACGTGGAAGAGCCGCGCCGTTCGAGGGAGCCTCGTGGCCCTCCTTTTGCTGCTCGCCGGCATGCTCCCGGGCACCGGCTTCCTGCGAACGGCCCGGCTCGCAGCGCCAACGATCGTGCAGGGGACCGCGGCCGATGAATTCGACGAGCCGAACGGGCTGATCGCGGAGCGCACCGCGAGACCGGACCTGACCGTCGCCCCGGCGCCGCAAGGGCTGATCCTGGCCGAGTTGAACCCGAAGCGAGCGCCTGTCCCACTGGGCCCGGTGACCTATGTCCCGATCGTCTACTACCACTACATTCGGATCAATCCCAATCCACTGGACCGGGTCGGGTTCACCCTCTCGACCCCGCCGGCGATGTTCCGGATGCAAATGCAGTATCTCGCCGACCACGGATTTCACGTGGTCTCGCTGCACCAGGCGGTGGTCGCCATCAAAAATCACGGCGGGCTACCATCGCGACCGGTCGTCTTGACATTCGATGACGGCTACGCGGACTTTTTTACCACCGCGATTCCCATCCTGCGGAGCCACGGCTTCACGGCGACGAGCTTCGTGATCAGTGGCCGGATGGGTTGGGGCGGATTCATGACCCCGAGCCAGGTGGTCGCCGCCGACGGCATGGGGTTTACCATCGGCGCGCATACCGTCGATCACGTCGCCCTCGCCGCCCAGGCGCCGGCTCGGGCCAGGTGGGAGATGCAGCAAAGCAAGCTGACTCTGGAGGAGCTGCTCGGGCACCCGGTGCTCGACTTCGCCTACCCGTATGGAAGCTTCAACAGTTATGACATGGCGCTCGCCAGGAGTCTCGGGTTTGAGACCGCCGCCTCGACCATGTTCGGGAGCGTGCATTCGGCCGGCCAGCTGTTCGAGCTGTCCCGGATGCGAATCGGTGGTGGCCTGCCGCTGACCTACTTCGCTCGGGTCGTGGCTGGCCCGCCCCCGACGTGGGCCGAGCTGAACGGCTCCGGCGGGTCGCCCGCCGCATCGCCGTCAGCGGCCCCGACCGTGAAGCCCTCCGCCGCGCCGTCGCCATCACCATCGCCGTCGCCAACCCCGAGCTCCAGCCCCAGCCCAGCCGCACTGGCGCCCTCGCGACCGACCGCGCTGTCGCTGTGAAGGGCGACGAGGAGCTTTCTCCCAAGGAAGCCGCCCGACTTCGCGCGCGTGAGCGCAAGGCGCGGCCACCCAGGATGGTGGTCGACAACGCCGGAGTGAAGCGGATCCAGATCGCGCTCAGCGACCGCGCCAAGCGCAGGAAGAAGTAGATCCCGCGTATGTGAGGACAGGGTCGCGGGATTTCCGGCGTGTGTAAAGTTAGACGGTGACCCCAATTCGCAAAGCGGTATTCCCGGCCGCCGGCCTGGGCACGCGCTTCCTGCCTGCGACCAAAGCCCAGCCGAAAGAGATGCTGCCAGTGGTCGACAAGCCGATCATCCAATACGGCGTCGAGGAAGCCGTCGCCGCCGGCATCGACCAGATCATCGTCGTCACTGGCCGCGACAAGCGGGCCATCGTCGACCATTTCGACATCTCCTTCGAGCTCGAGCATTACCTCAAGGATCGCGGTAAGACGCGCGAGCTCCAGCTCGTCCGCAAGATCTCCGACCTGGTCGACATCACCTACATCCATCAGAAGGAGCCCCTCGGCCTCGGCCATGCCGTGCTGATGGCGAAGGACGTGGTGGGCAACGAGCCCTTCGCGGTCTTCCTGGCGGACGACATCATCCGGTCGCAGACGCCGGCGATCAAACAGATGATGGAGGTTTTCGCCCCGCGCCAGGCATCGGTGCTGGCCCTGCAGCGCGTCGAGCCCGAGCAGGTCTCGCGGTACGGGATCGTCAAAGTTGGGAAGAGCGATGGGCGGATCCACGAGGTCGTCGACATGGTTGAGAAACCGGATCCCGATAAGGCGCCCTCCAACCTCGCCATCCTGGGACGTTACATTCTCAAGCCCTCGATCTTCGGCATCCTGGAAACCACCCACGAGGGGGTGGGCGGTGAGATCCAGCTGACGGACGCGCTGCGGACCCTCGCCCAGCAGGAAACCGTGCTCGGGCTCGAGTTCGAGGGCACCTACTACGACGTGGGCACGGTCCCCGGTTTCCTGAAGACCTCGATCGCCTTCGCCCTGGAGCGGCCCGGCTTGCGCGAGGAGCTGCTGAGCTACATGGCCAGCCTCGACGGTATGAAACCTGGCTCGCGAGAAGGAAAGCCCAGCCAGGCGGGCGAGGGCGCCCGCCCCATGCCCAGCTGACTAGGAGAACAGGCCAAACGGAGCCTATAATGAGGGGTCCGTTGAATGGCTTTAGCTACCCCACAGTTGGTTGCAGACATGGCAGTTTCAGGCAGGCGCAGATCCGACGAGGACCGGGTCGTACGGTATCTCAATACCGAGGGCGACTTCGAGGTCGAGGTGTCGCATACCTTGAACAAGTGGTGCGTCACGGTCTTTCAGCTGCCGTCGAAGCAGGTGGTCGCGCAGGACTTCTTCCCGGAGCGGTGGAAGGCACTGGCGCGGGCGCAGGACTTCGTTCGCATCCTTAATACGCGCAACAAGCCTCAGCCCGAAACGGACGACGAACCCTGATCCGGAACTCGTCGCGGGGCTTCTGGCTCCATGAGTGGGGCGCGCTCGCCTTCGTGATCACTGTCATCCTCGGCCTGCTGGTCGTTCCCGCCGCCCTGTTGCTGGAAGGGAGCGGTAAGACCGCGTCGCCGGCGAACCAGACGCTCTTGGGGGCAACCCCGACGCCGAGCATCTTCTGCGCACCCGCCGCCACCGCGACGCCCTCGGCATCGGCCAGCGGCACGGCGAGCGCGACGCCTAGCCCGACGCCGACGCCATCGCCCACCTCAACCGCGAGCCCTTCGGCGACTGTGACTGGCAGCGCCTCGCCGACCCCGTGCCCGTCGCCGTCGGCGGCGACGCCGGCGTCGCCCAGCACCAGTCCGAAGACGTCGGCCTCGCCCTGAGCTGACGCCGGTCTATCCGGCGACGGCCTCACCCAGCACGATCGAGCCATTCCTCGGCACGATCTGCGCGCGCCGGAGTTCCAGCTCCGCCATCACCCGGCTATCGTCGAGGACCGCCAACACGATGTTGTCGCGTAGCGCCAGCTCGCCGATCCGAACGCAGTCCTTCAGGAAGGGGAAGACCAGGGGCCGGATCAGGTTGGCGATGTAGCGATGCTCCGAGCCGGGGTCGTCCAGACTCTCTTGCAGGCTCTCGTCGCGGAAAGCGAGGATGAAGAGCTCATCGCTGAGGGGGATCAGGTCGGTCCAGCTGTACGCCTCTTCCGGTGCGTCCGGGATCAGGCTGCGCTTCTGACGAAAGAGCTCGAGCCGTGTTTGGAGAAGGCGCATCGGCCCGGCCGGACCCTCGATGATGAATGGGACGTCCTTCAGGGGTGCCTGAGCCGGCTGTGCAGGATATCGGGCCGAGAACCCAATGTCGGCCCGGCCCGCGAAGGGAGCCGGCACCTTGATGACGAGCTCCTGAAGCATTCGCCCGACTCTCCTTCGCCTTTGATTATACCGGCGTTAACACGTTCAACGAAAATTCGCGACGGCTCTTGCTGCTTTTGCCCGGCAATGGGCCAACAATCCGTCCGCATTGCGGGTATTGAGGACGCGATCCGGTGAAAGCCCGGCCCGGCGCGCGATCGCGCACCCGTAGCGCACCGAGTCAAACTCGGCGGGGTAGTGGGCGTCGGTATCGATGGCGAGCAGGGCGCCGGCCTCGCGCGCTTTTCGCGCCCAGCTGTCGTTGAGATCGAGGCGCCAGGGACTGCTGTTGATCTCGAGTGCCGTACCGGTCTTGACCGCCTCCGCGATCACGGCATCGATATCCACCCTGGTCTCGCCGCGGCGATCCAGCCGCCGCGAGGTGGGATGGGCGAGGACGTCGACGTGTGGGGATCGAAGCGCGGCCAGGACCCGTTGCGTGATGGCATCTTTCGGTTGGTCGAGCGCAGTGTGAACCGAGGCGACCACGATGTCGAGTGAGGCCAGGCAGTCATCGGGGAGATCGAGGCTCCCGTCCGGAAGGATATCGACCTCGGCGCCGTTCAAGACCCGCGCCCCACCGGGCTGGGCGTTCACAGCGGCAATCTCGCCGGCCCGTTCGCGAAAGCGCGCCGGCGTCAGGCCCTGGGCGATTTGCAGCGATTGGGTGTGGTCCGTCATCGCGAGGTAGGCATATCCGCGTTCTTTCGCGGCCCGAGCCATGACGCCGATGTCGTTTCGGCCGTCGCTCCAATTGCTGTGGGTGTGGAGGTCGCCGCGCAAATCGCGCGGTTCGACCAGCGCCGGAAGCGGTCCCTTCGCCGCCAGCTCGATCTCCCCCCAGCCCTCGCGCAGCTCGGGCGGAATCCAGGCGCAACCGATCGCGGCATAGACCTCTTCCTCCGTCGTGCCGGCGATGCGGGTGCCATCCGGCGCGAAGACGCCGGACTCGTTGATCGTCAGCTTGCCCACCGCTTCCGCCCGCGCCTGGAGCTGGGCGTTGTGGGCTTGCGAGCCCGTGAAGTGCTGCCAGGCGGCGCCGAAGCTCTCCGGTTTGACGGCCCGCAGATCGACCTGCAAGCCCGAACGTACCCGGATGGTGGTCGTTGTCTGAGCCTGCGATACCACCTCATTGACCTGCGGGAGTCGCGCCAACTCGCGGCTCGTCGCTTCGGGGTCGTTGCTCGCTACCAGCAGGTCGAGATCACGCACCGTCTCGCGCGCGCGCCGCACACCGCCGGCGATCTCGGCGCGCACGACGCCAGGCAGTGAGCGCAGCGTCGTCAGGAAGGAGTCGGCGAGGATCCAGGCCTCCGGAAAATAAATCCGGCCCTCGGTTCGCTTCAACTGCGCGATGCCCTTGAGAATGTTCTCCTCGGTCTTCGCCTTGATCCCGCGCACTCGCAGCAGCCGATGGGTCAGCGCGGCCGCCTCCAGTTCTTCGAGGCCCAGGATGCCGAGCGTGTCGTAGATGTCCTTCGCCGTACGGGGGCCGAGGCCGGGGACCCGGGTCAGCTCGAGCAGCGCGGGCGGAATCTCGGCCTCGAGGCGTGTCAGGAATCCGAGCTCTCCCGTGGTCACGAACTCCGTGATCTTCTGCTCGATCGCCGGACCGATGCTGGGAACGTCCTTCAACCGCCCCTCGCGAATCAGGTCCTCGACCTCCGTCGTCAGGTTGTCGAGCTGGCGCACGGCTTCGCGATAGGCACGGATCTTGAAGAAGTTCTCGCCCTTGATTTCGAGCAGGTCGGCCACCCGGTTCAACATGGCGGCGACCTCCGCATTCCGCACGTCGCTACGCTAGCAGGGGCATGCCGCTCAACGGCGTTCGAGTCCTGGATCTGTCGAGACTCCTTCCCGGCGCGTACTGCACCCAGCTGCTGCAGAAACAGGGCGCCGAGGTGACGAAGATCGAGTCGCCGACCGGCGACCCGATTCGTGCGCTGCCGGCGGGCGAGACCTACTTCGACGCGCTGCATCGCGGCCAGCCGATCCTCACCCTCGACCTGCGCACGGAACACGGTCGCGAGTTGCTGCGCCGGCGCGTCGTCGACGCCGACGTCCTGGTCGAGGGCTTCCGGCCCGGCGTCATGGAGCGCAGGGAGGTGGGGTATGGCTCGCTCTCGGCGATCAATCCCGCTTTGATCTATTGCGCCATCACTGGCTACGGCTCGAGTGGTCAGCTGGCGCGCCGCGCCGGGCACGACCTCAATTACCTGGCGCGCAGCGGCGCCCTCTCCCTGATGCCGCTCGCGGACGATCGACCGGCAATTCCCGGGCTGCAGGTTGCCGACCTGGCCGGCGGGCTCCAGGCAGCGTTCCTGATTGCCGCCGCGCTGGCCGATCGAAGCCGGACCGGGCGAGGCTCGCGGGTCGAGGTGTCGATGACGGACCTGATGCGCAGCTGGACGATCCTGCCGCGGGCTGCGCGAAGGGCGGGCGTCGCCGGCCTGCCCTTGACGGGTGAGGCTCCCTGTTACCACGTTTACCAGGTGGCGGACGGGTACGTAACGGTCGCCGCGCTCGAAGTCGATTTCTGGGCCGCATTCTGCCGCGTGATCGATCGCGCCGACCTGATTTCCCGCCAGTTCGATCCGTCAGCGGTTGGCGAGGTGCAGCAAATCCTCGAGCCTGGCGCTCGCGCCGAATGGGCGGCGCGTTTCGGTGATGCGGACGTCTGCGTTGAGCCGGTGCTTGGGCTGGAGGAATCGGAAGGTAACTGAGGCAGCCGCGTGGTTGCCTCAGTTTGGGTAGGTCAGACGCCAATCGCAACAGTCAGTAGTCTGCGATGCCGCATAGGTCGCATCCTTGAATCCCCTTTGGAGGGCCGAAAGACGCCACCTGTACAGGCTTGTACCCCGGCGGGTTACGCCTTGGGGCGCCTGGTCCGATGGGATTTACAGAATCCTGTCGTGCCTCTCATGATCTCCTCATCTGGGCCGGTGATCATGTAATGCATCAACGCCTTTAAAGGAGCTGTGAAGGGATGAAGCTCAATCGTTGGTATGCGCTGCCGGCAGCCGTTCTGGCGGCTTCGATCATCGGCGTCGCCGCCGTCGAGGCCGCGCCGTCACCTTCGGCCTCGCCGAGCGCATCGAAAAACTATGTCCAGGTCTTTGTTGACAAGCTGGCGGCCATCTTGCACCTGACACCCACCCAAACCCAGAATGCGCTCAAGCAGGCGGAGCTGCAGACGATCGACCAGATGCTCAAGGACGGTCAGATCACCCAACAGCAGGCCGATGTGCTCAAGGCGAAGATCAATGCCGGCCAGGGGTTGGCCCCATTCGGTGGCTTTGGCTTCCGTCACGGTGGCGGCTTCAAGGCCGGAGCGGGCGTCATGCGGGATCTGACGGCCGCCGAACTCAATGCCGCCGCGTCGGCACTGCATATGAGCACGGCAGACTTGCCGAACGCCCTCCGGTCGGGCAAGTCGCTCGCCGATCTGGAGACCCAGCAAAACGTGAGCGACAGCGCCGTCAAGGCCGCATTGAAGGCTGCCGCGAAGGGCGTCCTCGACAAAGCGGTCAAGGCTGGGACTATCACGCAGGCACAGGAAGATGCGATCCTGTCCCGCGTGGGCTCGGGCCTGAACTTCCGCTTCGGCCATAAGTGGTTCCACGGTTCAGCGCCCGAAGCGTCGCCGAGCGGATCACCCGCAGCGACGCCCGCCGCGTATTACTCGTCTATCTAACGAGCGGGGGCCACGGACCCGAAACGGGCTTCAGTTCGTGGTCGCCGCGCTGGAGCTCCCGCCGAATTCGTGGGTGGCATCGTGCACAAACTCTCCGACGCGGCGCCACGCCGGCGTAAGGCCAGCTAGCTTGCGCAGCGGCGATAGATGGCCTCGACCTGCCGCCGAGTCGATTCCGGCCTGCCGGTGTTGTCGATGACGTAGTCGGCGAGCGCCCGCTTCTCATCGAGCGGCATTTGGGCGGCGATCCGCTGACGTGCTTCCTCGGCGGTGAGCCCGCCGCGCTCGATCAGGCGACGCTGCTGCGTCTGCGGGTCAACCCAGACGACGATCACCTTCTCGACCAGGCCGGTGCGCGCGTTCTCGTAGAGCAGTGGGATGTCGACGATCAGCACACCGTCGCGATCTCGACGCGCGGTGATGGCGGCTTCGATCCGCTCCCGGATGCGATGATGGGTGATGGCGTTGAGCCTGGCGCGCGCCCCTGCGTCGGCGAAGATGATGGTGCCCAGCTTGTGGCGGTCGAGCCGGCCGTTGGGAAGCAAGATGTCGCGGCCGAAGCTTTTGGCGATCTCCTCCAAGGCTGGCTGGCCTGGCTCGACCACCTCGCGAGCCAGCTGATCGGCATCGATGAGCTCCGCGCCGAGCTGGGTGAACATCTCGTCGACGAGGGTTTTGCCGGAGCCGATCCCACCGGTGAGACCGAGGACTCTCATGTCAGCTAGACCGTACGATTACCACAGATGACGCTGGTGAAGTCGATCGCGGTCCTGGTGGTCTTGCTGGTAGCCATCGCCTACTTCACCATCCGGGCGCGGCAGCTCTATCGCATGTTGCGCCTGGGCCCCAACGAGAATCGCATCGACCGCATTCCCGAGCGGGTCCGTGGTGTCCTCAGTTATGTGGGCGCCCATACGCGAATGTTCCGCAACCTCTACTCCGGGATTCTTCATTTCTTCATCTTCTACGGATTCGTCGTCCTCCTCACGGCCATCATCCAGGCCTTCGGTCAGGGCATCTTCCCCGGGTTCAGCCTGGCGCTCGTCGGCGGCAACACCTGGCTCGCGTTCCTGCAGGACCTCTTCGGGCTGCTCGTGCTGGTCGGTGTCGGCATGGCGCTGGTCAACCGGCTGATCATCCGGCCGCGCCAGTTCCACGAGAGCAATGAAGTCGACGCGCTCATCATCCTCGGGCTGATCGCCACCATCATGATCGGGATGCTGGGGCAGAACGCGGCCCGGATCGCACAGGGCGGCGATCCCTCGGCAGCCTGGCGCCCGGTCTCTTCGGCGATCGCCCGCGTCTTTGGGGGGCTCGGCTGGCAGGGGACCGCGGCCATCGTGCCCCATGAAGTCTTCTACTGGATCCACATCCTCGGGGTGCTGGCCTTTCTCGCCTACATCCCGAGCTCGAAGCACCTGCACATCATCGTCGCCATCCCCAACATCTTCTTCCGCAAGCTGCCTCCAAAGGCGGGCGCGCAGCTGGCGCCAATCGATCTCGAGCATGCCGAGCACTACGGCGTGAGCGCCGTGACCCAGTGGTCCTGGAAGAACCTGCTCGACCTCTACTCCTGCACCGAGTGCGGTCGCTGCCAGGAGCAATGCCCGGCCTTCCTGACGGGGAAGCCGCTGAACCCCAAGATGATCATCGTCGACGCTCGAGAGAACCTCTACCAGACCGTGCGGGATGCCCCGGCCGGACAGGGCGGCGAGGCCTTGCCGTCGCAGAAGCTGATCGGCGACGCGATCAAGGAGGACGAGATCTGGGCCTGCGTCACCTGCGGCGCCTGCCAGCAGGAGTGCCCGGTGCTGATCGAGCACGTTCCGAAGATCGTCGACATGCGCCGCAGCCTGGTCCTGGAGGAGAGCCGCTTTCCCAAGGAAGCCCAGGGCGCGCTGCGCAGCATCGAGACCCAGGGCAACCCCTACGGCCTGCCGCGGGCGCAGCGCGGCGACTGGGCGCAGGGCCTCAACGTCAAGACGGTCGAGGAGAAGCCGGACGCCGAATACCTGTACTTCGTCGGCTGCGCCGCCTCCTACGACGAGGCCAACCGGGCGGTGGCGCGCGCCTTTGTCGGCTTGCTCCAGAAAGCCGGGATTGACTTCGCCATCCTCGGCGCGCACGAGACCTGCAATGGCGACCCGGCTCGACGGATCGGCAACGAGTACCTGTACCAGACCCAGGCCGAGGCGAACATCGAGGCGATGAAGGGCGCCGGCGTGAAGAAAGTGATCGCCACCTGCCCTCACTGCTTCAACACCATCAAGAATGAGTACCCGCAGTTTGGTGGCGCCTTCGAGGTGATCCATCACACCCAGCTGCTGGCGAGCCTGATCAAGGATGGCCGGCTCCAACCGACCACGCCGATCGACGGGAGGCTCACCTACCACGACTCCTGCTACCTGGGCCGCTGGAACGATATCTACGACCCGCCGCGGGCGGTCGTGGAAGCCATTCCGGGGGCCGAGTTGGTGGAGATCGAGCGCCATCGCAAACGCGGTTTCTGCTGCGGCGCCGGCGGCGGCCGGATGTGGATGGAAGAGAAGATCGGCAAGCGGATCAACCACGAGCGGGTCGAGCAAACGCTTCGCACCCAGGCGCCTCGGGTCGCGACCGCCTGTCCCTTCTGCCTCACGATGTTCCGTGACGGGATTTCCGCCAAGGGGGCCGAGAGTCAGCTGCAGGTGAAAGACCTCGCCCAGTACCTCGCGGAGTCCGTCGACGGCGCGCCTCCGGGCATCGCGGCAGCCAAACCCTCCCCAACGAATTGACTTTGCTGGGGACGAAGGCGTACTGTACGGGGGTTATGAGGCGGCGGATCCTCGCGGGCATCGTTCCGACCTTCAGGGGCGGAGCCTGCCTGTTCCGGGCCTCACATCATTGAAAGCCGAGTAAGTTAACCCCGATTCGAGCGCTTTCGACCGTGAGGCCCTCTGGCCCACGGTTTTTTGTTGTTCAGCGCATTCAATCCAGGAGTTGACATCATGGCGATTCACGCAAGAGAACTCAATATCGCGGCCGTCGAGGTCGACGGCATCTCCAAGCGCTTTGGCCAAACGCGCCCACGGCTCATGCGGTGGCGGAAACCGACGAAGGAGAAGCTGGCGCTCGACCGGGTGTCGCTCCACGTCGACAGCGGGAGGATCACGGGCATCCTGGGGGCGAACGGCAGCGGCAAGTCGACGCTGATCCGCATCCTGGCCACGTTGCTGACGCCCGATGCCGGCACCGCATCGGTCTTCGGCAATGACGTGGTGCGTCATCCGGACGAGGTGCGGCGGCACATCAACCGGGTGTCGGTGGAAGCCTCGTTCTTCAAGGAGATGAGTCCCTGGGAGAACATGCTGTACGCCGCGCGGCTGTATGGCAGCGGTGGCCAGGGAACCCGCGGCCGGGTGGAAGCCATGCTGGATCGGCTCGGGTTGCCGCTGGAGACGCTCGATAAGCCCATGAAGCAGCTGTCGCGCGGACAGCAGCAAAAGGTGGCGATTGCGCGCAGCTTCCTGACGTCGCCCTCGCTGCTGCTCATGGACGAGCCGACCACCGGCCTCGATCCCCGCTCCAAGCGCGAGGTCCAGGAGCTGGTGCTCTCGATCCGCCGCGACCGGGCGGCGACCGTCCTGCTCTGCACCCACGACCTGCAGGAGGCCGAGGTGCTCTGCGACCGCGTCCTGGTGATCGACGAGGGCCGCGTGCTGGCCGAGGGAACGCCCGCCGAGCTGATCCGCAGCCACGCCGCGACCGGCGGCACGCTGGAGGACGCCTTCATGCGCCTGACGGGCAAGCGGCTCGAGGAAGACGAGGAGGAGAAAGCGGAATGATGTCCAACTCGCTTCGCTGGGAGATGAATGCCTTCGTCGGCTTCATCGAGCGGCAGAAGAACCTCTACCGACGCTACTGGGCCTGGGAGGCGGTGTGGTTGCTCTACAACCTGGTCTCGGTGCTGAGCATCGGCTATCTCGCCGCCGGGTTGTCCACACTCGGCGTCGCGAGATCGACCGTCAACCTGCAGCAGACCGAGCTCTACCTGCTGATCGGGGCCTTGCTCTGGACCTATCTCTCGATGGTCTTCTTCGAAGTGTCGTTCGCGATCACCTGGGAACGCTGGGAGGGAACCATCGAGTACACCTTCATGGCGCCCATCAAGCGGCTCACGCATCTGCTGGGCATGTGCGCGGCCTCGCTGATCTATGGCATCCTGCGGGCGGCGATCATCGGCCTGGCGGTCGTTGCCCTGTTCCGGCTCGACCTGTCGCGGGCCAACTGGTTGACGGTGGTGGTGCTGTTCGCGGCCGCGACGCTGCCACTGCTCGGCCTTGGGATATTCACCTCCATCTTGCCGCTCCTCTCGCCGGAGAAAGGCGAGCAGATGGCCTTCGCAGTGCAGGGGGTGCTCCTGCTGATCTCGGGGGTGTACTACCCGATCACAGTGTTGCCGGGACCGCTCCGCCTGGTGGGGATGGTCTCGCCGCTGACGTACACGCTGGACGGCGTTCGCCAGGCGCTCCTACACGGGTTCTCGCTGAGCCAGGCGTTACCCGATGTCGGCATCCTGCTCGTGATGGGCGTAGTGCTGGTGCCGGCGTCGGTTTGGTGCTTTTCCCGCGCCGAGGTCCGCGCCAAGCGCCTTGGACTCTTGAAGCGGAGCGGATAGCCTTCGAGGTCTCAGCTCAGTAGATAAAGCCGAGCACCCCGCTCAACGAACTCACGGTTCGGTAGTCCACGCGTCCCCAGCCGCCTCCGGGCACCCCCCACCAGTTCATCTCCGAGACCAGGAACGAGCCGTTGGGATTGACACTCTCGACGTACGCGACGTGGCCCTGCGGCGACGCGGCGCTGTACCCCATCACCATGATCGCGCCGACCCGAGGTGCCGAGCCTTCGGCGAAGCCGAACGGGCGGGCGTTCCACCACCACTGCGGGGCGTTGCCACGCCATGGTACGTAGCGTTTGTTCGCCACCCACCATGTGCAGTAGCCGTAGGTGAACCCGTTGCTCGCCCCGGATACCGCGCCGATCGCCCACGCTGGGCCTGCCGAAACCCGCACCGCCGAGGCCCCCTGGACTGTCGCGGCTTGAGTTGTCGAACTGGATGTCGGACTCGGCGCTGGAGCGGCTTCGGCATCGATCATCACCGCGATCCGCGCCGGCCTCGGCACGACCAGGTCGTCGTTAGTTACAAGACTCGTTTGCGGGAGCACGGTCGGGACCGCCGACAGCGCCACGAGTTGATGCGGTCCGGCCGAGATCGCGCCGAACCCGAGCGCGAAGATCACCCCTTTCCCCGCCGTTCGGCATAGCGCCAGGCCAACGGTGCGATGCACGGTCCAACCTCCTTCCTTCAGTTGGATCAGGAGCGCCGTCTAAACTGGCCGTTTAGAACCCTGAGTACAAAGAAGGAGTCGAACCGTAACGCGACTGACCGTGTTCGACCCTACCACAAAGGGTGCACACCTTGTCAAGTCGGCGGTTCGAGCGGGGCCGCGTCCCCGCGGTCGGGTGTGGTCGTCAGCCGCACCTACAATCAACCCATAGACGGCCCATCTCAAGAGCGGGCCGGGGCGCGCCAAGTGCGCGTCACTCTGTCGGGTTTGGGGCCGCGCCGTGGATGAATCTATCGTGGCGCACCCGCGGACGGCCGACGATATCTACGACGACTTCGACATCGTCGTCGGGGACGAGCACACGGAGCCGGAGCGCGCCCCTGGAACGCCGAGCAGGCGCATCAGAATGCCCCACCCGGGCGTGCGCAAGGTGCGCCGCCCGCACGGATGGGGACACGGGTCCGTCTTCTACCAGGTCGCGCGCGTCGAGCGGCGGCCGCGCAAGGACGGGAGCATCGCGGAGATCCGCAAGCCGGCGTTCTGGCGCGCCGTCTACCGCGTCTCCCCGGGCGAGAGAAAGTCCAAGACGTTCAAGACGGAGCGCGAGGCGCGCGCGTGGCTCGCGGCGGAGCAGAGGATAGGCGGGGCGCCGACGCGCCCGCCGATGACTACGGGCGAGTGGTTCGACGCCTGGCTCGCGATAGTGAAGGCCGACAAGAGGGCGATGACGCACGCCGCGTACGCGGGCTCCGTGCGCCAAGTGCTGCGGCCAATGCTCGGCGCCATCCGGCTCGACCGGCTCGCCGCCGAGGACGTGCAGGCCGCACTCGACGCGGGGCGCAAGCGCGGGCTCTCCCCGAGGACACTGCAGTTGGCGCGCCTCGTCACCCAACGCGCGCTGAAGGCGGCGGTGCGGAAGAAGCACATCACGAGGAGCCCCATCGAGGCCGGGGCGCTCGAGGTGCCGGAGGTGCGTCACCGACCGAACGCCCAGCGCAAGGAGCTGCGCCCCGTCATCGAGCTTGCGCGCCGCACGGGGGACGAGCTCGTCGTCCTCGCGGCCAAGACTGGGATGCGCACCAACGAACTGCTCGGAGTGCGGTGGATGGACATCGACTGGAACCGGGCGCGCGTCCACGTCGAGCAGCAGCGCGGCGGCGGCGACCCCAAGACGGATTCAGGCGAGCGCACGATCGCGCTGCACGCGGAGGCGCTCGCGGCCCTGCGACGGCTCCGGCCCGGGCGGCTCGGGGACCGTGTATTTCCTGTAACCGAGAAGACGGCGCGCGGTCGGCTGGCGAGCGCGTGCGCGGCCGCGGGCGTCGAGCCGGTTACGTTCCGGGACCTACGCCATGCGGCGGAGAGCGTGTGGAGCCAGGTGGTGCCGGAGCGCGTGCAGGCAGCCTGGATGGGCCACAAGCCGAAGGGGATCACCCTCGGGGTCTACGCTGACTGGGGGCTCGAGGACACGGGCGAGTGGATGCGCAAGGTCGAGGAGTGGGAGCGTGCGAAGTTCCCGCCGGCCCCGGGGGAGCGACAATAACGCGAACCAGATGAAGAGGGCCGCCGAGGAGCACCCCGACTACGCCGCCGTGCTGGCCGGCGCCAAGGCGGCCGGCTTGGGCCCGAAGGGGCTGGAGAAGTGGGAACAGATCGTCGCGGAGAACCCCGCCCGGGGCGACGAGCCGCCGAGGCGGGACGTGAAGCGTCTGAAGGACAAACTCCTTAAACGGGGAGGCAAGGGGTTCACCGACCCCGATTGGATGCTGAACGAGATGTCGACCAACTACGTCGCGGCCCTGCTCGACCACGGGACGTTCATCAACCCCGTACCGGGCCAGGTGGTCGTGGTTCAAGGCGAGCTGAACAGCTGCTGGGAGAACGCAGCCGCTGCGGCGCGCGAGCACGGCGCGACGGAGCTCCGGGGGTTCGCCCTGGACGAGGACGGCTGGTGGCTCCCGCACGCGATCGCCTACTCGGAGAGGACCGGCCACATCTACGAAGGCCCCTCCGTGTTGTTCGTGCAATTCGAGAAGTACTACATGGTGGCCTGGCAGCCCACGGGGGAGTAGCCCGCCGCCCGTCACCAACTTGTTACGCGGAAACCGCAGCAGTCTCGCGCTGTCCCAAATACGACCGGCCCCTTACTAGGGGGTCTTTTTTTGAGGCCCGCGGCGGTCCCGATCGGAGCCCCCACATTAGAAAGGATGGCAATCGCCGTCCGCAAGGAGACGACAGTGGAACAGGGTGCTGCGACTGAGGAGAGGCGCGGGGTGGATTCAGCACCCGGCCCCGCGCCCCTCCCGGGCGACGACAAGAAAGAGGCGAGGGTCGACGCTGCGACCAAGCTGACGCAGTGGGCGCTCGCGGAGCTCGACGGCCAGCTGTGGCACACACCCGAGGGCGACACATTCGCGTCGGTCTGGCAGCACAAGCGCACCGAGAACATCGCGATCCGCACGCGGGCGTTCCGGCAGTGGCTGGTCACGTTCTACTACCGCAAGTCCGGCAGCAGAACCCCGAACGCGCAGGCGGTCGAGGCGGCGCTCAGCCTGCTGGACGCCAAGGCGGCGCGCGAAGGGGCTCAATGCGACGCCCCGGTCCGGCGCGGCCACTCGGCAGGCGAGATCTACCTAGACCTGGCCGACGAGCAATGGCGAGCCGCCCGGATCACGCCCGCGGGGTGGGAGGTGATCCCACCTGAAGAACTGCCGCAGCACGGCTTCCGCCGCGCCGACCACATGGAGGCGCTGCCCGTCCCCGTACGGGGCGGGTCGCTCGAAAACCTTCGCCGCTTCACCAACGTGACTGACGACGGAGCCTGGCAGCTCGTGAAGGGCTTCCTGGCGATGTGCCTGTACCCGTTCGAGGGCGCGTACCCGATCCTGCTCGTCAATGGGCCGCAGGGCTCGGCCAAGACCACCACGGCGCGGGTGCTCCGCAAGCTCGTGGACCCAAACGGGGGCGAGCTCCGCGCGGTGCCGCGCGACGAACGGGCACTGCTGATCGCGGCCAAGAACGGCCTCGTCGTTGGGTTCGACAACGTGAGCGCCCTCCCAGACTGGCTGTCTGACGCGTGCTGCCGCCTGGCCACCGGCGCGGCCAGCAGCGAGCGGACGCTCTACACCGATGACGAGGAGCACCTTTTCAAGGGGCGCCGCCCGATGCTGATCACGGGCATTGAAGACGTGGCTACGCGCCCGGACTTCCTCGAGAGGTCGCTGACGATCACGCTCGAGGCGATCCCCGAAGGATCGCGCCTCGAAGAGGGCAAGCTCTGGCGAGAGTTCGAGGCCGAGCGGCCCGCCATCCTCGGCGCGCTGCTCGATGCGGTGTCCGCCGGGCTGCGGCGCCGGGGTGAGCCCTTCGACGGCCCGCTGCCGCGCATGGCCGACTTCGCCCGATGGGCGTCCGCCTGCCTCGACGGCGGAGACCCCGACGGGCCGTTCATGCGCGCGTACCGCGACAACATCCTCTCGGCCAGCGCGCTCGCGCTCGAAGCGTCGCCGGTTGCGACCGCGGTCCAGAAGCTGACCCAGAACCGAGCGACTTGGACGGGCACGGCGACGGAGCTCCTCGCGCTGCTCAACGACAAATACGGGCCGCCGCACGACCAGCAGAAGACGGCGGCGTGGCCCAAGGCGCCCAACAAGCTCTCAGGGGCCCTGCGGCGCGTTATGCCGGGGCTGAGCACGGTCGGCGTCGAGGTGACGATCGCCGCGGTCGGGCGCTCTAAGACGCGGCAGATCACGATCCGGCGCTCGCGGGACTAGCGGGCGGTAGCGCGGGCGATACCCGGTGCGCACGCCGCGAGATCGGCCCTAGATCGACGGCCGCCGGGGCGCGGGCGATGCGGGCGATAAAAGGCCGCCCGGCCTACAGGTACCGCAAGGTCTGAAAAGGAGTAGGAGGAAAAGCGTAGACGGGAGTGAAAAGTACCCCCCGTATCGCCCGATCGCCCGCGGCGTGCCCGCCATCGTCCACTCCGTTGAGACTGCGGCGCCGCCGGTGAACGCCGCGCTGTTAGTTCGATGACCTTCAAGCAATGGCTCGGCCTCCAGACCCACCGGCACCAGTCGATCGTCGGCGACCTCGCGCGCGACGCGGACCAGGACCCGCGCTTCCCGAATGCTGCGCTGGTGTCCAGCTACGTCCTGTACTTGGAGCGGCGGCACGCCTCGCCGTGGGCGCTCAAGGCGCTCGCCCTCGCATGGGACGAGTGGCTGCGTGGGCGCGGCAACCTGCTTCGGACGGCCGCCTGATTACTGCAGGCACGACGCGCGGCAGCGGTGCTAGGCTGTGCCGCATGGAGAATACAGGCGTTCGGCCCACAACCGTTCCGCGACCGACGGAGCAACAGATCGCGCAGGCCCAGGCGGCCATGATCATGATCGGCCTCTCGGTGTACGGCCTCGTTCGCTTGACGGCGTTCGCGTTCGAGCGCGGCGGCGCAGGTCTGCGTTCCGTGCAAAGGGGCATGGAGTCGGCTGCCAAGGCGATGGCCGAGAACGCTGCGCGCACGCAGGGCAAGCCCAGCCAGGCGTAGCCGCAAGCCCGCAACGCCGGGCGCGATGTACGGGCCGTGGCCCGCAAGAGTGCCCTCGCGGCGACCGCCCACCACGAGGCGGGGCACGCCGTCGTAGCCTGGCTCCAGCAGATGCCCCTCGTGCGCGCGCACGTCGTGCCCGACGACAGAATCCTTGGCGGTGTCCGACGCGGGAACGAGCACTACGACGCCATCGAGGGCGACGGCTGGATCGCGCGGGACGAGTCCGCCAACGACCCCGCGGAACGGGCGCGTGTCTGCGTGGCGGGCTTTCTCGCCGAGCGTCGGTTCACGGGTCGGGGCAACCGCCGCGGGGCATCCAGCGACTTCGAGCACTTCGATGAGTGCTTGCGTCTATTCGTTCCCGAGGCGCGGCCGTACTGGGAGGACCTGCGCGCCGCGTACCGGAAGCTGTTTACCGCACAGACACGAGGCATGATCGACACGCACTGGTCGTTGGTGGAGGCGCTCGCTGGCGCACTGGTCGAGCGCCGCGACATGACTGGGGACGATGTCGTCTCGGTGCTGCGCCACGCGCGCGGCGAGGACCAGCCCGCGGAGTACTAGGCGCAAGAAGCAGCCGCCGCGGGCGATAGACCTAGCGTGCCTAAACTCCTGATCTCCAAGCAGCTCGACGTCCTTCGCTCCTACGCCAACCGCGGCTACGACGGCGAGCCCGTCTACTCGATCGAGGTGCCGGCGGACGGCGTGAAGTGGCCGGGCACGGCCTGGGTCCAGGTCTGGGACGCGGCGCCGGAGGCGGCGACGATCACTCGGCGGCAGGCTGCGCACGACCTGAAGATCCGTCGAGAAGTTCTCGCGCAGCGCAAGGCGAAGCGCGCCGGAACCGGCCCTCGCAAGAAGTCCCCGGTTCGCAAGCCCGCGCCAAAGCGCGCCGCCGCCCGGTCGCGCCGCAGGGCCGCCTGACCCCGGCCTAGATCGACCGCGGGGACTCCCAGTCCTCGCACCGTGCCCGGCCACCCCGCGCCGGTCATTCGCTGACAGTCATCCGCGGCGGCCGGGCGAGCTCACCGGCAATGCCGCATTGCCGCGCCGACAGAGATCGACCCGATCGGACGATGACGCCATGTGGCGCGTCAGATATCGGCGCGCCCTCAGCGACCGCATCTCGACCCGGCTCGACTCCGGGAAGTTCCCATCACGCGACTGCGGGCGCAGGATGCCAGAGGTCCAGTTCGAGCCGCTGCCATTTGGGGGTCGGCTCCGGGGGATCAGTGCGGAGAGGCGCCGGCACCGAAAGAAATTTTTGAGGATCGGCGTGAGACCCCGCCGCCGTCGGCGATCTCGGAACGATCACGCGTCCGGCCATTGACTCGACAGAGTATGTATGGAGACCCGCTGATGCCGTACGCCAACCCGGAGGACCGGCTCGCCCGGCAGCGCGAGCGGCGTGCGACCCCGAAGGGCCGGACGCAGCTGCGAGCCTACCGCCTGAACGCCAAGCGCAAGCGCTCCCGCGCCGCCGGGTCGGTGACCAGGTGGGCCGCCGCCGAGGCGATCGCACGGGCCGGCCTCGCCCGCTCCGCCGCCGACATCGACCTCTAGAGACCTACGCGCGATTCGGGCCGTCATCCCGGCCCTCGAGGAGACAGAAATGTCCCAGCTCTCGGACCGACTAGCTCACAACGTCGAGCGCGCCGCCAGAGCCTGCGCGGCGGGCGACCCCCGGGTGACCGGCGTGCCAGTGAAGACGCTCATGAAGGGCGCCATGATCGACGCGCTCGCCGCTGACGCGTCCTCGGTGATCACGCCGGGCCTGAAGAAGGGGACCGTGGTCGACACGAAGGCGATCGCGGCCGACCTGAAGAAGCACTACGCCGCCACCGGCACCGGCCACCCGGCGGGCGGAGGTGACGGAATCACCGTCCACAACGACGCCGGGAACTACGTCGCCTACCACGGCGGCTCCGGGATCACGAGCGGCGAGCACCTCTCGGAGAGGGCAGCCCGCGCCGAGCTCAAGGACCGGATGGCTGCGGCCGACAAGAAGGAGCGCGAGTACGCGAAGGCGGAGCGCGCGGGCATGAGGATGCCCGAGGCCGAAGCCAACCGTCGGGCCGACGCGATGCTGAAGGCGCACTCGTTCCTGCGGGACAAGATGGGCCTCGGCGGCGCGAAGTTCGACCACGCGGCGCGCTACCACGCCGCCGTCCGCGACTTCTACAGCGGCAAGGGCGACCGCGCCCAGTTCGACCACCTCGGCCGGCTCGCCAACGCTGCGAAGTCCGAGGCGGGCCTGAAGGAAAGCGAACTCACGCGGATCTGGAACAACGCGGCCGGCGGCCGCGGCCTGGGGAGCTAGACATGGCGAACACGAATAACGAGGCGATGGACCAGCTCGACCAGATCGGCGACCTCCTCGACAAGGTCGCCAAGGCCCAGGTCGGGATCACGAAGGCCGCAGGGTCGATCGCCGGCGAGATGCACGGCTGGGCCGAGCCGAAGGTGGCCGAGCCGACGGCGGCCGCTCCGAAGACGGCGTCGGGCCGGCGCGGGGCGAACCCGTTCCTCGGCGAGGACGGTCAGGCCGCGTCCGCCCCCGACAAGAGGGATAAGGCTCGGCGGCTCGTCGCCGCCGCCCTGCAGGCGCTCGAGGAATGCAGGGAAGACGGCGACATCGCGAAGCTCGCCCGCGCTGGGAACTACATTGAGAAGGCCGTCGCCATCGACCCGGCCGTCGGGACGCAGTACTCACGCACCCGGGCGATCCTGGCGGCCGCCCTCGGCGCGCCGTCGTTCGCTGGCAAGGCCGCCGGGGTCGGCTCCGTCCGCCCGCAAGTGGCCGACCTGGGCGACAGAATCGGAGTCGAGCAGGCAAGAACGGGCGCCGACCGCGGCGTCCGGGACTCCAACGTGCAGACGCCTTCGGCCAAAGGTTCCCCCGACCGCTCGACGCCCGCCATCGACTGGATGGGCCCGGAGGCGGCGAAGGCCCCGGGGGTCAGCCGGCTGAGCAACTCCTACGCCGTGACCCCGGTCAAGGCGATCGTCGACGCGCAGGCCTCCCGCCAGTCGTCCGCCCCCTCGGCGAAGGGCGCGCCCTCGCGCCCGCTGCAGGACGACGCGGCGTACCAGCTGCCCAAGGCGCAGATCGACCCGATGACCTGGAAGGAGTACGACGTCAAGCCTGTGAGGCCGGGGCGGTAGCCCGATGGACAACGCGCTGCAGAGCGAGCTCAACAAGGCCGTCCGGGCCGCCACGGCCTACGCCGCCGACCACCTCCGGGTGGACGCAGGGCGGATGAAGCGGCGCGAGATCGACGTCGTCCTGTTCCAGGACGCGGCGGACGCGTACTACGGCTACATGCTGGCGGCCGTCGCAGCCTCGCCGACGCTCGACAAGGCCGCCCGCGCCGGCGAGATCCGGGTGCCCGAGTTCCAGATCGTGTACGAAAAGGTCCCGGTGGTGGCCGGGCAGCCGACCGACCTGAGGATCTCCACGCCGGGCGACGCCGGGCGGGCCCAGGCCGCCAAGGCCGCGGCGCCGGCGGCCGACCTCGTCAAAGTCGTGCGCCACCGAATGGGGTTCGCTGCCGACGGCAGCGCGACCTCGGTCCAGACGGAGGAGATGGTCCCGAGATCCGAGGCCGAGAAAATGCTCTCCGCGCTCGAACCGGCGCCCAAGCCCCAGTACACGGTCGACCAGATGGTCGGCGGGGGCGAGATTGTCCGCCCCGTCCCGTTCGACCACAGCGCACCAGGCGTGTTCCGCGGGACCGCGCTGGACGACCCGAACCGCTAGCGCAACGTAAACCAGAAGGAGCCTAGAACATGGCTTTACTCGGACGGGACTACACCGCTCACGCGGGACACTCAGCCGCACTGTCGACCTTGATCACCGCGATCGTCGCGAGCGCTGACGGCAACGGCTTCGACACGAAGTTCGTCGAACCGGTGCCGGCTCTCGGCGCCAACGCCGCCGTCGCCGGCAAAGAGCACGTGATCCTTCAGTTCACCAAACAGTAAAGCGAACGTCGACCCGACCGCCGACGTTAGGCGAGCCCCCACCCGGGACGCGACCGACACGCCCGGCAAGGAGACCGACCCAGTGAACGACGAAGAAGCCTACCCGCAGTCGAACGCGATCGTCAAGAACGTCCGCGACGGCTACCTGTTCGCCCGGAGCGGGGACACCGACGTGTTCGTGCATTCGACCGACTTCGCCGACGGCAAGTTCGCGGAGTGCCGGCAGGGGGACAGCCTCTCGCTGGAGATCGTCAGTTCGCCGAAGGGCCCGCGCGGCCGGAACGCGAAGCGCACCGAGCAGCCCGCCGGCTCCCTGGCGTAGTGACCCGGGTGCCGCGCAGCGCAGCCACGTTGCCCCAGGTGCAGCCAGACAGCAAGGCGGAGCCTCCGGGGATCCGCCTGCCGTTTGGGGTCCCGGTGGGGAGCCACGTAACCCCGGGCGGGCTCGACTACAACCCGCGCCTGCGGAGCAAGAACGGTCACCTCAAGCAGCGGGTCGTCCGCGCGCTCGACGAGAGGGCCGCCGCGCTCGACCGGGCCTGCCGAACTTGCTCCGGCCGAGATCGGGAAGTGCCGGCGTGCGAGATCGCACTTTGTCGGGGTTCCGAGGCTAGTCCCCCGGAGTCAAACCGGGGCGGCGCTGTACGCGTCGAGATCGGCGACACGGAGTACGCCGCTTCCCCGGCGTCGTTCGACCTGACGGGCTTCCGCCGGTGAACCGCAAGCACGCCAGGGCCATCGCGTTCGGGACAGCCCGGACCCCGTCGTCGCTCGGCGTCTCGCAGAACTCGAGGACGGGCACGTGGCGAGAGGGCCCGCCGCCGCGCACCGGCCCCGCACCCGCACCCGCACCCGCACCCGCGTCGCAGGCCGGGCCCTGGGCGTGCGCCGACTGCGGCGTCGCGATCGCATCGCTCCCGTTCGTCCCGCGGCACCCGAAGATCCGCTGCCCCGCGTGCCATTACAAGGCGCGGGTCAGCAAGTCCCGGCCGACCCCGACCGCCTGACCGACCTCGAGCCGCCCGACCGCGAGCAGGGGTTGACTCCTCCTGGGATCGCGGCGTTCGCACGATGTCCACGGGACCCGGAAGGGCACCCGCCACGGAGTGCGGCCGCCGTTCCTTCGCGGCGGGCGCCCCGGGGCCGCGCCTGGCGCCCGACCGGCGCTCCGACCGCCCGGCCGTGACGGGGCGTGGTTCCCCCGGACTCCTCACCGGCTTCGCCTCCCGGTGCTCACGGCGGGCGGTCCGAACGCCGACCCGAACCCATCGACCGGAGGCCCCCCATGGACGACGCCAGGCGCAAGTGCCCGTCGTGTCTTCTTCGGCTGCCGCTGACCGCGTTCGCGCGCAACGCCTACAAGCCCTCGGGCGCCCAGAGCTACTGCCGGCCGTGCGAGAACGCCCGGCAGCGCGCCTACTCACTGAAGAACAAGCTGCGTCACCTCCTGGATTCGGGGACCTGGCCGGACTACGTCCTGCGCGCCGTCATCGACGACCTTGAGCGATCCCGACAGAACAAGAGGAGCCCCAAAGCATGAAGCCGTTCCCAAAGATCAGCCCCGTCACGATCCCCGACCAGTTCCCGAGCCCGGACCTGGCCGGGCTGAAGGCCGCGCTCGCCGCCGCCGACCTGGCCGCGAAGACCGCCGCCGCCTGGGTCGCCGCCGCGGGTGGCAAAGTTGCGGAAGCCGGCGCGGCTTTCTCGGAATCCGTCCGGGGGGACTACCCCGACGCGAAGGTCGCAACCGCCGCAACCTCGAAGGCCGAGAAGGCCCTGGCCTCCGCGCAGCGGGACAAGGCCCTGCTCCAGAACGTTCTCTCGTTCAGGACCTCCGTGGCCCAGTCGGCCGCCGCGGCCCTGAAGTCCCGGATCGACGAGCTCGAGGCCGGCTACGTCGCCGCCGCCGCGCAGAACTGGCGGGAGGAGCGAGACGCCGTGAACGCGCACTTCCGCGATGCGGTCATCGAGTCGATGGTCTCGACGCCCATGCCGTTCAGGAGCGTCGACCGGCCCCCGGTCGCGCCCGAGCTCTACACGGGCTACGACGCCGCGCTCCGCGAGCTCGACGCCGCGCGCCGCTCGCTCAACGACCGGGGGGCGTCCCTGAACGAGCTCGACGCCCTCAGCCCGAGGGCCATCATCGCCCAGGCGATAACGGAAGGTCGGTTCACGGTCGCCGCGGCCTGATGCCGAAGGCACCGAAGATCGACTGGAGCGCCGCAGAGCGCAAGGCCCGACGCCAGCACGACGCCGCGGTCCGGGAGATCCTGAGCCGGGGCGACGAAGTCCTCGAGACCGTCGAGGCGCCCCCGGGGGAGCCTTCGAAGAACGGCCGGCACCCCGACGAAGACGGGGACGACGAGTGAGTTTGTCGATCGCTTGCCACGTGCCCGGCCAGGGAAGCTGCATCATCGCCGACTCGCTGACCAAGCGCGGCGACGAGGTCCTCCGGGACTCCGCCAAGAGCTTCCGCATCCCGTGCGGCGCGGCGCTGTTCGTCTCGGGGCGCTTCGAGGACCTGCCGGGGCTCGTCGCCGGGCGCCGCGAGCGGTCGTTCGACGCCGCGGCGGCCGCGCTGTGGCGGGACCTCGCGGCCGCCGACCTGAACGCGCCCGAGTCGCCGACGCAACTGCTGATGGTCTCCGCGTCCCGCCTGCTCCTCCGCGCCCCTGGGTTCGCGCTCGACGAGACCGGCCCGGCCATCGCGGCCGCGGGCAACTGGTGCCAGTGGGCGCTGCAGTTCTGGGGGACGCCCGTGACGACCGACCTGCGGCGCCTGCCGGCCGAGGCCGTGCCGTCGACGCTCGCCGCCTGCCGCGACCTGATGAGCTCGCTGGCCGGGCGGGCGCTGGCGATGTGGCAGACCGAGGCCGGCTACCCGCTCTACGAGACGACCCTGACGCCCGACGGAGACGTCACCGAGGTGAGGATCGATGATCCCAGAGCTCGCTAGGTTCGTTCGGGCGTTCGGCAGCGGGCCCGACCGGGGACCCGGCCGCGCGGTCGTCTACAACTCGCGCTACGGCGCGCCTTTCATCTACCCGGCCTGGTCCGGCTACGAGTCGGTCGACGCGACGCACAACCTCCGGCTCCGCTTCCACATCCCGTCGAACCTGGCCGTCCTGCAGAAGACGACGGTCAGCTTCTCGGGACTGCCGTTCAGGAGCGGACTCCAATCGACGGCGGCGGCCAACACGTCGGGCGCGAGCTCGTCATCGACGACGGACGACGAGAACGCGCACGTTCACGGCATCCTCATCAAAGGCAACACCGGCCTTACCACGGCTCTGTTCCTTGATCTCACAAGCCCCTCCACCATCGGGAAGAACGTCGGCACAGACTCGGATGGCGGGAACACCGATGGTGGAAGCCTTCACCATCACGGCATGGCGCACACGCACCCGATCCCGGCGCTCAGCTTGAACAACCCGACCGGCCTGTTCGAGACGGGCATGGCCCGCAACGTCCACATGCTGGTCGACGGGGTCGACGTCTCGTCCGCCGTGGGCGGGCCGTGGGACGGCGGCGGCTCGGCTTTCGACGTGAACGAGGTCGACATTTCTGCGTACATCCAGTCCGGCGGGTTCCACGAGATCCAACTGACGAGCACCGCGATCGGCGGCGTCAAGGCCAACGTCGACGTGTACGGACTGCTGAAGAGCGTCTAGCCGAGCGAGACGACGTGCAGCGCCGCGAGCGCTGCGGCGACGGCCCAGTGCGCGCCCAGGCCGAAGCCGACACAGACGGCCATCAGTAGGAACTCCCGCGGAAGGAACCTGTCCACAATCCGAAGATGCGCAGCGAACGCATCGGCTGCGCCCTCGACCGAGCCTCAACCCGACCCCGAACCCGCTGCGGACTACGGTCCCCGCGGGTTTTTGTTTGCTCGCGCAACGACGGACAGCTGTCGCAGGCGCGGCCCACGCTTACGCGTGGCAGGGCCAGCGAGGCGCCCTTCGGTTCGGTTTTTCAGCGGGGTACACAGAATGCCGGTAGTGACAAAGGTTCGGAAGGAGCGGTCGTCGGACGGGACGCACGAGCACATCGCAGGCGTCTGCCTGCAGGACGGGACCTACCGCGCCCGGGCCGCGGTGGTTGCGGGGCTCGAAGCGGGGCAGGACTGGAAGACGTTCGGCGGCGGGACGTACGCGGTGATCCACAAAGTCACCTACTGCCAGGCCGCGGGATGCTACCTGTCGCCCTACATCACCACGCGCCCGGACCACACGACCGCGAACAACCTCGACAACCTGCCGCCGTGCTAAGCGGACGTCGGGCTTGACACACCGGTTTTGGGTGCGTTAGAGTTGGCCTCTCGCACCTTCACAAACGGTCCATAATAAAACCAAAAGTGAGGTAGTTATGGGCCTTCAGAAACAACGCTGGGACATCACACCAGACACCAGCCTGCTGCCGAAGTCGGGGCAGGTGAACTACACGATCCCGGACGCCGTGGGCGAGCTCGTGGACAACGAGATCGACGCTCGCATCGCCGGGGAGCTCCTGACCATCGAGGTCTATGTCGGCAAAAAGGAAGACGGCATGATCCAAGTCAAGGGCAACGGCAAGGGCATGGACGGCGAGGCTCTGGCCTGGGCCCTGAAGCTGGGCTACTCCAGCAAGGGCGGCTCGGACATCGGGCAGTTCGGCCTCGGCCTGAAAACGGCGTCGACCAATCTGGGGCGCCGCTTCGAGATCGTGACCGTCCCCATCGGCGCCGAGAAAGGCTACCGGGTCCGGTACGACGAGAAGGCCTTCCTGAAGAAGAACAAGTGGGAGGTCGAGGTCGCAGAGGTCGACAAGCCTTTCGAGCACGGGACCGTCATCACGATCACCGACCCGAAAGTGAGCATCTACGGTGGAGTCAAGGACACGATCTCGCTGGCACTCGGCCGGACGTTCCGCCACTTCCTCAAGGGCGGCCAGGTCGAGATCTACGTGAACGCGGCACCGGTGCTGCCGTTCGAGTGGGACCTGCAGGAGGGCTACAGCCAGGAGATCAACTTCGACATCAACGGTAAGACCGTGCGCGGCTGGTTCGGCCTCCAGAAGAAGGCATCCCTGAAGACCGGCTACGGCTTCGAGCTCATCCGGCACAACCGCATCGTCCTGCAGCACGCAAAGCTCGGCTTCAACGCCCACCCGAAGCTGGCCTGGATCGTCGGCGAGTTGCATCTCGACGAGTTCCAGGTCGTCAACAACAAGACCGATTTCGTCCGTGACACCGATGACTGGCGGAAGCTCGACGAGAAGATGACCGAGTTGATGCGGCCGCTCGTCGAGATGGCCAACAAGAAGTATCAGCAGGATCTGCCGCCCAAGGACAAGGTCCGTGTCGCGGACGTCCAGGACAAGGTCGAGACTGCTCTGCGCAGCGAGGAGTTCGCTCGAACCCTCGATCACCGACTGCTGGCCGATGCGCTCAAGGGCGAGCTCGCACCGGTACCCGTCGAGCAGCGCGGCAAGGAGCCCAACGGGAAGAAGGCGCCAACCGCCGTGGCAGAGCCAGAGGTCGACACGCCCGAGGACGCTGCGGAAATGCGCAAGCGGACGCCGAAAGAGGTCCACGACGTGCTGCGCCGCACGCGAGTCAAGCTCCTGCACCTGAACATCGAGCACATCATCGTGAAGTTCGGGCCGGACGCGCTCTACAAATGGTGGGAGATCGATGGGATGGGGGCGGCAGAGAAGCTGATCGTCTCCTCGAACATCGACCACCCGATGTTCTCAGCGGTCGACGACACCGTCACGTGGATCAAGCACAACATCGCGGAGGCCGCCGCCGAATACCTGAGCAAGGAGACCGGCCTCACGCGGGACATGCTGATCATCAAGTCCGACATCCTTCGTCACGTGGGCGAGCTCCAGATGGCGGAGGAGCAGGGAAAGGTCCCGGTCTGATCGTGAGAGCAGGCCACCCGGGCCGAGCGATCGAGCGCCGTGTAGCGAGCGGAGAGTAGGAACAAACCCTGTGGGCCGTTCACGTGAAGGTACGAGCGAGGCGAAGGGGATCCAGGCTTCAGGCCCGGGTCCCCTTTCGTTTTTGGTTGCGCATGCGGTGCCGCCGCCGCCTAAAATCGGGTCGGTGCGACCCGTCTACGAGTCCCCCCTCGGCACCCTGTACAGGGCGGACTGCCTGACCGTCCTCCCGACCGTTGCTGATGAGTCCGCTGATATCGTTTTCGCGGACCCGCCGTTCAACATCGGCCACAAATACGGCACGTACAAGGACAGCCGGACGCGCGAGGACTACCTCGACTGGTGCCGCTCCTGGCTGCGGCAATCCGTCCGGGTGCTGAAGGGTGGCGGCGCGCTGTTCGTCTTCAACCTGCCCTCCTGGAACATCGAGCTCGCACACTTTATCGGCTCGCAGCCTGGCATGGTCTTCCGACACTGGATAACGATCAGCATCAAGACCCGGCTGCCCATCCCTGGCCGGCTCAACCCCGCGCACTACAGCCTGCTCTACTTCACGAAGGGCAAGCCCCGCGTATTCGAGCGCCCACGGATCCCGATCCAGAAATGCCGCCACTGCGGCCGCGACGTAAAGGACTACGGGGGCCACGCCGACAAGATCCATCCGGACGGGCTGAACGTCTCCGACGTCTGGGACGACATACCGCCGGTGCGGCACCGGTCGACAAAGTGGCACAGTGCGAACCAGCTGTCGGAGAAGATGCTCGAGCGAGTGCTCGCCATGTCGAGCAAGTCGGACGACTTGGTCCTCGACCCGTTCGGGGGATCCGGGACTACATACGCGGTCGCCGAGCGGCTCGGGCGGCGCTGGGTCGGGATGGAGATCGGCGCCTGCGCGCCCATCATCGCCAGGCTGCGCGGCCAGCGGGCGCGTGTGGTAGCGAAGCTGCTCGGGGATTCGCGAAAAGGGATGTCCCCACCGAACGGCGCGATGAAGGCCAAGCCGTCGACGATCAAAAAGAGCAGGGCCCGGCCGCGCCGAGCGGTCGAGCCCCGTGTAGCGGCATCAAAGATAACACGCAAGTGATTTCCGCTGCGATCTCGCAGCGCACTTAACGACTTCCTGCGTCGGCCCGAGGTGGAACCGCAGCGGAAGTGCCCGATGAAATCGCCGCCGTGATCGCCGCAAATCGAGGCGAAGTGGATACGAAGAGCACATCTTTCTTGCATGAGCAAGAAGCCATCGGAGCTGAAGCCGACCGCCGCCGCCGCCGACCGACCCGTCGCCCGCCCTGCGGAGCCGAAGCCCCGCCGCCTGTCGGCGAAGGAGCGCAGATCCGCCGCGCAACCATCGATGCCTGCACCCCTGCCGAAGTCCGAGCCGGCTGGCGAGATCGTCGAGGCCCTGACGCCCACGCGGGAGGTCGACAGTCCGAAGGTCGCGGCGGCAAAGAGGGTGCTCGACCGCATGTCCGAGTCACTCGGCCCAGAGGCCGCGCCAGCGGGGACGCTGATCCGCTGCGCATTTCACGACAGGATGGAGGACCCGTCGCTGTTCTCCAAGAACTCGGCCCACAAGAACGGGTACGCGTCGTCGTGCAAGGCCGGGCTGAAGATGCGCGCGGCCGAGTGGGCCAAGAAGGGGACGGCCAAGTGAGGACGTTCACGCGGCGCCCAGCACGCCCGAAGACGCCGCGCGAGCGGCTCGCTCAGCGGCTCTGGGACCAGGCCTCACGCAACTACGCCGCCATCGGCGCCACGTATGACCCGGACGCCGACGGCGCGCCCGTGCTCGTCGGGGAGGCGGATCGGAACCTTCGCGCTGCGGGCCTCGACGGGCGGCTCCAGGACGCGATGCCCGAGACCGTCTACTACGACCCGGAGTCCCGCAGCTGGGTCGCCCTCGTGATCTTCACGAACGACGGCGGCCCGCAGTTCATCGTGCCGGACGAGCCGTGGGTCGACCGCTTCGAGCCCGGCCTGCGGGACTTCCTGCGGCGCGAGGCGGCTCGAGCGTGACGCCTATGATGGGGCGCGATGAAGATGAAGCACGGCCTTCCCGTCTGCGGCAACTGCGAGAAGCCGTTGTCCGAGTCGGAGCGCGCGAGGTTCGCGATCACCTGCGACGCCTGCACCGAGAAGTTCCTGACCGAGATCCAGCCGAACATCGGCAAGGAGCGGGGCAAGACCTAGCCGCCGGATCTGGGGCGCGCCAGGTGCGCGTCACTCTCGGGGCGTGGTCCCATCTCGCGCGAGATCGCCACACCTACAATCAACCCATGCTGGGCCGGATCGACCACGTCGGCATCGCCGTTCGCGATCTCGACCAGGCGATCCAGGTCTACGAGCGACGGCTCGGACTGCGCGCCACCGGGCGGGAGCGCCTCGAGGCCGAGGGCATCGAGGTCGCCATGATCCCGATCGGGGAGAGTCGCATTGAGCTGATCACGCCGTTGAGCTCGGAATCGAAAGTGGAGAAATTCCTGCAGGATCGGGGCGAGGCGGTGCATCACGTCGCCTATGCGACCGATGACGTCGCCGCGTCGCTCGCCCAGGCGGGAGCGGCTGGCGCCCAGTTGCTGGATGAGGTGGCGCGGCCGGGCGCGCGGGCGACCCGCATCGGCTTCGTCCACCCGAAAAGCCTCTGCGGGGTCCTGACGGAGTTCGTGGAGGCGGATGGCCAGCCCGGCGCCTGAGCGAACGCCGCAACCGCCGTCTCAGCCGACCACGGACAGCGGGCTCCCGCTGAAGCCGGTGTATCGGGCGGCCGATGTCCCGGCGGAGGCGCCACTGCCTGGACAGTATCCGTTCACCCGCGGCATCTATCCGCAGATGTACCGCCGACGACCCTGGACCATCCGGCAGTACGCGGGATTCGGCAGCGCCGCCGAAACCAACCGTCGCTTCCGTTACCTGCTTGCCCAGGGGCAGACTGGGCTCTCGGTGGCTTTTGATCTTCCGACGCAGATGGGCCACGACGCGGACGCGCCGATGGCCCGGGGAGAGGTGGGCAAGGTCGGCGTGTCGATCTCCTCCCTCAAGGACATGGAGACGCTGCTGGCCGGCATTCCCCTCGCTGAGGTCAGCACCTCGATGACGATCAATGCGCCCGCCGCCCTCCTGTTGCTGCTCTATGAGCTGGTGGCCGAGCAGCAGGGCGTCGCGGGCGACCGGCTGAATGGCACCGTGCAGAACGACATCCTCAAGGAGTACGCGGCCCGCGGCACCTACATCTTTCCGCCGCGTCCGTCGATGCGCCTCACCACCGACCTCTTCGCCTATTGCAACTCGCGGCTCCCGAACTGGAACACCATCTCGATCTCCGGTTACCACCTGCGCGAGGCCGGCGCGACGGCGGTCCAGGAGCTCGGCTTCACCATGGCGCACGCCATCGCCTACGTCGACGCCGCGCGGGCGGCCGGCCTGGACGTGGCGGCGTTCGCGCCGCGCCTCTCGTTCTTCTTTGCCGTCTTCTCCGATTTCTTCGAAGAGGTGGCGAAGTTCCGGGCTGCCCGCGCGCTCTGGGCCGGGTTGCTGAAGGAGCGCTACGGCGTCAGCGACCCTCGGGCGCAGGCGCTGCGCTTCCACACCCAGACCGGCGGCAGCACGCTTACCGCCCAGCAGCCGCACAACAACATCGTGCGGGTGGCGTTGCAGGCGATGAGTGCGGTCCTCGGCGGCACCCAGAGCCTGCACGCGAACTCCTTCGACGAGGCCCTCGGGCTGCCGTCGGAAATGGCGGCAACGCTCTCGGTGCGGACCCAGCAGATCATCGCCCACGAAACCAACGTGGCGAGCGTTGCCGACCCGCTGGGCGGCAGCTACCTGGTCGAGGCACTGACCGCCCAGCTGGAGGCCGGGGCGACCGCCCTGATCGAGGAGGTCGACCGCCGAGGCGGCGCGATTGCCGCCATCGAAACCGGCTTCACCCAGGACGCCATCCAGGAGAGTGCGTACCGATTCCAGCAGGCGGTCGAGACGGGTCGACGGGTGGTGGTCGGCGTGAACCGTTTTCAGGGCGACGATGAAGCCGTGGAGATCGTCAAGATCAGCCCGAAACACGAGCGCGAGCAGGTGGAGGCGCTCAAGCGGCTTCGGGAGGAGCGAGACGCCCGCGAGGTCGCGGCCCGGCTGGCGGAGGTCCACCGGGCAGCCGAGGGCGACGCCAACCTGCTTCCGCCGATGCGAGAAGCGTTTCGAAGCTATGCCACCATAGGGGAGGTGTGCGCGGTGTTACGGGATGTGTTCGGCGAGTACCGGCCGGGGACGCGTAGCTAACGCATGGCGACGCGTGCCACCAAAGATCCCGTGCCATCGCCCTCCGAGCGACAGATCAATATCCTCCGGAAGCGGAAATACGACGCCATGCATCGGGGTGGCGATCCGGATGACAAGCAACATCCCAAAGGGAAGCTGACCGCTCGCGAGCGGATCGAGCTCCTGGTCGACCCGGGTTCGTTCACCGAGCTCGACGCCTTCGCGGTCCATCGCACCGAGGCGTTTGGGATGGGCGACAAGAAGATCGCGGGCGACGGGGTGGTCACCGGCTACGGCGTGGTCGATGGTCGCGAGATCTTCATCTTCGCCCACGACGCCAGCGTGTTCGGCGGATCGCTGGGCGAAGTCTTCGCCGAGAAGGTCTGCAAGGTCATGGACCTGGCGGTTCGGGCGGGTCGACCATGCATCGGGATCAACGACTCCGGCGGGGCCCGGATCCAGGAAGGGGTAGTCAGCCTGGCGGGTTACGCCGACATCTTCTACCGGAACGTCCAGTCCTCCGGCGTCGTCCCCCAGATCTCGGTGATCGCCGGACCGTGCACCGGCGGCGCGGTCTACTCGCCGGCGATCACGGATTTCATCTTCATGGTCGAGCATCTCGGCTACATGTTCATCACAGGTCCCGAGGTGGTCCGAGTTACCACGGGCGAGAAGGTCGGCTTCGACGAGCTGGGGGGCGCCGAGGTCCACAACATCAAGAGTGGCGTCGCCCACTTCCTCCACGACTCGGAGCCGGAGGCCTTCGCTGCCGTGCGCCGGTTGCTGGCCTATCTCCCCGGCAGCAACCGGGATCAGCCGCCGGCCGTGACGCCGACGGACGATGCGCAGCGCCGGGACGCCTCGCTGCAGTCCCTCATCCCAGCAAACCCGAACCAGCCCTACGACATGAAGGCCGCCATCTCCGCGGTGGTCGACCAGGAGAGCTTTATCGAGGTGCAGGAGCACTTCGCCCAAAACCTCGTCGTCGGCTTCGCCCGGCTTGACGGCGCGGTGATCGGGGTCGTCGGCAACCAGCCGCGCATCCTGGCCGGCGCGCTCGACATCAATGCGTCGGTCAAGGGGGCCCGCTTCGTCCGCTTCTGCGATGCCTTCAATATTCCGCTGGTGACGTTCGTCGACGTCCCGGGCTTCCTGCCGGGGACGGCGCAGGAGTACAACGGCATCATTCGTCACGGCGCCAAACTGCTCTACGCCTTTGCCGAGGCGACCGTGCCGAAGCTCACGGTCATCACCCGCAAGGCCTACGGCGGCGCCTACGACGTCATGTCCTCCAAGCACATCGGCGGTGACTTCAACTACGCCTGGCCCGCCGCGGAGATCGCGGTGATGGGTCCGCAGGCGGCGGTCAACATCATCTTCAAGCGCGAGATCGCGGCGGCCAAGGATCCGGCGAAAAAGGCCGAGCAATTGGTCGAGGACTACAAGGAAAAGTTCGCCAACCCGTACGTGGCGGCCGAGCGAGGCTTCCTCGACGATGTGATCGAGCCACAGGACACCCGGCCGACGCTGATCCGCTCCCTGCACTTGCTGAAGGACAAACAGGCCGAACGCCCCCGACGTCGCCACGGGAACATTCCGCTGTGAAATTCCTGGAGTACCAGGTCAAGGAGCGCTTCAAGGCCGCCGCCATCCCGGTGCCGGACGGGCGGCTGGCCCGCACCCCGGACGAGGCCGCGCTGGCGGCGGGTGCCCTCGGGCCGGTCGCCGTCAAGGCGCAGGTCCCGGTCGGTGGCCGCGGCAAGGCCGGTGGGATCAAACTGGCCCGCACGCCGATGGACGCTAAACGCGTCGCCGGCGAGATTCTCGGTATGACGATCAGGGGCTACACCGTCCGAGAGGTCTGGTGCGAGACGGCGCAGGAGATCACGCGTGAGCTCTACCTCGGACTGACCCTGGACCGGGATGCGCGAAAGCCCGTGCTGATCCTCAGCGCCGAGGGCGGCATGGAGATCGAGGAGGTGGCCGAGAGCCACCCCGAGGCGATCGCCAAGCTGCACCCCGATCCCTGGCGCGGCCCGCTCCCGTTCGAGGTGCGCAACCTGATCTTTCGCGCCGGCCTGGGTCCGCTGCAGGCGCAGCTGGCCCCGCTGATCATCAAGCTCTACGCCCTGGCCCGCACTTATGACGCGCTTACCCTCGAAATCAACCCGCTGGCCCTGACGCGCGACGGCGGCCTGGTGGCGGCCGACGGCAAGCTGGAGATCGACGAGAACGCCATGTTTCGCCACAAAGACCTGCATGGGGCTGATGACTCGGAGGAGGATCCGATCGAGGCGGAGGCCAAGCTCCGGAAGTTGACCTACGTTCGGCTCGACGGGTCGATCGGCGTGATCGGCAACGGCGCCGGGCTGGTGATGAACACCCTTGACCTGGTGCAACGTGAGGGCGGCCGTGCCGCCAACTTCCTGGATATTGGTGGCGGAGCAAAAGCCGAGGTGGTGCACAGCGCGCTGGAGCTGCTCGCTAGTGACCCGCAGGTCAAGGGCATCCTGATCAACATTTTCGGCGGCATTACGCGTGGCGACGAGGTGGCGCACGGCATCATCGACGCCTCGCGCGAGCTGAGTCTCAAGCTCCCCCTGGTGGTACGGATGACCGGCACCCGGGAAGAGGAGGGGCGGCGCCTCCTCCAGGAGGCGGGGATCACGCCCGAGGCCAGCGCCACCGCCGCGGCCCGCAAGATCGTCGAGCTCGCCGCGGCCGGTCAGCGGTGAGCATTCTCGTGTCCCGTGCAAGCCGGGTGCTGGTCCAGGGACTGACCGGGCGGGAGGGAAGTTTTCACACGGAGCAGATGAAGAGCTACGGGACGAACGTGGTGGCGGGCGTCAGCCCCGGCAAGGGGGGAACCACGCACCTCGGCGTCCCCATCTACGACACCGTCGCCGATGCGCGGCATGACACCGACGCCGACGTCACTGGGATCTTCGTGCCGGCGCCCTTCGCCGCGGACGCGATCATGGAGGCGGCGGCCGCCGGCATCGAGTTGATCGTCTGCATCACCGAGGGCATCCCCCTCTATGACATGGTCCGCGCTCGTGCGTTCGTGGAAGATGCCGGCGTCAGGTTGATCGGCCCGAACTGCCCCGGCGTGGTGACCGCCGGACAGGCCAAGGTCGGGATCATCCCCAACCACATCAACCGCGAGGGGTCGGTCGGCATCGTGTCGCGCAGCGGCACGCTGACGTACGAAGTGATTCAGGGCCTGAGCCTTGCGGGGGTCGGGCAGACCACCTCGGTCGGCATCGGCGGCGATCCGATTCTCGGCCTCTCCTTCAAGGAGGTGCTCTTACTCTTCAAAGGGGACAAGGCGACCCGAGCGGTCATCGTGATTGGTGAGATCGGGGGCAGCGACGAGGAAACGGCGGCCGACGAGGTGCTCGGTCGCGGCTATGGCAAGCCGGTGATCGGCTTCATCAGCGGGCGCACCGCTCCGCCCGGGAAGCGGATGGGCCATGCCGGCGCGATCATCTCCGGCAACACCGGGACGGCAGCCTCGAAGGTGCAGGCTCTGCAGCGGGCGGGGGCGCAGGTGTGCGACACCATCGAGGAGGTGGTGGCGGCCGCCGGGGCCGCCCTGGGTCAACCGTCGAGCGCCGCTCACCGCTAAGGCGGCGGCGAAGCGTCGACGCTTCCTCCCAGTCGCCTGCGCGCGCCCGCCGCGGCCGCTGGTGGCGCCGGATGGGTCTTGGCCTGGTGGCGGTCATCGTCGTGTTGACGATCGTGGCGTACCTTCCGGCCGGGAGTCTGTACGCCTCGGTTCCGCCCGCACAGAGCAGGCCGAGCGAAGGCGCGCTCTCCTGGTTACGAACGGATCACGGCCAGATCGTCGACGGGGAGGGCCGCACCGTCCTGCTTCGCGGCTTCAACGCCGACGCGCTGGTTTCGTATCCGAAGGATCCTCCGGCGCCGCTCGATGAGACCGACGCAACCCTGATGCAGCGAGCCGGGTTCGACGTCGTCCGCCTCGGAATCGACTGGGCGCAGCTCGAGCCCGCGCGTGGTCGCTTTGATCAAACGTACCTCGACCGCGTCGCGAGCACCGTGGCAATGCTGAACCGGCACGACCTCTACGTGGTGCTGGACATGCATTTCCGGCTCGGATGGAGCCCCAGATTCGGCTACTCGGGGGCCCCCGGATGGGCCACGATCGGCGTCCCCAACTGGAACCCGCTGCCGCAGTACTCCTGGAGTCCCTCGCTCTCGCCCGCGGCCTTCACCTCCGACACCTACTTCTGGTTGTCGTCCGACTGGAAGAAGGACTTCTACCGGACCTGGCAGGCCGTCGCCGCCAGGTTCTTATCCGATCCCGGCGTGGCGGGCTACGACATCTTCAACGAGGCCCACCCACTGCCGATCCCGCCGCGCATCTTCGACAAGTACTACCTCTGGCCGATGTTCAAAGAGGCGATCGAAGCGATCGGTGCGGTTGATACCAACCACCTGTTCTTCGTCCAGGGCATCCTGTTGCTCACCCTCAATACCGTGGTAGTTCACTTGAAGGCGCCGGACCTCGTCTATGGCACGCACCTCTACGAGGGCTCCCTGATTCCGCCGTTCTGGAACGGCGATCCGAGCTTCCTGCGCCACCGATTCCAGCAGCGGGTCAAGGAGGCCGCGCAGGTCCCGGCGCCGCTGTGGATCGGTGAGCTCGGTTATGACTTCACGCAGAAAGGGGCGCTGTCCTATGCCGATGCCGCCCTCGACGAAGCCGATGACCTGGGCATCGGCTGGGCCTGGTGGCAGTGGCGGGAAAATCGCTACTGGGGGATCGTGGATTCCACCGGTCAGATCGTCAACAGGGCAGCACTGCGCCACCTGGCGCGCCCCTACCTGGTGGCAGCTCCCCGGGGTATCCACGCGGGGCGCGGTGACGGTGCTCGCGGCAATCTCACGATCACCGTCAACAACTCCCACGCGGACCAGCCGATCGTGATCGCCTGGCCGGCCCTTACGCTGCCGGCGCCGCTGGCGAATGGCACCTGTCTCACCAGCTCGCAGTGGGACGCGATCACGGCGCGGCTGACGCTCCAGGTCGACCCCGGCGTCGGCTGCCACCTGACGGTTGGCGCTGGTTGAGGCCGCAAAGAGAGCGAGCCGCTTGACACAGGCCGACCAAGAGCGTGTAACTAGAAGTGGTAATCGTAAGTTGGAGGGGCGGTCTCCCAGCCCGCCCGGGTCAATGGTTAGTTCAGGAGGAACCAGATGAAGCGACTGATCGTCGTTGCGCTACTGGCGATTGGGGCTCTGCTAATCCCGGCAGGAGTGGCCGCCGAACGGCTGCCAGGGTCAGACCACGGTGGCGCGCCGTTTGCGGTCACGCTCGCACCGTCGGTGAGCGACAGCACGGGCAGTGGCAGCGTGAGGCTCACGATCAACCCGGGTCAGGAGGAGGTCTGCTGGGATATGCATGTTTCCGGCCTGACTTCTCCGATTATCGCGTCGCACATCCACAGGGGGAACGCGGGGACAAACGGTCCAGTCGTCGTGCCCTTCTTCAATTTCGCCACGCCTTCCACGGCGACGGCCTTCAGCGGCTGCGCCAGCCACAACGCGATCAACATCACGACATCCGAGCGGACCTTGCTGGACGCGATCATCGCGAACCCCTCCGGCTATTACGTGAACGTCCATACGACCAAACATCCAGCCGGAGAGATCAGGGGCCAACTGACCGGTCCGTAGCGCCAATCGATGCTGAGGGCTTTGCCATGGGGCGACGCCCTCAGCTGATCACTTGATGACGCTCGCAGGAATCCGTTTCGGCGTCCCGGCCTGGCCACTGGCGCCGCGGCATTGGCCGGCCTGGCTGTGGTGGCGACTCGAACCCGGAGAGCCGGCTCCCTTATGACGGCCTGATCGACGTCCATACGGCGCCAACGACCTCCCAGAGGTAGTCGGCGATGGCTCGATGCTGGGCCGGACCCGGATGGAGCCCGTCGTGGGCGAGCCAGCCGGTTCCAGGGCCGCGCTCGCGGCTGAGGCCGGTGATGTCGGCGTAATGGATACCCTGGGCAGCGGCCTCGGTCCGCGCGATGCGATTGAAGGCATCGACCCGGGCTCGAAGCTGACTGGGCGTTCCAAACGGGGCGGCGCCGGGTAGGCCCGAGAAATCGGGGGTGGAAATCGCGAGCACGCGTTCCGCAGGCAGGCCGAGCTCTCGCACCGACGTGTAGATCTGTTGTAACCGGCGCCGATACGATCCCTCATCGGAACCCTGCACGATGTCGTTGGCGCCGATCAGGACGGTCGCCGCCTGCGGCGACGATGCCCGCGCGACTGGCAGCTCCTCGCGGATCAAATCCGCCGTGGTGAATCCGTTGACGCCCAGGTTGACGAGGGTGACATCGATCCCCGTCGTCGCGCGCAGCCGATTCGCTAGCAGGCTGGGGAAGTTCTGGGCCTGATCCTCGAGGCCGGTGCCGATCGTGTAGGAATCACCGAGCGCCACGTATCGGATAGATTCCACAGCGCCGATGTTAGGACCAACCCCTCCATCCGTCGGGCCGTGTTATGCGGCGTTGCTCCAGATCCCTGGGTTCTCTCGAGTAATGCTTGGAACACTCCTTGCCCGGCTGGGGGGCCAGATGTGGGAGATCGTCCTCGTCTTGTTTGTCCTCCAGCGATACCGGTCGCCGAGCCTGGCCGGCTTGACCGTCCTGCTTTCCATCCTCCCTGGTCTCATCTTGAGTCCCGTTGCCGGCGCCTTGCTCGATCGCCAGGGGCGGGTCCGGCTGATGATCCTCGACTACGCGCTGACGGCGTCGCTGACGGCCGCCATCGTG
>Ga0070698_100000487_pt1 | contig 42152 bp, 38 predicted proteins | sample KBSK1502metaG_FD_65477 | JGI IMG/M metagenome (GOLD analysis project Ga0070698, IMG submission 65477) | Corn, switchgrass and miscanthus rhizosphere microbial communities from Kellogg Biological Station, Michigan, USA - KBS K1-50-2 metaG | ecosystem: Host-associated > Plants > Roots >...
TTCGACGCCATCGACCCGCCCTCGCGCATCTACCGGGCGTTCGCGATGTACATCGTGCTCGTGGTCGTGATCCTCATCGGCCAGATGGGCAACCTGCCGTGGTGGTCGGGCCACCCCGTCAACGACCCGAAGACCGCGCTGCACGCGCCGCTGAACATCACGGCCGACCTCAAGTGCGGCATGCCGGCTTTCGCGCTGTGCCCGCAGCCGTGGCTGGGCCCACTGGCGACGAAGGACCGGCAGGCGCTGAAGTTCCCGTACTGGAGCTTCTTCTGGCCGGGCACGTATGACCTGAACGCGAAAGGCCAGCCGGTGTCCAACGTGACCGGAGAGCCGCCCATCGCGAAGAAGGACGCGCCCTACAACAACCCGTTCAACTGGGACTTCCTGGCGGCGGCTGGATCGCTCGTGCTGTACGCGTCGATCGTCGCGTTCGTGATCATGCGACTGGCGGGGGCGAAGATCAATTTCTTCATGGTCTACGCGCGCACGCTGCGGCAGCTCGCGCTGCCGGTCGCGACGATCGCGTTCATCCTCAGCATCGCGTACATCATGAATTTCTCGGGCATGACGTCCTCTCTCGCGATCGCGTTCTCGAAGACCGGCGTGATATTCCCGTTCGTGGCTGCGTTTCTAGGCTGGCTCGGCGTCTTCCTGACGGGTTCTGACACGTCGTCGAACACGCTGTTCGGGCCGCTGCAGGCGCAGACGGCACAGCAGCTGCACAACGTGAGCCCGATCCTCACCGCGGGCACCAACTCGTCCGGCGGCGTGATGGGCAAGATGATCAGCCCGCAGAACCTGTCAGTCGGCGCGGCGGGCGTCAACAGGGTCGGGGCGGAGGGCGACATCTTCCGCCGCGTGATCGGGTACAGCCTGATCCTCACGAGCGCGATGGGGATCCTGGCGATGATCGAGGCGTACGTGATCCCAGGCATCGTGCCGTCGCCGTGAGCTGTGCCAAATTCCCGGATAGTCTGGACTAACCGAACTCGTTGTCGAGCAAAACCTCAGATAGTCCGGACTATCTGAGGGCCGGTCAGGCGTTGCAGGTGAACGTGCCGCTTAGCGTGACGAGTTGAGGCGGGCCTGACTGAGGCCGATCAGACCTCGGAGGCCCGTTCGTGAAGGCGGCGTCGATCACACCGCTTACGGTGCGCTGCGTTGACGCGACCGTGACCGTCCCCGCCAGCGCGTTATACGACTGCCCATCGGCGCGCGACTCGATGGCCACCAGCGCGTGTGGCGCGAGCGGGTCCGACGACGAGGATCCGCCGTCCTTGGGCAACACCATCCCCGGGTCGACCTGCGCAACCTCCCCTGACACATCGTTCGCGACCGCGGCGTCGAAGCGCACCGTGAAGATGTAGCGGCCGGCCTCGCTGCGCAGCTGGTTGCTGAGCGCGAACACGTGGCCGCCCGTCGGACCTATGTTCGTGTTGCCGCACTGCGGCCGGTCCCTGGTGCATGCCTGCGTCACGCGGCCGTCGGCGAAGAGCAGGCGGACGTTGACTGAGTCACTGGACCCGCATGGACCGCTGCCCGTGGCGCTCGGTCCAGGAGCGCCGATCTGGTCGGCGAGCTGAAAGAGCGCCCACACCGCCCCGCCTCCGCACAGGAGCAAGAGGGCAGCGACGCCCCCGACCAGCGCGATGATCCAGTTCCGGCGACTCATCTCGGGCACAGTGTGCCGGTTGGCACACCGGCAGTCAGTCTCGCCGCGGTGTCAAAAACGGTCTCAAACTCGCCGCCTCGAGCTCGATTCGTAACCGGGCCACCCACGGCGCCCGTTCCATACCGCGTGGTGCCGAGAGGGGGAGTCGAACCCCCACGTCCTTGCGGACATCGGTTTTTGAGTCGGGTCTTGGCCTTTTGAATTCGGATCCGGCCTCTTTTTAGCCCAAGCGCAGCGGTTTGAAAACCGACCCATGCGCTCAGGCTGGGCCTTTCTCCACACCGATCGAAAGACGGTGGACGTCATCCGGACGATGACATCGAACCGAGGTTATCACGCGACAGCGGTCGATGGCGAAGTCAGGGGTCCGCGTCGATTGTTGAGCATGGATGTGATCGGCGTCGGCTCGAAATCAACTTCCATTCTCTTCTTCCAGCAGCGTGTATCCGATGGCGGCGTAGCCCCGCAGGCGTCTTTGATGCATTTTCGAGAGCATGGGGACCGCCGCATCCACGTAGTCGTAGATCCGCACTTCGCGCTTTCGCTCGTGAAGGCGATGCAGGCGGCCGGCATACTGCTGCACGGTCCCACGCCACGAGACCGGTAGGCTCAGGAACAGGGAATCAAGCCTCGCATCATCGAAGCCCTCGCCGATGTAACGTCCGGTCGCGAGCAGAACACGCGGGGCATCGTCTGGAATGGATCTGAGCCGTTCGATGACTGCCTTACGTTCACCCGCGCCCATTCCTCCTCTCAGCACGACAAGATACGCAACCTCTGACGCGAGGCGTCGCTGTAACTCTTCGAGGTGCTCGGTCCGCTCGGTCAGGACCAGCGGTGATCGGCCGGTATGAACGGCCTCAAGGACATCACGAACGATCAGCGCAGTCCGGGAGTCGTCCGCGGCAAGACGTGAATAGACCTCCTGGATGCTGAGTTCACCTGAGTTGTCCGGCAGTGCAAAGGATGTGAACCTTGGCACCACGATGTGGCGGAACGGCCTTGCCTCTGCCTGCTGCTTGGCGTCGACCCGGTGCTGGATCGGTCCACACTGCATGATCACGATCGGATGATGGCCATCCTTTCGCATGGGTGTGGCGGTCAAGCCAGTTACGTAGCGCGCTTTCACCTCCTTCATGACCGCCTCAAAGCTGAAGGCTGGAATGTGGTGGCATTCATCGATCAGCACGTGGCCATAGTCCGCCACGAGATCTCGGACGGTCCCCTTGCTCTGCATGCTCTGCAGCATTGCGATGTCGACAGTGCCCCTCCCCTTGTTGCGGCCCGCGCCGAACTGTCCGATCGCTCGAGGAGGAAGCCGAAGGAAGACGCTCAGGCGTTCGCGCCACTGCTCTACCAGCTGTTGCCGGTGCACCAGGACCAGTGTGTTGACTCCGCGCTTGGCGATCAACCAGGCGCCGATCACAGTCTTTCCGAACCCGGTGGGCGCGGCGAGGACGCCGATGTCGTGCGCGGCAATCGCTTCCGCGGCCGCCAGCTGATCATCATTCAGTTCGCCAGCGAAGGTGAAGTCGCAAAGGATTCCCGGCTGCCGTTCGTCGAGTAGCGTCGTCCAGATCTTGTGTCCCTCGAGGAGCTTTATGACCTCATCGAGCGAGCCCCGTGGAAGGGCCACGTGGTCTGGAAACTCCTCCGAACAGTCAATCACCCGTGGCTTGCCGCCCGTCCACAGTCGCATCGCCTGCGCCCGGTAGAACTCCGGATTCTGAAAGGCGGCCAGGCGCCTGAGGCGTCCGAGCAGCACCGGCGGGATACCTGCTTTCGGAATGAAGACGCGATTGGCCATGACGATCTCGACTGAAGTGGGAAGAGGACCGACGATCGGCGCGTCAGGCCGGCGCCGGGAGGGTGGAAGCCGCCAGGGCTCGCGCGTGTCCTCCTCGGTTTCGAACCAGCGAGCGTCGATCCCGAGGATCTTGCCTTCACGAGCAGCGTCCCGAACGATCTGTTCACAGTCAGCGGGAGCAAACCTGCGCACCGACGCCAGGTAACGCCACTGATCCTCGTAGGGCTCGAAGCTTTGATTGAGAAAGACCGTGTTGCCGGCTTGCCGGGCCAGACGTTGAAGCGGCAGGGCGATCAGGTTGCCAAAGCCGCCCTTTGGCATCGTGTCCTGGCTGGGAAAAAGACGATCGTACGAATCGAACCCGACCTGGTGTCGGCGTTCGAGGGCTGCCGTCAGTAGGGTGCAGCCAAGGTTGCGTGCTGTCGCAGCTGGAACCGGGGTCTCGAAGAAGATCCACAGGTGAGCCCCGCGCCCCGAACGCGATCGCTCGAGTGAGGCTGGGACACCCAACTCGTTGCAGGAGTGGATTACCTCGGCGACATCGGACTGCCAGGAGGCCTTGTCGAAGTCGATCACCAGAAAACAGCAGGTTTCGTCCTCGAGCAACGGGTAGATGCCGACGACTTGGTGACCCAAAAGGTGCCTGCGGATCACCTCGTCGTCCACTGGCAGGAGCATCTCCGAATCCGGACGTTCACCCTTCTTCCGGCGCGTCCCTGCTCGCAGCGCCGGAGAATAGCCAGCTCGCCCATCTCGCCCCAACCAGCGGTAGGCATAGACGTCCTGGCGACCGCGGAAGAGACTGCGAAAAAGGCGGATCTTGGCTGCGTCCGCCGACTGGCCGTCCACCCGAGCCCCAGGTAATGAACGATCTCCAGGCGGAGTGCTGGTTTGAGCTGTCAGCTCCTGGCCACGCAGAAGGACTCGAAGCCGGTCGTTCTCTGCGCGGAGCTGGTCGATCGTTGCAAGGGCCGCTGCGAGCCTTTCTTCCGTTGTCGCTTGCTCGCCATGCGGGAGGGTCATGAGTCTGCTCTCGCTGGAGCCGGGCGCACGCTCATAGAAAGTATTCCTGGTCCCGCAGCGCGTCGTCCTTCGGGAGAGCGACGAGCAGTTCGTCGAGGGCTTTCACCAACGCACCGATGCCTGTTCGCCTGAACGTGTAGGTGCTACTGGGGACGAACACGATGCCGTGGTGTGCGACATCTTGAGTCAGATATCTCGCGTGAATCAGTCGGAAGTCGCGAATGTTGTTCGTGACCAATGCTCTTCCATCGTCAATGGCTCGCGCCAGGACGGTTTCATCGTCAGAGCCCTGGAGCTCTATCTCTGTGACTGCCACCACATCGTGGCCGCGACGTCGAAGCTGCTCGGCCACAGCGGCTGAGATCTGCTCGTCGAGGAGGAGCTTCAACCGCCTTTGATGGCTTGGCGGCGCCGAAACGCAGCTGCCGCCTCATCCATCATCTGGCGGTTCGTATGGATCCAGTCGTCGATTTCCGCTCGGTTGTCCGCATAGTACGAAGCGGCGGCTTCTACTAGTCCGGGTCGAAGCTTGAGGTACTCCGCGGTCGCCTTCACGTCGCCGCCTTCTCCCTTGAGAACTTGGATCACCTCCCATACGTCAGGGCCACCGATCACGCCCGGGCGGCGTCCCGATGGTCCACCTCGGAACACGATCCCGGCGTATGCATCCATGGCCAACCCTTCTTCGACATAGCGGTCGGCAAGGGCGGTTTTGGCGATCCCAGCAAGCCTGGCGCGCTTCTCGAGTCCGGCCAGGGTCTTGGGGCTCTTCGGCCGGAAGGTCAACGTCTTCCCCACAATGTAAGACAGTGTACACGTCCGGCGATTTTCACGGGTGCGGCCGACGATAGGTACGGTGCCGAGGGGGGGACTCGAACCCCCATGGGATTGCTCCCACCGGTTTTTGAGTCGGGTCTTGGCCTTTTGAATTCGGATCCGGCCTCTTTTTAGCCCAAGCGCGTCGGATTAAAAACCTTTTCGGGGCCTCTTTTCGACCCCGCATCGGTTTATCAAACCGCTGCAGTCTTCGTTTTTCAAACCGCGCATCGGTTGTTTAATCCGACGCGCTTTTCCAGACGATTCCTGCATCGGTCTTTTGACCGTTGCGCTCAGGCTGGGCCATCTCCTCATCGGTCTTTCGACCGATGGACATCACCTGGACGGTGAGGTCGACGCTAGGTTATCACCACACCGGTCCAATGAACTGAAACGCGTCAAACAGCCCGAGGGTCGGCCAGTTTACGAGGAGCGGAGCAGGGTCCAAAAGGGAAAGGGGCCTTGCTACTTGGTCCGACCGCGCCTACCCCGCCGCCCAACCTTGGCTCGCACCACATTTTCGACGGCTGTCTTCATCTCGTGCACCCTCTTTGGGAGCAACTGCAGATTAGAAGATGCGTCTGTGCCGCCATCAGCTTTGGGCACCACGTGATCTACGTGAATGCGCGGCGGTAGCTTACCGACGACCTTCTCGACCTTTCGACGAAGGTTCGGATCTCGCGGCGCCATACGAAGGGATGATACCGCTGTCGGATCCATTTCCTACTCTTGGCGGATCGCGGGGCAAAACTGGGCTCAGGTTTGCCCGAGCCCAGTCAAGGTTGCTGCGCCGAATCCTTTACCGGTTTCCGTAAGTCAGTGTGAGTTGATGGCACGGAATGCAGAGGACCTCGCAGTTAGACGGGTCGTCAGACCCGCCAGCGGCGACCGCCGTCCGGTGGTGTGCATGCCAGCTGCCGTTCCGTCCGAAAGTGTTAGTGCAGCGACCGCCGTGATGAGGTGCAGTTGCGCCGGCGTGCTGACGATTGCACTCGCACCGACCGCCCGATCTGCGATAGGCCTGATCCTTCACCGTTTCCGAGAAAGCCATACTTCTCCGCCGCCAATGGCGGCGCCGGGGCCCAGAGCCGGCTTTCCGATCGAGCTGAGGTATGCTGCCATCGGAAACGGCTCCGCCGTTTGCCACAAGGGGGGACCGGGATGACTTTCACGAGACAGTCCCGGTCGCCCCACTTTGATTAGGAATCCTGCCCTCGGCTATAACCCCCTCACCGCGAGAGTCAGCGTGTCGTAGTGCGATCGCGATCTTGCCGTGATGGTCACTCTTGGGCTTCAGACTCCCCATCGCCTTCCTGAGACGACAGCGTCCTTCGTAGGGTCCTGAGTAGCGACTCCGCGTCATCAATGCGCTTCATGACGTCGCGATCACCTTTCAATTCCTCCAGCACCGTCCAGGGTGTGTGCCTGATGGCATCCATCGCAGCGTCTAGTTCAGTCATGAGGCTGGTGCTCCTGCTTCTTTCCGCTGGAGCGATGCGAAGCATCGCCGACTCGACACTGCCATCGTCACCAAGGAAATGCGCTTTAGCAACTGGATCACGAAGGATCGTGCGCAGTTTCCGAAGATCCTTGGAATTGGTGATTCGCTTCTCGTTCACCTTCTTGACTATTGCGTCGACTGCGGACGGTGTAAGCAGCCTCTTGCTTATGCCCATCAGTTCGCGAGCCCAAGTTATCGCGGCCCCTGGTTCGCGTAGATTCTTGAACCGCTCGGACAATTCGAAGACCTCAACGAGTTTGTCCAATTCGCGAACCGTGATGCCCAGGATGTTGGCAGCGCTGGCCCGGCCAACCAGGTCGACCAGGCGATACGCCACCATCTCCTTTTCCTTGGCATCCCACTCCTTGCGTTGGCGATGGATGTAAATCCATGCGCGTAGCCGCTCATCGTCCGACAGGATGCGGTCTGTGACTTCGACAGGGATTCGACGGTATTGCTCCTTGTCCTGGTTGACCAGAATTAGCGAATTTGTCCAGCGCCGATCCCCGTCGATAATGCGGAGCTTGTTGGGCAAATCGGGATGCGGCTCCACCAGTAATGGTTCGAAGAGCCCCTCATTCGCTTCAATTTGGCGTTGCAGTTCCTCATCTTCTTTCGGGCCGAGTCTCGGTTGTCGCTCGTTAGGAACCAGATCCTCTATGTCCACTGTGGTGCGATAGGTGCGAAGCACCGCCCGGCCCAGCCGTCGCTCCTGCAGGCTTATGACCTTTCCCGACTCAGCCAGCGGATCCGGTTGACTCATGTCGCCTGTGCCGCGCGGTCTGCTGCAGGTTCACCGACGATTCGGTCGATCTCCGACGATAGTTCTAGTCGGACTCGTTGCACAGACCGAATGAGCTCGCCTCGCCGCTGCCAGGTCGCGTCGTGAGTTTTCTTCTCTTTGACATCGATTTCGAGCATGTCGTCAGTTTGTGTCTCAATCTGATCGAGAAGCTGCGTGCATCGGTCCGACGTAATGAAGTCATAGAGTGTCGCCATCTTCTCGTTCCGAGACTCCGTGCTCACCTGCAAGGTGTGCATCTGGATCATGTGCTTCCGGAGCATCTCGACAATCACCAGGATCCGAGCGGGGTTCGAGACGATTACACCGTCCTGGATATGAAGCTGGCGTGCGCCGGCGGGGAACACCTGGGTGGCTAGAACGGCGTGGTCAGCTTTGGCAGCGAGTTGGTCTCGGCGCAGTTTGGAGACATACTCATTTCGCCACGCGTTCCGATTCTTTGAGTCATAGACGATGAATCCGCACGCTCGGTGGCCATCCATGATCTTGTGGATGATGTCAACCCCCTCTTTGCCCTTTCCAACGCGCGTGACCTCGTCTTGGGGGAACTTGTCCCGAAGGGCCTCGAAGAGGTTGATCTCGGCACCCTCACCCAGCTCGTCTGCGGTCTTGCTCTGAAGCTGACGCTGCATTAGCTGCAGCTTCTCTTCGAGCTTCAGCTTCTCCTTGAACATCTTCGACCTCTCGGTGTTGACCGCGTCCGCCTTGTCCTTTTCGAGAGCGCTGCGTTGTTCTTGGAGACGCTGGGTGAGCAAAGCCTGCTGGCTTTTCTTTATGGTCTCGAGCTGCTTTTCAGCCGCTCTCTTGGCTTTCTCCGCTTCATCAAGCTTTGGCTTGACCGCAGCCTCAGCGGCCTTCTTGGCCGCTTCGCTGGCTACTCGGACCTTCGTATCTGCTTCCTTCCGAACCTTCTCGATTTGGGCTTTGGCGTTCGCATCCGCTTGCGCCTTGTCGAGGGCGACCCGCTGTTGGAGACGCCTCTCGAATTCGGCGTTCTTTTTCCGCTCTTCGCCTTCGATCCGCTTGTGAATCTCGTCGAACTTCTCATGCGAAATTCGCTGACCGCACCAGGGACAGAGCTCGTCATCAGAGCGGTTGTCGTCCGCGGCCGGCACCAAAACCCTTGGCAGGTTGCTCATTCAGTCTCCTATTAGGTCCTACTTTTTCCTATTCTGCGCCTCGCAGTGCGGGTTTGTCAAGTCGTCGCCGTCCTTGCAAAACGTAATACGACGTATTACACTTTCAAGGTGCGGCGTGCTTCCGAAGAGGGCTTTGACGGGATCCCTTATGTGGATCTTGAGATCGAGGCAGTTGACTGGGAGCATCGAGCCGAACACATTCGGAGGCGATCAGAACGAAAAGGCCATGGCGAAGAGCCAAACATTGAACCTGAGTGGGCGACGGAGGCAGCGATGGACCCAAACCGCCTAGTGGGTGACAGCGGGAGCCAGTCCGGATCGAGCGTGAGGGTAGTCGGCTACTCCCAGGCCGCTCGCATGACGTTGGCCGTTCTTCTGGTGCCGAAAACAAGCCCAGCTGGAGCCGACTGGTGGGGCGCCAGTGCATGGGCCGCCGATCCGAGCGATTGCAAGGCGTATGACGAAAACTTGAGAGGGAAATCGAAATGAGCGACAAGAATATTCGAGATCTGCTTGCCGAAGAAGCAGAGGACGTTGAGAGCCGGCGCCCAAGTGGGCATCGACTCTATCCGTCGCGCCCAGCGAAAGAGCCAGCGCAGGTGTACAGCATTCGACTACCAGCTGACGTGCTTGAACGCTTGAGGCGGGAGGCTGCTGACGCTGGTGTGACCCCAAGCGGCTTGATGCGATCGTGGGTTCTTGATCGCCTTAGCAAGGAAACACGCACTCCGGTGGAAGCGGCCGCCCGAACGACGACCTTTGAGACCGCCGTTAACGATTTGGCTGAGCGCCTTATTAGCAAGTTAGACGCTGAGATCAGGCGTACGGGACGTCGAGATGTGGAGTGGGCTCCGAGACTCACTGACCAGGAGGCCGACGCTGTGATCGTCATTACCTCGGACGCGGGTGAAGGCTGGCGTCTTCACTTCGAGGAGCACCTGGCTCCGTTTGCGACAAAGGACGAAGCCCTGGCAGCAGCGCATAGTCGTGCCCGCGGCGGCAATGTGATCGTGTACGAGCTCAAGCGCACCTGAGGAACAGCGGCGTAATCGCGAGTTGAACCTCAGCCGAACAGCGAGCGATCCGACAGATAATGGATCTCCCCGTGGCGACTCACGTTTCCGTTCGACTCTACTGGCACGACCATGGCTGGGACGGAACGATCTGCCGCGCGCCTAAGGCCAACACTTGGTGCGAGGCAAACCCGCACATCCGAGCTTACAAAGACGCCGCGGCGGAGGCTGCCGAGGCTGGGATGCAGCTCGGCCAAGCGAAGGCCCAGCCTCCGTGTGAGGCAAGCGCACAAGCCTTCGCCAAGCGGTCAAATCGCATAGTGATTCATCCCCCGGCTTGGATGAGGTCAGCTGGGGTCAAGCCGGTCGACTGGGACTTCCAAGCAACGTCGGGCATTGTCTGGCCTTATGAGGACTTCTGGCATGAAGGCGGGACTCATAAGTCGAACGCTGAGCGGCGGGCGCTTGCAGAGGCGTTCCTAAAGCAGATCGTCAAAGGGGAAAGCCTCGCCTTCTTCTACGTCGATGAGAACAATCCTCTGTTCATTGACGACGGGGAGCGTTCTCCAGCACGAGTGTTGGTCGGCGTGTCGCGTATTACTCAACTCGGTCAAATCGAGGAGTGGGCTGAAGAAGCCTACGGCGAGCGCAACATGGTTTGGGCCGTCCCGTTCAAACACGCCTATCCGAAAGATGGCATTCGACTTCCTGTGCACGCCATCCTCGAAACGCTGCCAGAAGCAGAACGCCGTCGACCGTACCTCGTGCCGCTCGAAGGGGGCATCCGAACTGACTTCCGATACGGAAGCTCGGCCCTTTCCATTGATCGAGCACTGGCTGCGTTGGAAGGCGCCGCTGCCGCCCTCGCAAGTCTTGAGCGTGATGGCGTGCTGAAACTCGATCTCTCAGCAGACTTGGCATGGCTTAGTTCCCGAATTTTGGAACTGTGGAAGGAGCGTGGCCCGTATCCGGGATTCGGCGCGGTGCTCGCCGCGATGGGAGTCTCACGGGCCGCAGAGCTGCAGCGCAGCCTGATTGACAGCCTCACCATCAGTGGGATTGATCCTATGGCGGCTCTTGCCGATGCCCTGGAGGGAAAGGTCTGCAAAGAACTGGCGCCGGTGATGAAAGAACTTGCGCCAGCCGCTGAGGAGTGGACCTATTTCTCGGTATCGGAACGACAACTCGTGACTATGGTCGCCCGTATGGAACTAGAACCTGAGCAGGTACGTCTGGTACTGAGCTCGAGCGAGAGAACGACTCATGGATTGCCTGCAGACGCGGCAGCCTTGGTCGCCAACCCTTACCTGCTTGCGGAGCGCTATTTGCCTCCCAAGGGCGAGGAACCCATCGCATTCCTCTCTGTGGACCACGCGATGCATCCACATGACTCGATGTCGGTGTCAAACCCAATTAGCAACCGTGACCCTAGACGAGCTCGTGCATTGATGACCGCGATTCTGAAGGCGGACTCCGATGACGGTCACACGTTCGCTCCAACTCACGACGTATTGGCCAGGATGATCCAAGCGTCTCCACCGGAACGTCCTTGCGACATTCCCGAGGAGCGCCTCGAGCACGCACTCGTATCGCCGGTCTTAGACGAGACCATTGAGCGCTTCAAGATCGAGGGCCTGCCCTACCTCGCTCTTCGCGAACTCCACGCTAAAGAGGTCCTTATCGAAGGGGTCTTTCGCGAACTTGTGAGCAGAAAGACCGAACCCTCTGTTCCAATTGATTGGCAGGCTATAGCTGAAGGTTTAAGTAAAACCCAAGGCAGCGCCCGTGTAACTCTGACGGAGGAGCAGAAAAGCGCTCTGAACCGCAGCTATCAAAGCGGACTTAGCGTAATCACGGGGGCAGCCGGTACCGGGAAGAGCACCCTTCTCGCGCCGCTCGTGACCGCGATTCGACAGTTGGAAGGTCAGGTATCGGTTCGTGCCCTGGCCCCGACCGGCAAAGCCGCCGACCGACTCAACTCTCTTCAAGTTGACGCAATGACCATTCATCGAGCGTTAGCCTCTGCTGGCTGGTACGACTGGAAGTTAGACACGTTCCGCGAGGGTTCGCGCATTGCTGCCAGTACGTTGATTGTCGACGAGGCATCTATGGTCAGCGTCGACCTGCTTGGCGTGCTATTCAATGCAGTCGACTGGAACACCGTTCGCCGGCTCATCCTCGTTGGTGATCATCATCAATTGCCGCCAATTGGACCTGGCAGACCCTTCTATGACCTCATCGCGATGATGCGATCTGCCGACTTGGCTGCGAACGTGGACCCGATGGCAGACCGACTTAGTGAGCTCACGCAGAACTACCGTGTTCGCCTTAACGATAGCCGCGCGATTGCTCTTGCAAGTGGCTTCGCGGGGTCTCCCGAGCCAGATGATCCGCTTATTTGGAGCGCAATTGCCAAAGGTGAAGACCAGCGGGACCTGCGTGTCCGATTTTGGAACGACGCAGAGACCTTACATGGCCAAATTCTGGAGGAGATTCGTCGGCTACTGGTTGAGGCTGCCGCTGGCGTCGGCTTGCCAGAGGATGAGCGCGCTCGATTTAATGCGACTATTGGGCACGATCCCAGGTTCGAAGCAGCCTTCTGGCAGGTCATCGTGCCTGTTCGTGGCGCCGACTCCGGAAGTCGGAAGATCAACGCCGTCGTTCAAGACGCGTTCCACGCCGGCCTGAAGCACAGCAGCTATAAGCGTTATGGGGTGAAGTTTGGCGGCGAGGAGATTACGCTCCTCGACAAAGTCATTCAGATCTCTAATGAGCAAATGGAGGGCTACCGCCTCCAGACAAGTCAACGCGAGAAACTGGGCGTATTCAACGGGCAACTTGGCACTGTTCGGAACGCGTTTCCCACTCCCGAACGTCGACAGCGAGCCGCAGGAGAGAAGGGGCCGGTCAAGTCCATAAACGTCGAATTCGATGGCATGCCCGCAATTCGTTTCAGGTACACCGAGACCGGCCGGACGGCTGTCGATCGTCTTCTCGAGCTGGCCTACGCAATTACGGTCCATAAGAGCCAAGGGAGTCAGTTCGATCATGTCTTCTTCATATTGCCGAGAGTCGCCGGTAGTTTCCTCGGACGCGAGCTTGTTTATACCGGGTTGACTAGGGCACGTGAACGGCTGACGGTCTTTCTAGAGAAGGACATTTCGGCTCTACTTGCACTTCGCAAGCAGGCTGCCGCTCAAACGCCGCGGCGCCGCTCGCGACTATTCGGCGATCACGCTCCAGGAGTGAGCGCATATCGGGCGGATCGGCTCATCCACGTCACCGCTCGCGGCGAGCTTGTGCGTAGCAAATCCGAAGTCATCATCGCAAACCGACTCGCGGATCGGAGCCTTACGTATGAGTACGAGAAGGAATTATTCGCTCCGGGCGGAGATGAAAGAGATATGCGGCTGCCAGACTTCACAATCAGCTACCGTGGCAAGACCTTCTTCTGGGAACACTGCGGAATGATGGCTGATCCCGTTTATGCGCAACGGTGGAATGAGGTTCGAATGCCGTGGTACAAGCGCCATGGATTCGACTCGCGCCTAATCCTCACTACAGATGGCGTCGATGGATCGATCGACACTCGGCTGATAGATGCCAAGATCGAAGAAATGATGGGATGACGTCTGCCCGACGTCTGACTCTCAGCCCTGGACTAACCGCAGCGGCGGCCAGCCGGGTCGCGGCGGCGCCTTGCGCGCGACCGACTGCCTGCTCGTGCGTGACTCTCGGCCTCCTGCCATTGAGCCTCTACGGGCATCGTAGGGCCTCGTTTTGGGCCTTCTCGCCGAGTACGCGGGTATTTAGCGCATTTGCAAGCTGGCTCGGAGAAAGAGGCGCCTGGCGGTCAAGCCACCATGAGGCTCTTAGCGCGTCCTAGCCCTCTGCACAGCGCGGGCGACCACCTGTATCAGCTGCTCGCAATCGTCCAGCGCCTCGGGTATCTCGTCGACCTCGGGCGGCTCCATCTCGTACATGCCTCGGTCGCGCAGCCGCTGAAGCGCCCCGATGCGTGATATCAATGCGTCCTCTCCAAGGAGCTGCCGGGCCGCATCGACAGCTACCCGGTGGTGTCCCATCCGGTTCGTCACGCGGTATCCAGCCAGAGTCAGCGCTGCAGTCAGCGCAGGGAAGGCTATTCCGTCCCACGCCAGCAGGAGCCCGCTCTTGGGATCTTTCTCCGCAATCGATCGACAGGTCACGAGCGAGCGACGGGCATCGGCAATCAGCGCGCTCGCCTTCGCGGAGCTCCGCTCGATTGCCTCTAGCTCCTGACGCTCGGTCATCGCCCTGAGCTCCTCTGCAGAACCCACTTAGAAAGCGATCTCTCGCCCGGCCACGTGAGTCAGAGGCTTTCCGAGGACCTGTCGCCAGAACGGGTCGCCACTTCGGCGCCGCTCGCGCACCTGAGCTTCGGTCTTCGTCACAACGTTCACGTCGCGTCCGATGGCCCGCTCAACGGGAGCGAGCTTCTCTGACAGAGTCACCCGATTGGGCCGACCGATGATCAGGAGATCGACGTCGCTACGCGCTGTATCGGTGCCAGCAGCGTGAGATCCAAAGATGTATGCCGCTTCCACGCCAGCCAATCCTTCAACCGCCTTCGCGACGAGCCCCTCGATACCAATCGTCTTTTGTACAAGCGCACGAATCTCACCGAGAAGAGGAGACCGCTCGTTGACGGAGTACACGAGCGACCGTCCGATGGTGTTGGTCTGCAAAACGCCCAGACGCGCGAGCTCCGCCAGCTCGGCACCCACCGTCGGCGCAGAGGCGTTCACGCGCCGGGCCATTTCACGGACGTGGGCGCTTGTGCCAGGTTTGGCGAAGAACTCGAGCAGGATCCGGTCTCGGACCCGCGATCGGCCAAACAGCGACATGTAAGGTTAATCCTAACATATGTAAGGTTTCTCCTTACATGGGCAGCTGTCAGCCGGCGCCCAGAAGTTCGGTCAGCTGCGTTGAAGGCATTTGCTCGAGCGCATGAGCAAGCTTCCAGGCTGTCCGCGCTCGGACCGGTTGACCACGCAACGCGGCCGCCAGCGTCGGTCGTGATATCCGTGCTTTTCGAGCGAGCTCCGACAGGCTCCATCCCCGCTGGGCGCAGGCGAGTCGAACTGCATTCGCCGACAGAACCACTACCAGGCCAGCGCGGCTGTCTCTGACACCAACGGGACTGCTCATCGCCTCCTCCTTCGCGAAACGGAGCGAGGGGTCCGCCCGCGGACCCGAAAGCTCGCGACATTGGGGTCCAACATGGACCCCTTGAGAAATTCGAGGGCCAGGCTCTGACCCCTCAACTCACAAGCTCTCGCCCCGGCCGTCGCCCGATCGTCGGAAAGCAGCCTGGCCGCAGCTTGAGCTGGAAGTGTGGCGGCAGCAGTCCATCGCGTAACACCGCCGCGCCCTCATTCCAGGCAGAAATCGCCAGCATCATCGGATGAAGGCAAATAAGGCGGTCCTCGGCGAGCCTTTGTGATTCAGCATCGCGATCCCACGGCCCGAACCAGGGCAATCCCTTAAGCAGCGGAATCACGCCCTGTCTGTCGAGTGTGTAGTTCCAGACCGCCGTTCGTACTGGCTTCGAATCGTCGCCCTGTTCAAACAGCGTGGCGATGACCGTCTCGTGTGCCAGGTGCTTGGCTTCTGAACCACGTAGCACAAACTCGTCCGGCTCACCGTGACGTACACCCCAGATGAAGGGAATCTTCGCGTCGTCGCTCCAAATCGCATCTGTTTGTGCGGACTCGAAGTAGATGCCCCAGCGTCTAGGCCACGAGCGTGGCCAAGGTTGCAGTCCGCCGAGGTCTGCGTAAAAGGTCTTCGGCGCTACTGCGACGAGGAATATCTGCTCGAACGGCAGGCTCAAATCCACGAAGTCGACGGCGGCATCCCAGTAGTCCTTCTCGCGCCGGGCCCAAAGATCGACGAAGTCTTGAACTTCCACCGTCACCTTCCCGGCAGGTAGCGCACACAGCCTGTACCACCACCGGCTCCACCACGGGCTCATACGCCTTCACCTCCACCAGGTCGTCGTTCCCACCAACGAGTTTTTCCGATGCAGTCGGCTAGCGGCCGGCTGCCAGCAGGGCGCGAAGGCATGTCTGGGATGCCAACACGCCCCGTCGATCCGCCGATGCCGGCCCACACCCGGCTCAGCGGCCCGTTCAACGTCAGGTCATGGCGCCACGCCGTCCAAACCCGGCAGCTCTCAACAGATGTGGCGACCAGACGGCGCGCAACGCCTTCAACCTGATGCCGCCGCTGCTCTGTGGGGACGACGAACAAGACGTGATTGCAGGATGCCTGCGGTCGACCCCGAAAGTACGCGATGTAGGCGGCAAGCTTGCCGTGAAGGCGTCTTGTCTGTTCGCTTCCCCGATCGAGCTCGAGATGGAGGAAGAGCTCGCGATCGCCCACGAGGAACCTTCCCCAGCCGTCGGGCACCGGCGCCGCCTCCTCCCCATACGCGCGCCGTATGCCGTGCTCGCCGACCCAGTGATAGAGACCCATCGTCGGCACGTGCCGCGTGGCCAGCGCGAGATCGACGAACAGCTGGCTGGCTTCGAGGTCATGTACGAGGTTGTGATGGCGCGCGAGGGCATGCTCAGCCCGCAAGACGTACGGCCTTGACTGGTCCCCTGACAGGCCGGCAAGCACAGATGCGCCGCGGGTGCTTAGCAGGAAGATCGACGCATGACGCACATGGCCTGGGCGGATCACGGTTCGCCATGCGTTGACGAGGCCACGGTCGACGAGCCATTTGAGGCGGTACTGGCAGCTTCGTGGTCCGTCGAAGAACAGACCTTGCATCTGGGGCCGGTCGAGATAGCGGTAGGAGTCCAGCGCTCGCAGAATCGCGACGTCTCGTGAGGTGAGGCCGACGACGCGACGCCTCCGGATCTGAGCGGTAGTGAGTCGGAGCTCGAGATAGGACAGTCCCGGAGACCGAACAGGCTTCACCGAATACGAGAGGTCCTTCGCGTCGACATGCGAAACCGGTTGCGAAGCCCTCGCAAGTTCAGCTCGCGAAGGGGATCGCGACATCAGGAAGCCATCTCCGTGAAGTCACCACGAACGCCGAAGCGCCGGAGGCGAGCGACCATTTCGACTTCGACCTCGGTCCGCGGCCGGCCGTAGCGCTCTAGGCTGCGCTGCACGATCCGCTCGGCATGCAGCGCCCCGAGCGTGGGTCGCGGCTCCAATGTCAGCCCGGTGAAGACAGGTTCCGTGTGTCCCGCGACGCACAGTCGAACGGCGACCTGGAAGCGTCCAAGGTTCTGCAACTGCTGTTCGGTAAGTGGAGCGAACTCTCGAGCCAGGTAACGCGCGTCTTCTGGGCCACATTGGAAGGTCACGCGCGATCGAGCGTTCGCGTCGATCGATTCGCGAGTTGAGTCCCGCAGTTGGCCGAAGTGCTGGTTGGCCATAGTCAGGTTCAGTCGATATGCGCGAGCTTCCGCAAGCACGTCGTCGAGCGACTGCGGCAGGTGCAGATAGGTCTGGAACTCGTCCAGATACAGATTGAAATCAGGTCGCTGGTGCACGGGTCGCGCGATCCGGCCGAGAGCTGCCGACCAGATGCGGGCGACGATAAAGGCACCCAGCAGCCGGCTGATGTCCTCGCCGAGCAGCCCCTTGGCGAGCGAGACAAGCAATATGCCGCGATTGTTGATGGCGTTCGCGAAGTCGACTGTCGATCGACTCTGGCCAAGGATGTTCCGCACCGTCGGCCGCAGCAGGTACGCGCGGAGCTTGTTGAGGACCGGCCCAACCATCTGCAGTCGTTGGCTCTGGCTGAGCTGGGCATACTCGTCCCAGAACGGCCGCAGACCAACCGGATCATCGAGGTCCTTCGTGACCGCCGCCCGGAAGTCGTCATCGAGCAGCAGAGAAGGAACTTCGCAAATGGTCAGGCCCGGAACACGCATTAGGGTCAGCACTGACGTGCGCAGGACGTCCTCGGTGCGCGGTCCCCAGAACTGCTGATAGGTCTTGCGAAAGATGGCGATCAGCGCGTCGCAAACGACCTCTCGCTGGGCTGGGTCCGGACACTCGAGGACGTTGATGCCGACAGGCATGTCCCGGTACGCCGGATCTATCAGTACAACGCGATCAGATTCAGTGGCTGGAATCCGCTCGCACAGATCGCTGACAAGGTCGCCTTTGGGGTCAATCGCCCCAACGCCGAGCCTCTCATCGACATCCTGGAGCGCAAGGTTGAGCAGCAGCGCGCTCTTTCCTGAACCGGTCGGGCCAGTGATGGCAAGGTGCTGGCGCCGGTCCTCTTGAGCAATCCTCACGTTTATCGGCCGCCCGCTATCCGCGCGGCAGAGCACAGCGCCGGCGACGTTCAAGACGTGCCGCGGCGCGAGTCGAGCAACGGCCGATTCCATCAGAACCGAGCTAATGGGCAGATGGAAGATGAGAGCCAGTTCGTCCGGCGTTATGCGGATGCCGCAATCAATCGGCGCAGCGCGCTCAGCCAAAGCCCGATCAAAGCGCTTGGCCAGGAAAACATGCCGTGGTCGCAAACTGTTTGCGCCGTCGAGACCACGGAAGCCGCCGATCATGGCATGCACCGCCTGTTTGGCGAGTCCCCGATCCGACGCGCAGGCAGCCAGCCTGATGTCGGCGAGATATGCGGGCTTGAACGCCTTCTCTCCTGCTGGCAAGGCCGCCCGGTAGGAAGGCGGCTCATTACGCCCGCTTGTATAGGACGTGGACTTCGAAGACAGAAACGGCAGGAAGATGCTGACGATCTCGCTAAGCGTGCTCAGCAGAACGTCGACGAGAAAGCTCCTTCGAGGCCGATAGCCCGAGAGGCGATCGAGACGTCGCTGCGCCTTTGACTCCCAGGCTGGATCATGCGCGATGGCGATCTGCAAGACCGACTCCGACGCAATCTCCATCGCCGCGATCACCGAGTCCGTGTCGCCCAGCCGCACCTCGCCGATGGCATGTAGGGGCTCACGCCACAGCCGCAGACGAGCGCGAGCGGTGAATGGACCTTGCAAAGTCCGAGCGCCTTCCTGCTCCAGATGCACGTCCGCGCCTGGCAGTGCAGCGGCCAAAGCTGCTGTGACCAGATGGATCGCCGCTTCCGGACAGCTGCACGAGGCCGATAACTTGTCTTCGGCATAGCGGTACTCGAGAGTGATCCAAGGGACGCCGGCGATCAGTCGTTTCCACGCGGGCGGCGTGAGCGCTAGCAAGCTGCGAAAGAAGCTCATCCAGGCCTCGTGGTTGTAGGCGCCATCGGCCGGCGGGATGATTCGAAGCAGCGCCCTCTTCGGGGGCCAGAGGGCACGCGTTATCAGAGGGCTGAACGCGCGAGCAGCAACGACTGCAATCAACAGGAAAGCCGTGACCATCAGACCGATTGCCACCGCGCGAACACTTGCGTCCACCGAAATCCACGCTATCAACGACCCCACCTTCCAAAAAGACCCCAGCCTGTCGACGCTCACGCCGCGCGCTCCATCCAGGAAGTGGTCGACATCGCCTTCAGCTGGTCTCTGGCTTGTTGCCAAAGAAGGTCGGAACGGAGCCCGACTTGGTCTGCCAGGTATGCGGCCCACGGGCCGGTCAGGAAGCGTTCGGCATCACTGCCGTAGGCACGTCTTTTGATCCTTTTCGGCGGAATGGGACCGTCGTGGCCATAGGCAATCCCGACGTAGTCGCAGATAGCAAGCCGGATCACCGCGAGGACGAGGTCACACACTGCCTCGGCGCGATCGTTCATCAGGAGGCCACCAGCAGTTGACTCGCCTCCTCGAGCACCGGGTGGCGGCGCAGGGCCTGGGCGAGCTTGAGCAGGGTGGTCGGGCGGACACGCCTACCTCGGAGGGCGGCCTGAAACGTCGGGCGCGACAGGCCAGCGGCAAGGCGTAAGTCCTCAAGGCTCATGCCCCGAACGGCGCAAGCGGCAAGGACCTGGTCCCGCCTGATGGCTACAACAAGGCCGCCACGGCTAATCAGCGGACGGAGCGGTTCATCGTGCATGGGAAACCTCCTCTCGAATCGCGGGGTTGATGCGGATTGGGTTCACGTGGCGGGCGAGCGTACAAAGAGGCCACCTTCGGACCACCTTCGCGGTGCCTTCCGGGCCAGCGAGGGCAGCGGTCAGCGGGAGGACGTTGAATTCGGCTTCGGAGGCGGAATTGGCCAGACGCCTTCCGATCACCTTCCGTCCACCTTCTGACCGCCGCGCGACGCCTCCTGGCGGCATTTCGCGGGCGACGCTACAAGCAGGGCGGCTTTCAAACGCCTTCCGGACCGCCGTCGGAGCCGCTGCATACGTCAAGGGCGGACGAAGGTTGAATTCGGGCCCGAAGCCGAAATTGGGCAAACGCCTTCCGAACGCCTTCCGTCCGCCTTCTGCCCTCCTGAAATCGACCGGACTCGCGTAATTCATGCGGTCGACGCTAGAAAGGGGCCGTCCTCTCACCGTCCTCTGGGGGACCGTTTTAAAGGCCGCCCTGAATTCAGCCCGGAAGGCCGCGGGAGTCCTGGCACGTCGGTGCATCTCGCCAAGCGACCCTATGGGCAGGGCGACTCCAAAGCGACTTCGGAGGGACTCCCGCAGTACCTTCTTGACCTTCTCGGGCATCCGGAGCCGATGGAGCTTAAATTCGGCCCAAGAGCGGAAAACCAGCAAACGACTCCAGACCGACTCTTGTCCGACTTCCGCGTGCTCCGTTGCACACATGGCGGTGCGACGCTACAGGCGGGGTGACTTCGAGACGCCCGCTGGACGCCTTCTGAACGTCGACGCGGGCTATTGACTGCGCGTGGCGTGAATTCGACCTGACGAGCGAAATTCAGCTGACGCCCGCTGTGCGCCTGCTGTGCTCTTCGTGGTAGCCGCCAACCAGCGCCTAGCGCCTCCGGGCGCTCTCCGAGCACTCTCCGAGCGCTTTGCGGGCGTTTCCAGGCGCCCGTTTTCGGCGCCCTACGCGTTAGACGATCCGGCCGGGCAACACCTCGAGCATCTCGGCGATCACCTGCAGGCTGTCATCGGCCGAACGGATCACGATCGGCGGGAAGCTGGCATCGTCCGAATCGGGCATTAGCCGAATCTCCCTATGCCGCCAGCCATCCTCATCCACTGTCTTATCCGACTCCCAAACCTTGACTGTGTAGGTGCCACCGAGCTCAGGGTCGGCGATGTCGTGATGCTGGACCAGAAGAACCCGGCCTTGGCGCGATCCGGTCACCGGGTGGCGGAACAGGCAGTAAGCGCCGTTCGGGATCCGTCGATTCATCGACTCGCCGGCGACCTGGGCGACAAACAGGCCAGGCGCACTCCTCCAACGGCCATGCGATACCACCCACGACTCGGCTTCGGGTGCCTGGACATCCCCGAAGCCACCCGCTGCCGCTTGGAGCGAGTAGAGCGGAACGCAGTTAATCCCTGGCCGTGCCTGCGCAGCTTCCAAAACGTGGAACGGCTGGACGCGGACGTCCACCAAGCCGGCCGGCTCCTCGACGAGACCAAGACCCAACTGCTCAGCTTGCTCGAGCACGGTACGCGTCGCCTTCTCGGCCTTGTCGGGCGGATAACCATGGCGCTTCAGGATCCGCCTCACCATCACCCGGAGCCGGGCGCGAACGCTCTCTTTCGCCGCCCAGTCAATGCTGACGTTGCGGCGGACGGCGTCGGTTAGCTCACGGGCGATCGTGCGTAGTGCTTCGTCGCCGAGCACTTTCACCGCGCTGTCATTTGTTTCCAGGGCGTCGTAGAAAGCCAGTTCCTCATCGGTCAGGCCGAGCAGCTCGCCTCGTTGCTCCGCTGCACGCAGCTCGCGAGCGATCTGGATCAGCTCTTCGATCACGTCGACGGTCTCGATCGCCCTTGCCTCGTAGCGGCGAACGGCCGTTTCGAGCATCTCGCTGAACAGGCGGGCCTGCACCACGTTGCGCTTCATTCGCGCGTGGATCTCGTCGTCGAGGAGCTTTCGGAGCAGCTCGGCGGCGAGGTGACGGCGCGGCATGCCGCGAAGTTGGGCAAGGAACTCTTCCGAGAGGATTGACAGGTCGGGTTTGGCAAGACCGGCCGCTTCGAAGATGTCGATGACGCCTTCCGGAGCGATGGCACTGGCGACAATCTCGCGGACCGCACGGTCCAACTCGGCCTCATGCGGCACTCGACTGCCCAGCTTGGACAGTGCTGAGCGAACCGTCTGGAAGAACCCCACCTCCGAAGCGACCTCTTCGGCTTCATCGCGACCGGCTGCGAGTGCGAAGGCCTTCGAAAGTTCAAGGACAGCCTTGACGAATCGCTCGCGCCCGTTTTCTTGCGAAAGGACGTGTTCCTGGGCCTCGGGCAGCAGCTTCATACGCGCCGCGGGATCGGCGCTGAACCACTCGGCGTAATCAAAGGGTCCAAAGAGGCCACGCAGGACGTCGATCTTTTCGAGCATCACGGCCACGATCTCGTCCTGGTCGATGACAGGCCGACCTTCGCCGCCACTGCGCGTGTACTCCACCACTGCCCGCCGCAAGTCAGCAAGTATCGGGATGTACTCAACGACGAGTCCGCCCGGCTTGTCCCGGAAGACTCTGTTTACGCGTGCAATCGCCTGCATCAACGTGTGACCGCGCATTGGCTTGTCGATGTACATCGTGTGCAGACTCGGAGCATCGAAACCCGTCAGCCACATGTCTCGCACGAGCACGATCTCGAACGGGTCGTCCGGGTCCTTAAAGCGATCGCCCAGCTCTTTGCGTCGGGCGGAGTTGCGGATGTGCGTCTGCCATGGAGCGGGGTCCGTGGCGGACCCAGTCATGATCACCTTGATCGTGCCCTCACCGTCGACATCTGAGGCCCACTCCGGGCGGAGCTTGACGAGCTCGTCATAGAGCTCGACGCAGATGCGTCGGCTCATGCACACGACCATCGCCTTGCCAGGCAGCTTGGCTCGCCGGCGCTCCCAGTGCTGAAGAAGGTCTTGCGCCACAAGCTCAAGTCGTTTGCGCGTACCGGCGACCGCTTCAAGCTGCGTCCAGCGTGCCTTGAGTTTTTCGACGTCCTCTGATTCCTCGGCCTCGGTGACTTCTTCGAGCTGTTCGTCAACTCGCGGCTTGGCTTCCTCAGGCAGGTCGAGCTTGGCGAGTCGGCTCTCGAAGTTGATCGGTACGATGGCCCCGTCCTCTTCTGCTCGCCTGATGTCGTAAACGTCGATGTAATCGCCGAAGACGAGTCGTGTGTCGCGATCCTCTAGCTCGACCGGGGTCCCGGTGAAGGCGATGAAAGTAGCGTTGGGGAGCGCGTTGCGCATGTTCCGGGCGAAGCCTTCGACGAATCCGTAGTGGGTTCGGTGGGCCTCGTCGGCGATCACGACTACGTTCCTACGGTCGGAGAGCATCGGGAACTTGTCGCCCTTAACCTCGGGCAGGAACTTCTGGATCGTGGTGAACACAACGCCACCCGAGGCAACCTGGAGGAGCTCGCGGAGATGAGCCCGATCGCGTGCCTGCACCGGTGTCTGGCGCAGCACATCTGCGCATCCGGCGAAGACACCGAACAGCTGGTCATCGAGGTCGTTGCGGTCTGTTATGACTACGAGAGTTGGGTTGCGGAGTTCTGGCTCCATAGCAAGCTTGCCGGCGTAGAAGACCATCGTCAGGCTCTTGCCCGATCCCTGCGTATGCCACACAACCCCAGCTCGTCGGTCGCCATCAGTTGCCGCCTTTACTGTCGTCGTGACTGCGCGGCGGGTCGCATGAAATTGGTGATAGCCAGCGACCTTCTTGATTGGCCCCTGGCGCGAATCCTCGAACACAATGAAGTGGCGAAGCAGCTCAAGCAAGCGCTTGCGCTCGAACACTCCGCGCGTCAGGACTTCAAGTACGTTCGATCCACGCGGCGCGACCTCAGAGCCATCGATCGTCCTCCACTGATGGAACCACTCGGCGGGCGCCGTGAGACAGCCAAGCCTGGCATCGACGCCATCCGAAATGACCATCAGTTCGTTAAAGGTGAAGAAGTCAGGCAGCTCTGCCTGGTAGGTCTGGAATTGGTTGAAGGCAGACCAGACGGTTGCATCCTTCTTGCCCGGATCTTTCAGCTCGAAAGCTGCCACGGGAAGGCCGTTGATAAAGAGGACGATGTCGAGACGCCGATGGCCAGGCTGGTTGGCGCGTACGACAGTGAACTGGTTGACTGCCAGCCAGTCGTTACGGTCCGGCTGGTCGAAATCGATCAGGCGGACGCTCCGTCCTCGGATCTGCCCGTTCTCACTCACCTCCACCGCGACGCCGTCGATGAGCTGGCGGTGGAAGCGGCGGTTGTTGAGCAAGGCTGAGGGGGAGTCCGCACGGCGAAGGATGCGGATGGCCTCGGCGATGGCCTCGCTGCTCAGGGTCGGATTGATCCGTTCCAGGGCCGCCCTTAGGCGACCAATGAGAAGCACTTCGCGGAAGTCGGCGCGTTCAGGTGTCTTGGAGTCTGGCGCGATCTCGCCACCCTCAACGGTGTGGTAAGCAAGGTCGCGCAACCATGCCAGAAGGGCTTCCTCGAGTACGGCTTCCCCACCCAGGTGATCCACCGCGGCGAAGCTTAAGGCAGCTTCAGTTGGCCTCCGCTGCCGCTTCGTGACCCTCTTTGAGTCGGATCTCGCCGGATATCAGCTTGGGCAGGAGGAGGTCGCGTAACTGGGCAAGAGTCTCACTCTCGAGCTGGAGTTGCTCCTGCTTGACGAAGAGCGGCTCAACCGTCTGGTCGAAACGGTGGATAAGGTCCTCCGGCGGCACCGCCAGTCGCGGCCGTTGAAGCGAATCGGCCGGGAGCATATTGACTGTTGTTCCATTGGAGTAGCCGACGATTACCTGGCGCAGTCGTGGCGACATGAGCGCGAGGTACAGAAAATAGTTGGTTAGTGGCGAACCAGTCTTTGGCCGCACCCGATAGAGATGATGGCTGAACAAGCCGCGTTCCCCGGAAAGCTGCGGCACCAACGCCGGGAAGCCAATTAAGAGGTGGTCGAATCCCTGCTCGGTGTTGGCGACCAGTAGGTCGCCCGCGCGAACCACGTGTCGATCCTTGTACTCCCCGCGATAGTGCTTGAGGCCCTCGTACTTGTAGCCGCCACCTTCGTAGATCGAGTCAAGGTTGTGCAGCGGGATGCCCTCATCGGCGAGCCCGGCGCCGTTGTAGCTGAGCCCGCGTGTCACATCAACGAGGTCGCCCAGCGTGGCCGCCTTCCAGCCCACCGGAAGGCGCTTGGGATCGAGCATTCCGAACAATGACATGAACACTGCCCTTGCGAGCTCCTCCAGGGTCGCCGACGCCTTTCGATTGAGCTCGATTTTGTCATCCAGGCCGCCGAGCGTTGCCGCTATCGCCACCTGCTCTTCGACAGGTGGCGCTTGAAACTCAAACGACAGAATCTGCGAGGCACTTATGTGCGGCACGGCCGTTCCAGTCTGGACACCTCTGACATAGCTAGTGAAAGCTGGCGAAGCGATCACGTAGCTCATGAATCTTTGGTCCATCTTGCGGTCCGAGCGCAGTCGGGCGACTCGCTGAACGAGGAGGGCGGGAGTATCCGATGGCCTAATCCGCGCCCATTTGAGACCGGCCTCAATCCACGGCCGGTCCATGGCCAAGACGACATCGCCTTCGTCAAGAGCGTACGTTGCAAATCGCTGCGCATCGACAACCGGCCATCGCGCCGCAGCGCTCCACTGTAGCGTCCCTTGGGACACGTTGTCGCCGCGCAAGAGCCGCACGTCACTCGGGTCATTTGAGTACTCATCGCTCCTGAAGGGAAACCCGACCGTAAGCTCGACAATGTCCTTCAATCTGACCCAGGGCCAGTCGTTCAATTCAGTTTGGCTAGAGCCTCAACGACGGTCTTCTGTATCCGCTGACCCTCATCGAATTGCGCCTGCAGGAGTGCGGACATGCGATGTATACGTTCGAGACTAACCCCATCATCAACTGGTATCTCCGCGCCGACGTAGCGCCCGGGTACGAGCACGTGGTTGTTGTCGCGAACCTCGTCGGTTCGCACTGACCGGCAGAACCCAGGGACGTCTGCATACTCGCCGGCCACCGGTTGGCCACGCCACGCGTGATAAGTCCTAATGATCCGATCGCGGTCGGCGTCGCTGAACTCGCGGTGCGTCCGATCGACTAGGTACCCGAGATCACGAGCATTTATGAACAACATCTCGCCGCGCCGATCACGTAGGTGTGCACCTCCCCGCGTCGGTCGTCCACTCTTGTCCTTTACCAGGAACCACAGGCTGGCTGGAATAGCTGTGCCATAGAACAGTTGACCGGGTAGCGCAACCATGCAGTCCACCAGATCCGCCTCAACTATGTTCTTCCGGATCTCGCCCTCGCCCGACTGCGCCGACGACACACTTCCGTTCGATAGCACGAAGCCCGCAATACCCTGGGGTGCCAGGTGGTGGATGAACTGCTGTACCCAGGCGAAGTTGGCATTGCGGGGCGCAGGGACGCCGTAACGCCAGCGCGGGTCGTCTCGCAGCGCCTCGCCTCCCCATTTGTCGTCATTGAACGGCGGGTTCGCCAGGATGAAATCGGCTCGCAGGTCAGGATGCAGGTCGCGGTGAAACGAGTCGGCGTGTTCGCCACCAAGGTCGGCCTCGATCCCTCGGATTGCAAGGTTCATTTGGGCGAGCCGCCAAGTCGTGTGGTTTGACTCCTGGCCGAAGATTGCGATGTCGTCGCGCTTTCCGCCGTGCGCCTCGATAAATGCCTCCGATTGGACGAACATACCTGCCGACCCGCAACAGGGGTCGTAGACCCTTCCCGTGTAGGGCTCGATCATCTCGACGAGCAGTCGGACCACACTGCGCGGCGTGTAGAACTCACCCGCCTTCTTCCCTTCGGCGCCAGCGAACTGACCTAGGAAGTATTCATACGCTCGTCCGAGCACGTCACGCGAATGGTTTTCAGCGCCGCCCATGCCGACGTTGCCGAGCATGTCGATCAGTTCGCCAAGCCGACGCTTGTCAAGCCCGGGCCGTGAGTAGTCCTTGGGGAGGACGCCCTTAAGCCGCGGGTTATCGCGTTCGATTGCCTCCATTGCGCCGTCGACGAGACCGCCAATCTCGGGCTGCCGGGCACCATCCTGAAGCCGCTCCCATCTAGCGTCGGGCGGCACCCAGAAGACATTCTCCGAGCGGTACTCGTCGGGGTCTTCCGGATCCGCTCCGGTAGCGGCCTGCGCCAGAAGCTGAGCATGGCGTGCCTCGAAGGAATCGGAGATGTACTTGAGGAAGATGAGACCGAGCACGACATGCTTGTATTCAGCCGCGTCCATGCTGCCGCGCAGCGTGTCCGCCGCCGCCCAGAGGGTCGCTTCGAACCCCAACGGGGCGGACCCGTTCGAACCATTCGGCCTCACTCTGGACGACCGCCTCGGCACCGCCGCATGGTAATAGCTCTGACGGCCGCGGGCTAGGTCGACGGCAACCTAAGACTGTTCTGGGGAGGGACAAAGTGAGGATCACAATCGAGATCGAGGATGAGGAGGTCCGCCGCGTGCTCGCTCCCTTAGTCCAGCAGGCGCCGGCTGCCCAAATGCAGCCGCTGACAAGGCTACTAAAGGTGAACGAAGTTGCCGATCGTCTTGGTGTCGGCCGAAATAAGGTGTACGAGCTGCTCTACAAGGGAGAGATCCAATCTCTGACCATCGGTCGAACGAGAAGGGTTTCACCTGACGCCCTCGCCGAATTTATCGCCCGACCCAGAGAGAACGCCTTCGACTACGACCCTCGGCCGCCTCAGCCGCGTGGTCTGTCATTCAGCACCGCCAGAACGCCAGCGCCGCCACCGAGGTCTTCTTCGGCACCGACACCCGCTCCGACCGAACGCCACCGGAAGAAGGCGCCCGAAGCAATTGACCTATCGCCGAAGCCGGTACCTCCTTCGTCTGGCCTGGCGATGAGTGACGGCGAGTTCGAGCAGGTGCTGGCCTCGATGCTCGAGAAGGGTTGGCCGACAGACGTGATCGAGCAGATCCGCGCCGATCACATTGAAGGCGTTCAGCGCGTCTACGTGCTGACGATCAATGACGCCGCGACGTACCTGGGCTTGAGCCGGTACGGGGTCGAGAAATTGATCAACGCTGGCAAGCTGCGCTTATTCACGATCGCCCCGACATATCGTGACGAGAAACCGTCCAAGCGCATAGCCGCCAAGGATGTCCTCGCCCTCAGATGAGGCCGCTACGCTGTCGGCCTATCGGGGTCCGATGTCTGGCGGCAGCGCGCAAATCGACCGACGCTGCATCTCGTCACAGACCGCCGATGTACCGGTTAAGAGACTGCACTACTAAGCCGTCGTCCGCCAGGAATCTAGTCAGGTTCCTAGCGGGACCGGGACGACAGGCGATCCCAAGTCTTTAAGCCGGGTTGCGCAGGGCGCGGTCAAAGAGGTGGGGCCGCCGACGTGGGCTGTGGCTACCATCGCTAGGGAGTGGGACGGAAAGCACGCAAGCGGGCGGACAAGAAAGCAGCGGCCAAGGTACCGGGCGGGCGCTTCTCGCCAGGGGGTAGGCCAGCAGCGGTGCGCGAGCGCGAACGGCCTCTGCCCTATATCCGCAGCTACCTAACCTTGGGCGAGTATGTCGGGAAGTGGCTGGAAGCCAAGGGTGAGACGTACTCGCCGTCTACCTTCATCCCTCGGTTGCTTCGGCAGCACCGACGCGACCACCTTCTGGCAGAGCTCGCCTTCCTGAATCACACCCTCATACACACAGGCCTGCGCAGCCGGCTGATCGCCGAGTACCGGCGGCGCGTTCCCGACGAAGCACGCGCCGACTTCGACCGCCTCATCGACGACGGGCGGGTTTTTGTCGGGCGACAGGCGCTTCTTCGTGCCATGCGCCGGGTGCTTCTCGATGGCACCGATGACCCGGACGGGACCTGGGGACAACACTCCGTCGATACGGCGATCTGGTTGGCACAGACAGTCGCCGATGAACTAGGGCACGCCATAACTGAAAGACAGGGCCCTGAGCTATGGCCGGGCATTCAAGGACCACTGGCGATGGAGCTGGTCCAGAACTACACCTTTCACGGCCAAGAGGACATTTGGCAGCGGCTCACCCGCTATGGCGTTCTGTGGGACTCGCATGGGGCGGCTGTTGGTCGCACCCGCCTGCGAGCTGCGCCGGACGAGCTGTTCGCCGAAGCGACGGGTGTCGATCGCCGCGACCTGTTCGCTGTCGCCTTTGGGCTGTGGTCGCTGGCCAACGATTGGGAGCCTCCCCGGCCCTACCGGTTCGACCTCCTCGGCGCAGTCAGCATGCCGCAAACGACCTCGAAGAAATGCCTGGACCTGTTAGCCCTGGACCTCGAGGGCATGGCCACGGCGCTGGGGGACCAATCGGGCGACTGGCAGATGCTGCCTTTTGAAGAACATCCGGTTCTTCGTCTTGACGATGGGTCCGTCATCGTGCTCGATGAGTCGTTCCTGCTCGACCGTGCCTCGTCGGGCCTCTACTGGTACGTCCTCAACTACGAGCACGGGCACGACGAGGCTCTCGCCAGCACCTGGTCGACGGCGTACGGCGCGATGATCGAGACCTACGCCGAAAATCGAATCCGCGCGATGGCGCCGAGTCACCAAGCCTTTTACACAGAGGAGCAGATCAAGGCGGCATATGCCGGCAAGCAGGCGGACGCGATGCTGGATCTCGGGACATTTGTGTTCTTCGAAATCCAGAAAGGGCAGGTGTCGCTGCCGACGCGCCAAGAAGGTGTGATCGACAAGTTCAAGAAGGACACAGACCGGTTGGTACTTACCAAGGCGGCGCAGCTCGAGGAAGCCGCTATCAACATCCTCAATGACGAGACACCGCTGACCGGCCAGTCCCAGCGCACCAACCCGGCGGGTCGCCCGGTGATCGTCTCTGGCGGCGGATACCCAGTAAACCCGATCACCAGCGAATACATCTCGTACACGGCAACGCAGCGAAACCTCTTACAAGACCCGCGCCTTCTGGAGCTGTGCGTAATTGATGTCGGCGAACTCGAAATGTTGGAGGCCGTGTGTGAGCGTACGGGCCGGTCCGCTGAGGATGTTCTTAAGGAATGGAAGTCAGGAGGGGGCGAGCGCTACTCGCTCCGAACCCACTTCTTGGAGCACCGGACTAGCGATCCTGATCAGTACCGACCAGGTTGGATGCTGAAAGCGGGCAGCGCAGTCTTTGACGATGTGCAGAGCCGCGTGGCCCACCCCGAGAGTCGGAGGCGCTGACGCAGCGTACTCGGAGAGGCTGACGGTCGAGTCGTTAATCGAGCTTCTTTGTGATTGACCCGTACTCGTTCAGGATGCTGGCCACCAGAGAGTGCGCCTTCTCGAGGAGCTTTCCAAGGTCGGCAGCTTCCTTGGCCGATACCTTCTTGCTCAGATTCCTCGCGTGAGATCGGCCGCTTGGCCGAGGACCTTTGCCATGTCTGGGTCGATCCCCTTCTTGACCACTGCGTCAGAGTAGTCCGTCCCCCGACATTCTGTGATTTGGGCTGTGAACGTTCGGTTGGGTCAACCAACTCCAACGTCGGGCTGTGACCAGGTGAAAGTTGCCGAGGGCGCGGACGAGAGGCTACGCAGGAACGGTAACCTGCAGCCCTGGGAAGAAGACGGTCAATGGATTGTCCGCAGCCTCACCGCCTTGAAGGGCCCGTCGGCAATGCGACGCTATTTCAGACCGATACGTTTCCAAGCTCGGAAGCAGCGTATAGATGCTAGCGGTGTTGATTTTCACGGTCCGGAAACCATCGAGATCGAATGGGATCCTGTCTGATGCCCGAATGATCTGGACCGTGGGCAGCCGGCACGCGTGGCGGAGTGACAACTCGTAGAAGACGTTCGGATTGTGGAACGAAAGATCGGCGATTACGAGCTTCGAGCGCACGATGTGTTCGATTGTCTGTCGAGTTATCATTCCCGGCTTTCCGATCTTGTCCGCGCGGATGAGTGTCAGCCCTAGGTCGGCAATCGCCGGTTCAACGATCGATCCGAGGAACAAATCGGAGTGCTGGCGCTCTTGCGAGTCCTCCTCTCCGATAGGTGTGATGTAGAAGCAGATTCGACTCCAGTCACCGGTCGTGGCAACTGCCGGCGCTCCCGGCGGTGTGACTACCTGGACGTCGACCGAGCCGGCAATTGACGCAGGCGTTCGTGGCAGTTCGTCGAGAAGGTGTTCAAGTGGCAGTAAGCGCTCGGTGCCGGATATCGGCTTCAGCAGCCCGAGGAACTTAGCGTTGAGGATGAATGTGTCAACGCACTCCTGTATCAAAGCGTTGTCGATCCCTAGTTCCGCCGCGGCATCGCGAAGGACGGCGTGGGACGGGAGCCTGTTCCCCTTGAATTGGTCGTAGAGAGCCTTGAATGGAGGCTGCTGCTCGATAGCGAGTTTGAACCGAGTGCTGAGCTGGTCAGCAAGCCCCGCCTCGCTGCTAGACGCGATTGCACCTTCAGGGGTCAGCGCTAGGGACTCCGAAATGTAGCTCCCTGTAGTCAGCCCGTAACGATGCGAGTTTGTGATCAGCTGACGACTGGCGGAACTGTCAGGCGACCGCTGCAGCTGATCAAATAGAGTCAGGCGACGGATCGGCTTGCCCGACGCGAGGCGCTGGATGGCCAAAGCCAACTCCAAAGCCTCCTCGAAAGTTGCAGCTGGAAATACGCGCTTGGGGCCACTGCGACCGTCGACCTTGTTCGAAGCCGATTGAGTTGAGCCCTTCGCCTTCCGAACGCGGGCTCGCTTACGCCGTCGGGGTCGCTTTGCCACCTTGACCGGCTTGGTTTCGAGTACTGCCACTGAGACCTTCTCGCCATTGGGCGTGGGCGATGGTGGTTCAGAGATCGGTTTGCTGGTCGATTCGTCTGTCACGTCATTACCTCAGCCAGAAAGTCTCGCCGAGTGACAACGTGGACAGGATGAGCGAGAGAGGTAGCTTATCTTGTACCCGAGGGCAAGTCAACGACCTAAATGTTGGGCCGTTAAGCGTATTAGGGTTTTGGGGAGCTATACAGCGACCATTGTGCGCTCACCCTTGGGCGAGGCGGCGTTGGTCTTCTCGAAGCCGATCACCAGGCGCTCGCCGGCTGCCTCTGCGAGCCGGCTGAGGGTGGTCAGGCTGGGCACGTGGGTCCCACTCTCTAGGCGAGAGATGGCTGGCGCCGAAGTGCCCATGAGCTCGGCCAGCTGCTCCTGGGTCAGGTTGTGCTTCATCCGGAACTGAATGAGCAAGCGGGCAACCGCCTCCGCGCGCGCAAAGCGAGCCCGGACCTTCCGGTACTCAAGATCCGCCTTTTCCTGACGGCGGATGTCATCGGCGACGGCGGCTCCAATTGGGCTACGAGGCATGACCAGCATGTTACCACTTTTGGTAACCCGCGCGACTGCACTAACCACGCTTGCTCCTAGGCCTCGGCGCGTCGTGGCCCGCGGCCCGCGGTGGGATCCGGGGCTCGGCGCCCATCCTGGCCACGAAGTCACTCCAGCGCTGCTTAGCTGTTTCGATCTCGGCTACAGGGATCGCCGCAGTTGTCTTGGGGAAGGCATGGAGAAGGACAAACAAATTCCGTGAGCGCCGATACAGGACTCGATAGTGGTGCCGGCCGTAGTGGCAGCGGAGTTCCCTGAGTTCGCCTTCAACCTGCGACGAGTGGGGAAACGGCAATGGCGGACCGCCCTCGCTGCACAGGTTGAGGCGGTCGATCTGGTTCTCAACCACCACTCTGGCCGCGAGCGGCTGCAGACCGCGCACGAAGTCACGCACTGGCTGCGAGCCGTCACGTGCCCGGTAGTAAACCGCCTGCATCAATCCCATTGCTCCTCAACCTCGGCTAAAAGGGTGCACACGATTCGAAGTCGCGGTAGAGGTCGCCTTTGTCGAGGTGGACGTAGCGCATGACCATCACGTAGGTCGTGTGGCCAAGGATCCGGCGCAGACGCTCGATTTCACCCCCACGGCGGAGGTACTCGGTGGCGAAGGTGTGGCGGAATTTGTGGGCGTAGACGCGAAAGCCGAGGCGGCGATGAAGGCGACTGAAGAGGTGGGAGACGCAGCCAACCGTGACCGGCGTGCCGTCAGACAGGACGAGCAGCCGGTCGGATTGGCAGTCGGGCCGCTGGCGATTGACATAGCGGACCAGCTCGCGACGAAGCTGCCGGCTGACAGGGACGCGGCGGAATTTGGCCCCTTTGCCGCGCTTGATCTTTAGGAAGGCGGCGTCGCCGTCGTCCTCGACGTCCTCCATGGTCAGGGCGCAGAGCTCGCCGACTCGCATCCCGGTGCCCAGCAAGATCCCGACCGCGATCCGCGGCCAGCCCTCGCTGGTCGCGTCCAGGACGGCCGCTAGCTGTTGCTGGCTGAAGCTCTCCATCTCCTTCTGCGCCACCTTGGGCGCGCGGACGCGCATGAAGGCCGGGTCGACCGGGTAGCCCTCGCGACAGGCCCAGTTGCCGAACGCCTTCAAGACCTGGAAGTGGCCGTGCAGGCTGTTGTCAGAAATGCCGCGCTCTAGCTCCTGAGCCAGGTAGCGCTTGAACTCAAGGCCAGTCAGCTCGGCCAGAGTCTTGGCCGAGCCATAGCGCTCGTACCACTCCATCTTGTGGGCGTACCACGCGATCGTGCGCTGGCTGCGGCCGCGAACCTGCAGCTCGAGCAGCCATTCCCGGACCAGGGGCTCGATCCGGTAGCGGCTGGCCAGCTCGGCCTCAGGATGAGGCAGAGGCGCCGGCGGGGCGAGCTGGACGGTTTCAGGAGCAGGCTGGACCAGCCGCTCCGGCAGCGCTCGCGGGCGGCCGGTCAGGGCACGCGAGCCACGAAAGGCAGGCGCATCGGTTTTTGAAAAGCGCATCGGTTTTGGGCTTCTGGCTGGCGAAACGGGCACCTCGCGGACACCTCCTTGAATGGCGTCCTGATACCTGTTTTCCACAGGCACCTGAAGACGCCGAAACCCGGCCCCAAGGACCGGGTTCCGAATCCAATTTAGCCTTGAGGCGCCCGATCAAAAAGCACCGTAACGGTGCGCCCGCAGCCGGTCGTTAGAGCTGCATGGTGCCGAGAGCGGGAGTCGAACCCGCACGTCCTTGCGGACATCGGTTTTTGAGACCGAAGCGTCTGCCTATTCCGCCACCTCGGCGCTGTCGGGATGGTCTTCGACCATATCATTCGCCGGTGCGGATCGCCCCAATCGCCCGGATTGCCCTGCTGGCTGTCGCCCTCCTGTCGATCGTGACCGCGTGCGGCACGACGGTCGATCCCAGCGCCAACGCGGTGCCGGCCGGAACGGCCGCGGCCAACGCGTCGGGCCCGCGCGTCTCCAATCCGCCCGTCACGCCGGCGTCGCCCCCCGGCACCAACCTGCCCGCGTTCGCGTGCGCCGACGCCTCGGGCGGCAAGACCGGCGTCGCCAACACCATCACCGCACGCGTCGGCGAGCAGCCGAGTTACGACCGCTTCGTGCTCCAGTTCGATCCCATCGTGCCCACCTACACGGTGAAGCGGCAGGCCAAGCCGGAGTTCCAGACGGGCGCTTCGGGACAGACGGTGACCCTCAGCGGCACCGCCGGCGCGCTGGTCACCGTCCACTCAGCGACCGGCACGTCTACGTTCACGGGGTCGAACGACCTGATTCACCCCGAGTACCAGCTCATCAAGGAGGCGCGGCAGACGCAGGACTTCGAGGGGTACGTGTCCTGGGGCATCGGCCTGGCCAAGCCTGCGTGCATGCGCACTTTCGTCCTCGACGATCCGGCGCGGCTAGTCGTCGATTTCCAGATCACCAGCAGCTAATCTTCCCCGGCGATGGCGATCGAGCCGCCGCCCGCGCCGCCCGCCCCGCCCGCAATCCCTCAGTCAGCCATCCCTCCACCTGCGACGAAAAGTCGCGGCTGTTTCGGTCGCGGGTGCGGCTTCGGGTGCGGCGGCTGCCTGCTCGTGTTCGTGCTCGCCCTCCTGCTGGCCGCGGGCGGCGGATGGTGGTTCTTCGTGGTTCAGGCGTCGGCCGCGGTCACAGCGCCGGCGACGCTTGTCGTCTTCAACCAGCCCGTGACCGTGAACGACCACCCCGGCGTCCCCGGAGAAGCGGTCAACGCCGACGACGACGTGAAGACGCAGTCGACCGGCCATGCCGCTATCCAGTTCCCGGACGGCTCGTACGTGCGCATGTCGCCCGGCACCGAGGTGCGCATCACCAACGTGTAGCTGCAGAAGAACGGCAACCTGCAGTCGGCCGAGGCGGCGCAGAAGGCGGGACGCACGCTAGTCAACGTGCAGCACCTGGTGTCGGGCGCGTCGTTCAAGGTCGACGGCCACTCGGTCAGCGCCCAGGTGCGCGGGACGCACTTCGAGGTGCTCGTCCGCGCCAACAACACCAACCTGATCAAGGTGTTCGTCGGCGCCGTTTCCGTTTCCGGCGGCGGACGCACCGTGATCGTCAATGCGGGACAGGAGATCGACTCCACCGCCAACGGCACGCTCATCGGGCCGCGGCCCATCGCGCGAGACATCACCGACCCTTACCCGCTCATCGCGCAGTGCACCAACGCAATCTCGGCAGGGACGACATCGGGCACGCTCCAGGTTTCGACCGGGGACCCCATCTCGACCGGCGCCGCGCCGGAGGTCGGCTACGACTCGCCGGGCGGAACGCTCAGCGTCGCCCTGTGTTACCCCGGCAGCTTCATGGCGCTCTCAGTCTTCACCCCTGACGGCGCCGAGCACGCGTCGCGCAACGGGACCTCGCCCGTCATCGGGCACATCGACGGACCCGCGGGCCACTATCGCGCCGTGGTGCATGCCGTCGACGTGACGGCCGCCGAGGCATATGTCGTCGCCTTCGCCACGAACGCGGCGTGCGCCGCCGGCAGTGGCGACGACGGCGGCGCCACGGTGCGCGAGACGCTGAGCAACTCGCAGATCGCTGACGCGCTCGCGAAATCCGGCTCGCAGGGCGTGACGCTGCAGGTCGCGGGCGCCTCCCCCACCTCGGCCCGCCTCGTCGACTACTCCAACGTCGGCGGCGTCGAGCTGTCGTGGACGATCGACTTCTACGCGGCCACGCCCAACCTCGGCGCGGTCATCACACAGGTCACCGTGCGGCGTCAACGTGACGACCACCGTCATCAAGAACCTGAGCTCGTTCGGTGGCAACTCCATCACGTCCATCCCGTCCGACTTCGTGGTCGACCGGGTGTACTCCTGCGCCACCGCGGACGGGGACGACATGATGGTCGTCGAGGGCCACCGCTAGGCCCCGAGCGGGCTTCCCGCAAGGTCGCTAACTCGGGGTCGTTGGACGACCTTTGAGCTATCTTTCCCCGGCAACATGGCCCAGGTAGCCGCGCGCAAGGCGCCGCCCAAGCGCCGCCGCGGCGGCCGCCGGATCCTGATCGTCCTCGGCATCCTTGTCCTGCTCATCGCGGCCGCGGTGGTCTGGCTGAACGTGGCCGCGCAGGCGCAGGTGAACGTCTCGGGCATCCTGACCGTGTACCGTCCCGTGACCTCGGTCGCGCATGGCGCCGGCGCCTACGCCAAGGCGCGGACTGGGACGCTCGTTCAGGGCGGCGACTCGGTGCAGACCGACAGCAGCGGATTCGCGGCCGTCAGCCTGCCCGACGGGTCGGTCACGCGGCTGGCCAAGCACACGACGCTCAAGCTCGACTCCGCGCACTTCACCAGGAACGGCAACCTGAACGACGTCTCGTTCACGCAGGACGTGGGCCGCACGTTCACGAACCTCCAGCACCTGGTGTCCGGCGCGAACTTCGACGTCCACGGCAAGGCGGCGACCGCGAGCGTGCGCGGGACGAAGTTCGAGGTCTACATCCTGGCCGACGGCACGATGACCGTGAAGGTGTTCGCGGGCACGGTCATCCTGCACAACCGCACCGGGTCGGTGACGATCAACGCGGGCCAGCAGGCGACAGCGCAGCCGAACGGCACGATCGGTCCGGCGGTGCCGATAGTGCCGGACCGCGACGACCCGTTCGGCCCGGCGCTCGACGCGTCGAACGCCGTCGCGGTGGGCACCACCCCAGGCACCGAGCAGGACTTCATCGGTGCGCCGCTCCACAACGGCGAGACGCAGGCCTATACGTACAGCTACGCGGGCGGTGGCGCGGTCAAGGCGTCGCTCGGCTACCCGGGCAGCTTGATGAAGATCACGCTGAAAGGGCCTGACGGCCAGTCGCAAAGCCTGGCCGACAAGTCGCCGGTCACGGTGACGATCAGCAATGCGCCGGCCGGCATCTACACCATCACCGTGACCGGTGTGAAGGATCTCGGCGCCGCCGGTGAGGTGCCGTTTGTCGCCGTGGCCTCTGTCGAGTCGTGCGTCAGCGCGATCCCTGGCATCGACCAGAACGGCGCGGTGCACCGCGGCTATACCGCGCACAACCTGATCGATGCGGTGGGGCAATCGGGCGCCGGCATCTCCAACCTGAAGCTGAGCCTCGCCGACAACTCGATCGCCGGCGCGATCATCACCGCCAGCGGTACTTACAACGGGGTCGCGTGGAGCGGCTCGGTGGTGCTGCTCGCGAACGACGGGGTGCTCGACATCGTGCCCACGAGCGGGACCGCGTTCGGCATCAACGTGCCCGCGCAGCAGGTGGTGCAGCAGGTCGCGGCCGCCATCGGGCAGGACCCGTCAAACGTCAATCCGGGATTCGTCGTCGACCGCCTCTTCACCTGCAACTCGGTGATGATGGTCGACGGCCGGATGTCTTAGCCCAGGCCGAGCAATCGATGCGACGCGCGCATCAGCAATGACCAGCCGGAGCCTTCGAGCAGCCACACGATCTCTGACGCGCCGACCACGATCAGCGCCACCGCGCCCACGCCGATCCCTCGCGCCTGCATCACAGGCTTCAGCCATCGCGTCGGGTCGACGCTGCCGTTGGGTGAGTGGATGGCGTTCTCGAGGCGATCGAGCAGCTCGCCCGCGGTGTTGGGGCGGCGATTGGGGTCGCGGTCCATCGCCAGCTGCAGCACCGTCGCGAATGACGCGGGCAGGTCGGGCTCGACCTCGCGCACGTTGGGGGGCGGCTCGTACAGGCGGCGGCTGAGGGTTTCGATCCAGCTCTTCGACGAGAACGGGCGGCGGCCGGTGGTCGCCTCGAAGATGACCGCGGCGAGCGAGTACACGTCGGCGCGTCCGTCGACCTCGCGGCCGACGAGCCTTTCCGGCGCGACGTAGTCGGGGGCGACCGGACCGCTGGCGCCCGGACCGCTGTTGAAGGATGCGACGGTGCCGAGGCCGAATCCCGTCAGCAGCGTGCGGCCGTCGTCGGCCAGCAGGATGTTCGCGGGCTTGACGTCGCGGTGAATCGTCGCCCGCGAGTGCGCGTAGTCGAGCGCGCTTGCGATAGGTCGGAGCAGCGAGACGATGCCGCTGGGTTCGTAGCGCTGGCCGTCGCCGAGATATTGGTCGAGCGTCTTGCCGGCGACGAGCTCGGTGACGAGATACGGCGACTCGCCCTCGTAGGCCAGCTCGTACAGGCGCGGGATCGCCTCGTGCTCGAGCGCCGTGTAGGAGCGGAGCTCGAGCAGGAAGCGGCGCGAGAAGGTGACGTCCCGCGACACGCCGGTGCCGATGGTGCGCAGCGCGACGCGGCGGTGCAGGCGCGGGTGCTCGGCCTCGTAGACCGAGCCGAGGCTGTCGGTGTCGAGCTCGCGCAGAAGGCGGTATCCACCGACGTTCTGGTGCCCGTTGCTCTCTGTCTTCGGCTTCGAGCCGTTCTCAGATGGGGGTGTGACTCCCACGAAACCTGAACTTTAGGCCACCTAGCCTGTTCGAGGCACCCCGTCGAACGGAAATTCGGGGCCCGGACGCGCTGTCCAGGCCCCGGTTTCGATCCGCTAACCGCAGTCCATGAACATGTTCACCTGGCCGCTCGCGCTGACGCTGAGGTGATCGACGATGTTCAGCGAGATGGTCGAGCCATCGCTTCCTGTCGCGTGGACGTTGAAGATGTCGTGCGCGACCAGATTGCTCTTGTTCATGCTGAGGCCGAACCATATGACGAAGTGCCCGGTATAGGTCACCGTTCCGGAGTCTGGAATGAGCGTGAAGGAAGCCTCTTGCGTGGTCGTTATCCAGACGTCCCCGGCGCCATTCACGGTGACGTGAAAGACGGCGTTTCCGGTGGCGAAGAGCATGCCGCCTGGAGCGGCGTTGCCACACAGCGGAGTCACGTGCATCGGTGGAAACGCGCCGTGGAAGTTCTGCGTCATCGACGTCGCGCCATCCGCTGACGCGGGCGCGGCAAACGCGACTGTTGCGGCAAGCACGGAAAAGAGGACGGGCAGGCGTCTGATCATGGGGTTCGGCCTCCTAATCAAGGACAGGGCGGCGTCGGACTGAAATATCCTCGCGGCACCTTCAGCGGTCAATCCGCGACGTTCTTTACACCTGGTGTCGGCGAGAGGATTTGAACCTCCACGCCCTTTCGGGCACCAGCTCCTAAGGCTGGCGCGTCTGCCATTCCGCCACGCCGACGACGCCAAACTACTCTAGGTTCTCGATCTCCACCGGCTCGATCTTGTCCGCCGGCTCGAAGCCGAAGACTCGCGACAAGAAATAGAGCTCGCCCTCGATCGTGCGCTTGATGTTCTTGTCCTGCCGGAACCCATGCTGCTCGCCCTCGAACGCGACGTAGGCGTAGGGCAGTCCCTTTTCCTGGCACACCTTGACGAATGTCTCCGCCTGGTCGGGCGGCACGATCTGGTCTTCGAGTCCCTGGAAGAGAATCACCGGACACTTCAGGTTGTCCGCGAAATGCACCGCCGAACGGTCGCGGTAGATGTCGACGCGCTGCGGGTACGGACCGACGAGCGTCTCGCAGTAGCGCGACTCGAACTTGTGCGTCTCCTGGATGAACAGCTCGAGGTCGCCGATCCCGTAATGGCTGGAGCCGGCGTTGTAGAAATCGCGCTTGGTCAGCGAGAGCAGCACGGTGAATCCACCGGCGGATCCCCCGCGCACGAAGATGCGTCGCGGATCGACCAGACCCTGGTCGACGAGGTAGCGCGCCGCGCTGATGCAGTCGTCGACGTCGACCACGCCCCAGTTGCCGTTGAGCCGCTGCCGGTACGCTCGCCCGTAACCGGACGAGCCGCCGTAGTTGACGTCGACGATCGCGAAGCCTCGACTCGTCCAGTACTGCCACTCGAATGGGTACGTCGGTCCGGCGGACCCGGTCGGCCCGCCATGCACCTGGACGATCAGCGGCGGCAGCTCGCCGTCCGGCGCCTCGTGGTCCTGGTTGCGCGGGCCGTAGTAAAACGCGTGCGAGGTCTTGCCGTGCTCGGTCGGAAACTCGATGGGCTTGGGGATGCTGAAGAAGCCCTGCTCGATGTGCGCGGGGTTCGAAACCTTCACCACTTCCTGGGCCAGCGTGTCGAGATCGATCATCAGCACGCGCTCCGCGAGAGTCGACGTGCCCGCATACAGCGCGGCCTTGTTCCCCGCCACCTGGACGTTGTGCAGCGACGTGTAGAAGAGCTCGAGGTGGTGCAGCCGGCCGGTGTCGAGGTCGACCCGACCGAGCTTCGCCCCGCCGGTGTCGGAGTAGATGCACACGATCTCGTCGGCGCCGTTGAAGTCGTAGAAACGCTGGCCGAAGATCCATTGGGGCGCACCGAACTCCGCGTTGCGCCGGCACACCGGCTCGTCGCCCTCGCCGCGCGCGCGGTACAGGTTCCACCAGTCGTTGCGGTCGGAGACGAAGTACAGCTCGCCCATCGGTGACCACGACGGCTGCTGCACCGCCTCGTTGTCGCCGCCGGCGATCTTGCGCGACGACGTGACGTTGCCGTCGCGGTCGAGCTCACCGACCCACACCTCGGCGCCGTCCCACGGCATGTTGGGGTGGTTCCACGTCTGCCACGCGAGGCGGCTGCCGTCGGGGCTGAGCTTGGGCGTCGAGTAGAAGTCGTTGCCGGACGCGAGCGTGATCGGCTCGCGCCGCCCCTCCACGTCTATGGACACGATCGTGTTGACCGCCTCGGGCGCGCCGGTGGTGTGGTCCTCGCGGACCGCGACCACCCGCCCACGCGCGACGTCCACGTGCATGTCGGCGTGGCGGATGTCCGCGTCCGGCGTGATGGCGCGCGGCGGGGCGCCGCGGTCCTGGCGGTACAGGCGCTGGTCCTGGAAGTTGGTGAAGTAGACGGTGCCGTCAGTGACCGCATAGTGGCCGCCGCCGTACTCGTGGACGCGGCTGCGGACGTTGAAACCGGCCGGCGTGACGTCGCTGGTGGCGCCGTCGGGGGTGCGCCGGCAGACGACGATCCGGCCCCCTTCGTAGGGCCGCAGCTCTGACCAGTAGAGGTCTTCGCCGTCCCAGCGGATGAGCTGGTTGCGCATGTGGACCGTGCCGCGAAGCAGGAGGTCGGGCGTGATAGGCGACGCCCAGGCGCCAAACGGTGTGGTTTGGCGCGTCACACCGCTAACATCGCAGAGGCCACAAGGCCAGTCTAATTAAGCCGTTAAGTTAGGCGCTGATAAGCGATGAGAAACGCACTGATGGTCGTCGACGTCCAGGTCGATTTCGTCGAAGGTGGAAGCCTGGCCGTCAACGGCGGACTGGCGACGGCGGCGATGATCGCGCGCCACGTGCGTCATTTCAAGAACGAGTACGACTTCGTGGTAGCCTCACGTGACTACCACGAGGACGCGCCCGACCACATCTCCGACCACCCCGACTTCGTCAACACCTGGCCGCCGCACTGCATGGCGGGCACGCCCGGGGCCGCGTTCGTGCCCACGATCCAGAACCTGATCCGGGAGAAGTTCATCCAGACGGTCGTGACCAAGGGCCGCCACGCCGCGGCGTACTCGGCCTTCGACGGGCTCGACCCGCGCGGCCACAATCTCCTCGACGTGCTCAAGGAGCAGCGCATCGACCACATCGACGTCTGCGGCATCGCCACCGACTACTGCGTCAGGGCGACCGCGCTGGACGCCAAAAAAAACGCCTTCCAGGTGCGCGTCCTGGTCAACCTCATCGCGGCGGTCAACGAGGAGACCGGCCAGAAGGCGATCCAGGAGATGAAGGACGCCGGGATCCAGCTCCAGGCCGCGACCGCGCCTTAGGGGCTACTTCTCCGGCACGTACTTGAACGAGACGTTGAGCTTGACGCGGTAGGTCGTCACCTTGCCGTCTTCGATGGTCAGGTCCTGTTCCACGACCTCGGCCACGCGCAGGTCCCGCAGCGACTTGGCCGCCGTCTCGATGGCGACCTTGGCGGCCGCCTCCCAGGACTGGCTGCTGGTTCCAATCAGCTCCGTCACGCGATACACGCTGTCTGCCATGACCTACCTCCCCACCAGATTTGGATAAGTCATTGTCGCGCAGCCAGTAA